>LFIK01002474.1_pt1 | contig 14931 bp, 14 predicted proteins | sample 643401 | NCBI WGS metagenome assembly LFIK01 (sample SAMN03777447, study PRJNA286221) | soda lake metagenome | biome: soda lake; feature: Kulunda steppe; material: water; isolation source: sample T5-Br brine of Lake Tanatar-5 | place: Russia: Kulunda steppe | collected 2010-07 | reverse complement strand
GGACGGATGGTTCGGGGGAGACGCGCATCGATATGAGGGGTCCAAAGGTATCGATATCTTCTCGAAGCATCGAGGCGGTGCGTGGATGAGGACGAAACGAGACAACACACGTGGTGCAGCAGCAAGCGCCGCCGCATCGCACGGCCATGGCGCTGCGCGTGGGCGTCAGCGACGCACCGCCGGGCGGATCCAGCTGTCGCAGGGGAACCAGGAACGGGATGCGTGCCGCATGGAAGCCGAACGCGACGCGGAAAGCGACGGTGGGACGTGCGGGAAGGAGGATGGACTGCACTTGTGCAGAGCCCAACCGAAAGGCCGACTTCTACACGCAATGTGGGACGGCTGTGCGCACGTTGAGGGAAGAAATACCGGTCGTGTTCGAAAAAGACGTCACCTACGACATCTTCACGGACGACGTGGTCTTCGTGGACGAGCTTGCCACCCCGACCAAACCAAACGTCGTCTTCGGCAAAGATGCCTATCGAAGGATCTACTGGTCGCTCCGGTTCCACGGGAAGCTCTTCTTCAGCCGGACCAGGGTGGAAGTGCTGCGCATCTGGCAACCGGAAGAAAAGGTCCTCTCCGTCAGATGGAGCGTCAAAGCCGTGCCGAGGGTGATCGACGGGTTCGTCGTGGACATGTTCCACTTGGATGGGATCTCCGAATACAAACTCAACAGCGAAGGGTACATCTACAGTCACAAAGTGACGATCATCGACTTCTTCCCGTTCCAGTTTGGACAAGTCCTCTTCTCAGAACTCGCCAAACGGAAGAAGACAGTGCCCACTCCCTCGTTCTGATACGGTGCGGGCAGAGGGCCAGGGGGGACTACCGGACGTCCTTTGGCACGGCAAGGAAACAGGTCAAAGAACGAAACGACTACGCCAGAGAGAAAACAATAAGCATTCTGCATGTGGCTGAAATCTCTCCATTTCCATACAGGAGAGCATGTTTGAATCAACTTGCAAAGTTTACGCTTCCTCAGCCACCGACTCATCCTGAGAGTCTGTTGACCCGTTTGTAGAAACCGACACTTTTACCATGGCCGGTCTCAAGAGCCGCTCCTTCAGGACGAAACCTTTTCGGTACTCCTCTATGACGGTACCGTCATCCACTTCGTTATTCTCCTCCCGCATGATTGCCTCGTGGAACTCAGGATCGAAAGGTTTGCCCACCGTTTCCACCGGCACCACGCCCAAGTTTTTCATCACTTCCACGAATTGCTTGTAGATTCCCTGGTAGCTACGATCGATCTTTTCCTCTTCCTCTGTGTTGGTCTGGATCTGCTTCTTGGCTAGCTCAAAATTATCTACAATCGGGAGTAGCATGTCCACGACAGCGCCTTGTGCGTTGGAGCTGATCGATTCTTTTTCCAAGGCGGTTCTCTTGCGGTAGTTTTCGAAGTCCGCGTTCAGGCGAAGATACCGATCCTTCATGGAGCTGACGTCCTTCTCCGCAGCGTTGGCGCGTTCCTCTGCGTCCGCCGCTGTCGTTTTGAGCTCCTCCACATCCGCCTCCAGTTCTGCGAGTGCAGCTTTCATCGACGCCACGTTTTCGTCGGACAATTCTCCATCCAGTATGGCTTTGACACGGTCCATGGCAGACGACGGTGTGGATTCTTCTTCCACCTCCACCGTCTCTTCCGCCACGTTGTTGGTTTCGACTGTTTCGCTATCCTTATCCTGTGCGTTTCTTTCGTCAGTACCCTTGCGTCATCCGATCGTTCGACCATCGGGATGGACTTGGCTTCCTCCTGCGCTTGCACTTACATTCTCTTGGGCGTTGCAGTGGAGGACGAGGTTCTTCTTCCTCCCTTCGGCCGCCACGCCACCGGCGGCTCTCCGATTCGTGCTTGCGATTCCTCTCTTCCTCGTTCTTGCCGTTTCGCACGTTCCCTTGCTTCCCTTTCGTGGCACGCACGCCATCCTCGCGTGCACACGCATGACGCTCGCCATCGTCGCGAAGGTGTCGATGGTGGTGGCGGATGCACCGTCGGACCGTCCTTCGTGGATGGCGCTTCCCTTCGACGTGGCGAACCGAACCCATCGATCGATTGGAGAGATGGACACGTCTTTTCCAATCCATGGGGAACAGATAGAAGGGAACCGGTGGAGACATGCGAAGGAAGCGAGGGGAGAAACACCGTCCGATGCCAAGGGGAAAGAAGAAGAACGAAAACAAAACGTCGACCGCAGAGAAATAACTACAGAACCTGTTGTCCTCGTCGGGGGAGGGACGGAACGGGATCGGGGACGCCAGGTTCGAGAACCTTCGCACGGGCCGAGTGACCCCTCCCTCCGTTCCTCTGCGCAAACGGTGCAGAACCGCCCCAACGATGCCCTACTTTCCCTTTCCGATGCGTTCCATCGACCCCCCGGACGTGGAGGATCCATTCCTGGGTTGCGTTATATATACCTCTTGGTGTGCCGTCTCGCCGGTCCAGTTAGTTTAGTGGTTAGAATCCCACGTTGTGGCCGTGGAGACCTGGGCTCGACTCCCAGACTGGACACACTGCTCTGTAGAAGGTGGTGTCTGCGTACATCCATCGCAGGTTCGATTCCCAAACCCTGGGAATCGCCTCTCCCTCCGACGCCCTTGATCGGGCGATACGGTGGCCACGCTTTCCTTTTCTTTTCGAGTGGAAAGGCTTCGATGGGAATGGCGACGATTCCCCATGGGTCGGACCATCTTGCTATGTCTCGCCGGGCAAGCGAAGGTGCGTCCCTAACGATGGCTCCGATACTTTTCGCGATGAAACCATCGAAGAAATTGCAATGGGCACGTGTGCAAGACGGAGATGTGCCATCCAATCTTTGCGTTCGTCACCCTTTTCGTCCCAAGTGTTGTGACGAAGGCACATGTCAACATGCACCATGAAACTTTACGAAAGTAAACCTCGGAGGGTCACCTTGCGCTAGATAATCCATTCTCATGTGCGATCGAGCACTCGCACCACGATTGCCCCTGCGCATGTCGAATGCACAAAGTCGAAACCAACAAAATGCGTTCGGCGCAAGAAAGACGTGTGAGTTCACTCTCATGAGATCGAACCCCAAGCTGCGTTGGTATGTCTTGCGCGGGGATGCGCGCAAGGTCGCGTTACACCGCCTTTTGGCCTTATCTCTATTGTTTCGTGCAAGCAAACGATGCGTCGATCCTGTACGAGAATTTCTTTGTCTCATCACGACGATCCCAATTTGGAAGGATTAGTTGTATAGTTTGCTTGACACGCGAAGCTCGTGGCTCCAAGTGGAGGTGCCGACCGATTTGGATCTCACAAATCAAATGCACATCGTTGCAATGCATCTAAGGAGCACCATTCCGAAGCAAGACACAAGACTTGTGGCAACACATCGCTTGCGTTGTCCCTTGGACTACACGATGGGACACACGGTGAAGAGGTGGACCGCGAGCACGGATTGCTCCACTGCTGTCACGATCATGTCCTTTCTGGAGAAATGAATCTTCTTCCTTTGCACTTGTCCGGTGGGTCGTTGTTGGTCGACACGAGACGTGGCGACGCGAAGCGCATCTCGACGTGGATCCAAAAGGGCGCAAATCACGCATCCAACCCATCCGTACGTCCATCGGACCGCAGATCGTCGACGTGCACGAGCACGCGTGCAGCGTCGCGCGCACACACGGCTTGGATCGCACCGGCACGGAGGTCCGTCGTGTTCGAAGAGAAGAAACTCCCAGATCTTGCTCTCCCTTTCCCAACCGCCTGGTTGGAAGAGAGTCGCTCGACGTTTCGACACAACCGTTGTCGACCACAGCAGGCGCAGCATGGCCATGGCGATGCGCACACATCTGGCCGTGGCGGGCGTGCACGGGAGGAGCAACGAAAGGCGAGGTTGGGGATGCAACCGACGGAACGGTTTGGAACAAGGTGGCGTGGGACAAAACAGGAGATCCGTCCACAGGACCAGCAGGAAACACATGCGTGTGCCCATCCTCGTGGCTGCGATCTTCGGAAGCCTGGCCGCAGCAACCTCGGTCGAAAAGGGATCCGAATGGTACAAACAAAACGCGGAACTCTTCCTTGAAATCGAAACCGCAGAACAGTACCACCAAGCGATCGAAGAGACGGAAAAAGATACCGTCCTCGTCGTGGACTTCTATGCGTCCTGGTGCTTCGCGTGCCAGAACTTCTATCCGCACCTCTGCGAAGCGGCGAGGGCGGCGAAAGAGAACGAACGAAAAGCCGTGTTCCTCAAGGTCAACGTCGATGCCAACCGAAAACTGGCCAAAGAACAAGGCGTACTCGCGCTCCCGCTCGTGCAGATCTGGAGAGCAGGCAGAGGGAAAGTGACCCAGTTCAATCCAAGTCCAAAGAAGAAATCGACCTTCTTCAACAACCTGGAGCTCATCTTCAGCAAAGATCCAAACACAATCTTCGATCTGAAACCGTGGGGAGCACTCGAAGTGGCCAAAGATCAGACCCAACCGCAACCTAACGCAGGAGATCTCCAAGCAGAAAAAGACAAGAAGAAGCAAGAGGCGGATGAAATGGCAGAAAAAATGAAAGCGTTGAGGGAAAGGCTTTCCATGGTTGCCGATCAAGGAAAAGGAGCCTCCACTGTTCCGTCCCGGCCCCTGAGTGCCGTCAAGCAAGAGTTTCTCGCCAACTACCCGGATTATGGTTACAAAGGGAAAATAGACAAGCTGTACAAGGACGAGATCGGTTCGAGGATGGGGGAGACAGAGCACTACATGGACTACACGGGGTCCTCATTGTACTGCAACTCCCAGCTGAAGCTTGCTTTTGAGGATCTAGCTTCCCACGTGTTTGGCAACCCGCATTCTGAAAATCCGAGCAGCAGCCTGGCAAGTGAAAGGATTGAAGAAGCAAGAGAAATGATTCTCTCCTTCTTCGATGCATCCCCCAGCGACTACCAAGTGGTCTTCACCAAGAGCGCAACCGATGCCTTGAAGATCGTGGGAGAGACTTTTCCGTGGTCGGCGGACAGCGAATTCCGCTACTTGCGTGAGAATCACAACTCCGTGTTGGGGATCCGCCAGTACGCCGTAAAAAACAATGCAACCTTCCGATCCATGCTTGAACCGCAAGTGGAAAGCTGGCTGGAATCAAACGAGGGCAAAGAGCCAGATATTATGGGGCCCGCTGGACCATACAAACTCTTTGCTTTTCCAGCAGAGGACAATTTTGCGGGCGTGAAATATCCATTGGATTGGGTGAAGAAGATAAAAGCTTTGCCCACATCAAATGGGGGAAGCAGACGCTGGTATGTGCTTTTGGACGCAGCGGCGTATGCCCCCACCCAGCCCCTCAGTCTCCGAAAGGTTCCCGCCGACTTTGTGTCCATGTCCTTCTATAAGATGTTTGGATTCCCTACTGGACTTGGTGCTTTGCTGATCCGAAATGATGCTGTGGATATCTTGCAAAAAGTGTTCTGGGGAGGCGGGTCGGTAGCGTTGGCTACAGCCGACGACGATTTCCATGTCCTCAAGTGCAAGCCAACCGAGGCGTTGGAGGATGGTACGGTGGCGTTTCTGGACATTGCTGTTCTCAAGTACGGCTTTCAGATGATCGAAAAGCTGGGAGGCATTCATTCCATTCAGAAACATGTCGAGGCATTGACTAGATACATGTACACACGACTCCATGGTTTGCATCACTCCAACGGGCTGCCCTTGGTCGTGATCTATGGTAAACATCACCTAGTGAACCATGCAGAGGTGCAGGGAGGAGTATTTAATTTTAATGTGCTCCGGAAGACAGGTACGGCAGTAAGCTACTTGGACGTACAGAGGAAGTCTGCAAAACAGGGCATACACCTCCGTACAGGGGCAGAGTGCAATCCAGGAGCAGCTTACGGATATCTTGGCATAGACACCAAAGAAATTGAAGACCTTGCTGGGAAAAAAGAAGGCTGTCACGATGACGTTGATTATCTGATTGTGCAACGTCCGCTTGATTCGAATTCTTTGACCTGTGGTGCTGCAGAGGATCCTTCCTATTCCGATGAAGATCCGGCACTGCTGACTTCGAAGGAGATCATTCCCGCCATCGACAAGTCTAAGCTCGAGCTTGGACATGCAGCGGAGGTGGCGATGCATTGGGTGAAGGTTCCACTGGGGTCGGTGCGTGTATCGCTGGGCTACATGTCTACTTTTGAAGACGTAGATGCGCTTGTGACTTTCCTGGAGGACACCTACAAGGACTCCTAATTCCAACCCGACACCTGCACCGTTCCAAGCTCACAGTTTTACCGTTTCATTCGGACAGTGGTCCCGTTGGACGTTACCTTCGACCATTCGTGATCTCCACAATAATTCAAGCTACCTATTACCGGACAGGAGGATTACCTGTTCGTCTTTGTAGACCTCTCCGTCCTCATCCATTCCCTTGGTCCGACTCGACGGTGTTCGTCACAACCATACGAGCAGACGTGGACATCGCACGGTGCTTCGCCGTCGATGTCGACGATGATGCGTGGACGTGGATGCGTGGTAGCTTCTCGTGGGTTTGGCAAGAGAGATTCGGTCGGTCGGAACCAGCAGGCGCAGCAGAAATCTTCGTCCAAGGTGTCGCGGAAGTTGTACGTGCGACCTTCGAAGGACGACGCGTGGACGTGGTTGGGACACGTGGAGCTTCCCAATGGCGGAGATCCGCGCTTCGCTGTGCAAGCGAGGATGGAAAGCCTCGAAAGGAGCGCGAGGAAGCTGTTTCCGCAGCTCGCGCTCGCCAGTGGCGCGCAACCGTTGCAGCTTGGCTTGGCGGACGTGTCGGACGAAGGAGAGGACCGTGCGGGAGGTGATGCAGAGGACGTGGTGGCGGTGCCTGCGCTTCCTGGCGACGTGAAGGTGTCCACGACGAGCAAAGCCACCTTCAAGTTCGCGGACGGCGAGGAAGGCGGCGCCAAGTTCGGCACGGACGGACGTGGTCGCAAGCGTTGGAATTCGCCGAAGCTTTCGGGTTTGGAAGGCGGCGCACGGATGAAGAAATGAAACCACGGACGGACGTGCACGTCGTTCTTCCTTTCCTGCCGTTCGCACGTCCTTCGCTTGCATCCACGAAGCGCCTCGTCGTCGCTTGCACGTGGACGCGCACGTCATCACGTGTCGTCGCCATCATCACAACGACTTCACAACCGTTTCGATGGACCGGTCGTGGCCCACTGGTCCGAACACGTCACGCCTCGTCGCCACGAGTTCGTTCCGAGAGCGGGAAAGGGGAGAGAAAGGGGCGATTGGGTTCCGAGAGGACGAGGACCGACGAGGACTTCTCGAAGGATTTCGGTGGAGGTCTCGATGCAGGAGCGACGAGATATCGATGCGTGAGAGGCGAGGTATCGATGCAGGAGGGAGGAACTGGGACCTCCGACGCGTCCCACACCAGACAACGTTTTCACGAAGCCAGACGAGTCGCACTGGTTGCACGAGCAACGAAAGAAACGAAACGCGAAGCGAAAGGCGCAAGGAAGGAGCACCAGACGTGCATCAAGAACATCCACGTGGCAGGCGCCGCGAGGAACGAAGTGCCTTGGAAGGGACAGAACCAAGACGACGAAACATGTGGTCCAGCACCGGTCCGAACGTGAGCACGCAAGGCCAGAACGAGAGCAGCTTCGATTTCAAGACGTTCTCGAACCTCAGCACGCTTCGTAAGGACGTGCAGCAGCACCTCGTGGCCGTGTACTCGTTGTTGGCTGCTTCGCTGCTGTCCGCTTCGGTCGGCGTGTACGCCCACTTGACCGTCCAACTGGGAGGGTTCCTCACCACCGTCGCCAACATCGTGTGCGTGGTGTGGCTCCTTTCGATGTACAACCTTCCGGACAACTTCCGTCAAAGGTTGAGCTTGTTCCTTGGTGCGTCGTTCTTCCAAGGATGCACGATCGGACTGCTCGTGGAACACGTGCTGGTGTTCCATCCGTCCGTGCTCTTGACCGCGTTCTTGGGAACCTCGGCCATCTTCGCGTGCTTCACCGCGAGCGCATTGGTGTCGCCGCGTCGTTCGTACTTGTACCTCGGCGGTTTCTTGGGATCGGCGTTGTCCACCATGGCCATGTTGCGCTTGGGATCCATGTTCCTTGGCGGATACAACCAGATGTTCCAAGTGGAACTGTACTTGGGCCTGTTGGTCATGGCAGGATACGTGCTGTTCGACACGCAACTGATCGTGGAAAAGGCCACGTACGGCGTCAAGGATCCGCTCGTGGACAGCTTGAAGCTGTACTCGGACTTCGTGTCCATGTTCGTGCGCCTGCTGATCATCCTCTCCAGGAACAGCGAGACACGCGGACGCGACAAAGGGAACCGTCGCAACGCAAGGCAAGCCAACTGACGCACGCGTCGACAAATGCATGTACGAAGAATAAACCGATTCCTGATCTCGCCTCCATGGCATCCTCGTCTCTATGCTCTGCTCTTTCCAACGTGTTGCCATGGTTCCTGGGACCGTGCCACACTTCGTACCACACGACGTCCATCCGTGCCGCCGACGCGTCCATTCGAGCAAGTGTCGCACCTTCGCGCGACGCAGAGACGCGCTTTCGTCGCATGGAGACCCTTTCCAACGCAGATGCGAGCGTGTGCATGTCCTGCACACGTCGCTTCGCCAGGTACACGTGTCCGAGGTGTCGCGCACGCACCTGCAGCCTCGCTTGCTACCGCAGCCACGCGGACGGCGCGTGTCGGACGCAGTTCGAAGACGATGCCTTGTCCTGCGCCATGCAAGGCGTCACGTCCGACGCAGCAGCACGTGATGAGATGGCGCGCATCCTGCTTCGTCAGCAAGGCGTGTCGGTGCGCGACGAAGACCACGAAGGACCAAGCGAACCGGACGAAGCGCGCACCGACGACGCGGACGTCGTCCGTCGCTTGGCGGAGCATGTGCACGTGGAGCCGTGGCAGCCGTGGTGGAACGCACGAGACGCGCCGCGATGGCGACTGCGTGCACGTGGCACGTCCGTCGTCGAAGAAGAAGAAGAGGGAGACGAAACAGACGACGGATGGAACGACGTCGACGGACAAGGTGGACAAGCACCACGTCCGCCGAAACGACCGCTGCCGCGGCTGCACGAGATGCGATCTGGACCGTGCGCGGACGAATTGCGATGGCACGTGGCAGACGCTTGCTTCGGATACTGCGCGACCATGCGGCAGCACAACGGCGAGTGGGAAGCGGATCCAAGAAGCGCCTTGGACGTCGCCACGCAGTGCTCGTCCGTGTGGGAAGCTGCTCGGCGTCGCACGAAAGACGCAAGAGACCTGCCTGGTAGCGCGTACGAAATGGCCGCGTCCTGCAGCGCCAGAGGTGCCAGGCACGTCGCACGAGGTGCCGTGCCGACGCTCCTGCGCGACGTGGAACGCATCTGGAGGTGTGGACGTGTCACCCTGGTGCTGGCCATGCGCGATGCAGGACGCATCTGCGCGAGCTGCAAAGACAAACCATCGGCCATGAAAATGCTCTTCTTCTGCGCGTGGGCCAACGAACAAGAGCAACCATTGCTGCAGAGCACGGCAGACAGCATCCAACAACAAGCCGAAGCCATGGCCAAAGCCATCGAAGACGAAATGGAAACGATCCACGCAATGTCCCAGCTGAAACTTGAAAAGGAAGGAAAAACGGGAACGGATGCTGTACAACACAGGCACGCACGCATAGGCACCACCATAGCTGGCACCCAAGAACAATAAGGTTCGGCGCGGGGATCTAGACCAGGAATTCCTTGGACCCATGCCCGTACAAGGTGCAGTCACGAGTCTGGCGTCGATGCATCGCATCATCCATGAGAGCTATTGCTTTTATTCTCTTGGAAAGGCCAGACAGAATGGCGGTGCCAAAAATTCTGTTCACAAGGGCCAGGCTAGCCAACTGCCTTACCCAGAACCAGCCCATGGCCATGCTAGCTGTTCAAAATCGCAGTGGATTGCCCATTGGCAAAGAACACCACATGGAGTCTCAACCATGTGAAACGACTGATTCACTTTCAATGGCATGCCGACCGCATTGTGCACAGTTTACAAGTGGTGGAGGGCGCGGCCTTCTGGAGAAGGTCCCCGCACGAGATTGTGGGTCCGTCGCTGATTCCGGTTGGCACATCCAATTTTCAAGAGACCTGCAGATAGCGCTGCATGGCAGTCACTGTTTCACCGCAAATAAAGCATGCAAAGGGTTCGGAACCGCTTTGGATGCAGCTTCCCATCAGACACCCGTAGCAGTACGAGTGCTGGCAGGGTAATGCTTGATATTTCACAGGTGGATCCTCGTACCCGCATATCGGGCAGACCACCAGGTCTTGTGTTTCGTCAGCCAAATCTTTTGCATCGCTTCCGTCCCTTGCACTGGATCCCGCACCGCCAATCCGTCTGCTTTGGTTGGTCTTGAAGCTTCGCGTGGCTCTAGCCACGCGCTTCGCCGTGGCATCGACCAATGGCGCCAGGAACAGCAAGAACGAAGACAGTTCTCTCCATGCCAAGCTTCGATTCAAGTACTCGAAGCTGACGGCTCGTCCAACGTCGGAACGAACCTGTCGGAGCTCTGCGCCTGCCAATCGTTCCACCAAGCTTCGGTGTCGTGCACCTCCGAAGAACGCCAAGCGCTGCAGAAGCTCCAACGTGCGTACGAAGGTTTCCAGGCGCTGGAAATTTGTGCAGCGCGTTGCGAAGACCCTTCGCAACGTGCCTGCAAGGACCAGTGCAGCTCTTGACGCGACGGACAACGGTTCGTCGCCTGTGCTTCTCGTCGGTGCGTGTCGCACGTTCAACAGCTGCATGCCAGGCGTCGGTTGTCCACGTCCCACGCTGCACATGTAAAACAGCAATTCCAATCCCGCACTTGCTGCAGACTCGGACAGCGAAGGCCATGCTCGCGTCGCTTGCGCACGAAGCAGGTCGAGTAGCTCTACGTCGAGTTTGTTGGCGTCCCATTGGCTCACTCGTGGCGCGACAGGAGGCACCACACGTCTCTCCTTCCACTCGTACGCGGACGTGGATGGCGCTTGCACGTCCTGCTCCCTTTCGCACCGCTTCTGCCATTCCTCGCGTGCGTTTGGCGGTGGCGCCAATCGCACCTCCATGCCTTCTTCGTCCAACGTCTTCGAATGGCAATGGCAAACGTAAGACACGACACACACCACGAAACAAACGCACGGTCGCAAAACCAAAACCAAAACGATTCTTGTTTCGGTGAGGCAATGGATCCGTATGCTGTCTTGGTGCAATTGCCGCAACACGGATGCTTCTAGTCAATGGACCGACCGATGTGCGCAATTGCAAGGTGGAGGCATGTGCAAAGTGCGAGAAGTTACGACGGTGCTTTCCTTGCGCACGTGAATAACAAACGAAGACTCTCTTGCAAAAGATGCCAATGCAAACAAGCTTCGCCTCACGGATTTCGGAGATGTCGAGCACGAGTGTGTGCTCGTGCTTGAGCAAAACAGCATTGCCTCCCTTGCTAATTTGTTCGTGTTGCAATTTCCATCCCAAGGCTTGCATCACCATTGGAGTTGCCAACGGAGAAGATTTTCATTGCATGTCGGTTGGTGGGTGACTACGTGGACGAACACGATTCGTTCGTTCAACAAGAATCGCCAATCCACTTTTTCTTCCATCCGCGATGCATTTGAAGGTTACCAATCTAGCACGCAAAAAATGGAGCGAGTGATGCAACCAATTTGTTTTGCTTCAACGAGACTGGTCGAACAAGCCATTCGATCGTTTTTGAGACTGCGATACTCGATCTTCCTTGCAGCACGTTTATTTCCATGATGTAAAGTAGGAAATTGAGAATTAGGTCTACCTAGCTCTCCTTCAACGCACTCGGTGCACCTTAGCAAAAACAAGAAGGAGTGTCATTCCTCATGCATCTACACGAAAACAGGGATTTGAACGTCGAAGCACGCACTTCTACGAGCATCTCCATCTCTTGACGCGACGCATCCCGTACTCGTACCGTTTGTTGTGTCGTACACCGCCACGGCATCCATTGGACGGGGGCGTGCGCGCAATCCCACCACCTCTCCTTTCTCCGGTGTCCCATCTCCCACACGATCGCCTCCGGAAGACGAGAGACCAGCTTCCATCGGACACGCATCGTCCATGCTCGACGAACACGAACGAAAGCGCGTGTGTCTCTTCCACACCTCTTCCATTCAATGGACCGATCCATCTTCGGAGTTTCTTCTCCATCTCCTTTCGGTTCTGGACCGCCCCCATCGAGATCTCTTTCGCAGTTTCCATCGATATCTTTCGATTGGATTCGATCCATCGCTCGTGCGACGTTTCGTTTCTTCGTCGTGCGCTCGCCATCGTCGCGGACGCGCGCGCGTCGCACCGCTTCTTTCTACGTCGCACGCGTCTTCCGTCCGATCTGCACCCGTTCCTTGCAAGCTCGATGGACCGCGAAACCGATCGTGGAAGCGGTTTCGACGCGTCTGCAAGAGGCATCTTCGGCGGACGACGTCGACGTGCGTGTCCAAGCGACCCACGAAACGCATCCGCAGCACGTCAAGACCGTGCCGCCATGTCCGAGAGGAACTTGATGGAGATGATGGCTGCACAAGCGAAGTTCGAAGCGGAAAGACGGCCTGCGCCGTCCAAGACCTTCGTCGACGCGTCCACAGGACTGCGCTTGCGCGTGTGCGAGTGGAAATCGAAGGGCTGCGAGGCAGAAGCCAACGCAGTGTTTTTGCACTCCAGCTGCGACGAAGGAAGCGTGTGGAACGACGTGTGCTTGCGGCTGTGTGCGAAGGAAGAGGTCCAAGCCTGCTATGGACCGGACATGCGCGGGCACGGTGGAAGTGCGCGCTCGTCCTCTGGACGTTGCGATGCACGTGCTTTGGCCGAAGACCTTCGCAGCCTGGTCGTCGAAAAAGACCTGTATCGTAAGCCGCTCTTGCTGGTCGGAGAAGGAGAAGGCGCGTGCGTAGCCGTGCGATTGGCGGCACTCTGTCCGCAATTGGTCGGAAGTGTCGTGTGCATCAATTACGCGGCAGACGTCAGCCTGCAAGAGAAGCATGCGATGCAAGGGATGCACTGGTCCAATCGCAAGCTCGCAACACTTGATGTGTGGTCGCACGATCCAGAACTCAAACCTGAACCAGTGCTGCAACTGGTTGACTTGCGAGTAGTGGAAGACGTTGAACGAGGTGGGTGCAAGACCAGGATGGATCCGAATTGGTGCTTCGAATCCAAACGAGAGGAAAGAATCCATGATTTTGCAGCTATTTCGTGTCCACTGCTCCTGATACGAGGAGAGGCATCAAAAGTATGCACGGTCGAAGACTTGAAGTCCACTCAACAAGTGGCCGCCAATGCGCCCCTGTGCAAGATTCGTGTCATCAAGGAGCATGGAGACCATCTATCCGTCTCGTGCCCAAGGAAGCTGTCGCGGATCCTAGCCCGCTGGCTCCAGGACACAGAAGATTTCTACCATGTATCCGATCCAGAATCCCGCAGACCCGAGCTTTTGAATATCAGACCCCTGCCAGAATACGGAAGCGTAGAGGAGGCCATGGAAGCACTGAGGCCCAGAGCCGTCCCTACCGCACAGATGATCGCAGACGAACTTGCCAAACTTCGTGTAGATGATGAGCAAAGTTCGGATGCGGAATCAGATGTGGGTTACATCACCGGACTAGCAAAAGAACCAGCAGACTACTATGGGTTTGTGGGGTGAAAGCAAACACGGACAGACCATTGCACCACCACAGAAGGAAGATCTGCAAATAGGGTCGAGTATCTGACCTTCTTGGTTCTGCCTTGCAAGAAATTGAATGGGTCAGGCGAGGGCTGCTCTAAAAGTCTAGCAGCACCCTCCACTTGTCGGGGCACATGCAGCATCCATGGCAGGAGCAGCAGAAATCCTGTCGTTGCAATCAAAGACACCATAGTGAAATGATCTGTCCCCGACCACTTCAAAGTGCTTTGCAAGCCAGCTGATCCCTTTCTCTCCCACCATTGCAGCAGTGTTTCCACAAACAAGCATTGGCTTGTTAGTAACAAACTTATGGTGATCGTCCAATTGGTAGGCATGGGGGTAGCCTTCAATCGTGCCCTTATACACCGCGAATTGGCCATAGTCTTCACACCTAGTCTCCAGCAAGCCAGGCAGCTTGAAGAGACGGTAGGTAATGGAATAGAACTTGGCCTCGCCAACAATGTCCTTCAGTGTTGGATCTGTAACTTTGACTTCCGAAATGGAAAGCATTCGAGGATCTGCGAAACCCACACGCTTGGCAATGTCCACAAAGTCCCCCACGTACAGAGCTCCAGCAATGCACTCACCCCAGAGAAGCTCGTGCTCCTGAACGTGCTTTGGCAGTCTCCTATCACTATATACATCGGAAAAGTACAATTCGCCTCCCTCATTCAAGACCCTGTAGGCTTCCGCAAGCACTCGTGGCTTGTCTGGGGAAAGGTTGATGACGCAGTTGGAGATGATGATGTCGATGGATTCATTTGCGATTCCTGCGCGATCCAGGTATTCCATGTGCCCTTTGACGAACTCAAGGTTCGTGGACTTGTAGCCAAGATCACGACAGTATCCCTCCGCATGCCTTTGGGCCACATTTAATTGTTCGTCGGTGAGGTCGATTCCGACGACTTTTCCGGTTTCACCAACCAGTGCTGCGCATACGTAGCAATCTCTTCCAGATCCCGATCCTAGGTCCAACACTGTCAACCCATCAATGCCAAGCGGCAAAGGAGCTCCACATCCGTAGAATTTTTCGTTGACTTCTTTCGGCACCTTTCGGATGAGCTGCAGCACGCGTTCGTGTGGGCGTCCGGCAGCCGTGCATGCGCTGGTCTTGAGATCCTTGGTGCTCTGCAGCACTTTTCCGTAGTAGTTCTTCACGATTTCGTACGTGGCATCTCCTTGGTTTCCGTTTTGCGCCTTCTCTTTCGATCCGCAGCACGACATCGTCACGTGGGAAACACCTGTGCTCGTGTGACCACAATTGC
>LFIK01002473.1_pt1 | contig 14938 bp, 12 predicted proteins | sample 643401 | NCBI WGS metagenome assembly LFIK01 (sample SAMN03777447, study PRJNA286221) | soda lake metagenome | biome: soda lake; feature: Kulunda steppe; material: water; isolation source: sample T5-Br brine of Lake Tanatar-5 | place: Russia: Kulunda steppe | collected 2010-07 | reverse complement strand
TGTCAGGTGAGGTCGTCGCCATCGAGGACGGCGATGACCTCACCGCCGCTGCCGATGGCCGCCACCTCGGTGATGGCGACGTCACCGTCGAAGGCGGCAGCGTGGACGCGGTGCCAGCCGACACCGCGCACCGTCGACTCCCGCACCCCACGCTCGCGGGTGGTGATGCGGACCGAGTCGGTGCGCAGCGGCACCGAACCGACCACCGCGGTGAAGGCCGGCTCCCCCGTCAGCTCGTCGGCGAAGGTGACCGGCTCGGCCTGCAGCGCGCCCGGCCAGCGCGCTCCGGTGGCGGCTGCCTCGGCGTCGTCGTGCTGGACCAGGAACCGCGGCGCGAGCAGTCGCGGGCTGGCCTCGATCGACCACGGCGCGGCCACCAACGTCGTGCCCGCATCGAGGCTGCGTGGCACAGCGGCGCTCACGCCCCCACCGGCCACCAGCACCGCACCCAGGACGGCCAGGATCAGAAGCCACCGCCGAGGTGGCACGGGTTCCAGACCGGGGATCGGGTCAGGGCCTCCCCCGTCGTCGGCAGCGGTGGTCAGGAGGCCTCCTCGCGCCGGTCGGGCCCGTCAGCATCGCCGTCCTGCGGCTCGGCCGCAACCTCGGCGATCACCTCCTCGATGGAGTCGCTGAAGGCGGTGTCACGCACCGCCCTGGCCTGCTCGGCGGTCCCCGAACGCTGCCACCGTTCGGCCAGCGCCCGCAGGAACGCGTCGGCCTCCTCCGGCTCCGGCGCACCCCCGCCGAGCCGCGCGGGGACCCACCAGGCGCCCTCCGGGGTGCCGTCGGGGTAGGTGCGCTGGACCTCGTCGAGCAGCGTCGCGATGCGCGCGCGCAGCTGCGTGGTCAGCTCCTCCGGGTCGTCCCCGGGGGTGGGGTACAGCGGCTCGCCGTAGCGCACCGTCACCGGCAGGCGCCAGGACCAGCGCGGGCGGCGCCCGACGGTGTGGAACCGGTGGGAGCCCCACGACACCGCGGGTACGACCGGCACGCCGGCGGCGGCGGCCATCCTGATCGCGCCCGGTTTGAAGGGCAGCAGTTCCAGGGAGGGTGAGATGGTCTGCTCCGGCAGCACCAGCACCAGCTCACCACGTTCCAGCGCCTCGATGGCGCTGCTGAGGGCGGCGCCGCCGGAGCCGCGGTGGACGGGGATGTGCTCGGCGCGGCGCATGAACCAGCCGAACCCGCGGGCCCGGAACAGCGAGGCCTTCGCCAGGATCCTGATCGGCCGGTTCCAGGCGTGGTACGGCAGCCACCCGGTGGTGAAGAAGTCCCAGAAGGAGGTGTGGTTCGCGGCGATGACCACCCCGCCGTGCCGGGGGAGGTGGGCGACGCCCTGCACGGTGATGCGCCACCGCTGCAGGCGCATGACGGTGAAGGCCAGCCACGCCGCGAAGCGGTAGACCAGACTGGGCCGCGGATCACCGTCCGGTGACGGCGTGCGGGGCGGGTGCCGATCACCGGCTGCCCCCGACCCGCCGGAGCGAGCTCGCGTCATGTCGTCCTCCCGGGTGCGGTCACGGAACCGTCCCCGGACCGCGCGCATCATCGCCTCCCCGCGCGCGTCCGTCCAGCGCACGCGGCGGGGGCTGCAGGGAGCGCACGGCGGTCACGGCGGGGTTGCGGCGCCGCCGACGCGTGCCGGTCACGGTGGGGGCGCGCCGCCCCCGAGGCGTGCCGGCACCCACCAGGCACCCTGCGGGCTCCCGTCGGGGTAGGTGCGCTGGAGCTGGTCCAGCAACCGGCGGGTGGTCTCCTCCAGCGCTGCCGTCGTGGCCACCACGTCATCGCCCGGTGCCACCTCGATGGGGGGCGCGAAGGCCACCTCCACGGGGATCGCCCAGGCACGGCGCACGTTGAAGGGGTGACCGGTGGTGACCAGTCGGTGGCTCCCCCAGCTCGCGCTCGGCACCAGGGGAACACCGGCCCGCTGTGCCATCCGTGCCGCGCCGGTGCGCATGGGCTGCACCTCGAAGCTGGTGGAGATCTTCGCCTCGGGCGCCACCATCACGAGCCCACCCTCGGAGAGCACCTCGACGGCCGCCTGGAGGGAGGCCGCCCGACCGTCACGGTTCTCCCGCTCCACGGGCACGGCGGCCGCGAGCCGGACGATCCAGCGGAAGCGCCACCGCTGCCACAGGTCGGCCCGGGCGAGGATGTGCACGGGCCGGCCGAGCCGGCGGTAGATGTCGAGGCCGGTCACGACGAAGTCGACGTGGCTGGTGTGGCTGAAGGAGATCACGGCGCCGCCGCTGCGTGGCACGTGCTCCAGCCCCCGGACACGCAGGCGCCACCGCGAGAGCCGGACGCACGCGATGGCCAGCCACGCGATCAGGCGGAAGCCGAGCGTGGGGCGGTCAGGGCGGTGGGCGGTGGGTCGGGTCACCGTGGCTCGGGCCCCGCGCCGCCCAGGCTGTCTGCACCGTCCGCGCCGCCCACGCCGCCAGGCGGCGTCGACCACCCCTGCTCCCGCTGGTGGTGGTCCCGCAGCACCTCCTCGTGGCGCGGCGCGGTGCCCCCGAGCCGGGCGGGAACCCACCGGGCGCCCGGGGGCGCGCCATCGGGGTAGGACGCCTGGACCTCGTGCAGCAGCCCCTCGAGCCGCGTGCCGAGCTCGGCGGTGACCGCCACGGGGTCGGCATCGGCCGCCACCTCGATGGGCGCGCCGAAGCGCACCGTCACCGGCAGCTTGCGGGGCAGCCGTTTGGGAGCGCCCTTGGTCAGGGCGCGGTGCGTGCCCCACCCGGCCACCGGCACCACCGGCACACCGGCCTGCTGCGCCATCCGGGCGGCACCCGTGCGCAGCGGGAGGAGCTCAAGGGAACGGGAGATGGTCTGCTCGGGCGCGACCGCGACCAGCTCACCTGCCGACAGCGCCGAGGCAGCTGCGTCGAAGGCGTTGGTCCGGGCCGTCGCGGAGCCACGGTCGACCGGGATCGCCCCCACCCACCGCACGACCCAGCCCACCTTGCGGCTGGACCAGATCTCGCGCTTGGCGAGGAAGCGCAAGGGTCGGCGCAGCGTGCGCACGACCGGCCAGCCCACCATCAGGAAGTCGAGGTAGCTGTGGTGGTTGAAGGCGAGCACGGCGCCACCTCGGCGCGGGACGTGCTCGAGCCCCTGGACGTCGATACGCCACCTGAGCAGGCGGACGAAGGCGATCACCAGCGCCGCGATCGCCCGCCACCGCCAGTTCAGCTGCCGTCCGCCAGGCATATGGTCGAGGGTAGACGGCCGCGGCGGCAGCCTTCACCCCTCGAGCAGCGCGTCCACGGCGTCCAGCAGACGGTCGACGTTGGCGTGGGTGGCACCCTCGCCCATCAACCCGACCCGCCAGGCGCGACCGGCGAAGGGCCCGAGCCCCCCACCCACCTCGATGCTGTGCTCGGCGAGCAGGCGACGACGCAGCGCCCCCTCATCGATCTCCTCAGGCCAGGCGAAGGTGGTCAGCTGCGGCAGCCGGTGGCCCGGTGCGGCCAGCAGCTCGGCGTCCCGGTCCTGGATGTGCTCCTGGAACAACTGTCCCACCTCGGCGTGGCGGGCCCAGCGGGTCTCGAGCCCCTCGGCCAGCACCCGCCGCAGCCCCTCGTGCAGGCCGAGCAGGCTGGAGATCGGCGGGGTGTGGTGGTAGGCGCGCTCCGCGCCCCAGTACCGCTGGATCGCCGTGACGTCGAGGTACCAGGACCGCACCGGACCCTGGCGCTGACCGATCACCTCCTCCGCCTTCGGGCTGAAGGTGACCGGCGCGAGGCCGGGCGGCACCGACAGGCACTTCTGGGTGCCGGAGTACACGACATCGAGGTGCCACGCATCCACCTCGACGGGGACCCCGGCGAGCCCGGTGACGGTGTCGACCAGCAGCAGCGTCGGCGTGTCGGCGAGCAGCGCGCCGATCTCCTCCAGGGGCTGGTGCGCGCCGGTGGAGGTCTCGGCGTGCACCAGGGCCACGGCGCGGGCCTGCGGGTGGGCGGCCACGGCCTCGGCGACCTGGTCGGTCGGGATGACCTGACCCCAGGGCTGTTCGAGGACCACCACCTCGGCGCCGGCCCTGCGGGCGGTGTCGGCGATACGCCCGCCGAACACCCCGTTGACGCCGACGATCATGGTGTCGCCGGGCTCCACGATGTTGACCACCGCGGTCTCCATCCCGGCGCTGCCGGTCCCCGACACGGCGTAGGTGAGGCGGTTGTCGGTGCGCAGCACCTGCCGCAGCATCGCGGCCAGTTGATCGGTCACCTCGAGGAACCACGGGTCGAGGTGGCCGACCATGCCGCGGGCCTGAGCGGCGAGCACGTCGTCGTGCACGGGCGAGGGGCCGGGCCCGAGCAGCAGCCGCTCGGGTGGCGTGGCGGGTGAGACCACCGGCAGCGAGGTGTCACCGGTGGCCACGGTCGCGCCGACAGCCGTGACGGCGTCCGAGATGACGTCAGCGCCACTCGCGGGCGCGCCGGGGTTGTCGGAGGGTGGGGGTGCGTCCACGATCACGGCCTCTGGGTTGCGGTCGCCGTTGTCCGGTACCCGCCACGAGAGCACGGGTAGCCGGCTGTTCAGGGCCTCCCGACGCTACCGGCTCCGCAGGTGGCTGCCGGCGTGCACGACCACGGCGCTCGCTCGGGGCCGCCGGCGTCAGGAGGCCACGGCCCCGCGGCTGACCACCAGATAGGCCCCCGCCACCAGCAGCAGCGCACCGACGATGCGGACCGGGTCGAGGGGGATCGTCCGGCCGAGCACCCCGGTGGACTCCAGGGCGAAGCCGACGGCCAACTGCACCCCGGTGACCACCGCCAGCGTGGACGCGAGCCCGAGTCCGGCGACCGCGACCGCGATCCCGGTGACCAGCAGCAGCCCCGCGACACCGCCGAGCAGCACCCACGGGATCTCCCTGACCACCGCCACCTGGAAGCCGAGTCTCGGGCTGACCACCAGGATCAGCACGCCGAGGACCAGCCCCCCGACGTGGACCCAGGTGGAGGCCACGAGCGGGTTGAGCCGCTCGCCGGCGGCACCGATGATGGCCGACTGGATCGCGATCAGGCAGCCGGCGAAGATGGCGGCGGGCAGCGCGAGGTTCACGGTGGCTCCAGGTGGTGGTCAGGGCCGGCAGCGTGTCGGCGGGACCAGCGACGGCGGCGTCAGGGTCAGCGGCGTCAGCGGCGCCGGCAGCCGCGTCAGCCTGCCAAGGGTTCGAGCGTGGCGGTGAAGTGCCTCAGCCACCTCGGCTGCTCGACGATCCGGTACCCGGGGATCTCCTCCGCGCGGGCGGCCACGGCGGCGATCACCTCACCGACGTAGTCCACGTGGGACTGGGTGTAGGTGCGTCGTGGCAGGGCGAGCCGGACCAGCTCGTGGGGCGCCACCTCGTCGGCGGCCCCGTCCACACCCGGCCGACCGAACATCAGCGTGCCGATCTCCACCCCGCGGACCCCGCCTTCGAGGTAGAGCTCGCAGGCCAGGGCCTGGGCCGGCAGCGCGGTCTGCGGGAGGTGGGTGAGCAGCGCGCCGGCATCGAGGTAGACGGCGTGCCCACCGGGTGGGCGGACCGTCGGCACGCCGGCTTCCCACGCCTTCTCGGCCAGGTAGGCGGCGGTGCGGACCCGGTAGCGCAGGTAATCGGGCTCGGTGACCTCCTCGAGTCCGACCGCCAGCGCGTCGAGATCACGGCCCGCCAACCCGCCGTAGGTGGGGAACCCCTCGGTCAGGATCAGGTCGTCGCGGCAGCGCGCCGCCACCTCGGCGTCGTTGAGGGCGAGCAGGCCACCGATGTTGGCCAGACCGTCCTTCTTCAGGCTGATGGTGCACCCGTCGGCGAGGCGGAAGGCCTCCTCCGCGATCTCGCGGGGGGTGCGATCCTGCTGTCCCGGCTCGCGTTCGTGGACGAACCAGGCGTTCTCCGCGAACCGGCAGGCGTCGAGGATCAGCGGCTTGTCGAAGCGGTCGCACAGGGCGCGGACCCCGCGGAGGTTCTCCAGGCTGACGGGCTGCCCACCACCGGAGTTGTTGGTGATGGTGACCAGCACCAACGGGACGCGCTCGCCCTGCTCGGTCAGGGTGCGCTCGAGTGCCTCGAGGTCGATGTTGCCCTTGAAGGGCGCGTCGAGCTGGAGGTCGCGGCCCTCGGGGCAGACCAGGTCGAGGGCCTGCGCGCCCTGGAACTCCACGTTCGCGCGGGTGGTGTCGAAGTGGGTGTTGTTGGGCACCACGTCACCATCGCTGACCATCGCCCCGAACAGGATCCGCTCAGCGGCGCGGCCCTGGTGGGTGGGGATGATGTGGTCGAAGCCGGTGAGCTCGCTGACCACGGCGTGGAACCGCTCGAAGGAGCGGGCACCGGCGTAGGACTCGTCGCCACGCATGATCGCGGCCCACTGCTCGGAGGACATCGCGCCGGTGCCCGAGTCCGTGAGCAGGTCGATGAGCACGTCGTCCGCGTCGAGGGTGAACAGGTTGTAGCCGGCGGCGGACAGGGCCTGCTCGCGCTCCGCGCGGGTGGTGAACCGCAGGGGCTCGACCGCCTTGATGCGGAAGGGTTCGATGATCGTGCGCTCGGGCATGCGGGGCAGCCTCCTGGACCGGTCCCAGCAGCCTAGGCCCGGCGGCGTCAGGCGGTGGCGTCCGGTATCGGCCGGACCCACCGCCCCGCCCCCGCGCGAGGTCGCGCAGCCCCACGACCACCCCGCGGTCACCCGGCTGCAAACCCTCCCCCCAGCCCGACCCCCCGCGCGAGGTCGCGCAGCCCAACGACCACCCTACGGTCACCCGGCTGCACAACCCCCCGCACGGCCCCGACCCGCCCCCGGGCGGCCACGCGCAGCTTCGGCGTGAGGCACGGCTTCAACGTGAGGCGCTGCTTCGACGCGGCCGGCCCACGTGCCACCTCGACTCAGAAGCAGGCCGCCGCGAGGTAGGGGTAGGGATTGACCGCGCTCCCGCCGCCGGGGTGGCGCTCGAAGTGGATGTGGGGTGGTCCCCCACGCGCGTTGCCGGTGTTGCCGTTGTAGGCGATGTGCTCGCCGGCGCGGACCCGGTTGCCGACCGCCCCGCGCGACGCGTAGCCCTGCAGGTGGGTGTAGAAGTAGGTGTTGCCGTCATCCCCGCGCAGATACAGCGAGATCCCACCCAACCGGCTGTTGGAGTGCCGGGAGATGACCCCGTCGGTGAACGCGTACACCGGCGCACCCATCGGGCCCATGATGTCGGTGCCCTGGTGCCGCCGGCCACCGGAGCGGGGGAAGCCCCACGAGTCGATGAAGTGCGTGAGGTGCCGGTCCAGCGGACAGGCGTAGGTGCCCTGCTGCGACCCGCGGTCGATCTGACGCTGCCGCGCAGCGATGGCCTCCAGGGAGACGACCCGCGCCTGAGCCCCCTCCAGCTCCTCCTCGAGCACCGCCTGGTCCGCGGCCAACCGTTCGGTCAGCTGCTCGAGCTCGGCGCGCTGCTGGTCCACCAGGACCTCGGTCTGGTCGAGCGCCGTGCGCGCCGAAACGGCCTCCTCGAGCCCCACGGTGTCACGCCGCTGCACGAGGTTGGCCAGGGCCGCCCGTTCGATGGCGGTCTGCGGGTCGGCTGCTCCAAGCAGCAGCTCCAGCTCCGAGGTGGCACCGCGGATGAAGACCGCACGGGCGCGCTCGGCAAGACCGTCCTCGGTCGCTGCCGCCTCCTCCTCCAGGGCCGTGGCCTGCGACTCCAGCCGGTCGAGCTCCTCCCGGGCGAGCTCGACGCGCGCCCAGGTCCGCTCGTAGCGCTCCGTGACCTGTGCGAGCTGGTCCTCGATGCTGGTGACGCGTTCGCGCGCACCATCGAGGTCCTGCGCGCCGGCAGGGGCGACCACCGCGCCCGGAGCTACCAAGGCCACCAGCAGCACGGCACCGGCGGTGAGCAGCGCCACGACGGAAGCCGGGGACGTGATGGACACAGCAGCTACCTCGAGGAAGCGTCGCAGGGGCGCCCCCCGGGGCGCGCACGGTCGCACGGCCGGTCAGGGTGCCCTAGCGACCGCGCTCCCGCGAACCGAGTGGGTGCGGCCTCGCCCGATCGACGGTCGGCGGCTGCGTCCGGCAGAGGGGGTGCGGCCTCGCCCGGCCGACGGGTTCTGGCCGCGGGCGATCAGCTGACGCGCCGCGACGGCGCCGTCGACCCGCCGGTCAGAAGCAGGCCGCGGCCAACCATGGGTAGGGGTTGATCGCGGACCCGCCGCCGGGATGCAGCTCGAAGTGCACGTGTGGCGCCGAGCGTGAGGCGTTGCCCGTGTAGCCGTTGCGGCCCACCAACTCGCCGGCCGTGACACGCGCGCCGACGAAGGCGCTCGGGTCGATGGAGTCGAGGTGGGCGTAGTAGTACACGTTGCCGTCATCGCCCCTGAGGTACAGCCCGATGCCACCGAGGCGGGAGTTCGAGTGCCGCTGGATCACACCCGAGGTGAAGGCGAAGACCGGCGCGCGGTACGCCGCGAAGATGTCGGTACCACGGTGACGGCGGCCCCCACTGCGCGGCGCCCCCCAGGTGTCACGGAAGCGGAAGGCGCCCTGGTCGAAGATGCAGGAGTAGATGCCCTGCTGCGCCCCGCGGTCGATGCGCCGCTGCCGCGACACCAGGGAGCGGATCTCCGCGGCCTCCTGCGCCGCACGGTCGAGGTCGGCCTGGAGCGCCTCGGCGTCGGCTTCGAGCTCCTCCTGGAGCGCGAGGAGTTCCGCCTCCCGGGCTCCGATCAGCGCCTCGGCCTGCTGCAGCGCGGCCTGCACCGCGTCGGCTGCCTCGATATCGACCCGGTCGCGCCGCTGCAGAGCGTCGAGCAGTGCGACGCGCTCGAAGGCTGACTGCGGGCCCTCCGCAGCGAACAGCACCTCGATGGATTCCAGCGGGCCGCGCTTGAACGCGGTGCGCGCGCGGTTCTCCAGGGCCTCGAGGGTGTCGGTGACCTCGGACTCGAGGTCGCGGGCGTCGCGCTCGAGACCGGCGAGCTCCACGCGGGTCGCCTCGATGGCGGCCCAGGTCGTCTCGTAGCGGTCGACGGCCGCGTCCCGCTCCGCGGTCAGGGCATCGACGGTCTCCTCCGCCTCATCGAGATCATCGAGGGTCTGCGCGTGGCTGGCAGCGGGTCCGGGGCTGAGTCCCGAGGCCGCTCCTGCCTCCGGGTCGGGTGGGGTGGCGGGGGTGGCGGGGGTGGCGGGGCCAACGACAATCGCGCCGACCTCAGGCAGCAGCAGCGATGCAGCGAGTGCGACCACGAGCACGCCGTGGAGCCGGCGGCGGTGGCAACGGCGGGACCGGGACCTGCGGGGAGATCGGGACCCGCGGAGGCGTCGGGGCCCGCGGAGGCGTCGGGACCCGCGGGCGTGTTGGGCACCGCGGCGGGGCGGGCGGAGATCGTCCGCGCAGGGGGTGTCCCTGGTGGCGCTCATCCCGCTCCTGCCTGGGTCCGGGTCGGTCCACGCGTCGCCCCGAGCCCCGTGACAGGGGGTGGCGAGCGTGGTCACGGTAACCACGCCCGGTGGCCGCTGCCACCGGCCCGCGCGCGGCACCGACGGGTCATGCAGCCGAACGACCGCAAAACGGTCACCTCGCTGCACAACCTCCCGCCCGGCACGGCGCCAGCCCACGACCACGCAGCCGAACGACCGCAAAACGGTCACCTCGCTGCACAACCTCCCGCCCAGCACCACAGCGACGCCCGCGCCCACCCGGCGGCCCGCCAGCCCACACCCACGCGTCGGCCCGCGCCCGGCGACGGGTCATGCAGCCGAACGACCGCGAGATGGTCACCTCGCTGCACAACCTCCCGCCCGACGGCCCGCCGGCCCACGACCATGCAGCCGATCGACCGCGAGATGGTCACCTCGCTGCACAACCTCCCGCCCGGCACGGCGCCAGCCCACGACCATGCAGCCGATCGACCGCGAGATGGTCACCTCGCTGCACAACCTCCCGCCCAGCACCACAGCGACGCCCGCACAGCCCCGTGCACCCGCCGACAGGGGTCGCTGCGGGGCCCGTAGCTACCCTTCGCACAGGAAACGGAGCGCGTCGGGAGTGCCTCCCGGCGCGGAGGGGAGAGCAGGCCGTGACCGACACCGACGGCGCTAGCAACGGCCGTGGCGATGCCCGGGACGCCACCTCGAACGAGCGGACAGCCGCGAACGCCGGCCGCCTCCCTGAGCCGGACCGGCCCTGGCTGATGCGCACCTACTCCGGCCACTCCTCCGCACAGGCCTCCAACGAGCTCTACCGCACCAACCTCGCGAAGGGGCAGACGGGGCTGAGCGTCGCCTTCGACCTGCCGACCCAGACCGGCTACGACGCCGACCACATCCTGGCTCGCGGCGAGGTCGGCAAGGTCGGCGTGCCGATCAGCCACCTCGGTGACATGCGCCAGCTGTTCGACGAGATCCCGCTGGAACGGATGAACACCTCGATGACGATCAACGCCACGGCGATGTGGCTGCTGGCGCTCTACATCGCCGTCGCCGAGGAGCAGGGCGCCGACGTCACCAAGCTCGCCGGCACCACGCAGAACGACATCCTCAAGGAGTACCTGTCCCGCGGGACCTACGCCTTCCCGCCGGAGCCCTCGATGCGGCTCACCACCGACGTCATCGCCCACACGGTCACCCACGTGCCGAGGTGGAACCCGATCAACATCTGCAGCTACCACCTGCAGGAGGCGGGGGCAACCCCGGTGCAGGAGCTGGCCTTCGCGCTGGCGAACGCGATCGCGGTGCTCGACGCGGTGCGCGAGCGCGGCCAGGTACCCGAGGAGGAGTTCGGCAAGGTCGTCGCCCGCATCTCCTTCTTCGTCAACGCCGGGATCCGGTTCGTCGAGGAGGTCGCGAAGATGCGCGCCTTCGTCGAGCTGTGGGACCGGATCGTCACCGAGCGCTACGGCGTCACCGACCCCAAGCAGAAGCGGTTCCGCTACGGGGTGCAGGTCAACTCGCTCGGGCTCACCGAGCAGCAGCCGGAGAACAACATCACCCGGATCCTGATCGAGATGCTCGGCGTCACCCTCTCCCGCGACGCGCGCGCACGGGCCGTCCAGCTGCCCGCATGGAACGAGGCGCTGGGCCTGCCCCGGCCGTGGGACCAGCAGCTGTCGCTCAGGATGCAGCAGGTGCTGGCGCTGGAGACCGACCTGCTGGAGAACGGCGACCTGTTCGACGGCAGCCACGTGATGGAGGCCAAGGTCGCGGCCCTGGTCGACGGCGCCACGGAGCTGCTCGACGCGGTCCTGGCCCGCGGCGGTGCTATGCAGGCCGTGCCCTTCATGAAGGCCGAGCTCGTGGCCTCCAACGCACAACGCCTGCGCGCCATCGAGTCCGGCGAACGCACCGTGGTCGGCGTCAACGCGTTCACCACCGCCGAGCCCTCCCCGCTGGTCGACGCTGACGGCGGTTTCCTGAAGGTGGACCCGGCGGCGGAGGCTGCCCAGCTGGAGCGGCTCGAGAGGTGGCGCGCCGAACGCGATGACGCCGAGGTGGCAGGCGCGCTCGAGGAACTGCGTCGGGCCGCGGCGACGGATGAGAACCTGATGCCGGCCTCCGTCGCCTGCGCCAAGGCCGGGGTCACAACCGGGGAGTGGTCGGAGGTGCTGCGCGAGGCCTTCGGGCAGTACCGCGGCCCGACGGGTGTCGGGGAGGCGTCGATCACCATCGGCAGCTCCGGCGCCGGGAACGCAGGTGGCGGTGCGGGCGGTGGCCCTGGCTCGCCGAGCGCGCTGGAGACCGCCCGCCAGCGGGTCCGTGCCGTCGAGGAACGGGTCGGTCGCCGGCTGAGGATCCTGGTGGGCAAGCCCGGGCTGGACGGGCACTCCAACGGTGCCGAGCAGGTGGCGATCCGCGCCCGCGACCTGGGGATGGAGGTGATCTACGAGGGCATCCGGCTGACCCCCGCCCAGATCGTGCGCGCCGCCGTGGACGAGGACGTGCACGTGGTCGGGCTGTCGATCCTCTCCGGCTCGCATCTCGCCCTGGTGCCGCAGGTGGTCGAGGGCCTACGCACGGAGGGTGCCGACATCCCCGTCGTCGTCGGTGGCATCATCCCCACCGCCGATGCCGAGGACCTGCGCGCACAGGGCATCGCGGCGGTGTTCACGCCGAAGGACTACGCCCTGACCGAGATCCTGGTCGAGGTGGCCGAGTTGGTCGGCCGCAGCCCCCAGCCGGCCTGACGGGCTGCCGACCTGACGGGCCGCGCGCCGCGCAAGGCCCGCGCAACGCTCGCCCACACCCGGGCTGACGGCCTGACGGGCCGCGCGCCGCGCAACGCCCGCTGACCGCCCGCTCACACCTGCGCGGTGCCGAAGCCGCGGAACCCGCGGTCCAGGATGCCCTCGGCGAACCGCTCCACCTCGGCGTCGACATCCGGGGGCAGCTCCGCCTCCAGGGCGCGGGCGAAGGCGTCGGCGGTGGCGTTGATGTCCACGGTGAAGCCCCGCTCGCTCTGTTCGAGGACCACCAGCGGGTCCTCCTCGACCGCCGCCATGAAGGACGCCCAGGAGTCGAGGTGGATGACGTAGCGCGAGCGCACCTCCTCCGCGCCGGCGTCATCCACCGAGCTGGCCAGACGGGCACGGACACCGAGCAGTTCATCGCGGCGATCAGCGGCCACCTCGCTGGCCGCGTCCAGCGCATCCTCGGGTAGGCCCGGCGAGGCGAAGGCGTCGGCCAGATCGTCCTGGAAGGCGATCATGGCGCGCTCGGAGGCGTCGATGTCGATCAGCAGCTCACCCCACAGCAGGTCGAGGCCGGTCAGCGGGTCGGGGTCGAGGGGTGCCACCTCGGTGTCGCGGTCGCCGGGATCGGTGTCGGGGTCTGCGTCCGCGTTCGGGTCTGGGTCCCCCTCGGGCCCTTCGTCGGTGTCCAAGCTGTCACCGTCCGCCGGACCCTCCTCCCCCGGACCATCCTCGGTCGTGTCGTCGTCCTCGCTGTCCGCTTCCGGCGCTGACTGCTCCGAGGTGGCGTCGTCACCGCCGTCCGCGCGAGCACCCGCATCCCCGGCGTCGGTGTCGAGCTGGCTGAGCAGGTACAGCCCGCCGGGGACCGCGATCAGCACGAACAGCAACGCGAGCACCAGAGGCCACCGCCGGCGGCCGGCCTGAGTGCCGCCCGGCGGCGGGGGCTGCGGCGGGGCCGGGGGGCCGTCGCCCGGCCGGTCCGACGGTGAGGGCGGCGGTAGCGCGGAGCCGTCGTCAGGCGGCGGGGGCGGGCCCTGCGGTCGGTCCTCCACGTGCACGTCCCCTGCCTGGCGTGGCCCCACCGTAGCGCCCGGGGGCGCAGCACCGACGAGCGGGCCCGGCTGCTGGCCGCCGCGTGCCGACCACCCGCCACCTCGATGTGGCCGGTCAGTCCGCCCCGCTGACCGGGTAGCCCTCGGCCTCCATGATGCGGGCGAGATCCGCGACGTGCTCGCGACCGCGGGTCTCGAGCTCGAGCACGACCTCGACCTGCCCGAGCTCGAGCCGGTGCTCGAGCCGGTGGTGAGCCACACCGACCACGTTGGCCCGCTGCGCCGCCACGAGCGTCAGCAGCCGGGAGAGCGCACCCGGCGTGTCGTTGACCCGGGTCCGCAGCGTCGCGTACCGGCCCACGGAGGCCAGCCCGCCGGTCACCAGGTGCTGGAGGACCAGCGGATCGATGTTGCCCCCCGACAGGGTCGCGACGATCGGCCCCGCCCCGGTGACGCGGCCGGCCAGCAGGGCGGCCACGGCGGCGGCCCCGGCCGGCTCGACCACCAGCTTCGCGCGTTCGAGCAGCAGCACGACGGCGCTGGCCAGCTCGTCGTCGGTCACGGTGACCACGTCGTCGACCAACGCCTCGACGTGGGCGAGGGTCAGCTCCCCGGGCCGCTTCACCGCGATGCCGTCCGCGATCGTCGAGGTGGCGGGCAGCGTCAGGGGCCGGCCCGCCTCCAACGACGGCGCGAAGGCGGCGCAGCCGGCCGCCTGGACCCCGACGATGCGCACGTCCGGGCGCAGCGCCCGCATCGCCACGGCGATCCCCGACAGCAGCCCCCCACCACCGAGGCACACCACCACCGTCGCGAAGCTCGGGACCTGCTGCACGAGCTCCAGGCCGAGGGTGCCCTGGCCTGCGATCACGTCGGGATGGTCGAAGGGGTGGACGAACACCCCGTCGGTCTCCTCGACGAAGGCGAGCGCTTCCGCCAGCGCGTCATCGAAGGTGTCGCCGACGGTGCGGACCTGAGCGCCGTACCCGATCGTCGCGTCGAGCTTGGGCAGCGGCGCCTCGGTGGGCATGAACACCGTCGAGGTGACCCCCTGCAGCCCCGCAGCAAGCGCGACGCCCTGCGCGTGGTTGCCGGCCGAGGCGCACACCACGCCGCGGGAGCGCTCCTCCTCGGTGAGCTGGGCGATCCGGTTGTAGGCGCCGCGCAGCTTGAACGAGCCCGTGCGCTGGAGGTTCTCGCACTTGAGCCACACCTCGGCGCCGACCTGCTCGCTGACGGCCCGCGAGCGTTGGACCGGGGTGTCGTGGATCACGCCCTGGAGTCTCGCAGCCGCGGCGCGGAGCGCCTCGATGCCCACCAGCGCCGTCGGCTCCGGGGAGGTGGTCGGGTCCGGCACGGGTGCGTCCTTCGGCCTGCTGCAGGGTGGCGGCGAGCCTAGAGCCCGAGCCGCGGCCGTCGTGCCGGCGTTGGTTCCCGCGGGGGTGGCAGTGGCCGTGGCAGAGCGGACAGCACGACCGCGGGCCGTCCTTACTAGCGTCGGCACCCGGACGCGGAGCCGGTGGCGGCCCATCCCAGCGCCTCACCCCGGACGGCTCCGCGACGACCTCGACAGGAGCAGGCCACACATGAGCGAGCAGTTCCGCACCGCCAAGGACACGATGGGCGAGATGCAGATCCCCATCGACGCGCTGTGGGGCGCCTCCACCCAGCGCGCCGTGGAGAACTTCCCCGTCTCCGGCATCCCCGTCCCCCTCGA
>LFIK01002472.1_pt1 | contig 14943 bp, 15 predicted proteins | sample 643401 | NCBI WGS metagenome assembly LFIK01 (sample SAMN03777447, study PRJNA286221) | soda lake metagenome | biome: soda lake; feature: Kulunda steppe; material: water; isolation source: sample T5-Br brine of Lake Tanatar-5 | place: Russia: Kulunda steppe | collected 2010-07 | reverse complement strand
GTGTGTGTGTGTGTGTGTGTGTGTGTGTGTGTGTGTGTGTGTGTGTGTGTGTGTGTGTGTGTGTGTGTGTGTGTGTGTGTGTGTGTGTCCGGGAAATGCTCTTAGCATTTACAATACGAATCTTCTCTTAATCATAATTTGAAGCCGCAGTGTATGTCTCAAAGCCATGAAAGGAACAAAGCATGGAACATGAGTCCTTCTACCAGGGGGACTCACCCCTCAGCTCCTTGGGTCAAACCCTGGGTATTTTCCAAGGCTTGATCATCCTGTGTTTTGCCATATTGGAGTTACAAGTTTGAGAGTTGTCCGGGCTGACACAGCCTATAATACTTGGATGTGCTCGTTTAGGGAGGGCCTTCTTACAGGGATGCTCCTCCGGGTTGCGTAGAATTTCACGCTGTCAGATAAGGCATCATCCAATAGACTAGGCTGGTAAACACGAACCCGCTCCTTCGTTGCCGCCCTCTGTGAAGTGCTGGAGGGACTAAACACATCAGCCATGCTCGTTATATGCTATAAAATTACAATGCAATTTCAGACGTAGACGTGAACGTGCTGATTGTGATGTGGCAGCAATTCCAACTTTTATGTCAGCAGAAAGAATGAATGAAAGACAATCGCGCAAGCATTCATATTGTCACAAGAGGGACCAATGACAGAGAGCAGTGACAAACTGGAATTCCAACTCCTATGAGCAGCGCACATGCACAGCTCTCTACAGCACTCTAGGCAGCTGGCCTGCCAGAGAAGCACTAGTTCAACGATCATTCACTCAAATGACAAGCACCTCCTGACCTGTCAGTACAGACAAACAGCAGGTCAAGGCTGCGGTCATTGCTCATTATCTTTTGCCCTTTTAGCTTGCCTGATCAGACTATCTTTTTTCTTTGGCAGCCCTCGCTCGGCAGGTACAGCTATGTAGCCTAGTCTCAGGTTAGGTTAATCGAACCTTTTCCTGTCATGTCTGACAGGAATGAAATATTGAAGGTGACCACGTTTTATGATGTTCAGCATCATCGAGGTAGGTAAGCGTAGTTCGCTCTTCTTTTTCAGCCTTCAAACAAAACAACTGCGTAGGCAGTGAAATGCTCCCTACATTGAGGAGGAAGAGAGGCCACCTAGGGCATAGGCACCTCATGACCACTCCCACCAGCAAAACAGAAACCAAAGAAGTCAATGGGGATCAGTAGAGTGACTGACAGTACCCCATTCCTGGCCTTGGCAGTGAGAGGTCACATAAGTTTTCTCAAGAGCACATTTTTTCATGGTACTGACAACGTGCTGAACCAAATAAGAATGAAGCTTCATGGCAAGCTTGGTAGCTTTCTGAGGATCAAGACCAAGGTTCTGAAGAAGGTCCATGCTGTGAGGGATGTAAATGGTGGTTTTGGTTTCAAGGTCAAGGCTGTATCTGCTGAACGAGGGCAGCTATGCCGGTTGAAAGCCTACATTGAGATTCGAACCTCGAACCAACGGGTTGCAAGGGTGGACAGTTGACTTAGACAGTCGACTTCCCATTGCAGGTGCCCACCACCTGCTGAGTGTTCGGAGCTATGTAAATGGTGTCACACACTCCCGATAGGATAGTGTTGAGGTTGACATAGGATAGGTAAGTTTTCTTTTTCTACTCACACTTGCACTGCCGTGCCGTGTTCTCCAAGTACCTGGAGAGGACTACTCCATGGGGGTCATTATTACAAGGTTGCTTCCAGACTCACCAAGGTAATACTGCGAGTTCGTCCTTCCTTCAGATGCAAGATGTGCTCTAAATACAGCGATAGCTGTATTGCCAACCGGTCAAGTACTCAGCCAACCAACTCCAACCGACTGAACGCGCAGTGCAGCACACTTCTGGCTGCAGCACTTATCTGGCGTGACAGTTAGGTTACATAGCTGTAACTGCCGAACGAGGGCAGCTGAGTTGAAACCGAGAAAGCCTGCAACCTGGGCCTAAACTAAAGAGGCGCAAACTCAAGAAGAAAGGTTGACATAGGCAGCAGCTTGGCAGAGATGTTGACTCAGGCGTGCTGTGTGTCTCGCCAGACAAGTGCTGCAGCCAGAAGTGTGCTGCACTGTGTGTGTTCAGTCATTTGGAGTTGTATGGCTGAGTACTTCAGCGATTGATAGTACAGCAATTGTCGGATGGTGCACCAATGTATTGGTTATGTCTATGCAAGCAGCAGACCTGCCTTATTTGGTTTCGGTTGCAGGCCTGTTTGGCTTCAGCTAAGCTGCCCTCGTCTGGCAGGTACAGCTTTGTAACCTAACCTATGCAAGCAGCAGACTCTCAGCCTGACATCTGCTGTTGCTTGGCGGCCATGAGCTGGCTCCCACTACGCCTGGTATCTTCATTGTACTTTTGACATCCACAAGATGGATGTGCCGCTGGTTTGGCTATGAGCTGACTAGGGTCCCGGACCCTGGACAAAGGCTGGTAGGCTGGTGCTGTTGCTGAGAGCCTACCTAAAGAAAACTCTAGGAAGGACAGCTAGTGTCTGAAGTGTTTGATTTTCATTTCTGCCTTATTTTCCCTCCTTTTCCTGCTCCCTACTAGGTCCCCTCCCCTCATTTTCGATGGCAACGTTCCAGATCCCCTTTAGGCATTTGTCCTTGGAGCAGAAGGCTAAATGGTGGATTAGAGAAGGAGGTGAATGGGGAGAATGACATGGAAGAGGGTCAATACAAGAGGGTTACAAGAGGGTCAATACAGATGAACAAAAGAATCGTCATGGGGTGTATTAAGCGGATGGAAAACGCATATCATGTTCGATTGGCAACATTTTTTGGCAACGCATGAGCATTCAAGAAGTTCTTAAAAGTTCTACTGGCTTTCTGAGGCGCCTCCATCTTGCTTTGGAGCCATAGCTCCTGGTGCTGCAAGGGGGATACCATACACCTGCAGGAGGGCGAAGAGGAACTTCTCAGCAAAGCTGATAATGCTCACCACAATGGACTCAGCACCTCAAGTGCATGAGGCTTGTTGAGTCCTTATTTTCCTGCCTGTTTGGTCTGTATAAGGTATGGACAGCATGCGCATCCACAGCTAATGCGTGCAAAGGAAGCTGAGCAGAGCTTGGTCAGTACGTTGTCCGTTGATACATAGCCAAGTAGCATGTCCTAGTAGAAGCTGGACATCTCACATCAATCACGTGCATGACAAGCATGAACATGTTGTGTACACAGCATATATACACGCAAGAAACATGCCTGAAACAAGCTGAGAAGGCCAAGGAAGCTAAGAGCACCTGGAGTAGTGTCCTAGTGCGCAGGTGCACACAAGGCTGCCCTGACGAGAGCAAAATTTCCTTGTGCAAACAGGCAGTAATGCTGTCGAGAATGAAACACAAGAAAAAGATATACCACCCACCTCCATAAATACACCCTTCCAGTAGTACACTCCCAAAAGCACGGCCACATCAGCTGTGAAAATGAAAGCAAAGCTCTTCCACACAAATGGAAGGAGAACGTTCAGGAGGGGAGTGGCCACGAAAAGGATGTTCAGCGCATCTTTCTCCTTTGGCAAGCATTCCTTGGCGCGAAGGGATGGGATGGTGAACATCCAGATTGACCACATCCTGGGAATTGGTGGGCAAGTGCGGAAATTTGATTCACTTAGGCTGTTGGCAAGCATATGAGCTAAGAAAGCTGCACAGACCTTGAATAAGGCAGACATCAGGCATAGGTAAGCAAAGATATTTGGCAATGAGACAGTGGACCCCTGGACAGAAGGTCAGGCATTTGTTGCAATAGGGCAGCAAGCAGAGGTTGAGCTGAGGTGTTTGGGTCGAGCCAGAAAGGGACTTTTTTGGGAGATCATGAATTGATATCATGAAGCCACAGACTGCACACGTTCACTTTCGAACTCACCCCAGAAGGCGCGCAACATCGGGCTCATCTGAGGGGAAGAGGATGTTGAAGGACAGCAGACCTCCGGCTGCCAGGGCAATCCAAGCTTGATACTCAAAAATTTCATACAATACTGTGCCTTTCTGAGCAGGGTTCTTGCCCTTGGCTGTGGATGAGCGGGGGGCGAAAGTGGCTGCTGTCTTGGTGGTAAGCTTTGACAATTCCTTGTCCAATTTCACACCATCACCAGAGGTACTGGGTGTGCTGCTAGATGTCTCTGTTTCTGTGTGAAAGGAGGTCGGGTGCAGCTTTACTATGCTGCATCTGCATGTTGTGTGGTGATACCTGGTGCAAGATATGTCCACCTTGTCCAATCAATGGCTCCTCACACTTACCCTTTTCTGCTGCCTGAACAGCCAATGAGGGCTTCCTCGCGGACCAAGAATGTGGAGTCAGAATTGGCCCCTGGGCTTTAAGTGGACAAGGTCCGCTGGAGGAACAGGGGCGGAGGTAGCTTGCTGAGTTGTGGGCGTGCAACAACATTTTGATTGCGTAATAAAGTAACAAGAAGATAGATTCTGTGAAACCAAGTAACGAGCAGATAGATTCTGAAGACCAGAATTCTAGTATATCAGGGCATGTATCAGGAAACAATGTTCATGTTTAAAATTCACAACATACCTTGGATAACAGGACACTCCGTAACCTAGACCCGGACGGAGCCAGGCCATCATGGATCCTGCTGTAGACCCAAGCCTTGAGGAGCAGAAGAAGTTGATCATTCCATTCATGCAGGTATGATTGAGGCATGCTAGGCTGCTAATGTTCATTGTCAGAGCTGCGCAGAAGGTGTGCACGGACATACCTTGAGGTCCTGCACAATCGATTGCTGCCCCTGCACTTGCAGAGAGCTCAGGAGATTCAGAATGCAGACCCAAAAGTCGCCTACTACTGCAGGCTTTATGCTGTAGACCAGGTGCGCCTAGGTTTGGTAGGGTTGTGTGCACTGCAAGCACTGGTATGCTGCACAAACGGACCAATCAGCATTATGCAGCTGGTACAGCCCCCAGGTCAGCTCATTTGTGATTGTGTCATACTTGGGTTAGTGGTCGGAGGCACAATTTGTAGATCCGTACTGCTTCCAGGAGCAAGGCAGAGCCAGTTGATGGATGCCGTGTACCTGCCTGTTTATAGCCCTGATAAGACACACGCACTGGTACTAGGAAGATCATTCGTGATATGCTGTATGTATCCCTAATTTTCACCTTCCCTCTCATCGTGCTGACAAGCATACACGTAAACATACACATATGCACGCGCACTCACACACATCACACACACATGCACACAAACACACACACGCACACAAACACACACTCGCACACATACATGTGTGAAGAGAGAGTGTGTGAGACATGCACACAAAACCACTCACATTCACATAAAAAAGAACGCATACACATGCATGCTAACTCATGTATACACACTCCGTTTTGCTTCTGCAGGCTCTCAAGTTCCCGCACCGTGCTAAAGAGATCAATGGTTTAGTCATGGCTACATTGTCAGCCTTAGAGAAGGTGGGTCAAGAGCTTTCTAGATGAATGTCACTGCTCCTTGTGCTGTTCATTCTCCAATGATGAGCAAGAGGTCTACAACTCTTGAGTCTTCCGTCAGTAAGGGTACACTCCTTTGCAGCATGTCTTGGAGAGGGAAGGGCGAAGTAGATGGTTCATATACGTTAGCACCTAAGTAGTCTAATGATGAAGGGGAGCAGCTACCCAGTAAACACCAGTCTGCACTCCCGGCAAGCAACCTCTGCTGCCCAACAAGCGCCCTCTCTCCTGCCTGGCGAGCACTTAAGCGCTCTTGCCTGACAGGCACCAAACTCCTGTACTACTGCCTGGCAAGCACCCTCCCTCTTGCTCTCCTACCTGGCAAGCACCAATCTTGCATGCTACTTCGCGAGAGAATTTCTACAGGCCTTGTGCGTGTTCGAGTAAGCATGAGTAGGGCACCACTGTACACTGTCTATCACATGACTCATAAGACAGCGCAAGGTTGAAGGCTCTTGACCAAGGCTCAGTATCTGGGCTCAATTGCAGCAACATTTAAACAACCAATGTGTGTATGTGTGTACGCACTGGTGCATTTGTGGATTCGCGCATCAAGATAGCTCAGCGGATCTAGGCAGGTAGCAAAAGCCCCCTCTAATTGGCCAATCAAGCTGAACTCAGCCACACACATATTCTTCAGGGCAGGCATGCCTCCATACTCAGTGCGTGCCAGTCAAAGGTACACCGCCTGCCAATACAACATCCGTGCGCATGCGCGTGCGCGCGCGCGCACACACACACACACACACACACACACACACACACAAACAGGAGAAAGCGCGTCTGGACTTAGACCGCGAGAGCGACAAAGTGCACTGCGAGGCGTTTGCGCTGCGGATATTTGGCAATGCTGACCGTGTGGATCGGATGGGGAAGGCAGACGCAAACACGAGCAAGGCTTTCTATGCGGCCTCAATCTTTTTCGATGTGAGTAGTCGTGCAGGAGCTAAGTCAGTGTTTTCTACGCTGAGGGTGCCAGTAGGTGCCTAAGAAGGCAACTTTTCTGGGAGCCATGTTGCTTCTCAATTCATGTCCACAAAAAGTATGAATAAAATGCAGCTCCTGCCGAGCAGCTTGCGTGAGCAAGCACTAGCAGCCATGTCCTCATTGTAGTATTTGAGCATGGTTTGCACAAAGCAAGTCTCATATGAATGCGCATTTTAAGAACAATGTGTTTCAGATGACTCTGTCCTGAGCTGTAAGTCATTGTGCGCATCACCAAAAGAACCTGCAGCTGTTGTGTTTGCTGATACATATGAGACAAATGAGTTGGATTGATTGGCTGGCGCGCTTCTTGTCACTAGGCTTGATGCTCTTTGGAAATGCAGCAAATAAGTATGCCTTGGTGAAAGCAGTGCCCTGGCCCTGTCCACTTTTCCATAATGAGCATTGGCTTAAGTGTGTACACTGTGCAAAGTGAGAGAAAGAGACATGCTTTCATCTGAGCAGGTGCGGTAAGAAATATTGTGTGGCCGGATACATCAGAATCCTTGACCGTATGTTTGCAACCATTTTGCATGTTTGCAACCACACTCATAAAAATTCTTTGCTGCAGGTCCTTTACCAGTTCCAAGACTTGGATGAGGACATTGCCAATAAGCAAAAGTATGCTGCCTGGAGGGCCTCTGAGATCCGTAAGGTGGGCTCCTTGCCCTTGCACACTGTGACTAGTAAGGTGGGCTCGTTTCTCTTGCACACTATGTGACTGCACATGAGTCTGACTGGATAAATTCTGTAAGGTGCATGTGCTCTTGATTTAGACAGTGAGAGGTAAGCTGAACTATGCTATGCCTTGTCACCATGGCTGATCTTATAAGGCTTGCTGATTGGCGGGCAGGTATTGATGTGACCTGGAAATACCCAGCTGACATGGCATTGCTGCATCACTGGCATAGCTCATGCTCACCAGGGGCAGGTCAGGAGTTGCAACAGTTTGCAGTCTCTTTAGTTTGCCTGGCTGCCCCACTTAACCATGCATTTTCGTGTTCATTTTCACACAAACGCAAGGTTTCCAAATCTGTGGTGGTTTCCTGGATTCCTTTGGTCCCTGCGCTGCTTCCTTGCGTGTGAAGCACAAAAATGCACTTACTCTGATTGTGAGCAATGCATCTGGTTGTCAGCTCTGCACTGCTGCTTATCAGCATTTGCAGCTCGCAATCAATGTTCTCTCACTTCCATAACATCCAACTTGATGTGTGCTGAGCAGTGAATCGTATGAGCCAGTTGGTCCTCCAGCATCCACCCTCGGCAACAGAACTGGGCAATGCCCAGCATGTTGCTGCCTGTTGTTTTGCTCATGGACCATGCGCGCGGTTGCTGTGTTGCTCATGCATGGTGATTGTTATTCTTATAGGAAGGCATGCCCCTGTGTGGCCACTGCAGGCGCTGTAGGATGGCCGGAAGACCCTCGCATGTCCTTGTGCTGCCACTGCAGGTGCTGTGGGAGGTCCTGCTGCCCTTGCACTTTCCTCATTTTCACTTTATGAATTCATGCATGTATTCATACATTTATTCTCGCATCCATCCATCCATTCATCCATTCCTAGGCGCTGCGAGAGGGCCGGCCACCCTTGCCACCCTCAGCAGAGGAAGCGGCAGAGGCGGCGGAGGCAGAACGGGAGCTAGCTGCGCTTGATGCGGCCATGACAGCACCAGCCCCGCCCTCAGAGGGCCTCTCGGGTGCGTGTGTGCGCATGGGCAAGTGTTGGCTTGCAGCATGCTTTATCCATGTGTTTGTGCGCACATTTAGTAAGCACCCCTGTCGTCACGCTTGTGCATGCAAGTTTATGGTGAAGATTCCGTTCCTTTTGTGTGCGCGTGTGTGTGCACATCTGTATGCACGTAGGAGTCAGGGACAGGACATCAACCTATTCCGTGCCTTTGACAGAGCGTGTTGTGATTGTGTCTGCTGCTGCTGCATGGGTGTGGAGTGCGCTTCAGGTTGAACCGGCTGCGCCCCCGTGGCTGCAGGTCTCAGCATTGCTGGAGCCAATGTGGCCCCTGCCTTTTTGCCTGGCGCGCCTTCACAGTCGTCATCTGCAGCTGCACCACATCTGCCTGCGACAGGTGGGGGTGGCGATGCTCTGTGTTTTGTGCTTGAATGGCCTAAAAGCAAAATGCGCCCCGCCCCGCTGTCCCAGCTGTGTTTTGTGCTTGAATGCTGTGTTTTGTGCTTGAATGCTGTGTTTTGTGCTTGAATGGCCTAAAAGCAATGCGCCCCGCTGTCCCAGCTGTGTACGACACGCCAGACACATGCTGCTGATGTGCATGGGAACGCACAGGAGGGACATTTCATCAAAAGTACGCTGCGTCTCGGGTTAGTGTGAAAGTGCTGTGCCTCATCCGACTGCAACTGCTAAGTTCCAAGCCGTTTGCATTTTGGATACCTTGGATGAGTCCATTCCCATGAAATCCATATTAACTACGTCCATTTCTGCACATGGTTGTGAAATGTCCTTTCAATGGAGTCCTTTTTGTAAGGGATCTTTCCCTGGAATTCTCATATGGTGTCCCTCAAACAATTGGCATCGTCAAAATTGACATCTTTTTGTGAGGAGCCTTGTTTGCGCCAATGGGTCTACCCTCTTGCCCCCGTTTAATGCAGCTGCAGCGTAGCTCAAGCCAGGCTCTTTCCAACAATGGCCTGCCCATACGTCACCTGTTGCTCCGCCATCAACCTCTGATGCACTCCATGAAAGCGTGTGCTGGCACCGCAGCATATGTAACAAGCTCACAAGTTAGGGTTAACCCCCAGCCTGGTCGCTAGGCTGATTGGTATGTGGCCGGTCATCGACAGCCTAAAAATTGGCTCCGTAGATTCTGAAATGGAGGCAAAGTTTGATGGGCTACTGAGAAAGGAACTCAAAGCAGCACACGTAACCACGCGTGCACCTAATACACGCTGGCATGCGCACATCATTCCATCCAAACTCACAGAACGCCTGCAGGTGTAAAAGTTTTTGCACGCGCCGGCGTTTCACTCCTATGCTGTGCATGCAGGCGTGCAGCGCTTCTGGCAGGGATCCACAGTGGCTTTCTGCGAGGCGCCAGGTTCACCGGTGGAGACGGGCACTGTGGGATGCATCTTACCAGACGACAGGTGTGGGGAGAACCTATAGATACAGAAGGAAGCGTTTTGGGGGGAAGGGCGGGGAGCTTGCCCAGCTACAGTGATTTTTTTAAGCTGTCCATGCTTGGGAGGCATGGCAAGAGAGCGCAGAGATGTGCTACGCTGGTTGGCCTTCCCTTGCTTGTGATAGCCAATCTATCTGGAGTAGAAAGATGTCTCAATTAGGACGGGATGGCAAGGCTGAGCGATTCACGCTGCCAGGTGCTTGCATAGTAAAGGCTTTGACAAATGTGTGTGGGCGTGTGTGGGACAATAAGCTATGCGTTGCACAGAAGACTTGGAGGATCCAAGGGCACTAACTGTGGGCAATGTGCAAGAAAGGTAGATCGCACACATCTTGGCTTAGGAGAACTTAGGTGCACTTCGCCCTTGTCTTAGCTGGAATAAGGGTACAATGACCCAAAGTGATGGTGCCGCCGAGAGCGGCCTGCTTTTGCTGGATGGCAGGGCTTGCCACTTCTACCAGCATGATCCTGCACCAGCAATTCCAGTCATCGCCATCAGCATGATCATGTACCAGCATCTGCAATCATCACATCAGCATGATCCTGCACCAGCATTTCCAGTTATGGCCATCAGCACGATCATTAGGGGTCGGAGCTGTTATATATAACGTTATGTAATATAACGTAATGTATAAGGATCGGTTAATAGGGTGGTCCAGTCTGCCAAAGAGACTCGCTGAGACTCGTTGTAGATGGGTAGGGCCTATATGGGAGATCATCGTTAGAAAACTGCTTTTCACAGGCGCGTCCTGTGCTCCTGAGAATTTTCATGGGACTTCAATATAATTAAAAACAAATTTTTCTAACAGGGTCAGTCATTCCAGAGGCCGGGATGATTCACAGGCTGTTCCGTCCTATCCCCCCCCGTTCCACCCTCCTCAATTCCACCCGTATCAACCTAGCTGCTCAATCATTGGCATTTGTTGCGGCAAGGAGCTGCAGGTTGGACCCCTGGTTGCCCACAGATAAATCGATGTGTTGCAGCAGATGTAAATCAGCTTCCATGCGCGCGCCAAGGCAAGCCTTGAGCAGTGCTTGGTGCACATCTGGCCCCAAACTGACCAGTTACGCTCGCAGACACAAGCTGTGGGAGTATGCATAGCAGCTGCGCTGTTGCAAGGGTGGGGAAGCCATGCTTGGAAGCCCACAGGCGCAAGAAGCTGACACAATGAATGGTGGGGTCTACCTGAAGTGCCTGCTGCCGCCAATTACTCACCTTCCCTTTCTCCTTCCATTCCATAATATATTTAAAGACACATTGGCAGGGGTGCTTGCTCTCTGGAAGGATTGGTAGCCATTACCCTGTAATGGCTGAATACCATTACCCTGTCAGTCATGTCCAAGCTCATCACATCATCACGCTCCTCATTGTCCCACACCACCTTGTCTCTCATTGTAAATTTATCTTGAAATATTGCTAATGGCCTGGGATTATTTGAGGGTTTGTTAGCACATTTTTGCACAATATTAATAACAGCATTTACCAGTCAAATAGGTGACACTCGTCGGTGACGAGGGTCCCCCCCATCCCCCAAAGAGACTCGGCAAGACTCGCAGAGTCTCGTCGTCGGTGAGTCTTGGCGAGACCCCTGCCCAACCTTACTTATGTAATGTTTAAGGTTTTTCGAATGTAACAGGGCTAAATTTGGGCCAATTTTGCCCTTGAGCTCTACACCCCAGATCTTCTCCACAAGCAACTTGTTCATGTATAAAGATGGCAGATAAACTAGAAGGGGATCAATATTGGATGGAATTGGCCGAGGATGGTACACAACCCTACATGCAAGGGCCCATGAAGCCTGAAGAGCTATTCAGGAAGCTCACATCAGGCAAGCCTAAGCAGTGGGAGGCAGTGTTCAAAGCAGTGATAAAGCCAGAGTGTGGGGGACTCAGTGTGCTGGAGTGCAAGAGGTGCAAGGCCGATGTCAGCCACACCAACCCCTCCCAGGCGGCACAACAACACAAGTTCACAGCAGCGGCACTGGCAGCAGCAGGCGTGCGTAGCAGCCCTTGAAGACACAGCCCAATGGGCGGGAAGACACCCTGACCTCCCTGCTGCCTTGAAGAAGCACGCTGTCAGCGCTTTACCGGACCATGGAAGCAAGCACCCCAGCACATGTTGCAGCGCTTGTACTTGACCCCACCAATTTCATCATTGAGGAGGGTAAGTTGAATGCCTGCATGGAGGCCCAGGCTTTGTACTCAATAATGATTTCTGACGAAGGCATGGAATGGCAGCTTATTTCAGTGTTCCAGGTGGCTCCCGGGACGCCAGTAAATCACTTTGGTATTTCCATAACTTTCTGCCCCCATGCGATTGCACACATGCAGGTATCATCTGCACACCCTATGGCAAGCTGACTACTAAGCACAAGGAGGAGGTGCTCATGCTTGAAGTACGCGTGAACGGAGGCAGGGGTGACAGCAGCGTGATAGCAGCATTCAGTAAGGAGCTCATGGAGCTGGACATGCGGAGCCTGAATGAGCGGACGTAGCCCCCAATCTCGTAAAGTGTGACAACTTGGCAGACCCGCCAAGCTACAGATCATTGTCCCCATCAAGCCTGACTTCTTGCGCAACTTCTGGCTGACCAAGGCCAACAAGTTGTTCCCCCACCTGGCAGTGTCCGTCAACAAGCTTCTCTCAGCCCATACCACATCTTGCGCAGACAAGCGCAGCTGGAGTGCATGGGGCCGCATCAACACCAGCTTGCGCAACAGCCTTGGCATTGAGACAGCAGAGAAGCTAGTACTTGTGAAGGCAAAAATGCCAGAGCAGTGGTACAGCTTAGCAACAATAAGTAGGACAAGGCTCGAAGCAGCGGGCAACTTGAACGAGCTTGAACTTGCTATCGCACTGGGGCAATGGGGAGTGCCACGGGAAGTGCCCAGCCAGATTAGATAAAGCGTTATGTTCTGACCTCCTAGCTGGCAGCTTACGACTGAATTATTTTTTTGACTTGCCATTTTAAAAAGGGGCAGCATTCAGCCTCTCCCACACGTCTTAAAAATCTGGAGGTGAAATTCATTGTCCTTGGGGTGCACTGAGATTTAAAACAGATCTGTGCAACCATTTAAAACGTAATATTGGTATATATTGTGATATAACGTTATAGAACTTCTCATATAACGTTATACGCTGACCCCTAACAATCATGCACCGGTATCTGCAATCTATCACCATCTGCATGATCCTGCACCAGCATTTCCAGTCATCCCCATCAGCATGATTATGCACCGGCATCTGCAATCATGATCACCATGATCATGTCCATTGCTGCAATCAGTGCAGTGCAATGGATTTGCACTGGAGCGTGGTGGCTATGCCAATTGGGCTCTGACTTGGCCCACCTCCATAATGAACCATTCATATGTACAATGGTATGTACGCATTCATGTGTACAAATTTACGTGCACATGCGCGTGCCTTTGCACAGGTACATGGCACCGCCTCTGTTGTGGGCCACTTGTCTGCACAAGGGTGCTATCACAGCCTTAGTGTTACACATGCGTGTACACACATTTGTCCGAATGCGCATGCCTTTGCACAGGTACATGGTGGCGCTAAAAGACAGGCTGGTGCAAGCGGACAACACACAGCTGGCGCCCGTCGTGCAGCCCGGCGCGCAAGTGCACTACCTGCCCCAGGGCAGGGCCCAGACAGTGCCTGCGGAGGTGGTGCTGGCCAACGACGGCATGGGGTGGTGAGTGGGGTGGTGGAGGTCCTACTGGCACGCAACTGCACGCCTTTGTGAGCGGTGGCATAAGGTCAAGGAGGCAAATGATTGCAGAGGTCATGCTGGCAAATGACAGCAGGGAGTGGAGAGTGGCAGCAGTGGAGGTCTTGCCGGCATGCAAACGCACTGCTTTGTGGATGGCAGCGGCAGTTGCTCCATGGCGGCGGCAGTTGCTCCATGGCTGCGGCAGTTGCTCCATAGCGGCGGCAGTTGCTCCATGGCGGCGGCGGCGGTCATTCTGGCTAGCAGCTGCGCAGCTTTGTGAGTGGCAGCAGGGGGTGGTGAGGAAAATGGTAGCGGAGATGAGTGATGGCGGAGGTCATACTAGCAAAAAATGACGGTCCAAGGGCTGCCCCATAGCATAGCAAACACGCACCATGACGCCCACGCCACAACACATGCCATAGGCGCTGGCATGGTTCCCAAGGGCTGTGCCATGGCACGCGCGCCGTGCACGACATGTTCTGATGCGCGGCTGTGCACCTGCAGGCCTCCCTCCTTCCTAGTGCGCCTGCCAGACGGAATTGAGCAAGCCGCAGATGCGCAGCAGCTGGCCTTGCCCCCGCCCGCGCACGTGACACAACAGCAGCATGCCGCCAGCAGCGTTGAGTAAGTGCAGATGCGAGTGCTGCAGGCAAGCCCACTGCCACAGCGCGGGTCTTGCAAATTGCTCAAATGACACACACGTACCATGTGCACTGCATGTGGTAGGTGCTGCCGCCCCTAGGATAGGTGCTGCAGGCTGCCTGTGCGTGTCAAAACGCGCAGGTCCTGTGCACTGCGTGCAATGCCGGCGTGCGCGACATCGCTCACAGAAGTCACTCGTCAATGCGAGGTGCTGCAAGCACCAGGCACGCATCACGGGCAATGCATGCACTGTGAGGATGCACCATGGTGAATATGTACAACTGTGAGGACGCACCATGGTAGATGCGTACAATTGGGAGGACGCACCATGTTCGATACGTACGACAAGGTTTTGCAAGCACCCACAACAGTCGATGCATGCCGCAAGGCGCTGCAAGCATGCACCATGGTCATGGTTTGCGGCAAGGTGCTGCAAGCACGCATGTACTTCTGTGGCATGCACTCCCGTAGTATGCACTGTTTTTAATGCATGCAGCACGCGCATGCACTCCCGTAGTATGCACCGTGTTTCGTGCATGCAGCACGCGTGTGCACTCCCGGGGGTACCTCTCCTGGCCACGCAAAAGTGGGGGCTTTGATGCTCCACAATTGGGATGGCGCATGGGTGCCATTGCACTCGTGTGTGCGCAGGGAGCTGGTGTGCTGTGCAGGAGGCGCCTGCGTTTATGAATGTGTGTGCCGAAGGGGTGCATGCCTGCAGCTCTGTGGCCTCTGACGGAGCTGCGCTCAGCAGTGCCTGCTCAGTGCCCTGCCTGCCACCTCTAGCAGCCCACCTGCCTACCGCCCTGCCGCGCGCTACCCCCGCGCAGAGCTCAGCCAAGCGCGTGCGGGCAAAGCACATGGTGCGCACGCTCCCGCCCCAGCAGTGTGGGTCCCCTGCGCCTGCAGAACTTGTCCACTCGCACGCCTGCACGACCTGCCCCCCGCAGGCAAGCCATGTCGCCCTCCTACAGCAGCGACAGCCTG
>LFIK01002471.1_pt1 | contig 14944 bp, 9 predicted proteins | sample 643401 | NCBI WGS metagenome assembly LFIK01 (sample SAMN03777447, study PRJNA286221) | soda lake metagenome | biome: soda lake; feature: Kulunda steppe; material: water; isolation source: sample T5-Br brine of Lake Tanatar-5 | place: Russia: Kulunda steppe | collected 2010-07 | reverse complement strand
GACCCGGTGATCGGGTTCGCCAGCGGGTGGATGCAGGTGCGCGCGCGGGCGCGGCAACGCGGCGTGGAACTGCCGCTGGTGATCTCAGACCATGTGGACTGGCCGCAACTGACCGCCACCATCGCCGAACTGGCGCCTGCGGAGACCTGGATCACCCATGGCCGCGAGGAAGCGCTCCTGCGTTGGTGCACTCTGAACGGCCACCGCGCGCGGGCGCTCAACATGGTCGGCTACGAAGACGAGCCCGAGTGATGCGCCGCTTCGCCCGCCTGCTGGAAGCGCTCGCCTTCACGCCGCGGCGCAGCGTGAAACAGGCGCAGTTTCTGCGCTATTTCGCCACCACGCCGGACCCGGACCGGGGCTATGCGCTGGCCGCGCTGACCGGCGACCTGGAATTGCGGCAGGTCACGCCGTCGCTTCTGCGCACGCTGATCTCGGAGCGGATGGACCCGGAACTGTTTGCGCTCTCCTATGACTATGTCGGTGATCTGGCCGAGACCATCGCCCTGGCCTGGCCGGATGGCGCCCCAGACACTGTTCGCGCGCCCGACGCGCCGCCGCTCTCGGCCCTGATCACCGAGTTGCAGCGCGCAGGCCGCGCCGATCTGCCCGCGATGGTGGCCGGGCGGCTGGACGCGCTGGGCATGTCCGAGCGCTACGCCTATCTGAAACTCGCGACCGGCGGGCTGCGGGTCGGCGTCTCGGGCCGTCTGGCCCGCGTGACGCTGGCCGAATTCATCGGCGTGGACGTGGCCGAGGTCGAGGAGCTTTGGCACGGCATGGCCCCGCCCTACACGGCGCTGTTCCAGTGGGCGGACGGCGGACCGCGCCCGGAACCCGCTCTCGCCAGCCTGCGGCCCGTCATGCTGGCCACCGGCTTCGACGATCTGGACCCCGGAACGCTGGACCCCGCCGATTTTGCCGCCGAATGGAAATGGGACGGGGTGCGGGTGCAGGCGGTGGCCGAAGGCGGTGTGCAGCGGCTTTACACCCGCACCGGGCAGGACATCAGCGCCACCTTCCCCGACCTGCTGGAGCGGCTGGTCTTCGACGGCGTGATCGACGGCGAGTTGCTGATCCGCACGGGCGACCGGGTGGCGCCGTTCTCGGAGCTTCAGAAACGGCTGAACCGCAAGCGCGTCTCGGGCGCGATGATGGCGCGGCTTCCGGCGGCGCTCCGCGCCTATGACCTGCTGCTGTGGCAGGGCCGCGACCTGCGGGCGGAGCCGTTCGCGATCCGCCGCGCGGCGCTGGAGGATGCGGTGCGCGCACTTGATGACCCGCGCATCGACCTCTCGGCTCTGCTGTCCTTCGACACATGGGAGGCGCTCGCCGCCCTGCGCGCCGCGCCCCCGGACCCCGTGATCGAAGGGGTGATGATCAAGCGCCGCGCCAGCCCGTATCTGGCCGGACGGGTCAAGGGGCACTGGTTCAAGTGGAAGCGCGATCCCATGGTGGTGGACGCGGTGCTGATGTATGCCCAGCGCGGCCACGGCAAGCGGTCGGGGTATTATTCGGACTTCACCTTCGGGCTTTGGGACGGGGACGCGCTGGTGCCGGTGGGCAAGGCGTATTTCGGCTTCACCGACGCCGAATTGCGCGACCTGGACCGCTTCGTGCGCGATCACACCACCGATCGGTTCGGCCCGGTCCGCGCGGTGGCCCCGCAACTGGTGCTGGAAATCGCCTTCGAGGGGTTGAACCGCTCCACCCGACACAAGTCGGGCGTGGCCATGCGGTTCCCGCGAATCGCCCGCATCCGCACCGACAAACCCGCCGCCGAGGCCGACCGGCTGGAACACCTGCGCGCCCTGCTGCCGCCCGAGCTGGGCTGAGCGCGCCACGTTCGGGGCTTTGGCGCATGTCACCCGTGTTCGAGTGCCGTTGGGGCAAGCGGCCTGCGCGGTGATCGGTAGGCGATCCGGGGACGCCCGTGCGCGTTCCCGTGCGCACCCTGAAAAAGCGCCCTCGGCGCGTGCCCCGCCTACCCACCCGCACGCCCCCTATCCAACACAGGACAGCGCTCGCCCTGCCGGTGGCAGAGGCGGGGGCTTGTGTTCAATGGCGGCACCAAGAAAACCGGATGCCGCTCAGCCCTGAACCGAATCGTAGCGCGTGGCACCGCGGCGGCGTTCGTCCACGGGCGCGGTCAGCGCGGGGGCGTGATGGGCGCGCTGTTCGCAGCCCGCGCGCGGGCAGATGCGGCAGTTGATCCCGATGGGCGTGACCCGGGCATCCCCCAGCGCCACCCCTTCGGCGTAGCCGATTTCCGAGGCGTTATCGATGGTGCAGCCCATGGCCACGGCCAGCCGATTGTCCTGCCCGTGGCGTTCGAACTGCGGCCGGTCCACGGTGCGGGCGAAGACAAAATAGCGCGAGGCGTCCGGCATCTCGACCAGTTGCGGGATGATCCGGCCCGGGGTGCGGAAACTCATGTGCACGTCCAGCCGCGGGCAGGCACCACCGTATTCTGCCAACTGGAAATCGGTGGCGTTGAACCGCTTGGTGACGTTCCCGGCCTTGTCGATGCGCAGGAAGAACATCGGCACCCCCTGCGCCCCGTTGCGTTGCAGTGTGGTGGCGCGGTGGCAGGCCTGTTCGAAACTGACGCCGAAGCGTGTGGCCAGATGGTCGAAATCGTATTTGCTGGCCTGCGCCGCGGTCAGAAACGCATCATAGGGCATCAGGAGCGCGGCGGCGAAATAGTTTGCCAGCTCAACCCGGCAGCGCGCGCGCCCCTGCGGGCTGTCCGCGGGCACACCCTCCAGCAGCTTGTCCAGCGCATCGCTGCATTCGATCAGCCCCAGCACATGGACAAGCTGAAACACACGGTTGGGGTGGTCCAGCGCCTCGGACAGCAGCACCTCGCCGCGGGTTTCGTCATGGTGGCGCAGGGTACGGGGCATCTCGGAGACCGGGGCCAGCCGCACGGCGATCCGGTGGCGCCGGGCCAGACGGTCCTTGAGCGCGGCATAGACATCGTCGGTGGCAGGCGGCTTGCCGTCCCAGAACGCTTCGGCGGCCTTTTCCAGACCGGGGAAATGGTTGCGATGGCGGCGGAAGAAGTCGTGCACCGCCGCCTCGGGCGAGGTGCCCAGCAGCGGCTCGCCCTCGCCGGTGCGCAGGGCCACCGCCTGAAGCTGGTCGGTTACCGCCAGATAGGCGCGGTGCAATTGCGAAAGCGCGGTCAGCAGGCGCGGCGCATGGGCCAGGGCGGCGCGCAGCTCCTGCAGGTCCGGGCGGGCGTTGTCGAAGATCGGATCCTGCAGCATCCCGCGCAGGTCGGCCAGCCGCGCGCCGGTGTCATCCTCGGCGATGTCGCGCCAGTCCACGCCATAGGTTTCCAGGAGCCGCAACAGGATCGAGACCGAGACGCTGCGCTGGTTGTTCTCGAGCAGGTTCACATAAGCCGGGCTGATGCCCAGCGCGCGCGCCATGTCGGCCTGGGTCTGGCCACGCTCGCGGCGCAGGCGCCGCAGATGCGGACCGATGAATGTCTTGCGCATGACGAACCCCTCCCGAATCCCTCATCTTATGCAATATCATGTATACCACGCAATGTGAAGTTCACAACTTCACAAAATGAGAGGCTGTAAAATCTCGCATTTACAACAGAACCCGAATTCCTTTCCGACTTTGCTTTCAACGTGGCACAGGTGCCGGGAAAGCGGAGGATTGCCTATGAAAACCGGACACGCCCATCTTTACATTCCCGGCCCCACCAACATCCCCGAAGAGGTGCGCCGCGCGCTTGCGGTGCCAATGCAGGATCACCGCGCGCCCGAATTCGCGTCCCTGCTGACGCCGATCCGGTATGACCTGCGCCCGGTCTTCGGCACGACCGACGGGACCATCGCACTGTTCCCCGGCTCGGGCACCGGCGCGTGGGAGGCGGCGATCGCCAACACGCTGCAGGCGGGCGACCGTGTGCTGATGGCGCGGCACGGCATGTTCTCGACCCTGTGGGTGGAGATGGCCGAGCGGCTGGGCCTGGATGTGGACGTGGTCGACGTGCCCTGGGGCGCGCCCTGCCCGGTGGAGACCTTTGCCCGCAAGCTGGCCGAGGATCGCGACGGGCGCATCCGCGCCGTCTTCGTTACCCACAACGAGACCGCGACCGGCGTCGCCTCGGACGTCGAAGCGGTGCGCGCGGAAATGGATGCCTGCGGGCACGACGCGCTGTTGTTCGTGGATGGTGTGTCCTCCATCGCCTCGGTCCCGTTCGAAATGGATGCCTGGCGCGTGGACCTGGCCATCGCGGGCAGCCAGAAGGGGCTGATGTGCCCCGCCGGTCTGGGCGTGCTGGCGCTGAGCCCACGTGCGCTGGAACTGGCCGAGAAGGCGACCATGCCGCGCGGATACTTCCACCTGTTCGACATGGTGAACGCACATGCGGCGGGCAGCTTCCCATACACCCCGCCCGCGCCGCTCCTGCACGGGATGCGCGCGGCCCTGGACCGGTTGGCCGCCGAAGGGCTGGACCGGGTGTTTGACCGGCATCACCGGCTGGCCAGCGGCGTGCGCGCGGCGGTGGCGGCCTGGGGGCTGCGGACGGTGGCGGAAAGCCCGGCCTGCGCCTCGGACACGGTGACGGCGATCTACACCCCGGACGGGGTCGACGCGCGCGAGGTCATCGCCATCGCGCGGGACCGCTACAACTGCTACCTGGGCGCCGGGCTGGGACCGCTGGCGGGGCGGGCCTTCCGGATCGGCCATCTGGGCGACCTGAACGAGGGCATGTGCTTGAGCGCGCTGAGCATCGTGGAAATGGCGCTCAACGCCGCCGGGGCGCGCGTGCCCTATGGCGCGGGCGTGGCCGCGGCGCAGGAGACCTATGCCGCGCCCTACACCCTGCGGGTCGTGGACGGCGGTATCGCCGCCGAGTGACATCCCGATCTGGATCGAGGCCCGGAAATGCCCACCGCAGGCGCCGCGGTGGGCATTTGCGATTTGGCGGAGGCTACGGCGCAACCGACGTGCCGATAAGTGGTTGGCGTCAGGGGCAAGGGTTCGCCCGCGTGCCCGCGGGTCATGTTCCGAGCGCCCGCGCCCGCGGAAGGGGCGGCGCGGCGCATTCTGCGCTGTCGGGATTGCCCGATCCCGAATCCCGGTGCGAACAGATGGCTGGCCGTTGCGGCAGAGGGACCGCGAGACCGGCGCATGGCGAAAGCGCACGGTTCCTTGATCGAATGCGCATGTCCTGATCAGCGCCCTTGCGCGGTCCTGCGCGGCGGCGCCCGTGTCTTGTCGCCATCAGTGTTACAAGATAACACGCGAGCATGAGCCTTGCCCATGCCCAAAGCGCTGCGTCGGCGCGTTTCGAAACACCCGTCCTCGGCGCGCTGTTCACGCTTTCCGGGGCCGCGGCGCTGATCTATCAGGTGCTCTGGGTACGCGAGTTGGGGCTCTTGTTCGGCTCCACCGCGCAGGCGGCGGCGCTGACCATCGCCATCTTCTTTGCTGGCATCGCACTGGGGGGCTGGCTGTTCGGCCGGCTGGCGGCACGGCTGGCGCGGCCCCTGCGCGCCTTCGGGCTGGTCGAGATCGGGGTGGCGGCGACCGCGCTGGGGCATTTCCTGGTCGCTGATGTCTACTTTCGCCTATACCCGGCGCTCTTCGCGCTGGTCGGCGGCAATCCCGTGCTGGAAACCGCGCTGAAAGCGACCGTGGCCGCGACGATCCTGCTGCCCTCGGCGATCCTCATGGGCGGGACGCTGCCGCTGATGGGCCAGCACGTCATCCGCGCGCGCGATGCGCTGGGCCGCATGGGCGCGGCGCTTTATGCACTCAACACTGCCGGGGGCGCGATGGGCGCGATGGCGGCGGGGTTCTTCCTGCCGATTTGGCTGGGGTTCTCGGGCGCCTATCTGCTGGCGGTGGGGTTCGACCTGTTCGTGGGCGCTGCGGCGCTGCTGCTGGCGCGGCGCGCCCTGCCGCGGGTCGCGCAGGCGACGGTCGCGCATGTCGCCATTCCCGCGCGGCTCTGGGGCATCGCCTTCGCCTCGGGCTTTGCCACGCTGGCGGTCGAGGTGATCTGGACCCGCGCTTTCGCCCAGGTCCTGCAAAACTCGGTCTACACCTACGCGCTGGTGCTGACCGTGTTCCTGGCGGCGCTGTCGCTGGGTGCGGCGCTGGCCAATGCGCTGAACAGGCTGCGCGCGCGCCCCGAGGCGGTGCTGACCGGGCTCCTGGTGGCCTCGGCCCTCATGATCACTGCCACGCCGCATCTGTTCCACCACCTGACCCGAGGCCTGGGCTATCTGGGCGGGCGGGCCGAGTTCGCGGGGTATGTGGCCGAGGTCGGGCGCGTGGCGGCGCTGACCATGCTGATCCCCGGAACCATCCTGGGGGCGGTTCTGCCCTACCTGTTGCGGCTGATGGAGGGGGGCGGGGCGCCCGGCGCGGTGCTGGGGCGGTTGATCGCGGTCAACACGACGGGCGCGATCCTTGGCGCGCTGGCGGGGGGCTTCGTGCTGCTGCCGCTGGTCGGCATGTGGCAGGGTTTGTGGCTGATGGCGGCGGTCTATGCCGTGCTGGTGCTTGCGCTTTGGCGACCGGATGAGCGCCTGGCGGCACAGTCCCTGCGCCTGGCCGCGCTGGCGGGGGCGGTGGCGCTGATGGCGGGCCGTCCGGGGCTGGAGCCTACGCGGCTGAACGCGGGCGAGGAATTGCTGGACTTCCGCGAGGGCGCCTCGGCCCATGTCGCCGTGGTCGAGCGCCGGGGCGCAAAATTCATCCGCGTCAACAATTTCTACACGCTGGGCGGGTCCGGCGCGCTGGTGCCCGAGCGTAACCAGACCATGATCCCGCTGCTGACCCACCCGGACCCGCGCGAGGTCTTTTTCCTGGGCATGGGGACCGGGATTTCCGCCGGGGCAGGGCTGTTCGCAAACCCCGAGCGGGTGACGGTCTGCGAATTGCTGCCCGATGTGGTTGATTTCGCACGCGACTGGTTCGAGCCCTACACAAACGGCCTCTTCACCGACCCGCGCGTGACCATCCACCGCGAGGACGGGCGGCAGTGTCTGGCCCGGTCCCGCGCCACCTATGACATGATCATCGCCGATCTGTTCACGCCCTGGCGCGCGGGGGTGGGCAATGTCTATACGCTTGAACATTACCGCCTTGCCGCGTCCCGGCTGAACAAGGGCGGCACTTATGTGCAGTGGATGCCGCTCTATCAGGTCTCGCGCCCCGAGTTCGAGATCATCGCCAACACCATGGCGCAGGTCTTCCCCGAACTGACGTTCTGGCGCGGGGACCTTTACCCCGAGCGCTCGATCCTGGCGCTGGTGGGGCGCAATGAGGCCGCACCGCTGGATCCCGGGACGCTGGCGGCGCAATGGCGGGTGATGACGGGGGACGAGGCGCCCGACAATGTTCTGATCGACCGGGCGCTGAAATTCTACGCGGGCAACGCGGCGTCGGGGCTGTTTGCCGATGCGCCGATCAACACCGACGACCGCCCGCTGATCGAATACCTTGCTCCGCGCACCCATCGCGCGGTGATCGCCGGGACTGCCAGTTTCCTGACCGGCGCGGCGCGGGACCGGCTCTATGCCGATCTTCTGGACGCGATGCCGGCCGAGGACGACCCCCATCTGTCGCGCCTGACGGGGGCGCAGCGCACCATGCCGGGCGCCGGTGCGCTCTATGCGCGCTGGCAGGGGATGCGCACACGCAACGACCTGCGCGCCGGGCCGCTTTGGCAGGAATTCGTGGCGCTGACCCCGCCCCATGCCCGCAACCCCGACAGCCCCGCGGGTCAGGTCGCCCGCAGCAATCTGGCCTTTGGCGATAATCCGGACTGACCGGCGCGCGGCGTCCAAGGACCCTGCACGGCGCGCCGGCGCTGATTTCAGGCGGGCTCTGCCGCGGCGATCCCCGAGATCGCCTGCACCAGCGAATCCTCGGTCACGTCATCAATGGTGAACTCGCGCATGATCTTTCCGTGATACATGGCCACGATCCGGTCCGACACGCGCAGCACCTCGGGCATTTCGGAGCTGATCACGATCACCGCATAGCCCTGCCCCGCCAGTTCGCGCAGCAGATTGTGTATCTCGGATTTCGAACCCACGTCGATTCCGCGGGTCGGCTCATCGACGATCAGGACGCGGGGCTGCATCGACAGCCACTTGCCGATCACGATCTTCTGCTGATTGCCGCCCGAGAGCACGGCGGTGGGTTGGCGCCAGCTTGGGGTCTTGATGGCCAGCTTGTCCCGATACTGGTCGAAAATCGCGATCTCGGAACCTTTCGCGACAAACGGCCCGGCGGTCAGGTCCTGCACCTGCGGCAGGGTCATGTTGTCGCGACAGTTCATCTGCAGCACCAGTCCCTGTTCCTTGCGGTTTTCCGGCACCAGCGACACACCCAGCGCAATCGCATCGCGGGGCGAGGTGATTTCGACCTTCTGGCCGTCGACCCAGATTTCACCCGAGGTCGGGGTCCGCAGGCCGAACAGCGTTTCGGCGATTTCGGTCCGGCCCGCGCCGACCAGCCCGTAGAAGCCCACGATTTCACCGGTGCGCACGGTGAAGCTGACATCCTCGAACAAGCCCGCGCAGGTGAGGCCCCGCACCTCGAGCATGGTTTCACCGAAATTCGGCGCCGCCTCGTTGCGCGACAGATCAAGGCTGCGCCCGATCATCAGGCGCGTGACCTCGTCCTCGTTCGTCTCGGCGGTGGTCAAGGTCCCCCGATAGGCCCCGTCCCGCAGCACGGTGATCCGGTCCGACAGGGTGAAGATTTCATCCATGCGGTGCGAGATGTAGACAATGCCCACGCCCTGCGATTTCAGGTCGTTGATGATATCGAACAGCACCACCTTTTCGGCATCGGTGAGCGAGGCGGTCGGCTCGTCGAACACCACGACCCGCGCATCGACGGTCAGGGCACGTGCGATCTCGACCATCTGCTGGTTGGCGATGGAAAGCTGCGCCACCGTCGCTTCGGCCCGGAACCTGCATTTCAGCCGCTTGAGGATGGCGTTCGAGCGCTCTTCCAGCGTCTTCCAGTCCACCCGCCCGAAGGACTTGCGCGGCAATTCACCCAGATAGATGTTCTCGGCCGCCGACATTTCGGGGACAAGGCTCAGTTCCTGGTGGATCAGCACCACGCCTTGGGACTTGGCCTCGATCGGGTTGGTCATCTGCACGGGCTTGCCGCCGATGATGATCTGCCCCTCGTTCGGCTGGTACATGCCGGCCAGCACCTTCATCAGCGTGGACTTGCCGGCGCCGTTCTCGCCCAGCAGGGCGTGGACCTCGCCCGGCATCACCTCGAAATCCACGCCGTCCAGGGCGCGCACGCCGGGGAAGGTCTTGACGATGCCCTTCAGGCGCAGGGCGGGTTCGCGTGCATCACTCATAGGCGCAGCCCTCCGTCAGCGGGGCGGTTGAAGCGTTTGTCGAGGAACAGGACCGCGATCAGGATGCTGCCCAGGATGACAAGGACATAGAAGGCGGGCACCTGCATCAGGTTCATCCCGTTGCGCAGGATACCGATGGCTAGCACCCCGCCCAGCGTGCCGATGATATCGCCCTTGCCGCCCGTCAGCTTGGTGCCGCCGAGGACGACCGCGGTGATGACCCAAAGCTCGTAGTCGCGGCCCAGATTGGGCGTTGCCGCCCCCATCTGCGTTGACAGCAGCACGCCCGACAGCGCGGCCAGAAAGCCGATCAGCATGAAGTTGACCATCATGTGCGGACCGACCCGGATGCCTGCGTTCACCGCCGCCTCGCGGTTGCCGCCGACGGCGTAGGTGTTCCGCCCGTGGACCGTGCGCGACAGCAGCAGATGCACGGCGATCACGGCCACCGCGAAGATCACGGCGAGCACCGGGAACGGGCCGATGGTCAGGAAGCTGAAGTCGGAATAGGCGAAGTTCATCGCGTAGAAGGACTGCTCGCCGGTGTAGACGAAGACCAGCCCGCGAATACCCAGCATCGCGCCCAGGGTGACGATGAAGGCATCGACCCCGGTCTTCCAGACAATGAAGCCGTTGATCGCCCCCATCAATATGCCCACCAGCAGGGCGATGCAGACCGCAGGCAGGATCTGCCAGTTGCCCCATGTCGCAAACATCGCCCAGCTTTGGACATCGACCGCAAAGGCCGCGGCCAGCGCCAGGGTCGCCCCCACCGACAGGTCGATGTTGCCGTTGATCATCACCAGCGTCATGCCCAGCGCGATCAGCCCGATGGTCGAGGTCTGCACCAAGATGTTCATCACGTTTTGGCCCGAAAAGAAGTTATCCGCCGCGAAGCTGAAGAAGATGAAGACGATCAGCACGAAGCCCCAGATCGGATTGCGCATCAGCCAGCGCACCAGCGGGATTTGAGTAAGGTTTGCCATGACGGGCCTCATGCTATGGGCGAGAACAGGCGACCGCGCTTGGCAGCCACGTCGAGCCAGACCGCGATGATGATGACCGCCCAGGTGACCAGCCATTGCGTGTAGTAGGGCTGCCCCATCAGGATCAGACCGTTCTGGATGAAGGCCAGCATCAGAACGCCCAGCACGGTGCGCAGGATGCTGCCGGAGCCGCCAAGCAGGGACGTGCCGCCCAGGATCACCGCCGCCAGTACCTGAAGCTCATATCCCTGACCCACATTGTTCTGAGAGCCCATGACGCGGCTGCCCAGGATGATCGCCGCAACCGCCACGCAAAGCGCCGAGATAAGATAGGTCATGAACACGATCCGCGACCGCGGGATGCCGGAAAAGACCGAAGCTGTGGGGTTGCCCCCGACTGCATGGACCCGCCGCCCGAATGGCATGGTGGTCATGATGACATGAAAGATCAGCGCGAGCCCAAGGAAGATGATGATCGGTGTGGCGATGCCGAAGATCGCTCCGCGCCCGAAGATGGCGAACCACGTGCCGCTCTGATCCGCAATATCGACATTCTGCCCGCCGCTGTAGATCAGCACCAGCCCCTGGATGGCCGAGAGCATCCCCAGCGTTACGATCAGCGAATTAAGTCGCAATATGCCGATCAGGAACCCGTTGATCGCGCCCAAGCACAGCGTTGCCGCGACCATGACGGGAATCGCCAGTTCCGGGCCGATCTTGTCGTGCAGATCGACCACCAGCACGGTCGCAAAGGACAGCATCGATCCCACCGACAGGTCCAGATTGCCACCGATCACGACAATGGTCACCCCAAGCGCGATGACACCGATGATCGTCGCCTGCCGGAAGACGGACATGATGTTCGCGGTCGTCAGGAACCGGTCCGACATCAGCGCGAACACGATCATGAAGACGATGAAGGCAATGAGGATGCCCTGCTTGGCAATTGCAGGGCCCCCGGCCTTGAGGCGGGTCAACAGCATCTGGCTCCTCCCGGAAACTCATGACCCGCGCCCTCCCCGGCGCGGGCAAGATACGCGTAGTGTATCATCGGATCCAGGGCGGGGCAGGCCCGCCCTGAATGCCATTGATCAGAAGACCGGGCGGTCGAACTCGTGCATGTTCTCCTGCGTGATCTTCGGCGTGTCGAAGTAGTTCAGCTTCGGCACATCCTCTCCCGCCAGCACGTCCAGCGCGGTCTGCAGCGCGGCGCGCGCATCATCGACCGGGGACTGATACACCGAGCCCCAGTATTCGCCGCGCTCCATCGCGTCATAGCCGACGGCGAAGTTGGTGGCGCCGATAAACACCATGCCCTCGGCCCGGCCGGCATCAATCGCGGCGTTCAGCGCGCCGACGCCCATGTTGTCGTCGCCGGAATACACCCCGTCGATGTCGTCGAAGCGGGTCAGGAATGTCTCCATGGTGCGCTGCGCGCGCTCGCGGTTCCAGTCGCCGGGCTGGATGTCGAGTTGCACCACATCGGGGCACAGTTCGGCCAGACGATCATCGAAGCCCTGCTGGCGCTCGATCGCCGTGGTGTAGCCCGGCATCCCGGTGATCTGGACGATCTGTCCCTCGCCGTCCAGCGCCTCGCACATCATCTCGGCCGAGTAGATGCCCTGCTGGATGTTGTTCGGCCCGGAAAACGCAGCGATGAAGTCCATGCCCGCCTCGGCGATGTTCGAATTGGTCACGATGACCGGGATCCCCTCGCGGTGCGCGTTGCGCACGGCGGGCACCAGGGCCTGACCGTCGGTCGGCCAGATGATGATCGCGTCGACATCCTGCTGGATCAGGTCCTGCATCTGGCTGATCTGGCGGGCAACATCGCCGCCTGCATCGAGGACGATCACCTCGACATCGTCGTTCGCGTCGGCGGCTTCGATGAAGGCGCGCTCATAGGTGGTCTGGTAGCTGTCGATGCCGACATTGTTCTGCGTGATACCGATGCGGATCGTATCCGCCGGTGCAGCGCTTGCCAGGGCCACGGTGCCGCAGGTGGCAAGCATAAGTCTCATAGAGTTGCGCATGGTCTTCCTCCCAAAGTGTCACTCTTGCTTTGTCCTGACGTCCGAGAAACGCTTCCGACTCGTCCGGAGCAACGGACAGTGGACGCACTCTGCCATCTCCACCCCACCGCCAAACAACAGATTTGTCCAAAACGAATAATACAATGTCCATTTTGGACATTTCACGCGTATGATCGCTTGTCAGTTTTGGACATTTTCAGGAGAGGCCGATGGTCAAGTCGACGAAAGGGGCAGCGATGCCCGGGCGCACAGGAAAGACGCAACGCGTGCAGATGGCAAACGTTCAGAATGGAGATATCTCCCCCGTACCCGCCCGTGCAATGCTCGGCGCGTCGGAAGAGAGGTCTGCCCTGTCGGCCGCCCTTGCGTTTCTGGAAGGGGTCGAGGCTGAACTCGACATGGCGCTGGAGATCGCCGAGCCCAATCCATACCTCAACATGGTCATGGCGTTGCTGCGCGCGCATCTGGACGGCAAGGTCGTGACCGCCACGATGCTGATCAGCGCGTCGGGGGTGCCCTACGCAACCGCGCGCCGCAAACTGCACAGGATGCTGGAGTGCGGGCTGATCGAACAGCGGGTTCGCACCCGTTCGGGCCGGTCCTTTTCGCTGCATCCGACCGACCGGCTGATGGCGAACTGGCGCCAGTTCGCCGACCGAATCATGCGCCTGAGCGTGGAAACCACCGGCACCGCCACCCAGGCCGAGGGGGACTACTATTACGGGGCTTCCTACCTTCCGGCCAGCCAGTCCATCGCGCCCCCGCAAGTGCTGTCCGAACCGCTGCAGGTCGCCGGCGGCGTGCGGGTGCTGGTGCATGGCGATCCGACCTTCATGGTGATGGAGAACCTCAAACGCCAGTTCGAGCAGATCATCGGCACCAACATAAGCCAGCGCGCCTTTTCCATCGACCGGCTGCGCAACGAGGCGCTGCGCAACGCCGATCGCCGGGTCAGCAAGTATGACATCATCGCCGTCGACCTGCCCTGGATCGGCGAATTCGCCGAAAAGGGCGTGCTGCTGCCGCTCGATGCCTGCCTTGACACCGACCGGCTTGATCCCGCCGATTTTCACACCGCGGGCTGGATGGCGGCGCATTGGGGCGGGCGACCCTATGGTGTGCCCAGCCAGACCACGCCGGAGTTGTTGTTCTACCGCAAGGACCTGTTTGCCGAGGCCGGGCTGGACCTGCCCGAGACCACGGACAAGCTGATCGCCGCGGCGCGCCATTTCCACGATCCGCAGCGCGGACGCTACGGCATCGCCTGGAACGCGGCGCGCGGCACGGCGCTCGGGCATCAGTTCCTGATGACCTGCGCCGATTTCGGCCAGCCGATCCTGAACCTCGACGCCATTGCGGGCGGGTTCGACGCCGACACGGCCAGCCGCAGTGACATCGTGCCGACCATCGACACGCCGCTTGCGCGCGATGCCTGCGACTACCTGCTGCAACTGCTGGACTATTCGCCGCCCGATATCCTGTCGATGTCCTGGTATGAGCGCGTGCGCCCCTTTGCCTCGGGCAAGATCGCGATGGCCTATGGCTACACGCTGCTCGCCCCGTATTTCGAGCGCGATCCGGACTCGCCCGCCCATGGCAGAACCGGATATCTGCCCCATCCGGCAGGGCCGCAGGGCACGCCACTGGCCCCGGTCGGCGGCTACGTTCTGGGCATTCCCGCCAATCTGGCGCCCGAGCGCCGCGCGGCAGCGGCCGAGGCGCTGATCGCCTTCACCTCGCCCGAGGCGCAGAAGCTCTATGTGCTGAACGGCAGCCGCACGGCGCCCCGTTATTCGGTCGGCGCCGACACCGAAGTACGCCGTATTTCACCCATCTTCGAGGCGGTCGACGCCATGTCATTGCGCGACGAGCTGCAATACTGGCCGCGCCCGCCCATCCCCCAGATCTCCGAGATATTCGAGATCTGCGGGCAGGAAATCCACGACATGCTGCGCGGGGTCCAAAGCCCCCGCGACGCACTCAGGAGCGCCCAGAAAAGGGCTGAGCGCGCCCTGAAATAACCAAGCGCGGAAGGAGGACGCCATGGACACCAAACGCCTGAAGGGCAAGAACATTCTGATCACCGGCGCGGGACGCGGGATGGGGGCCTGCAATGCCGAGCATTTCGCCGAACTGGGCGCGAATGTCTGCCTTGGCGATCTCGACCTCGATGCCGCGCAGGACATGGCCGACAAGATCAACGGCAGAGGCAACGGCAAGGCGATTGCGGTCAAGATGGACGTCACCAAGCGCGAAGACAACGCCGCAGCCGTCGCCGCCACGGTCGAGGCGTTCGGCATGATCAATGTGGGTCTGTTCAATGCAGGTCTCAACAAGCCCCGGTTCTTCATGGATATCGATGAAGACAACTGGGACATGATCATGAACGTCAACACCAAGGCGATGTGGCTGGGCATGCAGGAAACCGCGCGCCAGATGATCGCCCAGGGCAAGCAGGACTACCCCTACAAGCTGATCAATGTGGGCTCGATTGCCTCGCGCAAGCCGCTGGTGGATGTGACGGTCTATTGCACGTCGAAATACGGCTGTCT
>LFIK01002470.1_pt1 | contig 14944 bp, 8 predicted proteins | sample 643401 | NCBI WGS metagenome assembly LFIK01 (sample SAMN03777447, study PRJNA286221) | soda lake metagenome | biome: soda lake; feature: Kulunda steppe; material: water; isolation source: sample T5-Br brine of Lake Tanatar-5 | place: Russia: Kulunda steppe | collected 2010-07 | reverse complement strand
CGAAATCGCACTGATGGCGGCGCAGGAACTCCAGTTGTTCCTCGGTTTCAACGCCCTCCGCCACCACGCGCAGTCGCAGGGCATGTGCCAGGGAAATGATCGCCTGCACCAGGAGTGCGTCCTGGTCATCCGTGCCGATGTCCCGCACAAACTCCCGCTCGATCTTGAGCATATTCACCGGCAGATGCCGTAGGTAGTTGAGTGCCGAGTAGCCGGTGCCGAAATCATCGATGGCCAGGCCGACGCCGAGTGCTTCCAGTTCACGAAGCACGGCCCGGATTCCCGGTCTGTCCTGGATCAGCCCGCGCTCGGTCAACTCCAGGTCCAGTGCATCGCCCTTCAAGTCGAACTCGGAGAGAACGTCCCGGATGCTGTCCACGAATCCCGGAACAGGCAGTTGCTGGGATGAAATGTTCACCGCCATCGTCAGATGGTCACAGCCGGGCATGCATCGCAACGCAGTCAGGTGGCGCAGGCTCTCCCGCAGCACCCAGCGGCCGAGCGGCACGATCAGGCCGGATTCCTCGGCCAGCGGGATGAACTCGGCCGGGGAGATCAGGCCGCGTTCCGGATGAGGCCAGCGCACCAGGGCTTCGAGCTTCTTCACGCGGCCGGTGGGGATCTCGATGATCGGCTGAAAGTGAAGCTCAAAGGCCTCCATCTCCACCGCCTGGCGCAGTTCGGAGGCCATCGCCAGGCGAGCCCGTGTCTGCTGACGCATTTGCGGCGAATAGAACATCAGGTTGCCGCGATGTTCCCGCTTCGCCAGTGACAGCGCGGTATCCGAGGCCTGGAGCAGGGCCTGGGCAGACTCCCCGGCATCCGGAAATACTGCGACACCCGCTGTTGCCGCGATGAACAGGGTGCTGTCCGAGACGGTGACCGGGCCGCTGAAGCGGTGCAGCATCGTCTGCACATTCTGCGTCAGTTGCTCGCGCACCGGCGCTTGCGGAATGATGACGAGGAACTGGTCGCTGCTGAACCGACAGGGGATCCAATGGGGTTCGCAGGCCCGGCGCAGCCGGTCCGCGGCCTTTACCAACACCACGTCACCCAGTTCGTGGCCGTAGCTGTCGTTGACGTCCTTGAAGCCGTCGATGTCCACGAATACCGCGGCCACCGCTTCGCCAGGTTCACAGAGGTGAATGAGATCGGTCAGATGTTCGTAGGCAAGCACGCGGCTGGGCAACTCCGTCAGCGGGTCGAAACGTGACTGGAACTCCAGCCGCTTCTCCGCCTCGGTGCGTTGGTCCATTTCCTCCGACATCCGTGCCATCGCATGGTTGAGTGCCGCCTCCAGTTCGTCCAGGTCATCCGGGCGCAGCAGCCTGGTATGCGAGCGATTGAGGCGAACAGGTGTCAGCAGGCTGGAGACGCGTAACTGCCGCGCATGGGCCGCCAGGGTCTGCAAGTGGCGCGTGATCAGGTAGTAGAAGGCAATGAGCAGCAGCAGGGAGACGGTGAAGGTCTTGATCGCCTGCGAGCTCAGAATCATGATCACCCGGTCGCGCGTGCGCGCATCAATGGCGGCGAGATCGGCAACGATGCGTAGCTCGCCCAGTGTCTGGCTGTCGATGCCGTCGCCCTGGTAGCGGATGGGAATCACATGCTCGCGCTGTCGCGGATACATCGTGTTTCGGCCGATGTTAATGTCCAGGTCGCCGTCCAGTTCCACGCGCCGGACATGGGGCAATTGGGCGATGCCCTGCAATTGCAGCCGCAACTGGGCCTCATCCAGTGCCCAGAGACTTCCGGCCAGGCTGTCGGCGAACGTCTGCTCCGCCTGCTGCAACTGCAGAGTGAGTGCGTCCACGTCGCGTCGGTACTCGGTGATCAGTTGATAGGCGGTGATCAGCACCGTCATCAACGCGCTGAGCAGTAGAACGGCGAACAGTACACGCAGGCTCAGGCGCCGGTGTATCAGCCAGCCGGGTGGGGAGAATTGCAAGCGGCGCTCCTTTTCCATGGCAGCCAACTGTGGTTCCCTGAAATCCGCGGAGGAACGTCGGGTTGCCCGTTCAGCGTACCATCCATCGACAGGGAGAGTGAGACATCGTGAAACTGTTGCACACGGCCGATTGGCAACTCGGGCTGAAGCTCCGTTTTCTTTCTGGTGAGGCGGCTGCCCGCTTGCGGGCACAACGCTTCGACACCATCCGGCGCGTGGCGGAACTGGCGCACACCCGTGACGTGGACCTGGTGGTCGTGGCCGGCGATGTGTTCGATGACAACGGTGTTGGCGGGGACACCCTGCAGCAGGCCAGCGATGCGCTCCGCATCTTCGGCGACATCCCGGTGCTGCTGATACCCGGCAACCATGATCCCGGGACGCCGGATTCCGCGCTGCATCGCCTGCCGCGTCCTGCCAATGTCATCGTCGCGACCGAGCGTGCACCGTTGGAACTCGCGGGCGCCAGCGTCTTTCCCTGTCCACTGCTGCGGCGGCATGAACGCGACGATCCAACTGCCTGGCTACCGCCTCGCGATGGAGCCGATGACATCCGCATTGTCGTGGCCCACGGCGGTGCCATCGCCTTCGGCGAGAGCACGGAAACCCCGAACCTGATCGATGTTCCGGGCGTGCTGGCCAAGGGCTTCGACTACCTGGCGCTCGGAGACTGGCACGGGGTCTACCGGGTGGATGATCGCGCCTGGTATTCCGGTGCGCATGAGGCCACACGCTTCAAGGAGCAGGCGCCCGGTCATGTCCTGGTAGTGGAGATCGACGGTCCTGGCGTCGTTCCTCGGGTGGAGCAGGTGCCCGTTGCCCGCAGCCGCTGGCTGCGTCACTCGGTGGAATTCCACGATGATGCACAGGTGGAGGAACTGGAACACTGGCTGGAGTCCCTGCCGGAACGCTCCTGGACATTGCTGGAGCTGCAGCTCTCGGGGCAACTCTCGTTGGCCGCCCGCGCACGGCTTGATCAATTGCTGGACGATCATTCAGAGCGGCTGGCGCATCTGCGGTATAGCGGTGAGGTGCTGGTCGAACCCACCGCAGCCGATCTGGAACAACTGTCCGGTGACGGATTCGTCGGCGAGGTGGTGGACATCCTCCGCGTTGGCGAGGCGCCGGAAGACCGGGACGCCCTTCGCCTCCTGCACCGTCTCACGCGGGAGATGCGCTGATGCGGCTGATTGAATGGCAGGCGAGCAACTGGCGAGGGCTGGAAGACCAGCGCATCGGGCCGCTGTCACCCCATCTCAACCTGATCACAGGGCCGAATGAATCCGGCAAGAGCCGGATGGTGGAAGCCCTGTGGTTCGGCTTGTTCGAGAGCAGCAAGGGAAAGGCACAGCACAAGCAGGAACTGGAGTCCTGGCGTTCGCCGGGGACGGCGCCGTTCATCCGCATCCGTTTTGCCATCCGGGATGTGGAATACACCGTTGAAAAGCAGTTCCTGAAAGGCCCCTACACACGGCTTAGTGGCGGTGGTGAAACCCTGGACGGTGACGAGGCCGAGGAGCGGTTGCGCAGCCTGCTGCGAATCCGGGAAGGCAAGCGCACCGGAGTCACCTCCGCGGACCTGGGTTTATGGCCATTGCTCTGGCTCCGGCAGGGAGACTCACGGGTGGTGCCTCATGAACACATGAACGAGGACAGCCGGAGTTGGCTGCAGGACAGCCTGGCCGCCCAGATCGGCGAGGCCACGGTAGGCCCGGAAGGGCAGGTGCTGCTGCAGCGGGCGCGAGAGGAATTCGAGCGCTATTTCACCGCCACCGGGCAGCCGGGCAAGGCGCTCAGGGACGCACATGAAGACGAGGCCCGCGCCCGGCAGGCGTTCGAGGAGGCCAAGGCGCTGCAGGCTGCAACGCAACAGACGGCGACACAACTGCAGCAGTGTGACATTGAGTTGGCCGAATTGGAGCCCCGTATCCAGAAACAACGGCAAGTGTTCGAGCAAGCTCAGGGGAAAGCCGCCGATGCGCGCCGCGCCCGGGAAGAGCTGAAGGCTCGGAAGGCCGAGGTCAACTGGCGTGCCGGTGAACTGCAGGCCGCGGAACAGCAGCGGCTTGAACGGGAGCGGCGTGAGGAAGAGCTGGGCCGCATCGCAAAGCACGCGGAAACGGCTCGGTCCGAATTGGACAAGCTGGATACCGGGGTGCAGCGCCTGGAGCAGGAATCGGAGGCGGCAAAAGCCGCGGCCAGTGAAGCGGATGCCGCCCAACGGGAGGCACGGGCGCTCCTGCAACGCGTCCAGAAGGCCAGTGAACGCCAGCGCATGGATTCGGAGCGCAAGCAGCTGGCGCAGCAGCTCGATAACGTAAGCAAAGTCCAGGAGCAGCAGGCCGCCGTGGAGCGTGAGCTGCGGGACTGTGGCGCGATAACAGCCTCGCAGGTGCAGGCGCTGCGGGACGCCGCGACAGCGCTGACGCAGGCCCGGGCACGTCTGGAGGGCGCCGCCACCGCCGTTGAACTGCGTGCGCTTGATGACGTCATTATCGACGGCAAGCCCATGGCCCGCGGTGACACCGACCGGTTTGCCGTTGCGGATGACCGCGTGCTGCGGGTCGGGGAGCAGTTGGAAGTGGCGATCAGCCCCGGCGGTGGTGACGTGTTGCGACTGCGCGACGCGGTGGCCGATCAGGAAAGCGAGTTACGGTCACAATTGCAGGGGTTGGCCGTGAACGGCGTGTCGGACGCCGAGGCGCTGCTGGAACGTCGCACAGCGCTGGCAAGGCAACTTCAGGGCCTCAGGCAACGCCTCCAGGATGTTGCACCCGAAAGCCCGGAGCATCTCGCGTATCGGTTAAGGGAGCTGGACGCGATACTTCAGGCAGACCCGCAGCCGGACCCTCAGTCCCTGCCGGACCCGCATGAGGCGGAGCGCAGTGAACGGAAGGCGGAGAGCCGCCTTCAGGGCGCGCGCAGACAGCGCGATATGGCACAGGCGGCGCTGGGGGAGTGCCGCGAGGCACGGGCGCGACAGGAGCAGTACGTTCGCAGCCTGCAAGAGCAAATGGATCGGCTGCAGGCGGAACTCGCCGCCTTGCCGAAAGCCGATGCGTTGCTACGCATTGAATCGGAGCGGCGCAAGGCCTGGCAGGAGACGGTTGCTGCCAGGGATCACGCCGAGAACACGTTCAAAAAACTTGGCGGCGAGCAGGCCGAACTGGATCGGGAGCAGGCGCAGAAGGCGCTTGCCGGGCTGGAGAACCGCCAGCGTGACCTGATCAATGAAGCGCATGCCTTGCGCGGACGGCTGGAGCGGGCCACCGAGGATGCGCCGTACGAATCACTGCAAGAGCAGGAGCAGCAACTGGCGTTGGCGGAACAGCAGGCCGCGCGGCTGCAGCGCCAGGCCGATGCAGCACGGCGACTCTGGACGCTGTTGTCAGACCGGCGCCGGGCGGCGCAGCAGCGGCTCAGTGGGCCGGTGATGGAACGCATCGGCCCGTATCTCGGGGAAATCTTCCCGGGAACCGCACTGGCGCTGAACGAAGAACTCCAGGTGGTTGGCCTGGACAACGACGGCGTGCGCGAGGCCTTCGAGGCGCTTTCCGGCGGCGCCCAGGAACAACTGGGTATTCTGGTAAGGATTGGCCTGGCCGAGGTATTGCGCGGAGATGACACGCTGCCGCTGGTGCTGGATGACGCACTTATCAATACGGACGCGGAGCGTATCCGCGAAGTGCAGCGATTGCTCTTTCGTGCGTCCAGGGAGCAACTGCAAATCATACTGTTGACCTGCCATGGGCAGCTGTTCGATTCCCTGGGCGCCGATAAGATCATCCCGCTGCATGGGACCAGAAAGGCCGGTTGACCGGATGTTCCGCGCCCCGGGAATGGGGCGCGAACCGTAGTGCAAGGACGGTACCCGGTCGGTCAGCGCCTTCCGGGTGCCGATGGCTCAGCCCATGGGGATGGCCGGCATGCCGGTGATCGGGATGTGCAGGTACATGGCGAACACGAAGTAGGCCACCAGGCCGATCACCACCGTGGCGATGGTGCTGCCCACGCTGGTTACCTCGGCAGGGCCGGAGGCCGTGCGCCGCCGCGCCGCACGAAAACAGAGAATCCCCCAGACCAGGAAGGCGCCGAAGAACACGATGTCACCCAGTCGGCCGTTGGCCAGCAGGTGGGAAAAGGCCCACAGCTTGACCGCCAGCAGCATCGGATGCCCCAGCCTGGCCCGGATATGATTGCGCGGCACATAGGCTGCCACCAGCAGGATGAAGGCCGGGATCATGAACAGGGAGACCGCGTGCTTCAGGCCCACCGGCGGGAACCACACCCAGGTCGGATCCAGCCGCATCTGGCCGTAGCCCCAGATGGCGATGGCCAGGCCGATAACGGCAACGACCGAATAGGCGCCTTTCCAGGGCATCTCGCCCATGCGCTGAACCTGCGCGGTGCGCCAGTCCTCGGCGAAAATGCGCACGGAGTGCACCCCGAGGAAAATCAGCAGGCCGATGATCATGATCAGCATGGTGGCAAATGCTCCCTGTTTTTTGGTGTTGGTCGCGTTGCCCCGCAGCTTATCGACTCCACCGGACCGGCACCAGTGCCAAACTGCGTTCAACGGTGCGGTATCCGCGCGGTTGATCATGGAACCCGGTGCCGGGGAAATGGTCACTGCACTTGCAATTCCACATGAACCCGGGGGAGTATCCTGGGCCGCGTGAATCCGTGCCGCAACTGATACGACCGGAGGTGCCTGCTTGGACGCCATCACTCTGGGGCCCCTTTTGATCCCCTTGTCCCGCCTGTTCCTGTTCCTTGGTGTCGTGGCTGTGTTTGTCCTGGCCATGTGGTTCGAACGCCGCCGCAAGGTGGACCTGAGCTCGCCCTTGTGGATTTCCCTGCTGGCGGGTTTGGGCGTGGCCAGGCTGGTGTACGTGGTGCAGAACTGGCCCTTCTACCGCGACGCTCCCTGGCAAGCCCTGTACCTGTGGCAGGATGGCTATGCACCGCTGGCCGGTGTCGCCGCCACGCTGATCACCGCGCTGCTCATCACGCTGTACCGGCGCTATCCGCCGCAACTGTTGCAGGCACCGCTGGTTGTGGGCCTGGCCGTGTGGTTCGGGTTGACCAGCCTGTCCGGTGCGCTACTCGAGGAAGACCGGCCGGGCTTGCCGACAGAGCTCACGCTGCGTGATCTGGATCTGCAGAACGTGTCGCTGGAGACCTATGCAGGGCAGCCCGTGGTGGTCAACCTGTGGGCCAGCTGGTGCCCGCCGTGTCGACGGGAGATGCCCGACTTCCAGGCAGCTCAGGAAACCCATCCGGATATCCACTTTGTGTTTCCGAACCAGGGCGAATCCGCGGACCAGGTCAGGGAATTCATCGATGAAGAGGAGCTGGAACTGGCCAACGTGCTGCTCGACACGGGTAACCGGGTGGGCCAGCATTTCGGTGCGGTGGGCATGCCGACCACGCTGTTCTTCGATGCCGACGGCCGCCTGGTGGATTCCCATGTGGGCGAGGTGTCCGCCGCCCGTCTGAACCAGTATCTCCGGCAGTTCCAGTGATGCGGAGCGGATTGGCCGGCGGGTGCCGCCGCGCCGGCCGCTCAGCTGCTGCATGTTAAGCCGGTCCATGACACCATAAGCCTCTGGATACAGGACGTCCTCTCGGAGCCAAACCCGCCCATGTCGCCACCGAATCCGTTGCTCAAATGGTTGCTGCCCCTGCTCATCGTGGCCGTGACAGTACTCCTGGTGGGTGTGTTGATGGGTTCCCGGCCGCAGCCCGAGCCGCAACATGTCGAGGAGCGGGCCTGGCCGGTGTCGGTCCAGACCGTGGAGCTGGCGGATCACCAGCCCATCCTGCGCTTGCAGGGTTTTCTTGAATCACCCTCGGTGGTGACCCTGACCGCGGCCGTGGACGCCGAGGTGCTGGAGGTCACCCGGCTGGAGGGGGAGCACGCCGAGGCCGGCGACCTGCTGGTACGGCTGGACCAAGATGATCTGCAACTGGTGCTGGCCGAACGGGAAGCTGAACTCGCGGAGCTGGGCGAACAGCGCCGGATCGAGGAGCAGCGGGTGCAGGCGGATCGCACTGAACTGGAACTGGAGCGCCAGCTGCTCTCGCTCACCCGCCGCGAGGCGGAACGCCTGCGCAACCTCGCGGAGGAGCAGTTCGTCTCTCCCTCCAACCTGGAGCGGGCGGAACTGGAAGCCACGCGTCAGGAGCTGGCGGTCAATTCCCGGCAGTTCGCCGTGGACACCGGCCGGGCCCGGCTGGATCAGCTGGATGCGCGCAAGGCGCGGGCGGAAACCCTGCGCGACCGCGCGGCGCTGAATCTCGCGCGCGCCAACGTGTCCGCGCCGTTCGCGGGCCGGGTGGCGGAAGTCATGGTTTCTCCCGGTGATCGCGTGCGGCCCGGCGAGCCCCTGCTGCGGCTGTACGACACGGACCGCCTTGAGGTCCGGGCCACCATTCCTCGCGTAAACCTGAATCGGGTGCAGCGGGCGCGCGATGCGGATGCGCTCACGGCGTACGTGGACGTGGACGGGCAAACCATTGACGCCCGACTCTCCCGCCTGGCCGGGCGTGCCGAACGCGGGCAGGGGGGTGTCGATGCCCTGTTCCGCCTCCAGGGCGGTGACGCCGCCGAGCTGGTGCTGGGCCGCTTTGCCACCCTGGAACTCGGCCTGCCGGTGGAACGCGATTCCCTGCTGCTGCCCTTCGAGGCGCTGTATGACACCGCGCGCATCTACCGGGTCGAGGATGAGCGCATGCGGGTGCTGGATGTGGAGCGCCTGGGCGATGCGCGGTTCCCCGATGGGCGGCGCGGCGTGCTGGTGCGTGCCGAGGCGCTGGAGGAGGGCGACCGGGTGGTGATCACCCAGCTGGCGCAGGCCATGGATGGGCTTCGCGTTCAGGTGCTCGAGGACTAGCCCGCATATCTCACCGGGCGGACACCGGCTGGGGCGCATGAGGCCGGAACATAGGGGAAATACCTTGGTATGACCACAAACCTCAGCATGACAGACTGTTTTCGCCGCTGTCCTATCGCGGTTCAGGCTCGTCTTCGCGCCCGTATGCTTGCTCTTCACTCAACCCATAGCTATGGCTATGGATTTCGCTCCAGAGCGGCGCCTTCGGGCCCGAATCCTTCGCCTGCTACCGCGATCCCGGTGAGACATGCGGGCCAGCGCCGTGCGTGAGGAGATCGGCAACGGGTCCTGGTTGGCCTGGGTAGCGCGGCACCCGGTCGCGTCCAACCTCATCATGTTGCTGATGCTGGTCTCCGGCCTGTGGTCGCTGCAGCAGCTCAACACCCAGTTTTTCCCCACCTTCGAGCTGGATTTCGTCACGGTCACCGTGGAATGGCGAGGCGCCTCGGCTGAGGATGTCGCCGACGGCATCACCTCGCCGCTGGAGGACGAACTGCGCGACCTGGACGGCCTGCGCACGCTGACGTCGGTCAGCCGTGAGGGCAGCACCACTATCGTGGTGGAGTTGCAGGAGGGCACCGATATTGCCCAGGCCACGGAATCCATCAAGGATCGCGTGGCGAGGGTGCGGAATCTGCCGGAGGATGCCCGGGAGCCCACCATCAGCCGGGTGACACGCTATGACCCGGTGGCCCGCCTGCTGGTGACAGGTGAGTTGAGCAGTCGCGAGGTGCGGGAGTTCAGCCGGCAGCTGGAGCAGGATCTGCTCGACGCCGGCGTCACCCGCGTCGAGATCACCGGGCTCGCGGAACAGGAGATCAGCATCGAGGTCGGCCAGGACCGGCTGACTGACCTGGGCCTGTCCCATGAGCAGTTTGCACGTCTGATCGCGGGACAGAGCCGGGATCTGCCGGCGGGTGACGCTGGGGATGCTGACGTGGCACGGCAGATCCGCGTGCTGGATCAGGCCCGCACCGCCGCGCAATTCCGTGAGTTGGAGCTACCCCTGGAAGGTGGGCAGAGCGTGCGGCTTGGTGATCTCGCCGAGGTGCGTCAGCAGGCCCGGGAGAACCAGGTGCAGCTCGCACTGGGCGGCAGCGATGCGGTGGAGATCCTGGTGCAGCGGGCCGAACGCGAGGATGCCCTGGCGGCCGCGCGGGTGCTCGACGATTACCTGACGGAGCGCGGGTCCGCGTTGCCGCCCACGGTGCACCTGGAACTGTTCGATGAGTTCTGGCAGTTCATCAGCGAACGTATCCAGCTCCTGCTCAAGAACGGGACCGGCGGTCTGCTGCTGGTAATCGGGGTGCTGATCACCTTCCTGTCCGTGCGAATGGCGTTCTGGGTCACGCTGGGCATCCCGGTGTCCTTCCTGGCGGCACTGACCGTGCTGTTTTTCTCCGGTGGCAGCATCAACATGATGAGTCTGTTCGCCTTCATCATGGCCCTGGGCATCATCGTGGATAACGCCATCGTGGTGGGGGAGAACGCCTATAGCCGCCTGCAGTCGGGCGAAGCCCCGGCGGATGCCGCGATCAACGGGGCGAGACGCATGTTCGCGCCGGTGATGGCGGCCTCGCTCACCACCATTGCGGCGTTCCTGCCTCTGATGATCATCGGCGGTCCCATCGGCAATATCCTGTTCGATATCCCGCTGGTCATCGTCTGCGTGATCATCGCCGCCATCATCCAGGCTTTCCTGATCCTGCCGGGGCATCTGCGCCGTTCCTTCGAGCGCGGTTACCGGGAACAGCCCAGCCGCCTGCGCCAACGGGTGGACGGCGCTTTCAACCGCTTCCGCGACGGGCCCTTCCGCCGCGCCGTGGAACTGGCATTGACCTATCGCTGGGCGGCGCTGCTGATGCCGATCGCGCTGCTGGTGCTGGCCTTCTCCCTGGTGCCCAGCGGGCGGCTGGCGTTCACCTTCTTCCCCAGCGTCGAGGGCACGGTGATCTACGCCAACGTGGGCTTCACCCCGGGCACGCCCCGGGAGCGTGTGCAGGCCTATCTGGATGAACTGGAGCAGGCGCTGAAGGAACTGGATACAGACGCGGGCGGCGTGGTACAGACCTACGTCCGCAACACCGGGCGCACCATTGCGTCGGACCCCAGCGATCAGCGTCAGGGGGAGCATTTCGGCGCGATTTTCGTGGAGCTGAGTTCGCCGGATCAGCGTGATGTGCGTAACCGGGAATTCATCCGCGAGTGGGAGTCCCGGGCGGGGTCGGCAGCGGGGCTGGAATCCTTGGTGATCCGGGAGCGGGGCGCCGGGCCGCCGGGCGCGGATATTGATGTGCGGCTCACCGGCGCGGAGCCGCAGCAGTTGAAGGCGGCCTCGCTGGAATTGCAGGATTATCTTCGCCAGGTGGAGGGTGTCTCCGGCATCGCGGACGACCTGCCGTTCGGCCCCGAGCAGTGGATTTACCGGGTCAACGCGGAAGGGCGCGCGCTGGGGCTGAGTTCGGCGGATATCGGCACGCAGTTGCGCAATGCGTTTGCCGGTAGCCTGGTGCAGATCTTCCAGCACCGGCGTGATGAGGTGGAAGTCTGGGTGCGGCTGCCAGACGCCGAGCGTGATCGGCTGGCCAGTCTGTTCGATTTCCGCGTTCGTCTGGCGGACGGACGCATGGTGCCGCTGGAGAACGTGGCTGACGTGGAAAGCCGCCGCAGTTTCGCCTCGCTGCGACATTTCGACGGGCGGCTGGCCGTGCGGGTGAGCGGTGATGTGGATGCGCAGGTGGCCAATGCCAATCGCATCCTGGCGGACCTGGAGGTGGACCTGCTGCCGGAACTGCGGGATCGCTATGGCCTGCAGACAGCCTTCGAGGGGCGCGCCGCCGACCAGGAGGAGACGCTGGCGGACATGCGCGCGGGGCTGCTGCTGGCGCTGGCTCTCATCTACCTGGTACTGGCCTGGGTGTTCGGCTCCTACGGCTGGCCGCTGCTGGTGATGGCGGTGATCCCGTTCGGCATCGTCGGAGCCTTTTTCGGTCACTGGGTGTTCGGCCTGGATCTCACCATACTCTCCCTGTTCGGCCTGTTCGGGCTCTCCGGCATCGTGGTCAACAATTCCATTATCCTGGTGACGTTCTACCGGGAGATTCGCGACCAGAATCCACAACTGCCCGTGGAAGACGCCCTGGTGGAGGCCTCCCGGCTACGACTGCGGCCTGTGCTGGTCACCACACTGACCACCATCGGTGGCCTGATGCCGCTCATCTTCGAGACCTCAGTGCAGGCCCAATTCCTCATTCCCATGGCGATCGCCATTGCCTTCGGCCTGGCGGTGGCCTCCCTGCTGGTTCTGTTCCTGGTGCCGGCACTGCTATCCGTCTACGAAAACGCGGTGCGCCGGTTCCAGCCCGCGCGTTAAGGAAGCGCACCGGGAACAGGTCAGTGCGCCCTTTACGTAAAACCCCGGGTAACTGCCGCGCCGGAAACCCGGTACTGTCTGAGTCATGACAGTGGCTCACGGGCAGGAACACAATATGCGGTGGCTGATCGGTTTGGTTGCAGCGCTTCCTATCGCGGCAGGAGCCGATTCGCTTCGCTTCACGCCAGAGCAGATCGCGGACTGGGAGCACCATTCCTTCAAGGGAGAGACCCGTTACAACCTGGGCACGAAAGATGGCCGGGCGACCGTGCACGCCCAGTGCACCGATGGCACCGCGTCGGGGCTCTTTTATCGCCAGGATGTCGATCTGCGCGCCACGCCCATCGTGGAGTGGGAGTGGCGTGTTGAGGAGACCTTCGACGGCATCGATGAAACGGTGCGCGCCGGCGACGACTATGCCGCCCGGCTTTACGTCGTGGATGAAAGCCGGGTGCTGCGTTGGCGGACGCGTGCGCTGAATTACGTCTGGAGCAGTAAAAAGGAGCGGGGTGCCGACTGGCCGAATGCCTATGCCTCACAAGCCCGCATGATCGCGGTACGCAGCGGGGAGGACGCAGATGGAGTCTGGCGCACCGAACGACGCAATGTACTGGAAGATTTTCGACGCTATCACGACCGCTCGCCGGATGAGATCAGTGCGGTCGCCATCATGACCGACTGCGATGACGTGGGCCAGCCCGTTGAGGCGTGGTATGGCGAAATCCGCTTCCTGCCGGAGTGAACCATGATCGACAAACGCACACTGATCCGTGTCCTCCTGCTCATCGCCGTGATCGCGCTGATGGTGACCGGCTACCTGTTCCGGGACCAACTGAGCGTGGACTTGCTACAGGAGCGGCTGGATGCGCTGGGCTTCATGGCGCCGGTGGTGTTCATGCTGTTCTACGCGGTGGCCGCGGTGGCATTCCTGCCCGGTCTGATTTTCACCATTGCCGGGGGCGTCCTGTTCGGCCCAGTGTTCGGCACGTTCTACAGCCTGACCGGGGCCACGCTGGGCGCCACACTTGCCTTCCTGGTGGCGCGTTACCTGGCGTCGGACTGGGTTGCGGCGCGCGCGGGCGGCCGACTGCAGCAGCTTATCAAGGGCGTGGAGCGCGAGGGGTGGCGTTTCGTGGCGTTCACCCGTCTGGTGCCGGTGTTTCCGTTCAATCTGCTCAACTATGCGCTCGGGCTCACCCGTATCCCATTCCGGCATTATGTGCTGGCCACTTATATCTGCATGTTTCCCGGCGCCTTCGCTTATACGTGGATCGGCCACGCCGGCGCGGAAACAGTGGCTGGCGGGCGCAGCGGGATCCAGGCCATCCTGATCGCCATCGGCCTGCTGGCGGCGGTGATGTTTCTGCCGCGTCTGGTGCGTCGGCTGCGTGGCCGCAGTCCGGAACTGGATACCCTGGAGAAGGAGAATTGAGCATGGCCGCAACATCTCAACGCCATGATCTGGTGATCATCGGTGGCGGCGTGGGCGGCCTGGTGACCGCCAGCGTGGCCGGCCAGTTGGGCCTGGACGTGGTCCTGATCGAACGTGAACCCCATCTGGGTGGCGATTGCCTGCATTACGGCTGCATTCCCAGCAAGACGCTGATCCGGTGCGCGGAGATCGCGCATCTGGTGCGGGACGCCGGGCGCTTCGGGGTTAACGCGGGGGCGGTGAGCGTTGACCTGGAAAAGGTGATGGACCGCGTGCGCGAGGTCATCGCCCGTATTCAGCCCCATGACGATCCGGAGCGCTTTCGCGGCTACGGTGTGGATGTGCGTTTTGGCACGGGGCGGTTTGTCGGCAGCCATACTGTCGAGGTGGACGGCCAGGCCATTACCGGGCGTCGCTTCGTCATTGCTACCGGCTCGCGCCCGCTGGCTCCGCCGATTCCGGGCCTGGATACACTGGATTACCTGAGCAATGAAACGGTGTTTGCCGAGACGCGCCTGCCGGAACGCCTGGCGGTGCTCGGTGGCGGCCCCATTGGCCTGGAACTGGCCCAGGCCTTCCAGCGGCTGGGCAGCCAGGTCACCGTCGTCGAAACGGCCCCGCAGCTTCTCCCCCGGGAGGATCCCGAAATCTCGGCGATCCTGCATGAGGCCCTGTCGGCCGAAGGGCTGGATCTGCGAACCGGCGTGACGGTGGAGCAGGTGGATGGCGAGGCTGATCGGTGCCGGCTGCACTGGCGCGCGGGTGATCAGACCGGCATCGTGGAGGCGGACCGGCTACTGGTGGCCGCAGGGCGTCGCCCGAACATCGAGGCGCTGGACCTGGAGCAGGCCGGCGTTGCCAGTGACCAGTCCGGTATCCGGGTGGACGCGCGTATGCGCACCTCGGCAAAGCATATTTTTGCCTGCGGCGATGTGTGCGGCCCCTATGCGTTTACCCACATGGCCGAGTACCAGGCCGGGATCATCATCGCCAATGCCATCTTCCGGTTTCCGAAGAAGGCCGACTATCGTGTGGTGCCCTGGGTGACCTACACCGCCCCGGAAGTGGCCCATGTGGGGCTCACCGAACAGCAGGCCCGCGACCGGGGGCTGGCCGTGGAGATCGCACGTTTCCCCTTCGGTAGCGTGGATCGCGCCCTGACCGAGGGATCCGAGCACGGTCTGGCGAAGCTGGTGGTCCACAAGGGTCGGTTGCTGGGCGCGAGCCTGGTCGGACCCCAGGCCGGCGAACTGATCCATGAACTGGTGCTGGCTATGCAGGCCCGCGTCAAGATT
>LFIK01002469.1_pt1 | contig 14946 bp, 9 predicted proteins | sample 643401 | NCBI WGS metagenome assembly LFIK01 (sample SAMN03777447, study PRJNA286221) | soda lake metagenome | biome: soda lake; feature: Kulunda steppe; material: water; isolation source: sample T5-Br brine of Lake Tanatar-5 | place: Russia: Kulunda steppe | collected 2010-07 | reverse complement strand
GTAAAATGCGGGCGCGAACAGGGTGACCCCGAACGGCAGTCCGCTGGGCAGGAAGCCCGCCGGCACGGCCAGCGCACTGTAGTCCAGCAGGTTCATGAAATTGGTGTAGTAGCCCAGGTTGCTGTTCGACTGCACCGGGTCCGCATTGACCTGCTCGATGGTGTAGATGGTGCCGGCAGACGGCGTGACCACCAGATCCACCTGCTTCCAGACCGCCTCCGTGCGGCGGCGCAGGGCCTGCAGCCGGTACTGGGCGGCAAAGGCGTCGGCCGCGGTAGGCGACGCCCCGCTGCCGATGATCTGGCGGGTTACCGGAAACAGCGCATCGGGCTCGGTCTCGATGAACTTGCGGATGGCCGTGTACCGCTCCGACACCCAGGGCCCCTCGTACAGCAGGCGGGCCGCTTCCAGGAAGGGCTGGAAATCCAGTATCACCGCCTCGCCGCCGAGCGCCTCCAACCGGTGTACCGCCTCCCGGAACAACGCCTGGGAGTCATGGTCGCCGAAGAACTCCAACTGCTCCGGACGCGGCACCCCGAAGCGGAACGCCTCGGGGCGGATGCGCCCGTGGCCCAGCGTGGGCACGGCGTCCGGCCGCGCGTAGGCATCCTCCGGGTCATGCACCGCAGCCACCTCCAGCACCTGCTGGGCGTCGGCGGCGGTGAGGGCAAAGATGGAGATGGTGTCCAGGGTGCGACAGGCCGGCACCACCCCGGATGCACTCAGCAGGCCGCGGGTGGGCTTGACCCCCAGCAGGTTGTTAAAGGCCGCCGGCACCCGACCGGAACCGGCGGTGTCGGTGCCCAGGGAGAACGCCACCTGGCCCAGCGCGACGGCAACCGCCGAGCCGGAACTGGAGCCGCCGGAGACATAGTCCGGATCAAAGGCATTGCCGCAGGCGCCATGGGGCGAGCGCGTACCCACCAGGCCGGTGGCGAACTGGTCCAGGTTGGTCTTGCCCACGGGCACGGCGCCGGCATCGATCAGGCGCTGGACCACGAAGGCCGAGCGCTCCGGCGTGTAGGCATACTGCGGACAGGCGGCCGTGGTGGGCACGCCGGCCAGGTCGATGTTGTCCTTGATGGCAAAGGGGATGCCGTACAACGGCAAGTCGGCGGGATCAGCCGCCTCCAGGCGCTGCAGGTACGGCTCCAGCTGCGCATCGCTCAGCGTGGTGATCCACATGTTGCGGTCATCACCGGTGCGGACCGCGTTCATGACCTCGCCGAGATGGGCGCGAGCGGAGCGCTCCCCGGCGCGGTAGGCCTGGAGCAGTTCAGTAATCGTTTGCATCGTCATCAATCATCCTCACTGTGCGGTCGTGCGACATGGCGCCGTAGAGTGCCCAGAGCCGAAGGCGAGGTGCGCCAGAACGCCCCCGAACCAAGGCCGGGGTCGGGAAGGACAGGTCCGGACTGTCGGCCGCATGGACGCGGCCGACAAGCCTACAGGGACGTATTCACGGCGTGTCCGGACCTGTCCTTCCCGATGCCGGCCGAATCGAAGACACCCATCGGTGCGCATCGCCTTCGGCTCTGGGCACCCCACCTGGGCCGCTATGGCGTGTTTCATTCCAGTTCCTCCAGCACGAGCAGGGCCTGTCCGGGCATGACCTGGCCGCCTTCCTTGCAGAGCACGCGCTTCACGATGCCCGCGGTGTCGCTGACCACGGGGATCTCCATTTTCATGGATTCCAGCACCAGCAGTTGCTGCCCCGGTTCCACCCGGTCACCTTCCTGCACGTCCAGCGCCCAGAGGCTGCCGTGCACATGGCCCTCCACCGCTGTCTCGCCGTCCGCCAGTTGCACGCCCTCCGGCTCCGGCGGTGCTGGTTCGGCGTCTGCCTCGTAGTTGGCCTGACCGGTTTCGATCCAGTGCTGGCGCTCCGCCTCGAAGGCGGCCTGCTGGCGCTGTTTGAACGCCTGGATGCTGTCCCGGTTGTCTTCCAGGAAACGGTTGTAGCGGGCCAGAGAAAAGGTGGTTTCCTCGATATCCAGCCGCACGCCGCCTTTCGGGAAGGCATCGCGCATGGCCAGCAGATCGTCTTCCGACACCTCGTAGAAGCGGATCTGGTCGAAGAAGCGCAGCAGCCAGGGCTGCTGGAATTCCGGCGTGCGCTTGTAGCGGTTCCATATCTGCAGGGTGCGGCCCACGAACTGGTAGCCGCCCGGCCCTTCCATGCCGTAGATGCACATGTAGGAGCCGCCGATGCCCACGGCATTCTCCGGCGTCCAGGTGCGGGCCGGGTTGTACTTGGTGGTGACCAGCCGGTGGCGCGGATCCACCGGCGTGGCCAGCGGCGCGGACAGGTAGACATCGCCCAGCCCCATCACCAGGTAGGAGGCGTCATAGACGATGCGCTTGACCTCCTCCCCGCTGTCCAGGCCGTTGATGCGACGGATGAACTCGATATTGCGCGGACACCAGGGGGCGTCCTTGCGCACCGACTGCATGTATTTCTGCGTGGCAAGTCGGGTCTGGCTGTCATCCCAGGCCAGCGGCAGGTGGATGATGCGTGACGGCAGTTCGGCGTCGGACAGGTCCTTCAGTTCCGCCTCGGCCTGTTCCAGAAACTGCATCAACCGGGCCAGCGGCAACTGCCGCGGCTCGTAGTGGATCTGCAGGCTGCGCACGCCGGGGGTCAGCTCCACGATGCCAGTGATGGCCTGGTGCTGCAGCCAGTCCAGCAGAGCCTGGACGCGGAAGCGCAGGTTCAGGTCCAGCACGATGGGGCCGTATTCCACCAGCAGGTACTTGTCCCCGGCCGGACGGTAGGTGACACCCACCGGGTGGCCGTTGTCCTTGTGCTCCCTCAGCACCGGGGTGGTAATGGGAGCCAGACGGGAGTCCTGCTTCACCGGGCGTAGCCCATCGATGGCGGCGTCCTGCTCCCGCTCCAGGCGGTTCGCCTCATCCAGGCTCACCGGCAGGAAACGCACCCTGTCCCCGGGCTTGAGCTGACCCAGCTTCCACAAGTCCGCGGTGACCACGGTGGCCGGGCAGACGAAGCCCCCCAGGCTGGGGCCGTCCGGCCCCAGGATCACCGGCATGTCGCCAGTGAAGTCGATGGTGCCGATGGCATAGGCGTTGTCGTGGATGTTGGACGGGTGCAGTCCCGCTTCGCCGCCGTCCTCCCGGGCCCATTCGGGCTTGGGCCCAATCAGGCGCACGCCGGTGCGGCTGGAGTTGTAATGCACCTCCCAGTCCGTGGCAAAAAAGGTGGCGACATCCCGCTCGGTGAAGAAGTCGGGCGCCCCGTGCGGGCCATAGACCGTGCGCAGTTCCCAGTGATGGGTGTACGCGGGAACGGCTTCCGCAGGCAACGCCACCGGCTCGCCCGCCTCCGCCTGGGCCAGGTGCAGCACGTCACCGGGGCGCAGCACCCGCCCGCCGTGGCCGCCGAACTGCCCCAGGGTGAAGGTGGCGCGGCTGCCCAGGTGCAGCGGCGCATCCAGCCCGCCGCGAAACAGCAGATAGGCGCGCGAACCCGCGCCCTCCACCGCGCCGATCTTCAGGACCTGGTCCGGCTGCACGGTCACCGGCTGCCACAGGGGCACCGGTTCGCCATCCAGGCGCGCGGTCATGGCGGCGCCGGTCAGCGCGATCACCGCCTCCGTGTTGAACTTGAGGCTGGGGCCGTTGACGGTGAGTTCCAGGCCAGCCGCGTCCGCCGGGTTGCCCAACAGGCGGTTACCCAGCCGGAAGGCCAGCATGTCCATGGGGCCGGAAGGCGGCACGCCGATATCCCAGTAGCCGACGCGACCGGGGTAATCCTGGATGGTGGTCTGCGTGCCCGGGCTGATCACCTCCACCGTGGGCACCAGGTATGCGAACTCGTTGAGGTAGCGGGTGGTCTGGCGCCCCTGGTCGAACACCGCGTCGGCCACCACCTGCCGCAGGTACAGCAGATTGGTTTCCAGGCCATGCAGCGCGGTGGCGTCCAGCGCCCGGCGCAGGCTGGCGATGGCCGTGGGGCGATCCGCCGCGTGGACGATGATCTTCGCGATCATCGGATCGTAATACGGCGAAATCTCGCTGCCCCGCTCCACCCAGGTGTCCACCCGGGCATCGTCCGGAAAGCGGGCTTCGGTGAGCAGGCCGGTGGACGGCTGGAAGTTGCGGCCCGGGTCCTCGGCGTACAGCCGCACCTGGATGGCGTGCCCGTTGGGGGCACCGGGCCGCAGGCCCTCCAGGTCCGGCAGGTCGCCCGCCGCGCCACGCACCATCCACTCCACCAGATCCACGCCGGTGACTTCCTCGGTCACCCCGTGCTCCACCTGTAGGCGTGTGTTCACCTCCAGGAAGTAGAACTCACCGGTATCGGCATCGAGGATGTATTCCACCGTGCCCGCCGAGCGGTAGCCGACACCGCGCCCCAGGGTCTCGGCGGCCTCCAGCAGCTGCCGGCGCACGGCATCGTCCAGGTTCGGTGCCGGGGTTTCCTCCACCACCTTCTGGTTGCGCCGCTGCAGCGAGCAGTCCCGCTCGCCCAGGGCGATGACCTGGCCCCGGCCGTCGCCGAACAGCTGCACCTCGATGTGGCGGGCATGCCGGACGTATTTCTCCAGGAAGATGCCGCTATTGGAGAAATTGTTCTGCGACAGGCGCTTGACCGATCCATAGGCATCCCGCAACTCGCTGTCGTCGTGGCACAGCTGCATGCCGATGCCGCCGCCGCCAGCGGTGCTCTTGAGCATCACCGGGTAGCCGATGCGTGCGGCTTCCTTCTGCGCCTGGTCCAGGTTTTCCAGCAGGCCGGTGCCCGGCAGCATGGGTACGCGGTTGGCCTCGGCCAGGGCACGTGCCGTGTGCTTGAGCCCGAAGTCGCGGATCTGCTGCGGCGTGGGGCCGATGAACGCGATCCCCGCCGCCTCGCAGGCTTCGGCGAACTCGGCGTTCTCCGACAGGAAACCGTAGCCGGGGTGGATGGCCTGGGCGCCGGTATCGCGGGCCGCCTGCAGGATGCGGCCGGCATCCAGGTAGGATTCGCTGGCCGCCGCTGCGCCGATGCACACGGCTTCGTCGGCCTGGCGAACGTGCAGCGAATGGCGGTCGGCCTCGCTGTACACCGCGACGGCTTGCACACCGAGCTGTTTCAGCGTGCGGATGATGCGGCAGGCAATCGCGCCGCGGTTGGCAATCAGTACCTTGGTGAACATGACGGTTCCGATTCCGGTCCACGGGTCGTCCCGTGGTGAAACAGGGCGCACCGGGGTCGTCCCCGGCGGAAGCTCAATCCCACACCAGCATCTCCACCGGGGTGGGGTTGTAGGCGTTGCACGGGTTATTGAGCTGCGGGCAGTTGGACACCAGCACGATCACGTCCATCTCCGCCCGCATCTCCACGTACTTGCCGGCATCCGATATGCCGTCCTCGAAGGTCAGCCCCCCGTCCGGCGTCAGCGGCACGTTCATGAAAAAGTTGATGTTCGGCACCACGTCCCGCTTGGTGAGGCCGTAGTGGCTCTCGCCGATGGCGGTGAGGAAGTTGTCGCGGCAGTTGTGCATGGGCTTCTTGTCCAGGGCGTAGCGCACCTGGTTGGATTCGGCCGCGCAGGCGCCGCCCAGGGTGTCGTGGCGGCCGCAGGTATCCGCGGTAATGGTGAGCATCGGCCGGCCTTCGTTGGAGCGCAGCACCGAGCCGGTGGTGAGGTAGGCATTGCCCTGAGCGCGGATGGTGTGCACCGCGCTGTAATGCTCCTCGGTGGGCCGTTCCAGGCTGTAAAACAGGGTGTCGGCGGCCTGGTTGCCCTCCAGGTCCAGGATGCGCAGGGTCTGGCCTTTCTTCAACTCATGCATCCACGGTTCCCCGGCGGGGACCAACTGCCGGTAGACGGCGTTGCTGGGATCCAGCGTGCTTTCGACCAGGTTCTGTCCGGACATGATCAGGCCTCCTGGCAGTTGAGAATGCGGGTGTTGGCGTAGGCGCGCGTGTTCTCCGGACGGAAGTTCACGCAGTAGTCCGATTCCGGGTCCACCGGCGGCGTGCGGTAGATGGCGAGGTCCAGTGCACCCGGCCGGTATTCGGGAGCCGGGTCCATGGGATGCGGCGCGGTGTTCAACACCACCAGGGTGTCCATCTCCGCACGCAGGTCCACGTGAGCGCCGGGATCGCTGTGATTGGCAACAAATTCCAGCGTGCCGTCCAGGCCGGCGGCCACCTTGCTGAAAAAGTTCAGGTTAGGCACCAGGTCCCGCCGTCCCAGGCCCCATTTCTGCAGTTCGATCAGGAACAGGTCACGGCCACTGCGGTAGAACGCGTTCCGGTGCTCCTGGTAACGGTGCTCGCCGTACTGCTCCCGGATCATCGCGGCATCGGTGACTCCGCCGATGGTGTCGTGCCAGCCCACCGTGTCCTCGACGATGGAGAGCATCACCCGTCCCATGTCCGAGTACAGCATGTTGCCGCGGGTGAGCTTGGATGTGTGCTGGCCCTTCAGCGTATCCGGAGCGTTATACCGCTCCAGCAGGTTCTGCGGGTTGTACAGCAGCATGGACACATTCGCCCGACCCTCGGTATCCACCAGCCGCAGGGTAAAGCCACGCTTGATCACCAGAGACCAGTAACGGGCGCCCGGAAGGGATTCCCGGTGCACGATGCGGTCTTCGATATCGCGCCATGTACTCATCATGCGTTCTCCTTCAGCGATTCCTGTTGCGCCGCGTCCACCCGTTCACGCACTTCGTCGAATAGCGCGGGGTTGCGGCGCTGCAGCGGGATGTCGTAGGTGATGTTGGCACCGTAAGCACCGGGGGCCTGGGGGTCGTGGCGCACCTTGTCGAACACCAGCAGGCGGCTGCCCAGGGTGAAACCCTCCTGCAGGTCGTGGGTGACCATGAACACGGTCAGCCCGCGGCGCTGCCACAGATCCAGAATCAGCGCATGCATATCCTTGCGAATGCCGGGATCAAGTGCGCCGAAGGGTTCGTCCAGCAGCAGGACTTTCGGGTCCTTCATCAAAGCCTGGGCAATGGCCAGGCGCTGCTGCATGCCGCCGGACAGTTCACTGGGATACTTGCCTGCAGCATGATCCAGGCCCACCGCCTGCAGCATGTCCATCGCCCGTTCCCGCGCCCGCCGCCGGGCACCGCCGAACAGCCGCCCGGTGAACCGGGCACGGGAAAGCTCGTCGGCCACCATGACGTTCTTCAGGGCGGTCATGTGCGGGAAAACGGAGTACTTCTGGAACACCACGCCCCGATCCGGTCCGGGCTCGGCGGGCATGGGGGCGTCATCCAGCAGCAGTTCACCCCGCGTCTGGGTTTCCTCGCCCAGCAGCATGCGCAGGAAGGTGCTCTTGCCGCAGCCGGAGGCGCCGACGATGGTGACGAATTCCCCTGCCGGCACGTGGATGTTGATATTCTCCAGCACCACGTCGCTGCCATATTCCTTCCACAGGTTCTTGGCTGTGACAGCACTCATCAGGACCTCCGTCCGCCGTACCAGGGGAAGCAGTAGCGGTTTATCAGGCGCAGCAGGATGTCCACCATGAACGCCAGCAGCGTGATCCAGGCCACGTAGGGCAGGATGGTTTCCATGTCCAGGTAGCGACGCACCAGGAAGATGCGGTAGCCGAGGCCTTCCGTGGCGGCGATGGCCTCGGAGGCGATCAGGAACAGCCAGGCGGAACCCAGCGCCAGCCGGGTGGCATCCAGCAGCCGCGGGAACACCTGGGGCAGCACCACGCGGAGCATGATCTGCCAGGTGGAGGCACCCAGCGTCTGCGCCTTCACCAACTGCTCGCTGGGCAGTTCCTCCACCCGCTGCTGCACATCACGCATGATGAACGGGGCGATGCCGAAAATGATCAGCATGACCTTGGCCAGTTCACCCACGCCGAAGGCGATGAACAGGATGGGCAGCACGGCCAGCGGCGGGATCATGGACAGCACGGCCACAAAGGGCGAGAACGCGCGCCGCACGTAGGGGATGAGGCCGGTGAGAATGCCCACCACCAGGCCCATCCCCATGCTGATCAGCACCCCCAGCCCCAGCCGGGTGAGGCTCGCGGCGGTGTCCACCCAGAGCACCAGGTCCCCGGTACGACGGCTGGGCTCCGTGGCCAGGCGCTGGAAGGATTCCGCCATGGCAGCCAGCGACGGCAACAGCGGATCGTTCGGGTTTTCCGCCAGCCGGGCGGCCGAAGCGGCCATGTAGACCAGCAGCACCAGCAGGAAGGGCAGCAGGCCCAGCGCAAGGCCGGCTGGGCGGTTCGGCTTTTGGTTGATGATTCGCTTCATGGGCAACCAGTATCGTGTTAGCCGTTCCCGGGCGGATGAATCACCCGGAACACGCCGTGAACCCTTCCATGGGGGCTCGACAGCGGCATCCCTGCCGCTGACGGTCCCGGGTGATTCATCCCGCCCGGGACCCACAAACGGTCACTTAAAGCTCTCCATCCCGCGCCATCCTCATGAAGTCGGCGTTGAAACGGAATTTGACGTTGGTCTCACTGCCGAGGATGGAGCCGTCAGCAAACTGGATGCCCACGAAGTCCGGGTTGGGCGCACGCTCGCCGAGCAGGCCGTGTTCGAAGGCGAACTGGCGGACGTTCTCCATGGTCTCCAGCGGCTGCCCGCTTTCCACGAATTCCACCGCCTCGGCCGGGTCATAGAACATGGTGGTGGAGGCCAGTTGTGACTCGTAGCCTTCCAGGTCGGTGCCGGCCGCCTCGCCCATGGCGGTCCGGGCCTCCACGGCCACGTCGTCGTCACCGCTCATGCGCTCCATGATTTCGTACCAGGCACCGGTCAGCGCCTTGCCCAGTGCGGGGTTGGCCTCCAGCACCTCGGTGTTCACCACCAGCAGATCCATGATATCGCCGGGGATCTGGGAGGAATCGAACACTACGTGCGCATCGCTCACGCGGCGCAGTTCACCCAACTGCGGGTTCCAGGCCACCACGGCCTCCACGTCGCGGGAGTTGAAGGCGGCGACGATGTCCGCATCTGCCGTGTTAACCACCCGGATGTCACGCTCGCTCAGGCCGACCGTCTCCAGGGCCCGGGCCAGCAGGTAGTGGGATACGGACAGTTCCACCAGGTGGACGCGCTTGCCCTCGATATCGGCCAGGTCATCAGTGCCCTTGAGTACCACACCGTCGTTGCCGTCGGAGAAATCACCCACGATCAGCGCCGTGGTATCGACGCCACCCGCGGCGGGGATGGTCAGCGCATCCATGTTGGTCACCGTCACGGCGTCGAACGAGCCGGCGGTATACAGGTTGATGGATTCGATGTAGTCGTTGATCTGCACGACTTCGATATCGATGTCGTACTTGTCCGCCCATTTCTGGACGATGCCCTCTGCATCGCCATAGCCCCAGGGCATCCAGCCCACGTAGATACTCCAGGCGATGCGGAAACTGTCACGTTCCTGCGCGGATACCGCGGTGGTGCCGGCGAGCAACCCCAGGCAGGCGACCAGACTCACAAGGCGGGTACGAATCAAGGATGTGGCTATCGACATGGTTCTCTCCCATCGGGCTTACCGGTGAACGCGCACAGGAGCATCACTTCGGACCTCCCGGGCTTTTGTCCCGCCGTGTAACCCCTTCAGGAGAGGTCGGTAACTCTCGGACCAGCCATCCGCTGCTGCGGACCGGAACCCTAGTCACCTATTGATGTTCCAGATTGTCGGCAACGCTCGCCCCGAAGGGCGGTGATACACCTGCGTGCTGCTTATGCTCTTGCAAACAGCAGGCCAATCAAAACAAAAATAAGCTGCATCATGGAATTACAAGCTATGACAGGAAAATCCGCCGGCACCAAAAACGATCACACGCACCACGAGCGTGCATCGCACCCAATCAGTGCACTCGGTCGGTGCATACGCTCCACCAGGGTGCAGATCAGGGGGCGCGCAGGATTTTCATGGCGTTCGTGCCACCGGGGACTCCACTAAAGTCACCCTTGGTGACGACCACCACGTCACCCGAGCTTACGGCGCCCAGCGCGTCCAGCGTCTGCACCGCATCCTGCAGGATATGCACCGGATCGGTGTGCACCACGTCGAAGGGCACCGGGTATACGCCCCGGTAGAGTTTCACCCGGCGCCGTGTTCGCTCGTGCTGGGTCAGCGCATAGATGGGAATGCCGGAACTAATACGGGACATCCACAAGGCGGTGGCACCCGACTCGGTGAGCGCAACTATCGCCCGCACATCCAGGTGGTTCGCGGTGTACATCGTGGCCATGGCGATGGCCTCGTCGATGCGCTCGAAATGGCTGTCGATCCGATGAGAGGAACGTTGCACCGCACGCTGCCGTTCGGCGCCCTCGCAGACCCGCGCCATGGCCTGCACGGTGCGCACGGGATACCGGCCGGCCGCGGTTTCTGCGGACAGCATTACGGCATCCGTGCCATCCAACACGGCATTGGCCACGTCCAGCACCTCGGCCCGCGTGGGACTGGGGTTGCTGATCATGGATTCCATCATCTGCGTTGCGGTGATCACGACCCGGTTGAGCTCCCGCCCGCGGGCGATGATGTGCTTCTGCACACCGGGCAGTTCGGCGTCGCCGATCTCCACGGCCAGGTCACCACGGGCCACCATGACCGCGTCGGATGCCAGAATAATCTCGTCGATGGCAGCCACCGCCTCGGCCCGTTCAATCTTGGCCACCAGGCCCGCGTCGCCCCCGGCCTCAGACAACAGGCGGCGGGCCTGATGGATATCCTCCGCCTTGCGGGGAAAGGACACCGCCAGATAATCCACGCCCAGTTCGGCGGCGGCACGGATATCCGCCCGGTCCTTGTCGGTGAGCGCACCGGCGGACAGCCCGCCACCCTGCCGGTTGATTCCCTTGCTGTCCGACAGCGTTCCGCCCTGCTCCACCCGACACCGGATCCGCGCCCCTTCCACCGCCACCACCTGCAGCACCAGCAGGCCGTCGTTGAGCAACAGTACATCGCCGGGCTGCACGTCCCGGGGCAGTTCCTTGTAGGTGATGCCGACCTGGCCCTGGTCGCCATCCCGCTCACCCAGTTGCGCGTCCAGCACGAACTCGGCACCCTCCCGCAGGTCCACCGGGCCCTGCCGGAACCGCTCGATGCGGATCTTCGGGCCCTGCAGGTCACCAAGTACCGCCACGTCCATGCCCAGCCGGTCGGACGCGGCTCGCACAGCCTCGATACGCCGCCGATGGTCGGTGGGGTCTCCGTGAGAGAAATTCAGCCGCACCACGTCCACACCCGCCCGGATGATCTCGTCCAGCACGGCAGGATCATCGGTGGCAGGCCCCAGTGTGGCGACGATTTTTGTTCGGCGTGGCATGACGGAACTCCACCGGGTTTTGCAGTGGAATGATGAGCGTCACCCGCAACTCACCCCCCCACCGCTGCTATCAGCCATGGCTTGCTCTGCAGGGTGCCCAGAGCGCAGCGATGCGCACCGGAACAGCCACCTAACCGAGGCCGCTTGCCGGGAGGGGTGGATCCGGACTGTCGGCGAGAGGGACCTCGCCGACAAGCCTACATGGATGTATTCACGGCGTGTCCGGATCCACCCCTCCCGGCAAGCGGCCGGATCGAAGCATCCTTGGTGCGCATCGCTGCGCTCTGGGCACCCTACGCGGGCTTCCTTCAATCGGATAGGCTTTGGTAACCGCCGGAGGCGGGTGCCGGCAAACGCGAGCGTTTACCGGCCTACGATGGCTACAATCGCTTGACCACCGAGACGGATATCTGCCGTCAAGCTCCACTCACGCTCGCAGCCAGGCCAGCGTGGTATCGAGCATCCGGTTGGAGAAGCCCCATTCGTTGTCATACCAGGCACAGACCTTCACCAGCCGACCATCCTTTGACACCCGCGTCAACGAGGGGTCATAGATCGCCGACGCCGGGTGATGGTTGAAGTCGATGGACACCAGATCCTCCCGCGCCACCTCCAGGATGCCCTGCAACGGGCCATCGGCCGCCGCCCGCAGCAGCACCTGGTCCACCTCCTCCAGGCTGGTGGGCCGGGAGGCGGTGAAGGTGAGATCCACCATGGAAACGTTGACCGTCGGCACCCGCACCGCGAAGCCGTCCAGCCGCCCGGCCAGATCCGGCAGCACCTTGCCCACGGCCGCCGCCGCACCGGTCTTGGTGGGGATCATGGATTGCGTCGCAGAACGGGCCCGGCGCGGATCCTTGTGATAGACGTCGCTCAGCACCTGGTCATTGGTGTACGCGTGGATGGTGGTCATCAGACCCTGATCCACGCCGAAGGCGTCGTGCAGCGGTTTCACCAGCGGGGCCAGGCAGTTGGTGGTGCAGGAGGCGTTGGAGACCACCTGGTGGTCGGCGCGCAGTTGATCATGATTGACGCCATAGACGATGGTGGCGTCCACGTCATCCCCGCCGGGCGCAGATATCAGCACCTTGGACGCACCCGCCCGCAGATGTGCCGACGCCTTTTCCTTGCTCTTGAACAGGCCGGTGCACTCCAGCACCGCGTCGACCCCCATGTCCTTCCAGGGCAGCTTGGCGGGATCCCGTTCGCTCAGCACGTGCACATGATCTCCGTCGATCAGCAAATCGCTGTTCGCCTCTTCCACTTCCACCTCACCGGGGAAGTTCCCATGCACCGAGTCATGCCGGGTGAGGTAGGCATTGATCGCCACATCCCCCAGGTCATTGACCGCAACGATCTCAAGATCCCCCTTGCAGCGCCCCTCGTAGAGCGCCCGCAGCACCAGCCGCCCCACACGTCCGTAACCATTGATCGCAATCCGGTATGCCATGGCCCTGTCTCCTCCTTATCCATTGTCCTGAGTATCGTTGGACCGAACCCGTTTCACCGCGTCCCGCCAGCCGGCGATGATGCGCTGGCGATCGTGTTCGCCCATATCCGGTTCACAGCGCCGATCCACCTGCCAGGCCTCGGCCACCTGTTCCAGCGCCGGATAAAGCCCCAACTGCAGACCCGCAAGCCAGGCCGCACCCAGCGCCGTGGTCTCCACCACGCGCGGCCGCTCCACCGGCACATCCACAATGTCGGCCAGTGCCTGGCAGAGCCAGCCGTTGACCACCATGCCGCCATCCACCCGCAAGGTTTCGGCGCGGGCACCGGCATCATCCGCCATCGCATCGAACAGGTCCCGGGTCTGGTAGCAGACGGCCTCCAGCGCGGCACGGGCGATTTCGGCCCTGCCGGAATCCCGCGTCAGCCCCACCAGCGCACCGCGGGCGTCGGGATCCCAGTACGGTGCCCCCAGACCGGTGAACGCCGGCACCAGGTAGACGCCCCGGTTGGAATCCAGCCCGCGGGCCAGGCCCTCGGTCTCGGCGGCGTTGCGGATGATGCCCAGCTTGTCACGCAGCCACTGCACGGCCGCACCCGCAACGAAGATCGAGCCCTCGATCGCGTAGCTGGGCACACCGTTCAGCCGGTAGGCCACGGTGGTCAGCAGGCGGTTGCGGGACCGCACCGCCTGGTCGCCGGTGTTCATCAGGGCGAAACAGCCGGTGCCGTAAGTGCTCTTGACCATCCCCGGCCGGAAACAGGCCTGCCCTACTAGCGCCGCCTGCTGGTCCCCCGCCACCCCGGCGATGGGCAGTTCCGCGTCCAGCCCATCGCCGGCCATGCCGAAGTCGTCGGCGCTGTCGCGGACCTCCGGCAGTACGGCATCCGGGATGCGGAACAGGCGCAGCAACTCGGGATCCCAGCTCTGCCGGTGGATGTCGAACAGCATGGTGCGCGAGGCATTGGTGGCATCCGTGGCGTGGACGCGGCCCCCGGTGAGCTTCCAGATCAGCCAGGTATCGATGGTGCCGAACGCCAGTTCGCCACGCTCGGCACGGGCCCGGGCATCCTCGACATGGTCCAGCAGCCAGGCGAGCTTGGTCGCGGAAAAATAGGGATCCAGCAGCAGCCCGGTGCGTTCACGGACCAGTTCCTCGTGACCCTCCCGCCGCAGCCGGCGGCAGGTATCCGCCGTCCGGCGATCCTGCCAGACGATCGCCCGGTGTACCGGTTCGCCCGTGCGCCGGTCCCACAGCACCGTGGTCTCCCGCTGGTTGGTGATGCCGATGCCGCTGACGCTTCCGGCGCCATCCGGCAGCGCGTCGAGGGCCGCGTTGCACACCTCGCGCGTGGATTGCCAGATTTCCTCCGGGTCATGCTCCACCCAGCCATCCGCCGGGAAATGCTGTTCGAACTCACGCTGCTGCACGGTGAGAATCGTGCCCCGGGTGTCAAATACGATGGCGCGGGTGCTGGTGGTTCCCTGGTCGATGGCAAGCAGCCGGGCATCTGTGGCCATGGGCACGGGCCTCCTTGTGTAGCATGATCGGGACGGACACTGTCATCATGGTAGCGCGTAACGGGCGGGAACCCCCGCATTTCCCATCGTCCGCGCGGGAGGGGCGGGAATGCAGCAGCAGACCCTTGATCTGCTCGTGATCGGCGGCGGCATCAACGGAACGGGCGTTGCCCGGGACGCTGCCGGCCGCGGGCTGACGGTTCTGCTCTGCGAGCAGGACGACCTGGGTGCCCATACCTCGTCGGCAAGCACGAAACTCATCCACGGCGGGCTGCGCTACCTGGAGCAGCATGACTACCGTCTGGTGCGCAAGGCCCTTAAGGAGCGGGAAGTGCTGATGCGGGCGGCGCCGCATATCATCTGGCCGCTGCGTTTCGTGATCCCCCATGAACAGGAGCTGCGGCCGCGCTGGCTGCTGCGCGCGGGGCTGTTCCTGTATGACCATCTCGGGGGACGTGAACTGCTGCCGCCATCCCGCGGCATTCGCCTGGGCACGCACCCGGCGGGCACGCCCCTCAAACCCTGCTTCACCCACGGCTTTGAATACTCCGACTGCTGGGTGCAGGACTCCCGGCTGGTGGTGCTGAACGCCATGGACGCACAGCGGCTGGGCGCCTTGATCCAAACCCGCACCGCCTGCATTGCCGCCCGCCGCCGAAGCACCCACTGGGAGGTGGACCTGCGGGATCAGCGCAGCGG
>LFIK01002468.1_pt1 | contig 14949 bp, 35 predicted proteins | sample 643401 | NCBI WGS metagenome assembly LFIK01 (sample SAMN03777447, study PRJNA286221) | soda lake metagenome | biome: soda lake; feature: Kulunda steppe; material: water; isolation source: sample T5-Br brine of Lake Tanatar-5 | place: Russia: Kulunda steppe | collected 2010-07 | reverse complement strand
TATGTGTTAAATATTTTTGGTATAATTTATCACATATCAAAGGAAAATCCGGAAATTTTTCATGGAGTTCTTTTATGCTATTAAATCCAAATTGTTTAATATTTTGTCTGTTGATTCTTTTACATGTATATCCGTTTATAGGTGAAATAAGACAATCTTCGGAAACATATTGTTCATAAATAGTCATTGCTGGAATTCCTCTTGTAAATTGTAAATTCTAGAGCTAATGGGGTTGACGGGCCCGCGATTAGCAATTATAGTTATTTATCAATAACGGTTAAAATCGGTCGTTGGTTCAAATCCAACCGGGCACACCAACTATCTTCAGGTCATATCATGAAAAATAAAATTTCCTTAAAAACAAAACTGTATTATGTTCCCAAATTTGATTTATCTATGGAAGCAGGAGATTATTGTTTAATCGATATAGAATATACAGAAAATTTGGACAAACTGAGAGAAATTACATTCTGGAATATGAATGTTCCTATTAACCTTGATGAATGTGTGATAAAAACTCATGAAACTTAAATCAGTCAATCGTAAAACACACTTTGAAAATAGAATTTCTATAGGAAATTCTCTTAATATGAATTATGTTGTTTTCCATGAGGTTTTGAGTTATATACATGAAAATGTCTTAATGACACTAAAGCAAAAATTACTATATCGATGAGTGTGAGAAAAATATTGGTCAGAAAAAGGAATGATAAATGAAAAGTGCACTAGTTATTGTTAATGGTAAAGCTCGTTCTGGTAAAAATACTGTCGTTGATTTCTCCCGCTATGTTCTCCACAAAGATTTTGCTATTTCAACCGAAGAGCGCTCGTCTATTGAAATAGTCCGAAAACTCCTAGAAAGTATTGGTATTGATACTGAAGTAAAAACAGATGATGTTCGGAGAGTCATTGCTAATGTGGGGAATGAATTGGAAGATTTCCGATCCACACGAACACTTGATATTCTTGAACACTATTTTGAGTTCCATGATAGTCTCCCATTTGGTGAAAGCGGTGTATTTTTCACATATACTCGTGAACCTAAGATCATTGACAAGATGAAAGAAATGGTCACTAAAATGGCTGGATCTAGAGATATGATGGTCACCACACTCTTCATCTCAAACAATAATGTCGAGAATATTGTGACTAATGATATTGACAAGAATGTCGAGCAGGATTACTATTATGACTTCCGACTCGATAATTCAGATGATCGAGGTACACTATTCTCTAACTGTGAAGAATTCAGTCATGTGCTGAAAGGAATGCTAGATGGTTCTTAAAAGTGTTTCACCAAAAGTAAGACCAAGCGGTTATGGTTTAACAGTTTTAATGAATGATCAGACTGATTTTTCTGTTTCTTCTACTTTGATAAAATCTCACCAGGTTATTAGTCATCCAATGTCAAATAAGTTCTTTTTTAAATATTGGATATCTAGTCCCAGTTTATATCGGTTAAAGAAACTATGAATATTTTCAAATTATCCAGTTGTCCTATTGAATCTGCAAAAATGATGGTAGATTCTCATGTTAGCAAGATGATTCTTGAAAGCATTCAAGTTCTCTCTACAGCACACAGAGTTCTTGATGGTGAAATGTACTATGATAAGACAACAAACGGTCGGAGAATCAAGCGGTTTAGACTTCCTGATAGCCGCGAAGAAATTCTCTATAAAGCAACACATGTGAATCATCCATCGTCAGTCTGGGCTCGGACAACTAATAATAACTATACGTGGCTTCATTGCCACTGTGTGGCTCTGTCTGAAGAATTCACCTATCGGTATTCTAAAGTTCATAAATCCTCCGAACTCCTAGACATTCTGTCTACCCCTCCGACGAACATTGAAGTCGGCCCTTTGACTCTGGTACCTTCTGCCATGGGAATTGAATATATCATTTCGACCGATCCAATTGTGAATTACCGAAACTACTATGCTAATGGTAAAAAGCATCTGCACTCTTGGAAAAAGCGGGCAGAACCAGAATGGATTAAAGAATATCAAAAAGTTGCCGGAGAGGTATTGACATAGACTAAGTTTTGTTTAGTGTAAATATACTAAACGAGGAGATAAGATATGTCCAAGGTTCAGAAAAATGTCGTGAATATTGCTGCACGCAATCTGGCCGATCGTCGTTATCTCCCCAAGAAGATTCCTTCCAAGAAGGTCTATGACCGCAAGAAGTTGAGGATCGATTGATGTCTTATTTGATGAAAATGGTCAACGATAGAATGAAGCATTTCATGGTTGATTATTGCGGAAATAATAAACTTTTCTTTGATGTTTGGTTCAAGACAGCAGAACTTATGCGTTCTGAATTTCTTGAAGAAGGTCTTGTTGATACCGTGAAAGAACTTGATAATATCATAGCCGAGCAGCGAGAGATTATGGAACGTGAAGAAAGGTATTTGTCTAAGCGCGATACACCTCGGGTAATTATCCATCATTCAGCTAAAGTTCGGAGCGAACGTTACGACGAACATGTTCTGCCAGACGACTATCCAATTTATTCATTGTATACTTACCGAATCGGTGACAAAGTCTATATTTCAGATTATCATGATATCACGGTAAAGGTGCTTAAATCTATTCTGGGTGTAGATGAAGTCCGGCGATATGCACTCTTTCCTCGCTCTGAAGAAAGAAATCACTTGGAAGTATACAAGAAAGATTAAAAATGACAGAAACTTTTCTGGTTGGTGATCCACACTTTACTCACCGAAATATCATCAAATTCACTGATTCAGATGGGAATAGAATTCGACCATTTGAATCACTTGAAGAACATGATGAGACTTTGGTAGAAAATTGGAACAAGACCGTCAAAACGAATGATAAGATCTATGTGATGGGTGATATTGTCATCAATCGAAAAGCCCTTCCAATTTTCTCCAGACTAAATGGTGATAAAGTTCTGATCAAAGGGAATCATGATATACTCAAACTCCATGAATATACTGAATATTTCCGTGATATTCGTGCTTACCATGTTATGAATGGAGAAATGATTATTCTTTCTCATATTCCGGTTCATACATCACAACTCCAGAGATTTCGGTGTAATGTACATGCACATACTCACCAAAATGTAGTGAAGAATGAAATGGGTGATCCTGATTTGAGATACCTTTGTGTTTCTATGGAGCAGATCAATTTCACACCTATTTCTATGAATGTTATAAAGGAGATATTGACTCAGAGAGGATTATACGAATGAATTCAATGAAGTATATAAGAAACAATTTGGAATCAGATTGTTATCTGAAGTATTTGTCTGAGGTGCCTATGAGTATCAAAACATCGTTAAGAGCCAGAATGGCAAAAGCTGGATTTGGTAGCACTATATTCAAGGAATTGGAACGACCAAAGAGTAAAATGCGATGAAATCTGTTACTTATGAAATATCTAATTTAGAAATGAGGTGTTATTTGAATTTAAATCACCAACCTGAATATAGATGGTTAGTTCGAAATAATATTAAATTGAATCTTGATTTCAAAAATCAGTTGAATAAAATTATTAGAATGAGGATAAGTAAATCACCGTGAAGTCTGTTTACAAAGATTTAACTTATCTAGACATGAAATGTTATATAACATGGGCTTCTAGCCCACATCGAATTACACAAATTCATGATGCTTTACATAGACTGTTTCAATTAAAAATGAGTAAAAGACGATGAAATCAGTAAGGAATGATATGGAATATTCTGATTCAAGAATGTTTACTATTATGGTGTTAACATGTGAAGCAGAAATCATATTTCAAGTGTATGATAATACTGAAATATCTGCAACATTAACGGCATTATCAAAAAGTTTCTCTACCCACCCTTAACCCTGTAGTATCCAACTATTCCAAACAAACAAGAGGTATATTATGTCTGAAATAAATGAAGTGATGCCACAGTATATCAAAAAGTGGCTTGATATAGGTCTGAATTCTGATAAAATTGAGGCTGAAGAACACACCAAACAAGTATTCAAAAATCCTGATATTTTCAGCGAAACGAGTTATGAAGTTCATGAACCAACTTGGTCTTCTTTCTATAATTATGCAACCCACTAATCATAACAAGTAAAGGTATATTATGTCTGAAAAAATTGAATCCCTTACACAAGAACAAATCGACGCAATGCCACTATATGTTGATAAGTGGCTTAAGACTGGTCTGAATACTGATCCAGTTGACTTCGATAATGCAGTCAAAGCCGCTAAGCTTATGTATAAGGCTGCCGGTCTTCCAGAACCAACACAGTTCTATACGGCCAAGAGCCCGATTGATGCTATTCGGGTAATTCAGGAACTTGATCCTTCTCTTTCCGAATCTGATATTTTCAATGAAATGATCTATGGTGCCCACGATGCATCTTGGATTGCATTCTATGACTTCTTCGAAAAGGAAGTTGGTCTGGATTTCGAAGGTAAACTAGAAGGGCTTCGACTACTTGCCGAATCCGCAGGCTGGTGCAACATGTATGAAGATGTTGTAGTATTTCAAGATCGTCCTATTCTTATCAAATTCGATGATGAAGATAGACTGCATAATGAATTTGGTCCAGCTATTGAGTATTCAGATGGTTTCGGTATCTATGCTTGGCATGGTACACAGATTCCATCCGAGTGGATTACCGATAAGGATAATCTGAAGGCTGAAACTGCCCTGACATGGGAAAACATTGAGCAACGCCGTTGTGCCTGTGAAATCCTAGGATGGGCTCGAATTCTTCGTGAACTTGATGCAACAGAAATTGATGCCGATCCTGATCCAGAAATTGGTGTCCTAGTGGAGGTTGATATTCCTGATATTGGTAAGGAACGATTCCTCAAAGTCCTGTGTGGAACACGACGTGAATTTGCACTACCAGTTCCACCAGATATGAAGACGGCCCTTTCCGCTCAGGCTTGGACGTTTGGGTTTGATGTCAATGAATTCATGCCACCAGAGGTTAGGACTTAAGAGTTCTTACCTGAACTTAACCCTTGACCTAGTAACCTAAATAATATAGTAGCAAAATCACTAACCAAATCGAAAGGAAATATAATGAAGACTTTTAAGAACCTATGCGCACAGGGTGATGTATTCTTCCGTCGCATTTCAGAACTACCAGAAAATGCCGTTCGTGTAGAACCGCAAAACGGGAAGTGTATTATTGCACATTCAGAAACTGGACATAATCATGTTATGTCTGGTGACACAGTTGAAATGTATTCTCTACCTGATGATATCATGAAGTGTCTTCTGGTTGTGAATGAACCAACTTCACTTGATCATGAACGTTCATATGATACCCACGAACCAATTCTATTTTCACCGGGTGTCTATGAAGTTCGGAGACAGAGGGAACATACACCTGAGGGTTTCCGCCGCGTAGCTGATTAATCAAAATAGAGGGGCTACGGCCCCTCTTTTACTATAGGTGATTATCATGAAACTAGTAAGCGTGAAAAATGATTTGAGTGAACAAGCTTTATTATGGAGACCTTTTCATATCACTTTAGGTGAAATTCATCATTGGCCACTAGTATTGAAAAATATTGAAGAAAAAAATAACACATTTTGAATTATTTCCAGAGCTTCGATATGATGAAATCCGTAAAGTATAAACTTATACCTAGCGAAGAACTAAACAGAAGATATTATTTTGCTTGTTCGAATGAATACTTTATCAAAATTTTAAATCTTCAAGAAAATTTTGATATCTTTCGCATTATGAAATGGTATATTAAAGATGAAATCAGTCAAAGAACACTTACATAGAGACAAAAATTTCTATTATTTCATTAATAGTAAATTATCTATGAAAGTAAAAGTGAAAGGTTATGATGTGGAAGATCGTTTAGAACAGATTTTCAATGACATTAAATTGGAAATATACAATAGTTATAAAGATAACATCATCAAAACACTTAGGGAAAGAAAATGATTACAGAATACGATGACGAACACATGGAATTTCTTCGTGGACTTATTTTTGAAGAATATAATTCCGAGTTGAAAGAACAAATCTACAATTTCTACAGGGACCATGGCGTCAAATGCTATCTTCCAGAGACTCTTGGTATGGTTGACAACTCGCTGGAATATGTGATATGTTACTCTCAATATCCGGGCGACAAGAGTTACAGGATCGTAAATTTATCGCGTGGTGTTATTGACTTTTATGGTATCAACTGATTGGAGAAGATAATGGCTGATATTGAATATATTCGAAAAACACTACAAGCTGTAGCAGACGGTTATGATTACTCCATCGAAGATGTAAAAGATTTAGCATATGAAAATGAAGTAATTGATCCATCCGATCATGTAAATACAGTGTTCTTTCTGGTTGTCGAAAATCCAGACTTCAAGGAAGATGACGGTTCTGATCCAAATCTTTGTATTATGATTGACAAGGTTCAAATAGTGTGATGGATAATGAAGAATATTTCTCTGCTCTTACTTTCGTTCAATTAGGACAATTACTAGAAACGAGACTACGTTTCAAAGAATTAATGTTAAGTCGTTTTGGTAAATCTTATGATTTTTATGTCCCGTTTATCGTAATGAATACAGAAAAAGAAATTATTGAAGCTATTTTGAAATATTTTGAAATAGAAGATTATTATTTTGAAGATCTTAAAGAGAATTTTTACCTATTGAGGATACCATGAAAGTAAATATCGGACCTTATAAAAATCACTTTATCGTAAACCTTTCCAAGAATCATATGATTCGAAAGTATGGTTTTGCGAAATATCTCACTATGGGATTTGCAGATTACAGCAAATTTGATCGTTTCATCGAACAACTTGATGATGTTCTTCAATACATTGCTGATATGACTATCAATAAAATTGAACGAAAAAGAAAAATTAAAGTCACTATCGAAAGGGATGATATTCTTTCTGCTGATCATACACTTGCTTTGATTATTCTTCCTACATTGGAAAAACTTCGTGAAAACGGATATGGTTCGCCTTTTGTGGACTATGATGATGTTCCTTCAGATCTCAGACCTACTGAGGAAGAAATTGACATTTATAAAAAAACGTATAATCTAGATGAGAAATTCCATGATCGCTGGAATTATGTTCTGGATGAAATGATCTATGCATTTACTGTTATAGTCTCTGATGATATCTATGAGGTAAATGAAAACGATCGGATGAAAAATGGATTATGTCTGTTCGGTAAGTACTACACAAACTTGTGGATTTGAACTATGATGGAAATTCGAGAATTTTATAAGACCGAGGAAGAAGCAAACCGAGCTATGGTTGCTTGTCTTGAACGGTATCATCCGGCTGCATATATGACTGAGGTGAAAGTCATATTCTCCGAGGAGCATGGACTATGGCTCCTGACTGGAAAACGACTGAAAACTTTAGGGTAAAATTTTTCAAAAAAAGAGTTGACATTGATCTCCCTTTGTATTAGGTTCTAATAATCAAAACACGAACCGAAAGGACACTACATTATGTCACATGAAATTGAATTCCTTGAAGGCCGGCATTCATTTGCCTATGCTGGTGAACCGGCTTGGCACGGTCTAGGTACTAAGGTGCCGGGTGATCTTACACCTCTCCAAATGCTCCAATCTGCTGGACTTGATTGGAAGGTCCAAAAGTTCCCAGCATTCATCAATTTTGAAGGTGAAATGAAACCCACTGGCACACAGGCTTTGGTCCGTGACAGTGATGGTTCAATCCTGTCAATGATCTCTGATGATTGGGAACCTCTCCAGAATCATGAAGCATTTGACTTCTTCCATGACTTCGTGATGACCGGAAATCTTTCAATGGAGACCGCCGGTTCTCTCAAGAAGGGTCAAATCGTCTTTGCTCTCGCTAAGGTTCAAAACAAGTTCGAACTCTTTGAGGGTGACGTGACCGAGCAGTATATTCTCTTCACCAATCCCCATAAATATGGACAATCAATCACTGTTGCTACAACGGCTACACGTGTGGTCTGTAACAACACATTGACCATGGCGCTGAATGGGACTTCCGAACAGAAGGTCCGTGTGAATCACAGGAACAAGTTTGATCCGGAATACGTCAAGAATACGATGGGTCTGGCCAATCAGAAGTTCGAAGAATATCGTGAACTGAACGAGTTCCTGTCAAAGAAGAAGGCCACCAAGGAAGCAGTCACTGAATTTCTCTCTGAGGTGTTTCCCAATTCTTCCAAGAAGGATCTGTCTCGTCCGGCTCGGATCGTAAAGGATATCATTCCGCAACAGCCGGGCGCAGAATACGGTGAAGGGTCATGGTACCAGGCACTGAACGGTGTGACCTTTGCCACGAACCATCTGCTTTCTCGGAATGCAGATACACGGACACAATCACTCTTCTATGGTGCAAACCAACAGAGGAACCTCAAGGCACTTAACCTTGCCGTGGAACATGCAGAAAAGGCTGGGGCTCTTTGAGCCCCACCTACCTTTCTCTATTATTGGAACTGAAATGGAAAATTTAGGTAAACATGTCATTGCCGAGCTTTATCATTGTGATTTCAGTGATATAAATTCATCGTCACTAAGAAATATCTTGGCAACTGCTGCCGAGAAAGCTAATGCAACTCTCTTGTCAGTCCATACACATTCATTTCCAGTTCCTGGTCAACCGGATGGACTGACAGGAGTTGCTATTCTTGCAGAATCTCACATATCTGTACACACTTGGACTGAGTATTGTTATGCTGCAGTCGATGTGTTCACGTGTGGTGACGCAGACCCTGAGAAGGCTGTGGAGTATATCAATAAGGTCTTTGATGCGACACCTAAGGTTCGGATTTTGAACCGACCATATTAAATTTCCCGAAAAGGATTGACATAGTATCCGAATGGTGTAAATTAAATTATGAATGATAACCTTGAGGTCGAAAATATGTTTGCTCAACCTTTTATCAATCTGAACGGAACCGTTCCTGAAGAACTTATACGTCAGCAAGCAAAACGTAAAAGGACTTTAGTTGCAGCTCTTGAAGCTCATCGTGAAGCATATCCTTGTGTGTCTGATTATCGTGATGTAGAATTTATAATGGCGTGTGATGATTTTGAAGAGACTCGTATCTTTCTCGTAAAAGAAATTCAAAAGATTGAAACAATAATTGAAACGATTATCAAATCTTCTGAAAAATTGAATAAGGAGAATAATAATGATTTCACGATTTGATCTAGAACTTCGGAAGTGGTACCTTGGTTATTGGAAAGGTTCAACTTTCGTTATTTTGGCCACATACCCGGGTTAATCAGATGGGAACTTTTCTTACCATATTCATTCTAGGATGGGTGTTTTTTTCGATCCTGTTTTTCTTTGCGGTCTATTATATTTCTAATAACGGTTACTCAATCGTGAATGTCCAGAACCGCAATCTCCGAGCAGCGCTTTCGACGATATTTCTGATACTCGTCTTTTTCCCACTTCTTTTTATCATTTTCATTGAATCACTTGAATATGGATTTAATAAATTCGTGAATGAATGGAAAGTATATAAGAAATACCATGAAGAAAACAAGAGGTATAAATGAGATTACCAAAACTTCCTAGTCCAGATATTTTTCCAGGGTGTTATATTGCCGGTGGCGCTGTACTTTCTACAGTGACCAAGACTGAAATTTCAGACTATGATATTTACCCTAAGAATAAAGAAGCATTTAAGGAAATCATCTATCAACTCGACGATGATTCTAATTTCTTTCCTGTCAATATCTCTGACAGAGCCATCACCTATAAGTGCAACTCAGAAATCAAAAATGATGGAACACGTGCTACAGTTCAGGTCATGTTCACTCCTGAATTTTTTCCAGTACCAGAAGTGATTTTCGAACAATTTGATTTCACTGTCTGTATGGGTGCTTACGATTATGATACCAAACAATATCATTTTCATCCTGATTTTTTCGTAGATGTGGCATCTAAAACTCTGCGGTTTAATCAGGGGACTCGTTATCCTATCAACAGTCTTCTTCGGACAATCAAGTACCAGAAGAAAGGTTACCACCTACCAAAAAGTGAAATGCTAAAACTTGGTGTTTGTATGATTGACCGCGGCCTCCCTCCGTCATGGGAAGCACTGGAAGAGTCAATTGGTGGTACTTATGGGAAAACACTTAAGCTCCAGCGTGAAGGTTTTGATTATACAGTAGAAAATATTTTCAAAATTCTAGATGATTTTGATATCGATTCAGCAATGGTCGAACAGAATGATCTTGAAAATATTCTACTTGATCCAGAACTAATTTTTGATGTTATTTTTAAGGAGCCTCGTGAATATATTATCCTGGAGAATGGTGATTTAGTGATTATTGATGGAGAGAATATCCAAAAGTCCGATCTAAGAGAAAATCAAATTCCCTCCAATTGGACTAATATCAGTGATTCATTAGATTCATCTAGGAAATTCTATGGATATAAGTGTTACTATGATGATGGGAATGATACTATGCTCCCATGGTTCCGAGGTAAAAATTCAATGGTCAGATACCAAGAAGGATTTATTTCTTCATGGGCTAATGAACCATATATCTATGTCTATTCTACATTAGAAAAAGCAAAAAGTGTTATTGATCCTAAAACGAATTATACTCAAAAGAAAAAAGGATATATCCACAAGGTAGAATTTACAGCAAAAGATATCAAAGGATTGGGGTCAGGTTATTTGAATGAAGTTCAGGTTTCTTCCTTGACTGTGAAAGAACGAGTTTTTTCATATGAATGATTGCTTTGTCTTCGGATCCAATCTCGCCGGAATCCATGGCGCAGGAGCTGCATTTTATGCTCATAAAAATCATGGTGCTAATTGGGGTGTCGGAAATGGTCTATGTGGTCATTCATATGCTATTCCCACGAAGGATGAACGTATCCGGACTCTCCCTCTTGAAGACGTAAAATTCTATGTAGACAATTTCATTGATTTCGCTGAAAATTATGATAGTACTACATTCTATGTTACAAAGATTGGATGTGGTCTGGCCGGGTTTAAAGAAACAGATATAGCACCTCTCTTTGAACGAGCACTGAAACTAGATAATGTGAGACTTCCAGAGGATTTTTTGAAAATTCTAGTTTCAGAGTACAGTGAAGACAAAATTTCTTTCAAATGGTGAAATTATGAACTATGAGTATTTTAACAAGACTGTTCCTAATCTGGAAAATCTCCCAGAAAGACTTATGAAATTCTGTAAGAACTATTCTGATTTTGAAAAATATTTCAAGATTTATGGGAGAAATTCAGAACAGTGGTTACAGAAAATCCACGAGAACTTTCATTATGGAATTTTTAGCCCCACAAAGAAGGGAAATTATCTTGAAACATTTCCCTTCTATCGCTTCTGGCTTGACATGTACTGTCGATGCTATGAAGAAGCGCTGTGGAACTCAATCGTAGCACAAGGTTCTAAAAGAGCCGAACGGGTGGCCGATGAAGCTGTAGAGAAATTTAGGAAAGAAATGCAATGAAAAATATCGCTATCATCGGCTATGGTTTTGTCGGCAAGGCAGTGGCAAATGCTTTCAAGTATATGAATATCACTGTAATAGATCCAAAAGAGGGACCAAGTACTATTTCGGATCTTAAGAATAAAGATATTCACTGCTCTTTCATTTGTGTTCCCACACCTATGGGCCCTGATGGGACTATTGATTCTACGATTGTAGAAAACGTCGTGGAGGAACTTCAAATTCACACGAATGGGTTAATCGTACTTAAGTCTACTGTTACACCAGACGTCATAGAACGAATCAATTCTAGTCGATTTATCTATAATCCAGAATTCCTCCGAGAGGCATCTGCATTTGATGATTTTATCAATCCAGACATGCATATTTTTGGAACTGATTCTGAAGTAAATGTAGAGCTATTGACTGATATTTATGAGTATTCATCTTGTGATATGATCCATGCTCCTATTCTGAAAGTGACACCCGTAGAAGCTTCACTGATAAAGTACGGAATCAACACTTTTCTGGCTTCGAAAGTTCTGTTTTTCAATCAGTTGAAAGATATTATTGACAAATATGGTGATTATGATACCGTTCGTACTGCAATGATACATGATCCACGCGTTGGTCATAGTCACACTTTAGTACCTGGTCCAGATGGGAGGAAAGGTTTTGGATCTGCATGTTTTGCAAAGGACACTGTTGCTTTTGCAAAACATGCTCGATACCAAAATATTCCTTTTACAGTACTAGAAGAAGTTATTCGGAAAAATCAAGAGTATCGTAATTTTTATGGAGAGCCTCTACAAAGAGAAAAAGATCAAAATGTTCATTTTAATTATGATATCTAAGAAAGGTGATGACAATGAACAGTAAAGATGTATATTTTATAGAAATGGATGCTCAAGTGGAACGTGAATTATTCAATAGAGAAATCAATGCCCTAGAGGAATGGTTTACAGGGACAGTATAATGCCAGAAATGATTGAAAAGAAATGCCAAAACTGCAATAAGCTTATTTCAGTACGTATGGCAGATCATAAACGCGGATGGGGTAAGTTTTGTTCCAAGTCCTGTAAAGCAAAGAGACAGGAACGAATCAATGGACAACACGCTGCATATTTGCATGGTCGTGGTGTGAGTAATCTTCACCCGGAAAGACTAATTGACTATATGACAGATGAAGAATACTATAACGCAACTTTGCATCCCTTTGATCCGGAAGCATTAGGACAAGATTGATATGCCAGAAATTTTTAGAGTAGAAAATCCAAATTCAATGCAAGGTCTGTGGTACGACAAGGATGGAAATTTCAATTCCAAAACGATCCTGACGCTTACTGATGCAATGGCAAAAGATATGCCCATGGATCCGGACCCTGATTATGGTCTAGAAGGGCTTCGCTGGTATTCTGGTTGTGAAAGCATACCAGAACTATCGTGCGTATTTTCGTATTCCGATATTGTTGAACTAGAGGTATGGGCTACTCACTTTTTCGGTTTGAAGTCGAACGATATCGAAGAAATTCATGGCACGCTTTATTCACACGTGAGCATGTGATTAGTCAGGAAAAGATCAATCTTGACGTTCTGAAAAATGAACTCCTGAAACAAAATTCCTAAAATTTTTTTCAAAAAAAGAGTTGACATTCGCCTCTGATGGTGTATAGTTTAATTATAGGAAATGACCTATACCGAACAAACGAAGGAAATGACATGAACATTCACGAAGCTATCAATTCCGGTCTTCCTTTTTCTAATCCTGACATGATCGGTGCTTATTGTGTCTACAGGTACAATGACAAGTCTGTTCCTATTCATCGTGATTACATTTATGATTTCTCGCCTGATAATCGTCACATGAATGAGATTGAGAGTGAGAGCCACTATAATTCGCATGTTTCCTTTTTCAAGGAGTGTTTTTCTGTCGAGGATTTGATGCGGGACGATTGGTACACCATTGAGTTTTAGAATTTTTTTTCAAAAAAGAGTTGACATTCGTTCGTGATGGTGTATTATCTAATTATAGGAAATGACCTAACACCGATCAAACGAAGGAGAAGTTGGCATGTTTATCGCAGACAAATATGAATTCCGTATCGTTGAAGATGAAAATGGGGATGACCATGAGGAAATCAATTTGCAACCTTTGAGCGATGGTACTCTGGATGTTTTGGTGACTCAATGGTTAGGTCGTCCGGTGATGCAAACTACTTGTTGTAATTTGACTGCCGAACAAGCAACCGCACTCAAGGTCTGGCTTGAAGAACAAGGATATTGAAATGGCTTACAACGTTGAAAACACTCTTGCCGGTATCAAGGCAAATGGCCGGGCTTGGAAGGGTACTATCCACGGATTTCGTGATATTCTGAAGGAAATCGATGAAGCCTATGAAGCAGAAAACCTTGACCGAATCAACGAACTCACGAAACTGGTTGGAACCAAGTTCCAGAAGCATTGGGACGAAGAAAAGGCTTCCATGAGTGAACAGGAAGACCTTGAATGGTTCCTTGAAGAGAATTGCAATTGGTTCGTAGAGGAATATGGTAATCTTGAAGGTTGGCGTGATGAATTCAACTATCGTCTGAATAGTCTCTATGATTGGGCCGACTATAACCGAATCTGGATTGAACCTAACTGAGGAATAATAATGTCACATTTTGAAGTACCTGTGGTACGAATCACAAAGGTAGAAGATCATCCCAATGCAGATCGACTCTCACTGAATTATTTTCGTGAGTTTGTCACTATCTCTGCCAAGTTGGAAGATGGTTCGCATCGTTATCATGCGGGCGATCTTGTGGTTTATGTTCCGGAAGGGGCTGTAGTTCCTGATTATCTTCTTAAGCAAGGTTTCTGGGATGAAGACAAGTCCAAAGGAATTCTAGCTGGTTCCAAGGGCAATCGCGTCAAGGCCAAGAAGCTTCGTGAGGTAATGAGTCAGGGTATCATGTTCCCTGTAGAACCGATTTCAGACAGACCAGAACACGAATTCTTTCGTGGTGCTGATGGTGTGATTCATAACCATGAAGGTACCGCAAAGCCTGTTATTGAAGGTGATGATGTCGCCGAATTCCTCGGTATTGTGAAATATGAACCGCCTATTCCGGCTTCTATGTCCGGTCAGGTTCGTGGTACACCGATTTACCTACCAAAACACGATGTAGAAAATATCAAGAAGTATCCGGATTATTTCAAGGAAACTGATAACATCGTGATCACTGAAAAGATTCACGGTACTATGACTGGAATCGGTTTTGATCCTCGTGTTGCTGATGAACCGTTTGTGTTTTCTAAGGGCCTAGGTGCCAAGGGAATGGTGTTCAAGCGTGAGGATAATGAGACGAATCTATATGTCCAGATGTTGACCAAGGAAGGATATATTGATAAACTCAAAGACCTTGCTCGATTTTATTTCTATGGCACCTTAAGGACTGAAAATATAAAAGATATTCCAGAAATTGAAACCGTATATTTCTTTGGTGAAACTTACGGCAAAGGTGTTCAAGACCT
>LFIK01002467.1_pt1 | contig 14949 bp, 13 predicted proteins | sample 643401 | NCBI WGS metagenome assembly LFIK01 (sample SAMN03777447, study PRJNA286221) | soda lake metagenome | biome: soda lake; feature: Kulunda steppe; material: water; isolation source: sample T5-Br brine of Lake Tanatar-5 | place: Russia: Kulunda steppe | collected 2010-07 | reverse complement strand
GTAGACGGAGTGCAGTTCCTGCGCCTGCTCCTCGGTGAGACCTGTGAACGACAGGTCGGTTTTATCAGCCATTGTATCCTCCGGATCGTCAGACTGACGCCGCGAGCCCCGCGGCCGGGTTGACGGGTGGACGGAATGCCCCCCCCGCATATCCACCGCACGACGAGCGCGGCGAACCGGTGCTCCAACAAGATCAGTTGGAGAAAATCAGCGGCGTGATGGTGCGCGCCTCGCAGAAAGCCTGCGCGAGCGGCCCCTGCGCCGGGGCACGGCCGGTGCGCAAGAACGCGGCGGCCCATTTCAGCATCGTGACCGGAAGCGCAAGCATCAGGATCAGCGCGAAATACACCCGGAATTCCATGCGCGGCGCGCGGTGCGCCATCGCCTTGTTGACGGTCTGGTCGGTCATGCTCTCTCTCCCTCACTCGAAGATGATGATGCGTCCGTGCCCGCGCCGGAAAGCGCTTCCACGGTGGCGCGGGCGACCCGCTCATGGCCGGCGTCCAGCGCGGCCTTCTCGGCAGCCTCGCGCAGATTGCGCGCGGCACTGATGCGGGTCAGGATCGGATGGTCCGCCACGATGCGATCGAGCGCCGCGGAGGCGTCGTCGTCCCAGGGCAGATCGCGGCGCAGCGTCGTGGGCGTGGCCGCCGCGCTGTCCATGTCGGTGCCAAGCGGAAGGATGTGAAACAGTGCGTCGAAAAGCCCGTTGCACACTTCCTGCACGAGATAAGTCGCGCCGGCATAGCCCATGAAGGGCGTGCCTGTGGCGCGCCGGATCGCGGCGCCCGGAAAGCTCGCCGGGATGAAGGCGGGCTGGGGGCCGTGGCCGCCCTTGAGCTCGGCGAGATACATCTTCTCGTTGATCGACCCCATCACGATGAGCGGCCGGCGCGCGGCCATCATGGCGCGCACCTCGTCATTGTCGGTCTTGCGCCCGGCCTTGCGGGCGACCGCGAACGCGCAGGGCAGCCCGAGATCCGTCTCGAGGAAGTTGCGGATGCCGCGCGCATAGGTCTCGTTGGCGACGATCGCGAAATTCGCCGTGGCAAAGAAATCCTGCGTCACCGAGCGCCACAGATCCCAGACCGGCTTGATCGTGCTGTTCTTCTCGCGCGCGATGAAGGGCTCGGGGTCGAGGCCCGTCAGTTCGCCGAGCTTGCGCAGGAACTGCGTGGTCGATTCGATGCCGATGGGGGCCTGCAGATACGGCTTGCCGAGCGTCTCGCACAGCCCGCGGCCGAACTCGCGATACATCGTGACGTTCACATCGGCATTCACCAGATTGCGCATCTCGGCGAGATGCGCGCCGAGCGGCATCACCATGTTGATCTCGGCGCCGATCCCCTCGACGAGGCGGCGGATCTCGGCGAGATCCGAGGGCATGTTGAAGGTGCCATACATCGGCCCGATGATGTTGACGCGCGGCGCGGCGCCCTCCTCGCGCTTTTTCTCGGGCGGCATCCGGCCCTTGGTCATGCCGAATTCGGAGAAGATCCAGGTGATCGCCCGGTCGGCGGCCTGCCACTGGTCCTCGTCGATGGTGCGCGGCAGGAAGCGTTGCAGGTTGGTGCCCTGCGGGGTCACCCCGCCGCCGATCATCTCGGCGATGGAGCCGGTGACCACGACTGCGGGCAGCGCAGGGTCGAGCTGCTTCCAGGCGCGCTTCATCGCGCCCTCGGTGCCATCGCGGCCGAGTTCCTCCTCGCCGAGCCCCGTCGTGACGATGGGAAGCTCGTGCGGCGGCAGCGCGTCGGTGTAGTGCAGCACCGAGGTCACCGGCAGGTTCTCGCAGCCGACCGGCCCGTCGATCACCACCTGCAGCCCCTTGACCGCACAGAACGCATAGACCGCGCCCCAGTAGCCCCCGGCCCTGTCGTGATCCTGCACCAGCATCAGATCATCTCCTGGGCTTTGGCGGCGCGGGCGGCCTTGTCGAGTTTCTTCTGGTTCAGGGCGCGGAAGTCGGGGCGCAGATTGGGCGCCCCCTCCCACACCCCGGCGCTGTCGCCGGTGCCGACGCCCTCGAAGAACTCGGTCATGCGCTCCATGCGGTCGCGATTGCCGATGGCGGCGTTGATGACCTCGGCGAGGCTGCCCGCCCCGGCCGGCCCCATAAGCGGGCGCGCCGAAATGAGGTTCGTGAAGTAGAGCGACGGGATCGACAGCTCCTTGCCCTTCTGCACCACCGGCGTGGTGCCGATGGCGAGGTCGGGGCGGATCGCCTCCATCGCGGCGCAATCATCCTCGAGCGAGGCGCGGAAGGTCACCTTCGCCCCCTTCGCCTCGAGCCACTCGATATCGGGCTGCGACCATTTCGTGCGCGGGCAGGCGGTGCCGACATAGGGCACGTTCGCCCCGCTCTCGATGAGGAGCCGGGCGACGAGGAGCTCGGACCCCTCATAGCCCGACACCGTCACCGTCCCGTCGATGGGCGCGCCGGCCAGAGCCTCGCGGATGCCCGGCAGCGTGGCGTTCTGCGCCTCGGCGACCTTGTCGGCGGGCAGCCCGAAGGCCTCGCCGATCGCGGCCAGCCAGGCAGCGGTGCCGTCATGGCCCACCGGCGCGGAGCCGACGATCGGCCGCCCGGCGGCCTCGAATTCGCGGATCGCGGCGGTGTAGAAGGGATGGATCGCGGCCACAGCGCCGCCGTCGAGCGCGGCGTAGAGCTCGCGCCATTCGCGGCACGGCACCACCGGCCCCGCCGCGAGCCCCATCGGGGCGAGCATCCGCCCGATCATCACCGGATCGCCCGGAAACATCTCGCCGAGCATCGTCACGCTGGGCCGGTCCGAACGCCCGCGCTCGGGCGCCGGCACCGGGCCGGCCTCGACCTCGGCACGGGCATAGTTGAGCATCGCGCCCGACAGGATGTCCTTGGCCTCGGCATGGGTCGGCACGCCAAAGCCCGGCACCTCGATTCCGATGATGCGCACGCCGTCGATCTCCTTGGGCAGCAGCCGCAGCGGCACCCCTGAAGCCGTGGGCACACACAGATTGGTCACCACGATCGCGTCGAAGCGCTCCGGATCGGCGAGATCGTGCACCGCCTCGCGGATGTCTTCGAAGAGCTTGCCGGTCACCAGCGTCTCGGAGTCGAAGGGCACGTAGCCCACCGACCGGCGCGCGCCGTAAAAGTGCGACACGAAGGTCAGCCCGTAGACGCAGCAGGCCGAGCCCGACAGCACCGTCGCGGTGCGCCGCATCCGCAGCCCCACCCGCAGCGAGCCGAAGGCCGGGCACATCGATTGCGGCTTGTCATGCGGACCCTGCGGGTAATCCTTGGCGTACTGGTCGAGCACCTCGGACTGGCCGGCCAGGCGCGCGGCCTTCTCCATCTCGTCCGTCCCGGCGTGACAGCCCACGCCGTCGGCGGAGCTCGGCGGGGTCGGCGCGCCTTCGGCCTCGGGCGTGCCCGGCGCCGGCTCGGACGCGGCACCCTGGATCACCTCGGCGGAGGCGGCATCGTCGTATCGGATCTCGGTGCTCATCTTCGAACCCTCCCGGCGTTGCTCAGACGTCGTCATAGACGACCTCCAGCGACTCCCTGACCTCGGCCCGGCTGCCGCGCATATCCGCATCGGTGGCCGGCTCGAGCACGTAATCGCCGCCGGTGTCCTTGGAGTCGAACAGCCCCAGGAGCCCGTCCTGATCGAGCGGCGTCGGCCGCAGCGGCGGCGCGGTGGAGACGTTGTCGCCAAGCTCGCCGAACAGCGCGCCCCACTCGCTCTCGGCGGTGCCGACGATGGTGTAGTTGGCGGATTTCTTGCGCAGGTCGTCGTGCTGCGGGATGCTCGCGAGCACCGGGATGTCGACCGCCTTGGCGAAGGCCTGCGCCTCGCCGGACTGATCGTCCTTGTTCACCACCAGCCCGGCGATGCCGACATTGCCGCCCATCTTGCGGAAGTATTCCACCGCCGAGCAGACATTGTTGGCCACATAGAGCGACTGCAGGTCGTTCGAGGCGACGAGGATGACCTTTTGCGCCATGTCGCGCGCGATCGGCAGGCCGAAGCCGCCGCAGACCACGTCGCCGAGGAAATCGAGCAGCACATAGTCGAAATCCCAGTCATGGAAGCCGAGCTTTTCGAGCATCTCGAAGCCGTGGATGATGCCACGGCCGCCGCAGCCGCGGCCGACCTCGGGGCCGCCGAGCTCCATCGCGAAGACCCCGCCGCGCTTGAAGCACACATCGCCGATCTTCACGTCCTCGCCGGCGAGCTTCTTCTGCGTCGAGGTCTCGATGATGGTGGGGCAGGCCTTGCCGCCGAACAGCAGGCTGGTGGTGTCCGATTTCGGGTCGCACCCGATCAGGAGCACGCGCTTGCCCTGCTCGGCCATCATGTAGGACAGGTTGGCCAGCGTGAAGGACTTGCCGATCCCGCCCTTGCCGTAGATCGCGATGATCTGGGTGCTCTTGGTCGGCTCGCCCTGCGGTACTTCGAGCGTGGGCTCGATGCCGGCCTCTTCGCGCAGCCTGGCGTCGAAGTCTTTAAGATTCGGCGCGTCGAACGTCATGCGTGGCCCTCCCAGTCGAGAATCATCTTCAGGCAGCCCGGATCGGAAAACGCCGCGGCATAGGCCGCGGGCGCCTCGCCCGCCGGTCTGTGATGGGTGACGAGCCCGCCGAGCGACAGCGCGCCGGACTCGATGAGCGCGCGCGTCGCTGTCAGATCAGCGGGGGTCCATTCGGCGGCGACGCGCAGCCGCGCCTCCTTCATGAAGGCGGGCGCGAAGGCGAACTGCACCGGCGCGGTGTAGAACCCCGCCAGCACGAGTTCGCCACCCTTCGCGAGCCGGCCGATCAGCGTATCGATGAGCTCCGGCGCGCCGGAGGCGTCGTAGATCGCGCCATAGTCGCGGCGCGTGTCGTCGTCGGGATGACAGACGGGATAGCCCTCGGCGCCACCCTGCCGGACCGGATCGACCTCCCAGATGGTGGGCGCGGGCGCCCCCGCCGCGACGGTCAGCCGCGCCAGCAGCCGGCCGAGCACGCCATGCCCGACGATCAGCTCCGGCAGTGCGCGGTCGAACCCGGCAAGCGCATGCCGCGCCGTCGCCGCGAGCGCCAGGAGCGCGCCGTCGCGGCCCATCGCCGGATCGATCCGCGCCACCCGGCCCGCATCGCTCACCAGATGGCGCGCCGCGCCGCCGAACAGCCCGCGCACCGGCTCGGGGCCGGTGGAATCGAAACAGTTGGCGCCGGGGACGAAGACATGATCGCCGGGGCGAAAGCCGCTGGCCTCACCGGCCTCGACGACCTCGCCGGCCGCCTCGTAGCCGGGCACGAGCGGATAGCCCATGCCGGGAAAGGCCGGCATGGTGCCGTCCCAGAAAAGTTTCTCGGTGCCGGTGGAGATCCCCGAATGCGCGATCTCGACGACAATATCGCGCGAACCCGGCGCGTTGAGCGGCAGCGCTCCGAGAGCGACGGCGCCGGGCTGCGACATGATGACGGCTGTGGTCTGCACGGTCCCTGGCTCCTTCTCGGCTCCGCGGTGACTTGGGTGGCGGAGGATCGCCGGCGGGTCTCTGATCTCTTACTGTCACGATATACTTACACACTCACATGTCAACTAAAGATGACAGATTTCCCCAAACCCTTGCATGAATGCGCTTCAGGCCCCGCGCACCGCCTTCCGAGCTGTCACGACTTTTGTGACATAAGGCCGATCGCCGCGATGCGCTGCGGTGTCGGCGAATCCCGCATCCTTGAGGGCGGCGCGAATCTCCCCGGCGCTGCGCAGCCGGCCGGTGCGCATCGCGAGCGTGTAGATCGCGAAATAGACATCCGTGGCCGGGTCGGGGCGCGCGCCGCCCGACATCGGCTCCGAGACGATCACCCGCCCGCCGGGCGGCAGCGCGCCATGCACCGCGCGCAGGAGCGCCGCGACCGTGTCGTCGCCGTGATCGTAGAGCACCCGCACGAGGCTGATCGCGTCCGCCCCGCCGGGCAGCGGGTCGTCGCGAAAACTGCCCGCATGGATCGTCACCCGCTCACCGAGCCCGGCCTCGCGCAGCACCGGCCCCGCCCCCGCGACCACCTCGGGCAGATCGAACAGGCTCAGCCGCAGATCCGGATAGGCCGCGCCGACATGCGCCAGGAAGCGCCCGGTACCGCCGCCGACATCCATGAGATGGCGCACCCCGGCGAGCCGCACGCAGCGCAAGGTGTCGGCGGCCACCAGCGCCATGCTGTCGGCCATCAGCCCCGAATAGCGCCGCGCCGCCTCGGGATCATCCGCCGCCGCGGCACCGAAGACATAGGGCCAGAACCGGGCGAGCTCGGGCTCCGTCTCGCCGCGCAGGAAGGCCGCCGGGTCCGCGAGGTCGCGATAGAGGACCGCGTGATGGCGCACCATCGCCTCGAGCCCCGGCACCCCGAGAAACGCCGCGCCGCGCCGTGACAGCGCGAATCGGCCGTCGCGCCGGCGCTTGAGAAGCCCCACCCCGGCCCCCGCCTGCAACAGCACCTGCATCCGCTCGGGCGCCACCCCGGCCCCCGGCGCGAGCTTCGCCGCCGTGGCCGGCCCCTCCGCGAGCCGGTGCAGGAGCCGAAGCTCCACCAGCGCCATCAGAACCTGGCTGCGCACGAAGCCCTGCATGAGATCGAAAAGCGCCGCGCCCTCGGCGCGCGCGATGCGGCGCAGGCCCGGCACGCGGGCGGCGAAGCGCTGAAACCCGGGCCGCGCGATCAGCCGCGCACTCCAGCCCGGCGCGAATGGCCCGCGCGCGGGCGCGTCAGCCACGCCCGGCGCCCGCACCCGCGTGCTGCGGCGCCATGCGATCGGCGTAATGGGTAACGAGCCGTGCCAGCGCCGCCTCGCCGGGGCAGGCCGGGATCGAGGCGATCGCCCCGCCGAGCGTCTCGCGCAGCCGCGCGCGCGCGCCGCGCATCCCGTACGCCGCCACCGCACTCGGCCGCCCATGCGCCGCGTCCTGCCCCACCGGCTTGCCGAGCGCCCCGCCACCGGCATCGGCATCGGCATCGCGCAGATCGTCGGCGATCTGAAACGCGGCGCCGATGCGCGCGCCGAGCTCGTCCCAGGGCTCAGGGTCGTGACCCGCGGCGATCGCGCCCATCCGCGTCGCCGCGATGAAGAGGGCGCCGGTCTTGGCGCGGTGATAGGCCGCGAGATCGACCGACGGCTCGCTCTCCCAGCCCTGCCCGGCGCAGATGCCGCCGGGCATTCCCGCCTGCGTCGCAAGACACCCGGTCAGCGCGAGCGCGCGCGCCGGCGCGTCCGTGCCGCCGCGCGCGAGCCGGTCGAAGGCCAGCAGGATCAGGCTGTCGCCCCCCAAGACGGCGAGCGGCTCGGAGAAGGCGCGGTGCAGGCTCGGCTTGCCGCGCCGCTCGGCGGCGTCGTCGAAGGCAGGCAGATCGTCATGCGCGAGGCTCGCGCAATGGATCAGCTCGAGCGCGGCGGCGGCCGTGTCGGTGAGCGCGGGCCGGTCCTCGCCGCAGGCTTGCGCCACCGCGATCAGGATCGTGGGCCGGATCCGCGCGCCGCCGGGCCTGACGGCATGATCGAGCGCGGCCGCGAGCCGCGGCGGCGCCCCCGGCCCGCCCGCATCTGCCAATGCCGCGCCGAGGGCGCTCTCGATCCGGGGGCTGAAGGGCATTGGCGACTCCTTTGGGCGGCACTATGTCAATTCGACGCGACACATATGTGTAGATTACACTGGACACTTCGCCACGCCGAGTCAACAATCGCCCAGCATGACACGACCTCGCGACACGAAGATCATCATCATCGGCGCCGGAATGGGCGGGCTCGCCGCGGCGATCACGCTCGCGCGGCGCGGGCACGACGTGACGGTGCTCGACGCTGCCGACGCGCCGGGCGGCAAGATGCGCACCGTCCCGAGCGCTGCCGGACCCGTCGATGCCGGGCCCACCGTGCTGACGCTGCGCGAGGTGTTCGATACCCTTTTCGCGGATGCGGGCGCGCGGATCGAGGATCACGTGACGCTGCACCCCGAGCCGATCCTTGCGCGCCATGCCTGGCCCGATGGCGGGCGGCTCGACCTGTTCGCCGACACGCAGGCGAGCGAAGACGCCATCGGGGCCTTCGCGGGTGCGCGCGCGGCGGCAGAATTTCGGCACTTCGATGCCCTGACGGCGCGGCTCTATACGGCCTTCGAGGCGCCGATGATGCGCGCGCCGCGCCCGCGCCTTGCCGGGCTCGCGCGCGCGGCGCTCTCGACGCCGGGTATGGGCGCCGCGCTGGTGCCGGGGCGCTCGCTGGCCGATCTCCTGGCGCGCAGCTTCACCGATCCGCGGCTCGCACAGCTTTTCGGCCGCTACGCGACCTATGTCGGCGGCCATCCCGAGCTTTCGCCGGCAGTCCTGGCGCTGATCTGGCAGGCGGAGGCGCGCGGGGTCTGGAGCATCGCGGGCGGGATGCATGCGCTCGCGCAAGCGATGGCCGATCTTGCGACGGCGCGCGGGGCGCGCATTCGTCTGGGCTGTCGGGTCGCGCTGATCAGGCGCGCGGGCGGGCGCGTCAGCGGCGTCACGCTCGCCGACGGCACCGAGCTCGCGGCGGATCGCGTGGTGTTCAACGGCGATCCGGCCGCGCTCAATACCGGGCTGCTCGGCCCCGACGTCAAGGGCTGCCTGCCGGTCGCAGCGACGGCACCGCGCAGCCTCTCCGCCGAGGTCTGGGCCTTCGCCGCGCGCCCCGACGGCGCCGATCTGATCCGGCACAACGTCTTCTTCGCCGCCGACCCCGCCGCCGAGTTCGGGCCCATCGCGCGCGGCCGCCGCCCCACGGAGCCGACCCTCTATGTCTGCGCGCAGGACCGGGGGCCGGGCCGGACCGGCACCGACCCGGAGCGTTTCGAGATCATCATGAACGCGCCGCCGCTCGGCGCAGAGGAGCCGCCATGCCCGCGCCGCATCTTTCATCACCTCGCCCGCTTCGGGCTGACCTTCACGCCGGAGCCGGACGCGACGGCGGCGACGACCCCGGCGGGGTTCGAGCGCCGCTTTCCGGGCTCGCGCGGCGCACTCTACGGGCTGAGCCCGCACGGCCTGACGGCGCCGTTTCGCCGGCCGACGGCGCGCACCCGGCTGACGGGGCTCTATCTGGCGGGGGGCGGGGCGCATCCGGGGGCGGGGGTGCCGATGGCGGCGCGCTCCGGCCTGCACGCGGCCGCGGCGATCGAGCACGACCTTGCTTCGCGCTCAAAGTTCCGCCGAACGGCTACGCCTGGTGGTACGTCGACGGGATCTCGGAATGCGGGCGCCGGGCAGTCTCCGTCATCGGGTTCATAGGGTCGGTCTTTTCGCCCTGGTATGCGTGGTCGGGGCGGCGCGATCCGGCCAATCACTGCTGCATCAACGTGGCGACCTACGGCCCCGGCGGCCGCTTCGCGATGACCGACCGCGGCCGCGCGGCGCTACACCAAAGCGCGGATACGCTGCAGGTCGGGCCGAGCGCGATGCGCTGGGTCGATGGCCGGCTCGTCATCGACATCGACGAGATCGCCTCGCCGCCGCTGATCGGGCGGCTGCGCGGGCAGATCTCGCTCACCCCGGCGATGATGACCGGCGACGAGGTCGCGCTGACGCCGGATGGTGCGCATGTCTGGCGCCCCTTCGCGCCCGCGGCGCGCATCGAGGTCGATCTCGGGCGCGGCCATCGCTGGAGCGGGCACGGCTATTTCGACGCCAATTTCGGCACCCGCGCGCTGGAGCAGGATTTCACGACCTGGAGCTGGGGGCGCTTTCCGGTGCCGGGCGGGGCGGCGTGTTTCTACGACGCGGTGCGCGCGGATGGCACGAAGCTCGCGCTGGGGCTGCGCTTCGATGCGCAGGGGACGGCGCAGCGCTTCGATCCGCCGCCCGAGGCGGCGCTGCCGCGCTCGCTCTGGGCGCTGGCACGGCGCACGCGCGCGGATGCCGGCTATCGGCCGCGGCAGGTTCTCGCGATGCTGGATGCGCCGTTCTACAACCGCGCGGCGGTGCGCACCCGCATCGACGGGGTGGAGACCACGGGCGTGCACGAGGCGCTCGACCTGCAGCGATTCGCATCGCCCTGGCTCAAGCCGATGCTGGCCGTGCGGGTGCCGCGCCGGGCGGGCTGGCGCGGCTGACTCAGGTGGCGAATTGCGGATTGCGCTGCCAGACCGAGAAATTGAGCGCCGTCGCGATCGTCACCCAGAGCAGATACGGCGCGAAAAGCAGCCCCGCGAGCAGATCGTGCTGCAGGAAGGCGAGCATCGTCGCCGCCACCGACAGCCACAGCCCGACGATCACGATGAACGCCGCGCGCATCCGCCGCAGTCCGAAGAAGATCGGCGTCCAGAGCGTGTTGAACGCGATCTGCAACGCCCAGAAGGCGAGCGCCTGCTGCGTGCCCTCGATCATGCCGATGCGCATCGCGGCAAGGGCGATGGCGATGTAGAGCACGCTCCACACCACCGGAAACGCCCAGTCGGGCGGCGTCCAGACGGGCTTCGAGAGGCTGCGATACCAGTCCCCCGGATCGAACAACGCGCCCGTGGTCGCGGCCGCCCCGCAGGCGGCCAGAAACGTCAGAAACAGGCCCCAGTCCATCACGCCCTCCAATACCGGCCCCCAAGAGGTATCTCAGGCGCCGCCCGCGTCCAAGCCCTCCGGTGCATGGGCGCGATCGCGCGCCTTGAGCTGGGCGAAGACCTCGAAGAGCGAATCGGTGCCGCTGGGTTCCGGGCGCGCCAGCGCGGCGGCGGCGACGAGATGCGCGACCTCGGGCTCGGGCCTTGCATGCAGCGTCGCCGGGCGCGGCAGCAGCATCGTGCCCCCCGCGCGCAGCGCCGACAGCCCGATCCAGCCGAGCTTGCGCGGCCCGCCGGTGCGCGCGCGGGCGCTGATACTGTCATGGCCGGCGCGCGCGACGGCGGTGCCGATGCCGTCATAGATGTGGCGCGCGGCGAAGATGCCGGGGCGGCAATCGGCGGGCAGCGCCCCGATCCCGGTCTCGGCCCGGCGATAGAGTCGGTCGGCCTGCCCGAGCAGACGGCGCACCACGGCGGCGATGCGCGGATCGGGGCGCGGATCGGCCAGGAAGGCGCGCGGCGTGATGCCGGCCTCGCAAAGCCAGTCGCGTGGCAGGTAGATCCGCCCGGCCCGCGCATCCTCGCCGACATCGCGCGCGATGTTTGTCAGCTGCATCGCCAGCCCCAGATCGCAGGCCCGCGCGAGCGCATCCGCGTCGCGCACCCGCATGATCACGCACATCATCGCGCCCACCGCCGCCGCGACCCGCGCGGAATAACCGAGCACCTCGCTCAGCGTGTCGTAGCGCCGCCCCTCGGCATCCCATTCGAGCCCCTCGATGAGCGCCTCGGGCAGCGCGCGCGGCATCGCGAACCGCTCCACGACCCCGGCGAAAGCGCGATCGGCCGGCGCGGCCCGCGGTGCGCCGCGATAGACCGCGTCGAGCCGGGCGCGCAGCATCGCGACGGCGCGCGCGCGCTCGCCGTCGGCGACCTCGTCCACGGCGTCATCGGCCAGCCGGCAAAAGGCATAAAGCGCCAGCGCCGGATCGCGCACCCGCGCCGGCAGCAACCTGGATGCCGCATGGAAGGAATACGATCCGGTGCGGATCGCGGCACGGCAGGCGGCGATATCCGGGTCGGCCGCCATCGCCCTACTCCGCCGCCACCGGCATCGCCGCGCGAACGGGTGCCTCGGGCACCAGTTTGCCGAGCACCTCGGCCGAGGAGATCACCCCGGGCAACCCGGCGCCCGGATGCGTCCCCGCCCCTGCGAGGTAGAGCCCCGGCAACTCCTCGGAGACGTTGTGCGGCCGAAACCAGGCCGATTGCAGGATCCGCGGCTCGAGCGAGAAGCCCGACCCGTGGGGGCTCAGATAGCGGTCGCGGAAATCCTCCGGCGTGTAGATCAGCGATTCGGTGATATGGGCGCCGAGGCCGGGCAGATGCGCCTCGAGCGACGCAAGCACCGCGGCGCGATACCGCTCGCGCTCGGCCTGCCAGTCCACTGCCTGCGGATGCCCGAGATGGGGCACGGGCGAGAGGACGTAGAAGGTGTCGCCGCCCTCGGGCGCGACGGAGGGGTCGGTAACGGAGGGGCGGTGAAGATAGAGACTCATATCCGCGCCCAGATGCCCGCGGCGAAAGATGTCGCGCACGAGCCCGCTGTAGCGCGGGCCGTTGAGGATCGTGTGATGGCCGATATCGGGCCATTTATGCGCGGTGGCCGAGGTGCCGAAATACCACACGAACAGCCCCATCGACCAGCGCTTGCGCCGCAGCTTCGGCGCGCTCCAGCGCCGCTTGGGGCGATCGCGCAGGAGCCGGTCATAGGTATGCCCGGCATCGGCGTTGGAGACGACGAGATCGCCCGGGAAACGCCGCCCGTCGGCGAGCTGCACGCCGCGCGCGCGCCCCTGCGCGACCTCGATGCGGTCGGCCTCGGCGCCCTGGATCACCTGCCCGCCCTGCCCCGCGATCACGCGCACCATCGCCTCGGCGATCGCGGCAACGCCACCCATCGCGTAATGCACGCCGAACTGCTTTTCGAGATGGCTCACGAGGATATACATCGAGGTGACGCGGAACGGATCGCCGCCGATGAACAGCGGATGAAACGACAGCGCCATGCGCAGCCGCGGATCGCGCACCCGGCGCGCGGCATGGGCATGCACCGAGCGGTCGGCGCGCAGCATCGCGAATCGCGGCAGCACCTTGAGCAGATCCTTGAAGCGATGCATCGGCCGGCGGCCGAGATCCTCGAAACCGAACTCGTAGCGCGCCTCGGCATCGCGCAGGAAGCGGTCATAGCCGGCTACATCGCCGGGCGACAGCCGCCCGACCTCGGCGCGCATCGCCTCGGTGTCCTGGCGCGCGGTGAACGTGCTGCCATCGGGCCAGCGGATCTCGTAGAACGGATCGAGCGCGCGCAGATCCACATCGGCGTCGAAATCGCGCCCGCAATCGGCCCAGAGCGCGCGCAGCGTCTGCGGCACGGTGACGATGGTCGGGCCGAGATCGAAGCGATGCCCGCCCTGCGTGATCGCCGAGCCGCGCCCGCCCGGGCTGTCGAGCTTGTCGAGCACCGTGACCCGGTAGCCCTTGGCGCCGAGCCGCATCGCCGATGCGAGCCCGCCGAGCCCGGCACCGATGACGACGGCATCGCCGGTGGCGTCGGAGGGGGGCGGAGTGGAGGTATCTGTAAACATGACCTGGATGATACAGTGTCCAGTTTAATTTACAATCCGTTCCGGTGCGCCCGCGAGCGACGCAGTGAAATTTTCTCGGGACCCCGCCGCACCCTTCCCCCCCGCACCGAACTCTGTCAGATTGAGTTGACACTTTGCGGGAGCCACGATGCAGACCGTCAGCCTGAGCCTGTTTCGCTTCACGCGCCCCCTCGCGCGGCTGACGGTGCTTGGCGAGATGGCGGCGGCGCGCCGCCCCGGCGGCCCGCTGCCGCAGGCGGAATTCGTGCGGCTGTGCGGCTCGGGCAGCGGCGAGGGCTTCACGCCGCGCCCCAATACCGCCGTCTGGGCCATCCTCGCCGCCTGGCCCGACGCGGCGGCGGCGCATGCGGGCGTGGCCGACGCGGCGCTGTTTCGGCGCTGGCGCGGGCGGGCGGCGGAGGTCTGGACGGCCTATCTCACCGCCACCAGCGCGCGCGGCGCCTGGGGCGGGCGGGCGCCGTTTCGCGCCGAGGCCGCCGCTGCCACCGGACCGGTCGCCGTGCTCACCCGGGCGACGCTGCGCCCGTCGCGGCTCCTGCGCTTCTGGGCGCGCGAGCCGGCGATCTCCCGGATGATCGGGCAGAACCCCGACGTTGTGTTCAAGATCGGCATCGGCGAGGTTCCCTGGCTTCAGCAGGTCACCTTCTCGATCTGGCCCGACGCGGCGAGCATGGCGCGATTCGCGCATGGCGACACGGCGCATGGCCGTGCCATCCGCGCGGTGCGCGACGAGGGCTGGTTTCGCGAGGAGCTCTATGCGCGCTTTGCCATCACCGGCGCCGAAGGGCGCTGGGGCGGGGCCTGCCCGCTGCGCGATGCAACACAAATGAAGGCGATTGCATGACCGATCCGTTCCCGTTTTCCGCCATCGTCGCCCAGGACGAGATGAAGCAGGCGATGGTGCTCACCGCCATCGACCCGGGCATCGGCGGCGTGCTCGTCTTCGGCGACCGCGGCACCGGCAAGTCCACCGCCGTGCGCGCGCTCGCCGCCCTGTTGCCGCCGATTCGCGCGGTGACGGGCTGCCCGGTCAATTCCGCGCGCCTTGAGGACGTGCCCGACTGGGCGCGCGGCGCGGGCAGCGACCTCGAGGAGCGGCCCACCCCGGTGATCGATCTGCCGCTCGGCGTGACCGAGGACCGCGTCACCGGCGCGCTCGACATCGAGCGTGCGCTCGTCAGCGGCGAGAAAGCCTTCGAGCCGGGGCTGCTGGCGCGGGCCAATCGCGGCTATCTCTATATCGACGAGGTCAACCTGCTCGAGGATCACATCGTCGATCTGCTGCTCGACGTGGCGCAGTCGGGCGAGAACCTCGTCGAGCGCGAGGGGCTGTCGATCCGCCATCCGGCGCGGTTCGTGCTCGTGGGCTCGGGCAACCCCGAGGAGGGCGAGCTGCGCCCGCAGCTGATGGACCGCTTCGGGCTGTCGGTCGAGGTCGCCTCGCCCACCGATATAGAGACCCGCGTCGAGGTGATTCGCCGGCGCGACGCCTTTGAACGCGACACCGAGCGCTTCATGGCGCATTGGCGCGCCGAGGATTCGGCGCTGCGCAAGCGCATCCTCGCCGCGCGCGAGGCGCTCGCCGACATCACGACGCCCAACACCGCCCTGCATGACTGCGCCGCGCTGTGCCTCGCGCTCGGCTCGGACGGGCTGCGCGGCGAGCTGACACTCCTGCGCACCGCGCGCGCGCAGGCCGCCTTCGACGGCGACGACACGATCGGCCGGTCGCATC
>LFIK01002464.1_pt1 | contig 14954 bp, 12 predicted proteins | sample 643401 | NCBI WGS metagenome assembly LFIK01 (sample SAMN03777447, study PRJNA286221) | soda lake metagenome | biome: soda lake; feature: Kulunda steppe; material: water; isolation source: sample T5-Br brine of Lake Tanatar-5 | place: Russia: Kulunda steppe | collected 2010-07 | reverse complement strand
TTCCCACGTCTCCGACGCCTGCCCGCCAAGCAGCCCGCCGACCTCCGACGCGCCCGACCCGCCACCAGTGATGATGTCGACGATCGAAGACGGCCCCTCGTACGACCCGGACAGCGGCACGAAGTTGTCGGACGTGTCGATACCGGCCGACGCGAAAGCGTCGTCCGTCGACTGCGACCAGCCTCGCGGCACCTCCACCAGGGTGGTGGCCCGTTGCAGCAGGTCGTCCTCTTCGCCCGCCTCGATTCGCATCAGCAGGCGTTCGAGCGTGCGTTGGTTCAGGCGCACCATCTTGGCCCCTAGCGAAGTCGGTTGAACACGGACTGGACCGGGCCAGCCGTCCGCGGCTGCGACCGCTGCGGGTAGTGCTGTGTGCCGGTCCGCGTCTGGTTGGGCGGCTCGCCCGACCGGGTGTACGGCGTCGCCAGATGCTCCAAGTGGTCGCGGATCACGTCAGGGTTCTGCTGGAGGCCGGCCGCGGTCGGCCCGCCACTACCGCCGCTACTGCTGCTACGGCCGCTGCTGCCGCCCGCCGAACGGGCCCGCTGCTGCGCCGCCAACTGCGCATCGAACTGCCGGCGGTCCTCCGCCAACCTCGTATCGAACTGGCGCTGCTGCTCCCGCATCTGCTCCAACTGCCCCACCAGATCGCCATGCCGGCCCAACAGGCCGTCACGGCGCTGATCGAACCGGGCATCCAGCCCCTGCAGCGCATCCGCCTGCAACAGCCGCTCCTGATTCGTACGGTCCGCCACCCGACGCAGATGGTCGCCCTCCACCTGCCCGCCGACACGCATCGCCGTCCGCTGCGCCTCACCGATACCAGCCTCACGCTGCGCCAACATCATGTCGGACAGCCAGCCAAGATCGTCCTCAGTGATCGCATTACGGGCCTGCGCCGCCGCCGCCAAACCCGCATTCGCACGAGCCGCAATGCCGTCCAAGCCGGTGTTCGGCGTACCACCCGTAGGGACACCGTCCAGCTGCCCCCGCTGGCCCGCCTGCCGTTCCGCATCAGCAATCCGGGCATACGTCTGCTCGAACGTCGACGCAAGCTGCTCCAACTCCTGCTGGCCAGCACCCGTCGCCTCCTGCTGACGGGCCAGAATCTGCTCGCGCGCCTGGTCGTAGCCCCGACCCAACTGCTCCACAGCCATGTCGCGCTGATTGTCCAGCCGCTCCAACAGCTGGTCGAGCGCCGCACGTTCCTCCGGCGTTTCCGAAAGCTCGTAGGCATCTTCGATCTCGCCACGCTGACGTTCATACTCGCCGTCAAGCCCCGCCTTCTGCTGCGCGACGTCGTCGATCGCGCCTTGCAGGTCCGCGAACGCACCCATATCGAACTCCTCAGTAGCTGCCGAAGTTGGCAAGTTCGTCTCGGACCAGGGCCGACCGCATCTCCTGCTCCCGGGCGTCAAGGTCCCCCAGCTGCGTGTCCCGCTGGCGGCGGGCCGCCGCCACCATCTCCGCCAGCTGCGACAGCTGGAAGTCCCGCCGCGCCCCAACCTCACCGACGTCGAACGCTTCCGCTTCGTTGGACGCCCTCATCGCACGTCCGGCACCGACCGGCTGGAACGCCATACCCACGTCGCCTGCCTGGTCCATCTGCTGGCGGCGCTGCTGCCCAAACTGTTCCTGCAGCCGCGCCTGCTGCAGGTCCGCCTGGAAGCGGGCCTGCGCCTCCGCCTCCAACGCATCTGCCTCGGTCTGCCTAAACTGCGACGAAGCGGCGTTGCGGCCCCGCATCAACTCGCCGATATGCTCCGGCGACAGCTGCGGCTGCGTCACCGCCGGCAGCCCCGCCGACGCACGAGTATGGTCGGCGTTCTGCGCCAGCCGGTCCACCGACCGGCGCACGTCACCGAAACCGCGCCTGCCGTCGACGATCTCCTGAGAGATGCGGGCGATCCGCTGCTGTTCCGACTCGCCTTCCATCGCGCCAGTCGAAAGGTCGACGTCACGGTTGGCGAAGATGCTGCTTACACGGTCAGCGATCTGTTGCGAGTCGCCAGAGTCGATGATGTTGCGGTCGGCGCCGATGTCGCCGTACCCGCCCTGCCTGTCCGTCATGTCGGTGGTGAAGTATTCGCGGGACGCATGATGCCCGAACTGCGACGTGCCGTAATACTCGCGGGGGGGGCCTTGGCTGCCCTGTGACATGCCGAAATATTCGCGGGGCTGGCTGGTCGGGGACGTGTTTGTCGTCCGCACGGTACGGCTGGTCGGCATCGGTCGCCTCCTCGTCTACCACCGGCGGAGCCTGTGGCCTACAGGCGGCCAACCACCGCCCGCAACGCCAGGAGCTCGAGCAGCAGCGGGTCGTGCTTCTGCAGCTGTTCGACGACGTCTTCGGCCGACACCGACAGGTCGGTGGGTTCGTGGTCGTGTCCGGCCGCCCCCAGATGGGGTGCGGCCCCGTCCGTCTCTACCGTCACCGGCTCCTCGTCCTGCCCCGACACTGCCCGCCGGAACGCCTTCACGTCGTCGCTTGCCTCTGCCATGGATGCTCCTCAGATGGTGATGGTGTGGGTGTGGAACTGGACCTCGTGGGTGTGGGCCGTCGTGTTCCGAGGGGACTCCCGCCCTGTCTCGCCGTTGGGGCCGCCGCTAGCCCCGATCCAGTTGATGCTGTCGGTGGTGCGGCTGCCTGACGGGACCGGCCCATGGCTATGGATGCTCGTGTCCAGCACGGTGTGGGACTGCCCGGCGACCAGGATCCCCATCGACTGTTCTGCTTGGAACGTGATGATCGGGCCGGTCGCCGCAGGGTCCGAGAAGAACATCCCCGCCCCGCTCCCGGAGATGCCGTCGGTCGCCTCGAAGCGCCCCTGGAACGTGCCACCCACGATGCGGCTCGCCGACAACGTCCCTGTGACCTGCGCGAAACCGACGGTCAGATTGGAGATGGTCACATTGTTGGCGTCGAGAGTCCCCGAAGTGATCTGCGACGCAGACAGGTTGCCTGTGAACGTGCCGCCGACCCCGCTCAACGTGCCCGTGAACGTGCCGCCGACGGCCTCCAAGTCACCACGGAACGTGCCGCTGTTAGCCTCCAGATCGCCAGTCTCACGGTTCAACCGCCACCCCGACTGGCCCGGCTCGTAGTTGTCCGACTGCAAGTCCCGCGAAAGCTCTACAGCGTCACGGCCGATACGGATAGCACGGCCCGCATCCTTATCCCGCGACGCATCCTGCACCACCACCTGACGGCGGTCACTGACATTCTCCGAACCGGCCCTCGTCATCGCGAACCCCTCGACTGCATGTAGTGGGCAGACACCTGCTCCACCGTCACATCACCGACAAACTCGAACCGGATCGACGACTCCAACGCCGCACCCGGACCCGGCACCAACAACTCCTGCCGGTCACCGAACCCAGACAGCAACGGCACCGACATCGACCCGACCCCCGACTGCAACGCCGGCCCCGTGAACAACGTCACCGACGTCAGATCCGCACCGGCCGCCTCAGGCTGCGCACGCAGCCCGTACCGGCGCCAGAACGACAGACGGTGGCCATCCCCACCCTCGAACGTCCGCGACGTCACACGGGACGTCTGCGGCACCCCGTCGATCGCGCCACGCGGCGACGCCACCCGGTTCAGACGCCACACCCTGCCCTCAGCCGTGCCATACAGGCACGGACCGAACTGGAACCAGCCGAAGAACCCCTCCGGCGCGAACAGTTCCGTCCACGCCCCATCCTCCGCATACACCCGGAACGCAAACGTCCGGCCGTCACGGCCGAACAGCAGGAACTCGTTCAACGACGCCACCCACGCCGTACCCGGCTCACCAGCCGGCAACTCCAACAGATCGTCCAGCCGCAGAAACTGGCGGCCATCCGAATGCCACAGCTGCCCGACGTCGTTCACCCAGGCCGCGGCACCGGTCGTCGACCACCACGACACCGCACCCGTGCCCGTCACGCCCTGGCCCGGCCGGAGCTCCTCATATTCGAAGTCGGACGGCAGCCCGCGCAGCAGATACACGCCGGTGGTGGTCAGCACCATCAGGCCCGCATCGACCGTCTCCAGGCCGACGATCCTGGCCGCCCCCATCCCGTCCTTGACGCCAGTGAACGCCACCCGCAACACATCCCACCGGTCCGGCTGCCCCGGCTCCGAGATCCACAGGGCGTGCGGATAGCGGGCACGGTTCGACGCCCCGAACGCTGCGTCCTCATCCTCCATCCATTCGATGTCGGCCAGCACCAGAAAGTCGCCCCACATGGCCGCCAGATTGGCACGCGGCATCCCGGCCGACTCCACCGTCGGATACCGGTCCGCATACGACTTGAACGCCGGGCCAGACCCGTCGTCGTACACGATGAACGCTGCCTCGTCAGACTCGGCGCCGTTCACCAGCAGCCCCGTCACGAACCCCAGCTGCTCCGACCGGGGCAGAGGCACCAGCCCGGCGAGACGCTGGTTCGCATCAACCGGCGCCCCCGACAGCGGAACCCACGCCACATCGCGGACGTCTGCCAGCGGCGCCGCCGCAGCAGGCATCGGCGCCGTCCACACCCGGCCATCGCCATCCAACGCCACCAGCAGGTCGTCCGCATGGGCGACCTGCACCGCGACCGGCGAAGGGCGGACCTCGTCCATAGTGAAGCGGCCCGAAACCTGGGAGAAGACGCCCTCCTCCTCGTAGACGTAGAACCACTCGTCCGTACTGACACGGTAGAACTGGTAGTAGAAGACGTTGTAGCCACCGCCGCCAGGGAACAGCACCGCGTCCGCGTCGTAGTCGGTCAACTGCAACTCCGAAACAGGAACCCCCAACTCGCCCGCCAACCAGGCGCGCGCAGCCTCAGCCTCGTCCTCCCGCCCAAACACATCGACCGGTTCGCTCGGCGGCGGCCCCACCGGCTCCCACGACCACTGAGCCCGCAGCTGCGCATCAGAGTCCAACACGAACCCGTACAACTCCGCCCACTGCCGCTCCGTGAAATGGGTAGCAGCCAGACGGCCCGTCTGCCCGCCAGTGAAATCGAACGCCTGAATGACCTCCATCAGGCCCTCCAGCGGCGCCGGTCCGCAGACCGGCCACCCATCTGGATCAGACCACGATCCTTCGACGCCAGATAGCGGACCCGCATCCTCGAGATGACATCAGCCGCCTGGCCGCGCAACCCCTCCACCCGGTCGAAATCGCCGAACTCGACCAGCAGCCTCGCCGCCGTCTCATACGCCAACAGCGGATGGAACTCCCCCTCGAACACCGGCGCATCGTTGTCAGCCGACAGCGGCGCCGGCTCACGCCAACCACGCAACCGCAACGCATACGCATCATCCGGCAGCGGCCACAACAGCAGCCGCCGGTGATCCAGACGGGCATACAACTCCGGCTTGCCCGTCCGGTCCTCGTCAAGCCCGTCCAACTCGTCAAGGGTTGTCTCGCGAAGTGGACCTGCCGCAGCCGAAACCGACGACATCGTCCGAACCGGCCACGGCAGGTCTACGACCGCGTCCCCTTCGGTGGTCATCTCGACGTCGTCCAGATACAGGAACGGCCAGTCCTCCGTCCCGCACACATCCAGATACACCTCGTTGATGAGCGAGTCGAGATCGCCATCCTCGTACAGTTCCGGCATGGTGAAGCCGGACACCTTGCGGACCCTGCTGCGGATCTGACCGAGGTTCATGTGCCGCTCCTATAGGTCGGGGCCGGCCGGATATACCGGCCGGCCCCTATGTCACCTGTCAGCCAGATCAGGTGGTGTCGTAGTCGCGCTCCAGCAGGGCAGACGCGCGACGCTCGTTGGTTCCGAGCGCCAGCACCGACGCGATCGGGGTGATGAAGTCCAGCGTCCCCTCGATGTTCTGGGTCGGCTGGGTCTTCATGAAGTTGCCGTTCAGGTACGAGAAGTCCCAGGCGTCCACGTCGAGGAAGTACGCCCGGTTCTCCTGGCAGTCAGGGTCGAGACGGACCTCGATGTCGCCGTCGTAGATGCCGCGGAAACGGGCCTGCCCGTCACCGAACTCGACGTAACGGATCTTGTCGTCGAACGAGTCCTCGAACTCCTCGAACACCTTGCGGCCCGCGATGATGTGGGACACCTGATGCATGTTGCCGGTACGCACCAGAAGCTCGTTCCGCATGTGGCGGAACGCCTTACGGATCGGCATGTAACCGGTCACGCCCTCGTTCGCAGGAATCTCGGCGCGGTACGACTGCCAAAAGTGGTCCGTGTCCGGCACGTTCGGGGTGCCAGCCTCCCACGTCTGGATGCCGCCAACCACCAGGTCGTTGTCGGCGTCGTAGGTGGCATCCGACACGACCTCGTCGAACGGCAGGTAAGACCCCGACGGCGACGTGCCGGCAGCAGCGTGCATCAGGCCCACCAGGTAGCGGGCGTGGCTCTTCTTGGCGTTCTCGATGTGCGCCTTCGCCAGGTTGACGATCTGTTCCTTGCCGGCGTTCTCCTGCAGCCGCTTCCACTCCACCCGGATGGGGGTGATGAGGGGGGCCGACCAGTCGTACACGGCGGAACCGATGAACTCGGGCGACACGGACGTGTCGAAGGTGCCGGAGTCATCGGAGACTTCGGTCACCTTGTTGTCGAGCGCCTCGATGTTGGACACCAGCTGGCGGCCGGTCTTGGAAACCGCCTTGTCCTTGAACAGGTCGAGGGTGGGGTGACGGGTGAACACGTTGTCGACCAGATCCTTGGAGTCCCACTTCTCCATGGTGGTCGCAACAAGTTGGGTGTATGCTTCAGCGCCGATCGCTGCCATGTTGTTCTACCTCTCGGGGTCAGCTGGCGAACCCGGCCATCACTTCGTCCCACGCCTCAGAGATCGCTTCCTCGTCGGAAGCGGGACGTGGCTTCACCGTGCGGCCGGAACCGGCCGAACGGCGCGTGATCGCACCGGTCGCCTTCTTCTTCTGTCGGGCCTTCTCGGTCTTGCCCTCGTCCCGCTGACGCTTCTGACCACCACGAGGCAGATCGTTGTTCCACGCATACGCCGCGTATGCTGCCTCAATGTTGGTGATCTCGTTGTCGACGCCGTACTGCAACACCTCGCGAAGCAGTTCCTGCTCCTGCTCCGCCGACTCGAACTTCAACCCGGCCTTCTCTACTGCGGAGGTCCACTGCCGTTCGAACGTCGCGATCGTCTCTTGACGTTCCAGCTGCTGACGTTCCTCCCGCTGCCGCTGCTCAAGCTGCTGCTCGATTTTCGACAGCCGGTCCTGCTCTGCAGCCTCCCCGGCCTTCTGCCGGACAGCGCCGCCCTCAGGGATGAACGTGCGAACGAAATCCTCTTCGAGGACCCCGCTGTCCGCCAGCCCTTTCAGCAGGTGTGCGACCGCATGCGTAGGTTGCTTCTGGGAAGTGACGAGCTTCTCGAGCACGCCCACCGGGTCGTCATCGAACGCCGAGGTGAACCTGTCGATCTTCTCGCGCTGCTCCTCCAGTTCCCTGCGCTGGTCGGCCAGTTCCTGGGTCTTCCGGGTGTAGTCGTCGCGCCGTAGCGCGCCCTCGCGGAGCTCCGCGAGCGTCACCTCGGTGCCGTCCTTGAGACGGACCTTGGCTTCGTCGTCGAGCTCTACCGGGCCCTCGGGGTCCTCTTCGTCGGACTCTTCGGGCTGTTCGTCGTCTTCGCCGGTGTCGCCGTCTTCGGCGTCCTCGACCTCTGTCTCCCCTTCGACGTTGTCGTCGTTGGGGGCATCTTCCGGCTCTTCCTCATCGGTTCCGCCGTAGATGTCGTCTGGCACGATGTCGTTGTCGTCGGCCCCGGTTTCGGGGTTGTCGCCGATCAGCTGGTCGTACGCTTCTGACACGGGGTCGGTCTGCGTCTGCGGCACTGTCTGCTCCCTCGAGTGCAGCGTCCGGGCGGTTGTCCGCGGTACGGGCCGTCGTCACTGCGTGTTCTTGGTTCACTACCCGTCGTAGGTTGTGGCCGGACGCATGTCCGGGCGGACATGGAGGCGCCCCGAAGGGGCGGGGGCGCCGGTCCCGTGGTAACGATCGCGGGGAAACTGGGGGGCCGCTAGTCGGCGCTATGGCGTCTTATCGGTGCATGGCCGCGTGAAACCAAGGTGAGTGATCGGCGCCATGCCGTAATGTCATGCGACCCATGTTCCGTTCTCGACATTCGCCTGCTTGATGTGCCCCGACCCTGACTCGGTGTAGGGCGTGGCGGCGTCGATGTCGTTCCCAACTATCCGAGAGTTGGTCGGCGACGAGACCATGAACACTCCGCGAGGGGCGATGAGCGCGTTCCCCAGGATGCGGACTTTGGTGGCCGCGCTCGAAGACAGGCGTATGGCCTCCCAGCCCGCATCGACATACGACCCGGCCACCAACCCTGACCCCGCATTGACGACTAGGCCCCGGTAGAAGCCGCGTGTCGTGTAGTTGAGCCGAAACGGCCCGCCGGTTGTGTGGTTGATCTCCACGGCGGTCGCAAAGGATCCGGTTGAGACTCGAAGCAACATGCCGTCAACCACCAGGCCGTCAACGTCAGTTGACTTTATGCCGTGCGTCGTCGCAACATCGCCACCCACCGACTGGTGGCCGCCCCCGTTCACAGTCACATTTCTGGAACCCTGAAATCGGAACCCGACCAGGAAGCCAAAGACGGATACGTTGGATAGTCGCGGCTCACGTGCAGAGAGAATCACAACCCCAGCGTCTCCAGGGCCTGCAGTAAATGCAATATCGGTGTTAGCGATTATTGAACGAGCACCCGAATGAACGATAATCCCTCGGGGCGATCCACCAATGGTGCAGTTATCGACAATGAATATCCCGGACCCTTGATAGTCGATTGCGGCAGCAGACTCTGCTAGCTCCCCGCCAGCCGCGAACCGAACGACCGCGTTTCCCCTAAAGGTGGAGTCAGAGACTGTTACGTTCCCCGAGCCAGAGCCCCTGTTATGGACTCCAAGACCGTTGCAATCTTCGATTACGACGTGGTCTACCCATAGGTCGTCGCAGCCATCGTTGTCTACGCCGTCTTGCCCACAGTCGTAGATGTGAAGGTGGTGTAGCCATATTCGTCGGCAACGGGTCGCCCCATCCGGGTTGATGTTGATGCCTTCATCTTCGCCACCTGAGTCGGGGCGTGAGCGGTTCCCGTCGATGCTCAGGTAAGCGACCTCGATGTCCACCTGCCCCACCATTTGTAGTATCGGCGAGTCGGCGGCAAGCGAGTCGGCGGCACGCAGGATGGTTGCCCCGACTCCGGACCCAACAAGACGGGTGCGACTAAACAGAGTCAGCGACTCCTTGCCACCCTCGGGGTTCTTCGACGCCAACAGGTAGGTGCCCGACTGCAACACGACGGTGCCGCCCCCAGCGGCAGAGACTGCGTCAAGCTGAGCCTGGATAGCCGAGCGATCATCCCCGCCCGACGGCGGCGGGCAAGTAAAAGTGCGATACGCGACGCTATCGACGTACCCCTTCGTAGCCGCGTCCGCCGCGTTATCGGGATCCACGAACCGTGCGCGGCCTGCCGCGTCACGCTCCACCAGAGTCTCGGGGGTAGCGAGGCTCGTGCCCGAATCGGGCGGGTCCACCCACGCCGTATCGAAGTCCGTGGCCGACTGCTTTGTGAGCACCTGCCCCTCAGTGCCGCCAGCCGCGACACCCGGACCCGGAGGACCCTCGGCACCATCCTGACCGTCAACGCCAGGGGCACCGTCCTGCCCATCGGCGCCCGGCGCCCCGTCCTGGCCGGCAGGACCAACCAGCGAGTCAAGCCAAGCCTGCTCGGTACCGACGAACCCCTCGGCCACGGCGACTTCGTAGGCGGACAGCCCGTCATCTCCGTCCGCGCCCGGTGCACCATCCTGGCCGTCCACACCAGGAGCGCCGTCCTGACCATCCGCCCCCGGCGTGCCGGGAACGCCCTGCGGACCTTCCGGGCCCTCCGGCCCCTGCGGGCCCGTATCGCCCTTCGGGCCAATCGGCCCGACATCACCTTCAGGACCCTGCGGACCGGCAGGGCCCTCCGGCCCCACCCCGCCCTGCGGGCCAGCCGCGCCAGTGGTGCCCCGAGGCCCCTGCGGGCCGGCAGGGCCAGCAGGTTCGGGGCCTTCCAGGCCGGTCAGACCGTCCATCAGGTCGAACAGCGCGACCTGCGGCGCACCGGCCGGCAGCCACACGACACGACGCGACGTCGCCCCCCACGGATACTTGACCGCCAACTCGAGCCGCACACCGGCAGGGTCGGCATCAGAAGAAGCCAAGTCGGGCACGTCGATCGACACGTCGCCGTTCGCGTCCGACGTCGCCGTCAACCATTCCGGCTGAAACCAGGTCCCGTCGGTCAGGTCACGCCACGACCGTGTCGGCCGGGCACGCACCGTCACACCCGACGCAGGATGGCCGTGAGCGACGAACGTGCCGAACAACTCTACAGTGCCGACCGCCATATCAGCCCCCCATCAGCCCGTCGAGCGACGTCTCCAACTGCTGGCCGCCCATCTCGGCTGTCCCGGCCTCGTTCATGTATGCCCGGACCGCCTCCACGTTGTCGCGGGTCGGCGGCTGCAACGGCTCCCCAGTCTGCGGGTCGATCGGCAGACGGCAGGCACGGCAAGTCACCGCCTCCGTCTGTGCAGAGAACGGCACCTGCTCCTGGCCGAGCATGTCGCCCATCATCCCGAGCGTTGCGGCCCTATCCGGCATGTCGGCCTCCTACAGCGCGATGTCGCCGCCCGCCTGCGCCAGCATCGCCGCCGGCGGGCCACCCACGTCAGCCGGCATCTCGGCCGGCGGTTCACCACCCGCCGGAGGCTGTGGCCCACCACCGCCGCCCATCAGCATCTCGGCGATCTCGTCATCCGACATGCCCTCCGTCCCGGCACCGCCGCCGCCCTCCTCAGGCGCCGGCTGCTGCGGCAACGGCTTCAACACCAGATCCGGGTCGTAACCCAGATCGGCCAGACCCTGACGCAACAGCGGCATCGGATCCATCCCGTACTGCTCCAGCATCGGCAGCACCTCACCCAACGTCCGCATCCCACGCTGCTCACGGGTCTGCGGGTTCACCGCCTGCGTCGAACCACCCTCGATGGTGACCATGTACTCGCCACGGATGTCCTCCGCCGACACCATCGGCCACTCCACCCCCTCCGGGGTGACGATGCGGACCACCCGTTCCTCCTCGAGGAACTGCTGGCACAGCAGAAGCAGATGCATCCCTGCTTTGCTTGCCGCCTTCTCCACAGCCGCAATCTTGTCCTGCGCCCGCAGCGAAGCGATGCCGTCGACTACCGCGGCGGCGGTCGCCGACATCCGGTCGGCGCCGACCCCGCCAGCCTGGAAGTCGTTGATGCCGAGGATCTTGCGGATGTGCTCCTCAAGTTCGTCCTTCGCCGCATACACGTCACCGGACAGCCCTTCGCGCTGCACGACCTTGATGACCTCTTCCAGCGGCTGGCCGGACGGGGCCTTCACCTTCATCACCACTTCCGGGGTGTCGTCCTCGAGGCCAGCCTTCAACTCGGGTGTCCACGAGTCTTCATGCACCATGTACTTCGCCCCGGCACGGCGGGCGTTGTCCATCTGCAGGCTGACCATCTCGTTGAACAGGGCCTGCACCCGGGCGACGTTCTCGAGGTCACCGAACCCCCAGAAGGTGGACCCGTTCGGCCGGTAGTTGACCATGTGGATGAACGGCGGATACCGGTGGTCGTACGGCAGGTCCTGCGACACCAGCGGTTCGTCCGACCCCAGCTGGAACACCATCATCTTGCGGGCACGCATGTCGTAGAACTCGAACAGCGTCGCCGTCTCCAGCGCCCGGTCGGTCTGCTCCCAACCGATCTGGTCGCGATGCTGCCGGGCCCACTCCGCCTCATGGTCCTGGCCGACCAGACCGGTACGCAACCCGTCCGGCTTGACCTCCACCCCCGACTTGAACTCTTCGTTCGCTTCGATCTCGTCCAGCGGCAACGTGACCCGCTGGCACACCCACGGGGTCGTCTCCATCCGGTTCGCGTTCGGCGGCACGAAGATGTCGTACGGCGACACGTACTCCAGATAGGGCTCGTCGAACTCGATGACCTGCGGCGGGTCATCCAACTCGCCGTCCTCGAGGTCTTCGCCGTCCAGGCCCAGTTCGGTAACCATCTCGGCCCGGTCCTGCTGGTACTGCTGCCACACCTCGTCGTCAGGTTCCGCGTCACGGACCTGCTCCAACCAGCCCGACTTGAGCACCCCGTTGCCGATCAGCAGGGCATCCTGGGTGGCGTCCAGCAGCGCGTCAGTGCCCTGGGTGCGGCGCCAGAAGTAGCTGACCACCCCTTCGGCGGTGCGGGCCGCGTTCTCCGCACGTTCGTCGCCGCCCAACGGTTCCGCCAGATGTTTCGGATCGCGGGCCACGATCGACGCCAACATCACGTTCATGTGCGGCAACACCAGGTTCACGACCTGGCGGTCCAGGTCGGGCAGCAACTCGCCCAGGGTGCCCTTCGACGCGGCCGTCTGCGCCTGCTCCAACGACCCGGTCCGGTACAGGACCTCCAGCGCCCGCCACGCATCGTGGCGTGGCTTGGCGCGGGTCAGTTCCGCCTCCACCAGATCCTGGGCGGTCTTCAGATCGTAGGCTTTGAGCTTCCGGGTCATCTGTTGTGCCTCCGCTCGCGCAGACCGATGCGGCCTTCACCGCGGGACGGGCTGGCCTCAGCCAGCCTGGCCTGCTCGGCCTCTTCGAAGATGTGAGACAGGTTGATCCGCACCCGCCGGCGACCTTCCGTGCTCTTGTCACCGGCGGAGGCTGTGGCCGGAGGCCCCACCTCGTCCAGCACGAACAGCATGATGGCCGCCGACATCACCAGGTCGTCATGCATCCCCGTGTCGGCCTCATACCGTTCCTGGGCGGTCACGATGAACGCCCCGAGCTCGTGCCGCAGCAGCGGATCGATGCCCGACATCACCACCGGCTTCTCCACCGTCGTCGACGGCAGATAGGCAGCCAGCTTGTCGATCACCATCGGCCGCCGCGACGACGTCATCGGGAACCCGAACGTGTTCTCCCGGCCCCCACCACGACGCGCACCGGTCCGCCGATAGACGTACAGGTTCGGATAGCTGTGATGGCGTTGCAGTTCGTTGATGAACGTGTCGCCCCAACCGCCGGCCCGTTCCACCGCGATCTGGGCAGCACGCTGCTGCCCGCCAGCGAAGAACCGGCCCAACTCGGCCAGCTGCTCCGACGCATCCGTCGGCTCCGTCTGGTTGTCATGCCAGAACGCCACCCGATGCGGCACCCCATCCGCATCGAGGAACCCGACCTGGAACGCCGTGAAGTCGCCACCGACACCGCCCGACGGGTCCGCAGCGATCACCGTCTTCGCCCACGACGGCACCCCACGCAGAAACGCCGGATTCACCCGCAACGGCCCCAACGGGTCCTCCACCAGCTTGCCGTCACGGATCCAACCCCGCCACCCGAGCTCAGAGAACGTCTCGATCGGTGGCAGGTCCGCGAACCGCGGCCTGCCCGACTCGAGGAACGCCTGATCCGCAGACTCCGGGTACTCCGAGAAGAACTCCCACGGGTTCTCGTCGAAGTCCCGCTTCTTCGCCAGATACGCCGTCCTGTCAACACAGTCGTCGCACGCACCGGCCGGACAGTCCGGCACCCGGTCAGCCTTCGGATTCAGGAACCGCGACCGGAACCACGGGTGGAAGATGTTGGCGAACTCGTTCGTGCCAGCCACCGACTCCCGGTACAACCGGGCGAACCGGTTATGCCCACCACGGGCCGTCGAGAAGATCACCATCCGGCCGCCAGCGTCGGTGGTCGGCTTCAACGTCTTGTACGTCTCCTCCTGATCCGACGCCAACGCCGCCTCATCCCACATCACCAACGTCGCCGTCTCGCTGGCGCCGGCCGTCTTCGTCGCCGGCAACGACACGATCCGCGACGTCAACCCGTCAGGGAACTCCCAGATGTGCTCCGTCGCCGAATCCACCGTCATCTTCGGGGCACGCTCCCGATACCAGTCCGGCAAGAACCGCCACATGAAATCGAGCAGCGTCAACGCCTTGTTCGCCACCCGCTGATTCTCCGACACCAACAGAATGTTCGAACCCGGACGGTGCATCAACTCGTGCAACGCCGACGCCATCAGCAACGTCGTCAAACCCAACTGGCGGGCCTTCAACACGATCACGAACCGGTTGTCCTCCAACACCCGAACCGTGTCACGCTGATAGTCGAACAACTCCAGCTTCTGCCGGCCCCCCTCCCGGCCGGGCGCCGGAATCCACACGCACGACCGGAAGAACGACTCTTTGTCGGCAGCCATCTGCCGCCACATCGCCTCCGACCAGATATGGCCCAACTTCTCACGGGCCCGCGGACGCAACCTCAAATCGTCCATAACGTCACATATCCAGCAGGATCGACGCGACCGTTTCTGTCCCCAACAGCTGGACAACCTCCCTCACCAGCTGCACATCCGACATCCCCGCCAGACGCTCATTCTCCTGCCGCTCCCGACGCAGATGCTCCTCACCCCAATGCTTCAAATAGATGTCGACCGCCTTCGCATCCCCCCCGGCAGCCTGACGGGCAATCTCCGCCTTCACGATCGCATACTGCTGCTCGTCCGGCGACAGCATGTCGTCGAACTCAGGATCGTCCGACGGATCCGGCACAAGCGGCTCAGACGGCGGCTCAGCCGGCTCCAGCCGGCGCACATCCCTCGGCTTGCGACGCTGCTTCAACGCCGCAGGCGACGGCGCCCGCCCAGCCTCCGCACGCAACTCATCCAGATACTCGGAGAACTCGTCCAACGAACGCCACCGGCGCAACGTCCGAGCCGTCACACCCTTCAGATCAGCGAACGCCTGATCCGACGTCGGCAAGCCATGCAACTCACGGTCGCGCTTCGTCGTGAGCAGCCATTCTGCGTAGACGCCTTGGAGTTTGCTAATAGCCATCAGGCAGCAGCCTTCTTGCGGGCCCTGTAGGCCCGCTGATA
>LFIK01002463.1_pt1 | contig 14964 bp, 12 predicted proteins | sample 643401 | NCBI WGS metagenome assembly LFIK01 (sample SAMN03777447, study PRJNA286221) | soda lake metagenome | biome: soda lake; feature: Kulunda steppe; material: water; isolation source: sample T5-Br brine of Lake Tanatar-5 | place: Russia: Kulunda steppe | collected 2010-07 | reverse complement strand
GATGAAACCGGTAGCGAGTGGGGTCAGGAAATCCTGGATAACTTCCGCGATTACCTGCGCCGTTTCTGGCTGGTCAAGCCGAAAGCCAGCGATCTTCAAGGTATCCTGCAGACGCTGCGCGCGGCGGCCTAGTCCGCGCCTTGGCGAGACAACCTTTACCGCGTGGCCCCGCCGCCGCGCCAGAACAGTGTTGACGAGAGCTCATGGGTAACAATTTTCAGTTCATCGAAGTCCCGCGGCAGGATCCGGAGAAGGAACCGGTCCAGGTCCGCATCCGCAAGTTCGGCGAGATCTACGGCAACTTCGAGAAGGAAACCGCGCAGGCCCAGGCCGACCGTTGTCTGGACTGCGGCAATCCCTATTGCGAATGGAAATGCCCGGTTCACAACTACATCCCGAACTGGCTGCAACTGGTGGCCGAGGGCAATCTTTTCGAGGCAGCCGAGTTGGCGCATCGGACCAATTCGCTGCCGGAGATGTGTGGCCGGGTCTGTCCGCAGGACCGGCTCTGCGAAGGTGCCTGCACCTTGAACGACGGTTTCGGCGCGGTGACCATCGGCTCCATAGAACGCTATATCACCGACGAGGCCTTCAAGGCCGGCTGGCGGCCGGATCTGTCCGGCGTGGTCAAGACCGGCAAGAAAGTCGCGGTGGTCGGCGCGGGTCCCGCCGGGATCGGTGCCGCCGACATTCTGGTGCGCAACGGCGTGCAGCCGGTCGTTTTCGACAAGTATCCGGAAATCGGCGGCCTGCTGACCTTCGGTATCCCGCCGTTCAAACTCGAAAAGCACATCGTGCGCACGCGTAGGGAGATTCTGGAAGGTATGGGCGTGGAATTCCGTCTCGGCGTCACGATCGGAGAGGACATCCCGTTCAAGCAGCTCATGGACGAGTACGATGCCGTGTTCCTCGGCATGGGTACCTATACCTACATGCGTGGTGGTTTCCCGGGCGAGGATCTGCAGGGCGTGCACGAGGCGTTGCCGTTCCTGGTTTCGAACATCAATCGTGAACTGGGTTACGAGAAGGATCCGGCCGATTTCGTCGACATGAAGGGCCAGCGGGTCGTGGTGCTGGGCGGTGGCGATACCGCCATGGACTGCAACCGCACCTCGGTGCGCCAGGGCGCCACCAGCGTCACCTGCGCCTACCGGAGGGACGAGGAGAACATGCCCGGCTCCCGGCGCGAGGTAATGAACGCCAAGGAAGAAGGCGTCGAGTTCCTGTGGAACCGGCAGCCGGTGGAAATCGTCGGTGACGGCAAGGTGGAAGGTGTCAAGGTGGTCACCACCCAGCTTGGCGAGCCGGACGAACGCGGCCGTCAGCGGCCGGAAGCAGTCCCTGGGACCGAGGAAGTGATTCCGGCGGACAGGGTGATCATTGCCTTCGGCTTCCGCCCCAGTCCGGCCGAGTGGTTCGCCGAACACGAGATCGCACTGGATGATCGCGATCGCGTGACCATCAACAAGGACGAAAAACTGTTCGGTCAGACCGCGAACCCGAAGGTCTTCAGCGGCGGCGACATGGTGCGCGGCTCGGATCTCGTTGTGACTGCGGTTTATGAGGGGCGGGAAGCGGCGAAGGGCATCCTGAATTACCTTGGCGTCTGAACCTGTTTAAGGCCTAACGTTTTAGGTTTTATGGGGAGGTCGGGGCTCAACAAACCCCGGCCTTTTCCGTTCTCCGCAAAGCAGAAGGATCATCCGTGACCGCAGCCAGCGAACTCCAGAACGACCTCCTGCTTCGTGCCCTGCTGCGGCAGCCGACGGAACGCACGCCGGTATGGATGATGCGTCAGGCCGGACGTTATCTGCCGGAATACCGGGCAACGCGGGCCAGGGCCGGCAGTTTTCTGGACCTGTGCAAGAACACCGAACTGGCCTGCGAGGTCACCCTGCAGCCGCTGGAACGTTTCCCGCTGGACGCGGCGATTCTGTTCTCCGACATCCTCACCATCCCTGACGCCATGGGTCTGGGCCTGTACTTCGTCCAGGGCGAAGGCCCCAAATTTGAGCGGCCGGTACGCGATGAACGTTCCGTGAAAGCGCTGACGGCACCGGACCCGGCCGGCGAACTGCATTACGTCACCGACGCCGTCAGCACGATCCGTCGCGCGCTCAAGGGTCGAGTGCCGCTGATCGGCTTCACCGGCAGTCCATGGACCCTGGCCACCTACATGGTGGAGGGCGGCTCCAGCAAGAACTTCGCCCACTGCAAGGCCATGCTCTACGACCGACCTGATCTGATGCACCACCTGCTCGGCGTACTGGCGGATTCGGTCACCGCTTACCTGAATGCGCAAATTGAAGCCGGTGCCCAGGCATTGATGATATTCGACACCTGGGGCGGTGTGCTGACGCCGGAGACCTATCGCGAATTCTCCCTGCACTACGCGAAACGCATCATTGCCGGGCTACACGGGCAATATGACGGTCGCGAGGTGCCGGTGGTGTTCTTCACCAAGAACGGCGGCGCCTGGCTGGAATCCATGGCCGACTCCGGGGCACACGGTCTGGGCATCGACTGGACGCAGAATCTGGGCGAGGCGCGGCGGCGCGTCGGAGACCGCGTCGCGCTCCAGGGAAATCTCGACCCCAGCGTGCTCTATGCTTCTCCTGAGACCATTCGCGAGAAGGTCGCCGAAACCCTAGCAAGTTACGGTCACGGCAGCGGACATGTGTTCAACCTCGGCCACGGGATTCATCCGGAGGTCATGCCGGAACATGCCGGCGCAATGATCAGCGCCGTGCACGAACTCAGCCCCGCGTACCATCAGGACGGTTCAGAGTAGATACCATGAGCCAGCGTCGCCGCATCCGAACTCTATCCGCCGGCGTTGTGGTGGTGCGGTTCGAAGCCGACGACTGGCGCTGCCTGCTGCTTCGCGCATACCAATACTGGGATTCCCCCAAAGGCCAGGTGGAACGCGGCGAGACGCCGATTCAGGGTGCGCTCCGCGAAGTCGAGGAGGAAACCGGGATCACCGATCTGGATTTCGCCTTCGGCCATGATTATGTCGAAACCGGACCCTACGCCCAGGGCAAGATTGCGCGTTACTACCTGGCCCGCACCGCCACCCGCGATGTCGTGCTCGGCGTAAACCCCGAACTGGGCAGACCTGAGCATCAGGACTTCCGCTGGGTGAATTTCCCGACAGCACATAAACTTGCCTCGCCCCGGGTCCAGCGGGTGCTTGAATGGGCCGAACACCGGCTGCGCGAGGTGGACACCCGTGACTGAGCACCCGGAATCAGACGACGACGCAATGGGAGCCATGTCATGAGCAGAGCCGTAAGCCCGGATTTTCCAGGGATTCGTATGCGCCGGATGCGGCGTGATGCTTTCTCCCGCCGCCTGATGCGGGAGCACCAGCTGAGCGCCGACGACCTGATCTACCCGATGTTCGTACTCGAGGGCGATAACCGGCGCGAGGCGGTGGCCTCGATGCCGGGCATCGAGCGGCTGAGCCTTGATCTCCTGTTGCAGGAACTGAAAACCGTGACCGCGCTTGGCATTCCGGCCATCGCCCTGTTCCCGGTGATTGCCGCCGACCGAAAGAGCGAGGACGCGAGGGAAGCCTGGAATCCGGATGGCCTGGTGCCGCGGGTGGTCCGCAGCATCAAGGAGCACTTTCCGGATCTGGGCGTGATCACCGACGTGGCGCTGGATCCGTACACCAGCCATGGCCAGGATGGCTTGATCGATGGCAACGGCTATGTGGTCAACGACGCCACCGTCGACGTGCTGGTGCGGCAGGCCCTTTGCCACGCCGAGGCGGGCGCCGATGTGGTGGCACCATCGGACATGATGGACGGTCGCATCGGTGCCATCCGCGAATCACTGGAGGCAGCCGACTTCCATAACGTCCGCATCCTCTCCTATGCGGCCAAGTATGCATCCAGTTTCTACGGCCCTTTCCGCGATGCGGTTGGTTCCGCCGGCAATCTGGGCGGCGGCGGCAAGCACAGCTATCAGATGGACCCGGCCAACGGCGACGAGGCCCTGCGCGAGGTGGCGCTGGACCTGCAGGAAGGTGCCGATATGATCATGGTCAAGCCGGGCCTGCCCTATCTCGACATCATTCGCCGGGTAAAGGACGAGTTCGGCGTACCGACCATGGCGTACCAGGTCAGCGGCGAATACGCCATGCTGATGGCGGCAGCCGATAATGGCTGGCTCGATGAACGTGACTGTGTGCTTGAAGCCCTGACTGGCTTCAAGCGGGCCGGCGCGGACGCCATTCTCAGCTACTTCGCAGTTCGCGCCGCACGCTGGTTACGCGAGGCAAACAGCGACTGAGACGACCATCTCCGAAGCCTGCTGCTAAGGCCGGGGCCATCAACGCAGTGCACCGCCAGCCCCGGTGGGAATCTTTGGGTGCGGAAACTCTTTCACCTATACTCCGGGCCTTTGTGGCATTTTCATGACACTTCCGTTACAGGCGCAGCGCGATGATTGGCAAGAGCTACTTTTCCGGCATCTTCGGGACTTCCCCGATCCGGCCACTGCAGGAACACGTCACCAAGGTCGTGGAGTGTGCCGGACAGCTGCGACCGCTGTTCGAAGCGGTGGAACGCGAGGACTTCGAGGCTGTCGAGAGCGTCTACAAGGAGATCGCCCGGCTTGAGGACGAAGCCGACACGATGAAACAGGCGCTGCGCATGGACCTGCCGCGCACCCTGTTTCTACCGGTGGATCGCCGCGATCTGCTGGAACTCCTGCGCCTGCAGGACAAGATCGCGAACAAGGCCAAGGATATCGCCGGCATCGTACTTGGCCGGCGCATGACGCTGCCGGCCGCCATCGTCAAACCGTTCATGCAGTTCGTGGATCGCTCGGTGGACGCTGCACGCCAAGCGAAGAAAACCGTAGACGAGTTGGACGAGCTGGTGGAAACCGGGTTCCGCGGCTCGGAAGTGGACGTGGTCGAGGCCCTGCTTGAAGAGCTGGACCGGGTGGAAAAGGAAACCGACAACCTGCAGATCGAGTTGAGGGCCCTGCTGCTCGAGCAGGAAGAAACGCTGCCGCCAGTGCATGTGATGTTCCTCTACCGGGTCATTGAACAGATCGGCGGACTCGCCGATCTCGCGCAGCGGGTGGGTTCGCGCCTGCAGATGACCCTCGCCAAGTAGCCGCAACGCTGGCACGTCGGTAACCACTTCAAGGGCATGAAGGGCTGATGGAATACGGACTGATTTATCTGATCCTGGCGGCCATCTTTGGCCTGTTCATGGCCTATGGCATTGGCGCCAACGATGTCGCCAACGCCATGGCGACCTCGGTGGGCTCGCGGGTCCTGACCATCAAGCAGGCGGTGATCATCGCCGCCATCTTCGAGTTTGCCGGGGCCGTGCTGGCCGGCGGCGAGGTCACCAACACCATACGCTCCGGAATCATCGAGGTCGGGTTGCTGGAGGGCAAACCGGAGCAGCTTATCTTCGGCATGCTTGCGGCCTTGCTTGCCGCCGGAACCTGGCTGGCCATCGCCTCGAACATGGGCTGGCCGGTGTCGACCACCCATTCCATCGTCGGTGCCATCGTCGGCTTTGCCATAGCCGGACTGGGCTGGGGCGCCGTGCAGTGGCCGGTGATCGGCTCTATCGCAATGAGCTGGGTGATCTCACCACTGCTTGCCGGCGTCGCCGCGTATCTGCTGTTCCGCAGCGTGCAGTGGCTGATCCTCGACCGCCGCGACCCGATCAGTGAAGCACGCCGGTACGTGCCGCTCTACATCTTCCTGACCGGCTTCATCATGTCGTTGATGACACTGATGAAGGGCCTGACGCACGTTGGGCTGAACCTGACCATCCCGCAGTCCTACACCATTGCCGTCGTCATCGGTGGCGCGATGGCCTTCATCGGCAAGTTGATTATCGACCGAATTCCGATTGATCCGCGCCTGGACCGTCGCTTCCACTACGCCAACGTCGAGCGCATCTTCGCGGTGCTGATGGTGGTTACTGCCTGTGCCATGGCATTTGCCCACGGCTCCAATGACGTCGCCAATGCCATCGGTCCGGTGGCCGCGGTACTGGCCGTGGTGCAATCCGGTGAGGTCACGTCCGAGGCTGGAGTTCCCATATGGGTGCTGCTGCTCGGGGCCTGCGGTATCGTCGTCGGCCTGCTGACACTCGGTTATCGCGTCATTGCCACCGTGGGCAAGGAAATCACCCAGCTCACGCCCAGCCGCGGCTTCACCTGCGAATTGGCGGCCGCCGGCACCGTGGTCACTGCTTCGGGGCTGGGCATTCCGGTCTCGACCACCCACACATTGGTCGGCGCGGTCCTTGGTGTCGGGCTGGCTCGCGGCATCGCGGCCCTCAATCTGTCCGTGGTCCGCAGCATCTTCCTGTCCTGGATCGTGACGCTGCCGGCCGGCGGCATCCTGTCCATCATCTTCTTCCAGATCATGCTGCTGATCTTCGCTTGATCGGTCCTTCCCGTTGACGTTGAACCGCAGCCTCCATGCGCTCTATGCTCGGCGGACCCGCGCACCTGCCCATGGAGCTCTCATGCCCGACCAATACGCCGTTATCGGAAATCCCATCGCACACAGCCGCTCACCCTTCATTCATGCCCGGTTCGCCGAGCAGATCGGTGAGGCGCTGGAATACGGCCGGCTGGAGGCCACGGAGAATACCTTCGCCGACACGGTCCGCGGGTTCTTTGAGGATGGCGGGCGTGGACTGAATGTGACCGTACCGTTCAAACAGGACGCCTGGCGTCTGGCTGATCTGCGTACCGCCCGCGCCGAACATGCGGGCGCCGTGAACACCCTGATCCGCCACGAGGACGGACGACTGGAGGGCGATAACACCGATGGGGTCGGCCTGCTACGGGACCTGACAGTGAATCACGACCTGATACTGCGCGGACACCGGATCCTGATCCTGGGCGCTGGCGGCGCGGTGCGGGGCATCCTGATGCCCCTGGTGGAACAGGTCCCTCTGGAACTGGTGATCGCCAATCGCACCGTGAGCAAGGCCGAGGGCCTGCTGCCCCTGTGTCATGGCGTGACCCGGCATGCGCTGTCATTTCCCGATCTCGCCGCCGAACACCCCTTCGATCTGATCATCAATGGCACTTCGGCAGGACTCGACGGCGGCATGCCGCCACTGCCCGACGGACTGCTCGCCGACGGCGGCGCGGTGCAGGAGATGGCCTATGGCCCGGAACGCAGCGCCTTCCAGCACTGGGCGGCGGAACAAGGAGCGACGACCATCATCGATGGCCTCGGCATGCTGGTGGAACAGGCGGCCGAATCGTTCTTTCTCTGGCGCGGCGTCCGGCCACGTACCGCACCGGTGATCACCGCGCTGCGCGCAGAGCTGGGCTGAATACCCATGACCGAGCCCCTGGCCATGACACAGCATCGCCGAATGGTCGCGGGCCTCGCTGAACGCCTGGCCGGTGACCGGGCCACAGTCGAGCGAATCGAGACACATATTTCCAGTTTGCTCCTCGTCGGTGATCAGGTCTTCAAACTGAAAAAACCGCTGGATCTGGGCTTTCTGGATTTCACCAACCTGGACCGCCGTCGCGTTGCCTGCGAGGACGAGCTGCGGCTGAACCGGCGACTGGCGCCGTCCATCTATCAGGCGGTGGTGCGGTTGAGCGGCAGCATCGATGCACCCCAACTGGATGGCGACGGCGAGACGCTCGACTACGCGGTCCGCATGGCGCGCTTTCCACAGGAGCAGCGGCTCGACCGGGTGCTGGCTCGTGGCGAACTGGAACCGAGACATCTGGAACAGCTTGCCGACACGGTCGCCGCATTCCATGCGCGAACCGCAAGTGCCGAGCTGCCGGACTGGCTGGCCGACCCCGAGCCACTGATCGAACCCATGCTGGCCAACCTGCAGCAACTCGAAGCATTCGGCGTCACGGTGCCGGAGGCGGTCCTCAGCCAGTTCCCCGGAGCCATATCCGCACTGCGTCCGCGACTACGACACCGCCTGGCCGCCGGTCTCGTGCGCGAGGGCCACGGCGATCTGCACCTGGAGAACATCGCCCTGATCGACGACCGCGCTGTCGCCTTCGACTGCATCGAGTTCGACGCACGCCTGCGCTGGATGGACGTAATGGCGGACATCGCCTTCCTGCTCATGGACCTGGACGACCGCGGCACGCCGCATCTGGCAACACGTTTCCTGAATCGGTATCTGGATGTGAGCGGCGACCATGAAGGGCTCGTGGATCTGCGCCTGTATCAATGCTACCGGGCGCTGATTCGAGCCAAGATCCATACCATCAACCTGAACGACCAGAGTCGATCGGAGCAGGACCGAGAAGCCGGGATCACGCGGCGCAACCGTTATCTGAACCTGGCCGGGCAGTATTGCCGACCACCGACACCGGAACTGATCACCACCTGCGGTCTGTCCGGCAGCGGCAAGTCCACCGAGGCACTGGCACTGGCCGAGCGCCTGGGCGCAATCCGGCTGCGTTCGGACGTGGAACGGAAACGGCTATTCGGTCTGGATGCGCAGGCACGCACCGGCTCTCCGGTGGCCGGTGCGCTTTATGGCAAGGACGCCAGTCAGGCCACCTATGCGACCCTGGAAAGCAAGGCAACCCAACTGCTCGCCGCTGGCTGGACCGTGATAATCGATGCCGCCTGCCTGAAACGCGCTGAGCGGGACCGGTTCCGGCAGCTTGCCATGGCGCAGGGTTGCCCGTGGCGTCTGCTGTACTGTGACGCCCCGGAGCAGACTCTGCGCCAGCGGCTGCAGAGACGGGCCGTGGAGGGCGACGATCCCTCAGAGGCGGATACCACCGTACTAGACTTCCAGTTGCAGCACTTCGAGCGACCGACGGACGAGGAACGCCGGCACCAGTTCCCGTCAGAGACGGGCCAGCCATGAACCTCGTGCTCGTGGCGTTGTTCACGACCACCATCGCCCTCGGTACCACCGTAGCCTGGCTGGGCACCAAACGCGGCCGCCTTGGCTGGGCACTGCCCCTCGTGCACGGCGGTATCGGCATCACCGCCATCACCCTGCTCGGTCACCGGGTATTCACCGGCCCGGAAAACCTCTGGTTCAACAGCGCCTTCTTCCTGTTCCTGCTGACCGCCATCGGCGGCATCTTCATGCTGGCCGTACACGGCCGCAAAGAGGCGCCGTTCCTCGGTCTGGTGGCACTGCACGCGCTGACAGGAATCGTGGCGTTTCTGGTTTTAATGGGAGGGGTTTAGGCCGTTTTATGTGTGATGTTTTACGTTTTACGTTCAAAGTTTTAAGTTTCTTAAAACCTAAACCTAAAACCTAAAACCTAAAACGTTACACATAAAACGGACCACTGCATCTCAGTGGTCCAACTCCTTCATCCAGAACATCATCGGCTTGTCGGTTTCTTCCGTGTCACCAACATCAAGCCAGCGGTAGGTGGTCTGGAGCGATGGCTGGCGGCGGTAGCCGCGGTTCTCCCAGAAACGGTCCAGCGGCACGTGGTCCGCCGGGCGCGCGGGATGGTCCGGAGGTCGCTGAACGGCGCAGAACACCGTGGTCCGGAAACCATTCTCGCGGGCGAAGTCCTCCCGGCCGTCGATGAAGGCAACGCCGATACCCTGACCGCGCCACTGGCTGCGCAGCACGGACTCGCCGAAATAGAAAATGCTGTCGACGTCGTAGCCCTGTTCGACGAAAGGTCGCTTGAATTCCTCGGTCTCGTCGGCCATCGGCAGGCCGGTTGCCACGCCGATAACCTCGTCGCCGGCCAGAGCCACGATGAACACGCTGCGCGGCGACGCCGCGTAAGTCTTCAGATACTGCTCCTCGTAAGCGTGATCACCGTCATACAGGTACGGAAACTCTCGGAACACCTCGATCCGCAGGCTGGCCAGCGCATCAAGGTAGGGATTGATTTCCTGTCCGCTCAGTTTCAGTAAACGCGGCGTCTCGGTCATCATTGGCGGGCCATCTCCGAATCCATGGGACTGCCCGCAAGGTTACCGGTTGACCTCCCGGCTCGTCCAAGAAAAGCGCGAATCCGCAGGCCGCACAGACCAGCGAAGTCCCGGCATGCGACAGTCCCGACTTGCGCCCTGCTTCCCGCTCCTGCTAGGGTCGACTGACCGCTCGATCAGCCACTGACCGCGAGCCACTTCCATGTCCACTGCCGTTTCGACCTCTGACTCGCTGCCACGCCGGGGTGCTGCCGACCGCATCGTGCATGCGGCCCGCACGCTGTTCGCCGAGAACGGCTACGACGGTGTGTCGATTCGAGATGTTGCCGACCGCGCACATGTCAGCAAGGCCAATGTTTTCCACCATTTCCGTAACAAGATGGGGCTGTACAAGGCCGTCCTCGGCGAGAGCTCGAACATGTTCGAGGAGGTGGTCGAGGTACTGCGCGAATGTGGCCAGCCGCCGCACGCACGGCTGGAACTGTTCATCCGCGAGAACCTGGCACTGATGCTACGTGACCCACACTCGGTCAATCTGTTCATGCGTCAGATGATGAGCACGCCGGACAACGCCCAGCGCGCCCTGGCCGAAGCCAACGTGGTGGATGGTTTCCGCAAGCTGATCGGCAATCTGGAGAGCCTGCAGGCGGAACAGCGTCTGGTCGAGGATGTCGATCCAACCGTGCTGGCCATGACCATCATTGGAGCCAATTTCATTTTCTTTCGCCTGCGCAGCGTGGTCGATCAGATTTCAGACCGGTTTCACGCCGATGATCCTGCGGCCTTCAGCAGCGCCCTGATCGAACTGCTGAACACCACTACCGGTCCGCCGGACAGCAGGCACGACTGACTCCGCAATCGCTCCTCCCTTGCACCGGGTCATCTGACCTGTTCCGCCCGAGGTGAATGTCGCCATGCCCTGGCTTCGAATCGCTATCCTGCTGAGTCTTGCCCTAGTCATCGGCTGCAGTGAGGACGGCAATGGCAATGATGAGGATACAGGTGGCAGACAGGACGCTGCGCTGATCAGCATCGAAACTGCACGTACCGAAGGCGTGGAGATCCTCGAGCGCACCATCGGCCGAATCACGTCCCGAACCACGCCCGACATTGCCTCCGAGGTCAGCGGCCAGATCACCGCCGTGCATGTGGATGCCGGCGACCGGGTCGAACGCGGCGATCTGCTGCTGGAAATCGATCCGGAGCCCTACCAGTTGGCGCGAGCCTCGGCGGCTACCGAGATCCGGCGCCTGGAGGTCGGTATCCGCAATCAGCAGCGGGAACTGAATCGCAACCAGGAGCTGCTGAAAGACGGCTTCGTCACCCGATCCACCGTCGACAGTCTGGAAAGCGAACTGGAAGCCACTCGTGAGCAACTGGGCGCGGCCCAGGTTCAACTCGACCGCGCCGAACGGGATTTACGCAAGACCAGGATAGAGGCCCCGGTGGATGCCGAGGTCGACGAGCGCCACGTCTCCGACGGCGACTATGTCGCCGTCGGAGAGACGCTGTTCCGCCTGATCAGCCAGGATCTTTTGCAAATTCGCCTGCCTTTTCCAGAGACCGTTGCGCAGCGCCTGGAAACCGGGCAACTCGCCCGCCTGCGTGCACCGCTCAGCGCCGGCGGAGAGGTCGAAGGCACGATCCGCGAACTGCGCCCCGGGCTGATGGGGAACAGTCGTACCGTGGAGGCCATAGTCAATGTCGAGAATCCCGGGGGCTGGCGCGAGGGCGGCAGCGTCAACGCCGATGTGGTGGTGATCTCACGCGACGGTGTCGTGGTGCCCACCAGTGCCATCGTGCAACGCCCGGCGGGAGAAGTGGTGTATGTAATCGAAGATGACGTGGCCCATGCCCGGGAGGTCGAAGTGGGCCGCCGCGGCCGCGATCTGACCGAGCTTCTCGATGGCGTCGAGGATGGCGAGACCGTCGCCGTCGATGGCGCGGGATTCCTGTCCGACGGCGCCGATGTCCGAATCGCCGACGAGGATGACGATGTGGAATAGGACCGTTCGATGACCCTCCCGGAGCTATCAATCCGTCGTCACGTCCTGGCCGTCATGCTCAGCGCAGTGCTGGTGCTGTTCGGAGTGATCGGCTACCAGCAGGTCGGTACCGACCGGATTCCCAACATCGACTTCCCGGTTATCACGGTGATCGTGACCCAGCAGGGCGCCGACCCGGACATCATCGATGCATCCATAACCTCGGTGGTGGAACGCGCGGTGAATACGGTACCGGGCATCGACGACATCAGTTCCACCTCCACGCCTGGCACCTCGGTGGTGAACATCACCTTCGATCTGGAAAAGGACGTCGATATTGCCTTCAACGAGGTGCAGGCAAAGGTCAACGAGGTCCGCCAGGAACTGCCGGAGGACGCCGAGGCACCGATCATCCGCAAGGTCGAGACGGACGCGCAGCCCATCATGTGGCTGGCAGTGCAGGGCGATCGCACCGTGCAGCAGCTCAGCGTCTATGCGCGCAATACCGTGCGACCGCAGCTGGAGAACATCAACGGCGTCGGCGAGGTGCGCCTGGGCGGTGGCCTGGAGCGCAACATCCGGGTCGAGATCGACCCGGATCGGCTGTCCGCCTACAACCTGACGGTGCAGGACCTGCTCAACGCCTTCGAGAACGAGCATTTCCAGCTGCCCGGCGGCTTTCTCGTGTCCGGCCGCAGCGAGCGGTTGATCAAGCTGGATCTGGAATACCACCAGCCCTTCGCGTTGGAAGAGCTCATAATCGCCTCGGACAACGGCGCGCTGATCCGGCTGCGCGATGTGGCGGACGTGGTGGACGGCCTGGAAGACCCGCGAACCCTGGCCCGGTTCAACGGCGAGCCCACCGTGGGGCTGGGTATCGTCAAGGTTTCCGGTACCAACACCGTGGCCATCATCAACGAGGTGGAACGCCGACTGAACGAGGAAATACGACCGCAGTTGCCGCCGGGGATGGAGATCAACATCGCCTCCGACCAGTCGGTGTTCATCCTCGAGATGATCGACACCCTGTTCCAGACCATCGCGCTGGCCATCCTGTTCGCGGCGCTTGTGCTGTGGCTGTTCCTGAAAAACCTGCGCTCGACCCTGATCATCGTGCTGTCGGTACCGATCTCGCTGGCCGCGATCATCGCGACGATCTTTTTCTTCGGCTACACCCTGAACAGCATGACCATGCTGGCCATGCTGCTGCTGATCGGCGTCGTCGTCGATGACTCCATCGTGGTGCTGGAGAACATCTTCCGGCATCGGGAAAACGGCATCCGCGATCCGGTGGAAGGCGCGATTGTCGGCTCCAACGAGGTATTCTTCGCGATCATCGCGACCACCCTGTCGCTGATCGCGATCTTCCTGCCGGTGCTGTTCATGGACGGCATCATCGGCCGCTTCTTCGAATCCTTCGCCGTGGTGGTCGCCTTCGGCGTACTGGCCTCCAGCCTGGTGGCGTTGACCCTGACACCCATGCTCTGCTCCCGCTTCCTGGCGGTACCCGAGCAGCATGGCCGCGTCTATAACGTCCTTGAACGCGCCTTCCGCGGCATGGAAAGCGGCTACCGCTGGCTGCTGCGCGGGGCGTTGCGTTTCCGCTGGATCACCCTGGGACTGGCGGCAATGATCACCGTCGGGGTCGCCAGCCTGCTCGGTGATCTGGGCGGCGAATTTTCACCGGAAGAGGACGAGGGCCAGTTCCTGATCATTCTGCAGACGCCCCTCGGCTCCAGTATCGACTACAGCGACGAGAAACTGGGCTTTGTCGAGCAGACCCTGAAGGAGCAGGAAGGCGTCAGCACTTTCTTCACCGCCGTCGGACTGGGCGATGACGGTCAGGTCAGCGAGGGGATTGCCTTCGTCCGGCTCGACCCGCGCGACCAGCGTGACCTGCACCAGCGGGAGATCATGGATGCCGTACAGGGGCGACTCGGCGAGATGACCGGCGCCCGCGCCTTCGCCTCGGTCATTCCGCTGATTGGCGGCCAGCGCGGCGAACCCCTCCAGTTCAACGTCGCCGGGCCGGAGCTGGACGAAGTCGCACGCCTGGCTGAGGAACTGGAACGCCGGCTGCGCGCCAGCGACCAGATCGCGACGCTGGATCTGGACCTGAACCTGGACCAGCCGGAGCTGGTGCTCAATGTGGACCGCGACCGCGCACGCAGCCTGGGGTTGACCACGTTCGAGGTGGCGCGGGCGGCAAACGTGCTGGCCGGTGGCCTCGATGTGGCCCGCTACAATGACGACCCCGGCGACGGCGAACGCTACGACATCCGCCTGAAAGCAAAGGACGGCAGTTTCGACAGCGCCGACGATCTGCGCCGGATTTTCCTGCGCTCGCCGGATGGCGACATGATCCGGCTGGATAATCTGGCGCAGTTCGACACCGATCTGGGGCCCTCGGTAATCGGTCGCTACGACCTGGAATACGCAGCGCAGTTCTATGCCAACCCGTCGGTGCCCCTGGCCGAGGCCGTGGACGGCGTGCGGGCCGAGGCAGAGGAAATCCTGCCGCTGGGTTATTCGCTCAATCTGGTGGGTCAGTCCGAGGAGTTCGAACGCACCGCAGCCGCCATCGTCTTCGTCTTTGTGGTAGCGACGGTGCTGGTCTACATGGTGCTGGGCAGCCAGTTCAACTCCTTCCTGCAACCGCTGGTCATTCTCGCCGCGCTACCGTTGGCCATGGTCGGCGGCGTGCTCGGCCTGTGGCTGGTCGGGCACACGCTGAACATCTATTCGATGATTGGTCTGGTGCTGCTCATTGGCCTGGTCACCAAGAACGGGATCCTGCTCGTGGATCTGACCAACCAGTACCGGGAGAAACGCGGGCTGAGCGTAAACGAGGCCCTGGAGGAGGCCTGTCCAATCCGACTGCGGCCGATACTGATGACCTCGCTGACCCTGATCCTGGCAATGCTGCCGGCGGCCATGGGCGCCGGTGCCGGCGCCGAGACCCAGGGCCCCCTGGCAGTCGCCATCATCGGCGGCATGGTGTCGTCGATGCTACTGACCCTGGTGGTGATTCCGGCGGCCTATTCCCTGGCCGAAAACGGCTTCCAGCGGCTG
>LFIK01002460.1_pt1 | contig 14989 bp, 17 predicted proteins | sample 643401 | NCBI WGS metagenome assembly LFIK01 (sample SAMN03777447, study PRJNA286221) | soda lake metagenome | biome: soda lake; feature: Kulunda steppe; material: water; isolation source: sample T5-Br brine of Lake Tanatar-5 | place: Russia: Kulunda steppe | collected 2010-07 | reverse complement strand
GGCAGGGCACCCAGCGTGGGATCGCGGACCGGTGGGGTATCGACCTGATCCACGGTGGAAACTGTCAACGGTCAGTGGGTTCTGCCCAGTGGTGGCCAGTAGAGCTTCCCGGTCGTGGCCAACAGAACTGCCCAGGCGTGGCCAGTAGATTGAGTCCCGTGGTGTGGTGTAGGACCGTGCGTCTTGGTTGTCAGGTGCGGGGTGCTGCGGGCAGGGACGGTAGACGGTCGGGGTCGTCGAGGAGTGCGGCGACGGAGCCAGCGGCGATGTAGCGGCGGTCGGCGGCGATCATCTCGTCGTTCATCTCGACCAACAGGGCGCCGACGAGCCGGATGACGGACTCGGTGTTGGGGAAGCTCTGCACGACATCGGTTCGGCGCTTGAGCTCGCGATTGAGGCGTTCGATCGGGTTGTTGGACCAGATCTTCGACCAGTGCGCCGGCGGGAAGCCGGTGTAGGCGAGCAGGTCGGTCTCCATCGCTTGGAGCCGCTCGGCAACGGTCGGGGCGATGGACTCGAGTTGGTCGACGACTTGGCGCAGTTGGCCGACGGCCAGCTCTCGGTCGGGCTGGGCGAAGATGGTGCGGATCAGCGCGGAGATCACGGTGCGGTGCTGGGTCTTTGAGACCGCGAGCAGGTTGCGCATCGCATGCACCCGGCATCGCTGCCAGCTCGAGTTCTGCAGGACCTTGCGGATCGCGGCCTTCAACCCCGCATGGGCGTCACTGATGACCAGACGGACCCCGTCGAGGCCGCGGTCACGCAGGTCGCGGAGGAACTCGGTCCAGAACGTCTCGTTCTCCGAGTCGCCCACGTCGACGCCCAAGACCTCCCGGTGGCCGTCAGCCCGCAGCCCGGTGGCGAACACCACGGCCTTGGAGACGACCTGGCCGGCTTCGCGCACATGGAGATAGGTCGCGTCCAGCCAGACGTACACGAACGGCTGATGGTCGAGCCGGCGGGTGCGTAGCGCGGTCACGTCGGCGTCGATGCCTTTGCAGATCCTCGACACCGAGGACTTCGAGATCCCGGTGTCGCACCCGAGCGACTTGACCAGATCGTCGACCTTCCGCGTCGAGGTCCCGGTGATGTAGGCGGTCATGATCACCGCCCACAGCGCCTTGTCGATCCGCCGGCGTGGCTCGAGCAGCTCCGGGAAGAAGCTGCCCTTCCTGAGCTTCGGGATCTGCACGTCGAGATCCCCGGCCGGGGTCGACAACAGCTTGGGTCGGTGGCCGTTGCGCTGCGCCACACGGGTCGGGGTGCGCACGCCGTGCTCAGCACCAATCGTGCCGGTCAGCTCGGCCTCGATCAGCTCCTGCAGGGCGGCAGCCAGGATCTCGGCGATGGAACTCGTCAACGACGCGTCGGTGCCCTGCAGACGCGTGGCGATCTCATCGATGGCAGACTCGTAGTGGGTCATCGTGTCGAACCTTTTTGTGTAGGAGCTTGAAGATTCGCACGGTGGCCCACCTACGTCGTGACCGACGTGACGGACCTGCTCCTACACCACTACGTGGGACTCACCCGTGACTGGGATACCCGGGTCGGCACGATCGAGCTCGCGATCCCGAAGCTGCGGAAGGGCTCGTACTTCCCGGACTGGTTGCTCGAGCCGCGCCGCCGTGCGGAGCGGGCGCTGGTGCAGGTCATCGCGGACTGCTACCTGGCCGGGGTGTCGACCCGCCGGGTCGACAAGCTGGTCAGACAGCTCGGGCTGGACGGGATCTCCAAGTCCCAGGTGTCCGAGCTCGCGAAGACCTTGGACGAGGTCGTGGAGGGATGGCGGAGTCGGCCGTTGGACGCCAGCCCCTACACCTACATCTGGGTTGATGCGGTGACCCAGAAGGTCCGTGAGGGCGGAAGGATCGTCAACGTCGCGGTGGTGCATGCGGTCGGCGTGAACGCCGAAGGGCGCCGTGAGACGTTGGGGATGGACGTGATCACCACCGAGGACGGGGCCTGCTGGACCGCGTTCCTACGCTCCCTGGTGGCCCGCGGGCTGTCCGGGGTGCAGCTGGTCATCTCCGACGCCCACGCGGGCCTGAAGGACGCGGTGGCGGCCGTGCCGGCGCGACCTGGCAACGCTGCAGAACCCACTTCATGCGCAACCTGCTCTCCCGGGTCCCGAAGTCCGCCCACGGCCTGGTCGCACCACTGGTCCGCTCCATCTTCGACCAGCCCGACCACAACTCGGCCTGGGCCCAGCACGCCCGGATCGTGGAACAGCTCACCGGCCGGTTCGACGCCGCGGCGGACCTGCTCGCCGAGGCCGGTCACGAGATCCTGGCGTTCACCGCCTTCCCCAAGGCCCACTGGCGGCAGCTGCGCAGCAACAACCCGTTGGAGCGGCTGAACAAGGAGGTCCGCCGACGCACCGACGTGGTCGGCATCTTCCCCAACCGCGCCGCCATCGTCCGCCTCGTCGGCGCGGTCCTGGCCGAACAGCACGACGAGTGGCAGGTCGCACGCCGCTACATGTCCGCCGACTCCCTCGCCGCCGCCCGCAACCGCGACCACGACACCCCCAACCACCCCGACGACAAGGAGGACCAGCCAGCCCTACCCGACGCCGCCTGACCCGATGTCAGCGGCCCAGGATGGCGCCCACCCATACACCACCTTGACGGACGTGACCCCCCGCCGTCCGCCCCGTCCCCCTCGGAGGCACCACCACCGAGAAACGGTTGATTCAGGCTCAGGCGAGGTCTCGTAGGTGCGAGCCGAACGAGACCCTGCACGTCGGGCCAGTTCAACGGTGCTTGCTCCCTGACAGGCGGTCTTGGTCGCAGCCTCCGCTGCGCTGCAGCGCTTGACTGACGCACCCACCGCGGCTGCCCGGCGCCGAACTCGTCGTCCAGAGGAAGCCCGGCAGGGCCCGCCCTGTTCGCGTCGCCCGGATCGCAGGATCTCTCGAGCAGGTGCTGGGGTTCATGGTCCATGTGAAGACCACCGCTTCGCGGTGTCCGACTGAGCCGTTCCGGCTCGCCATTGGGGCATGTTAGATTTAATATCACGTTGACGGCGAAGACGATACGCTGGCCCGCATACCGCGGTGGTGTGATAGTGACCGCAGGACACCCGTCGACCTGGTGGAGATCGCATGGAGCACGATCCTGTCACCCTCGAGCTGGCCTCCTTCCTCACCGAGCTTCGATGGGACCACCTTGATGAGACGGCACGTAGCCAAGCACGGTTCGTGCTGCTGGAGACGATGGGTGCGATGGTCGGCGGGTCGCGCTTCGAGCACGTAGAGCACCTCGCAGCTCATGCGGCCGAAACTGCTCCGGTTCCGACGTCCGCCCTGCTGGGCTTCTCCGCCCGCTGTGCTGCACCGATGGCGGCACTGGCGAACGGCTGCAGCGCCACGGCGCTGGAGATGGTGGGCGGACATCGCCGCTCCTACGGGATGCCCGGCATCGCTGCGATACCGGCGGCCCTGGCGCTCGCTGAGGAGCACGACAGCTCCGGCCGCGACCTCCTCGAGGCGGTGGTGGCGGGGTACGAGATCGGTGCACGCGTGAGCATGGCGTGCGTGCCGTGGCGTGATCCGTTCCACGGGCACGGGTCGCTGTCCATGGTCGCTGCAGCCGTGGCCTGCGCGCGCATCAAGGGCTTCTCCGTTGCTGAGATGGCGAAACTGCTCGACACGGCGGCGCTGTTGCCGATCTTCGCTCACCGTCGCACAACCTGGGCTGGCGGAACGATGCACAACGCCTACCCAGCGGTGAGCGCGTTCAACGGGGTGCTTTCGACCGAGTTCGTACGGGCGGGTCTAACCGCACCAACAGAGGGCCTCCAGAGGTCGTTCGGGGAGATCGCAACCGAGGACTTCAAAGCTCGCGAGTTGGTCGAGGGCCTGGGCGAGGGCTTCGAGATCACGCGTGGCTACCTCAAGACCTATGCAGGCGACCGCCATCTGCACTCGGCAATCGACGCGCTGCGCGGCGCCATCAGTGGACACGAGATAGATGCAGGCAGCATCGAGTGGATCGACGTTTACACCTACTTCAAGGCTGCCCGTTGCGAAGAACGGAACCCGCAGAACTACCTCGCCGCTCGTTGGAGCGTTCCCCATGCGCTGGCCGCCTACCTGGTCCTTGGGCATGCTCGCTGGAGGGCCTTCACCGACGAGGCGGTGGCTGACGAGGCGATCTTCCAACTGCGCCAGCGGGTGCGGATGCATGAGGACCCGGACTACACGCGTGTCGAGCCCGCGGAGCGGCCAGCAAGAGTCGAGGTCCGCTTCCGTAACGGCTCCTGCCTCGAGCACACGGTGCGGTTCACAAGCGGTGACCCTGAGTCGCCCTCAACCCCGGTCGAGAACTACACCCGGTACCTCGATGCGGTGGACGGGGTCCTCGATGCGGAAGCCGCCGAGCAGTTGGGCCAGAAGGTTCTGGCGATAGAGGAGCTCCCCGATGTGCGTGAACTGACTCGGCTGGCGACCACCGAGCATCAGCCAGAATCGCGTAACGGTGCAGACGGAGCACGGTCCGAGAGGTAGCCGTCTTCGTACCCCAGCTGGTGGGTGATGTCGCCGGCTGCTCTCACGACCAGGTCAGCGATACCGCCGAGTTCGGCGCGCAAGCGTTCCATCGGTCCACAAACGGAGATGCTCGCCACGGGGGCGCCCGTGTGGTCAAGGACAGCGGACGCCACGCTCGCCGCGCCTGCCTGGCGCTCACCGAAGGAGGTGGAATACCACTGGGAACGCACCACCTCCAGCTCGGCACGCAGTTGATCGACATCGGTGATCGTGCGCTCTGTCAGGGGGACGAGCGTCAGGTCGGCCAGGTAGCGATCCCGCTCCTCCTCAGACATGAACGCCAGGAGGACCTTCGAAGAACTCCCGGCGTAGAGGGGGAACTCCTGACCCACCTGCACCGTCATCAGAACCTCACGGGGGGGCACCACCTGGTCAACGTAGAACCGTGTCCAGCCGTTGCGCAGGGACATCGTCGCCGTTTCCTGCGTCTGCTCGGACAACTCCTTCAGATGCGGCGCTATGACCTCGCGCAGGTCCACGCGGTCGATGAAGGTCTGTCCCAGTGAGAGAACGGCCCTTCCGAGCCGATAGCGATGGTTGCTGTCTGATTCAACGAACCCCCTACTCGCGAGGGTGGTCAACACCCTGTGCACGGCGGCCTTTGACTGTCCGAGTTCGGTGGCGATCTCCGTGACACCCAGTGTTGGGGAGTCGGCCCTTGTGAACAGGAGCAGCACGTCCATCGCGCGCTCGATGGTGGCTATAAGCCGCCGTGGTTGCTCCGTGGTCGCCATCTTGTGATCCCTTCCGCCGTGCACGCAGGTCCCGTCCCGCGGCTGGTGTAACGGCGACACCGGGCGCGGTTCCTGTTGGGGACGTTAGGCGACGTGTGCGGCATCGCGGTGGGGGTCGGGTTCGGGGTGTTCCTACCTGGGGGCGGTGAGGTCGAGGTCGCGGCGGATCATCTGCAGCAGCCGGACATAGCGGGTCTGCCTCGGGCTGGCCAACGCACGACTCGAGGGCCTCAACCAGCGGGTGCGCCTCATCATGCGACGCGCCTTCGGGTTCCACTCCGCCAAGGCCGCCCTCGCGCTGGTCATGCTCTCCGCAGGCCCCGTCAGCCTCACCCTGCCGTGGGAGCCAGCCGCCACATGACCCATATCCATGCCGGAAGAGCCCGCTTTCCCTACACCCCTGCTTCGGACCCCGTGATCGCAGGGCCGCTCGGGATCACCAGCTGCATCGGTGACACCACCGAACCCGTCCGGGGATCACTGGCCCACGCCCCACGTGTTCCGACTGAAGGAATAATGTTGCATCTAGAGGAACAACGGTCTAGCCTTCCGGCATCGCTCGGAGGAAAGCTGTGGCTGTTCTCGATGCACTGATTCGCGACGTGAGGGTCGTCCGACCGGATGCTGGAGCAGTCGAAGCGGCCGATGTCGGCATCACCGGTGGGGCCATAGCTCGGGTGGCGCCGGGCATCGATTCCTCAGAGGCGCATGAGATCGTTGAGGGCGGCGGCAAGGTCGCCTTCCCAAGTGCTGTTGACGCCCACAAGCACTGGGGGATCTACAACCCGCTCGATGTCGACACCCGTACGGAGTCCAGAGCAGCTGCTCACGACGGCGTAGCGGTCGGTCTGGGGCAGTACTACCTCAATCGATCCGGCCCGTATGTAGCGTTCCTGCCACAGGTTTCGGAACTCGCCGATGGCAACGCGCACGTCGACTACGCCTTCCACCTCGCGGCCATTGTGAACCAGCACATCGAGGAGCTTGAGTGCCGCGTCGTCGATCACGGCGTCGCGCACCTCGAGTTCGTCACGCGTGGTATCCAGCGGCTCCGGGAAGCGCGTCCAGACCTCGCTGATCGGATCTCGCTCTCGATGCATTTCGAGACAGCGGAGATTGTGACCGCGTACATGAAGCTCGTCGGGCGGGATCTGAGTCTGTCCGGGCTTGAGGCCTACCATCGCTCGCGCCCTCCGCACTCGGAGGGGCTGGCCATCGCGTTCGCTAGCTACCTCGCTCACGAGACGGGCGTGGCGAACATCAACCTACTCCACCTCTCCTCGGCCACGGCGTTGGGTCCCGCTCAACGGATGCGGTCCGCGTTGCCCCATGTTGACTCCCGCCGCGAGGTAACGATCGGACATCTGCTGGCCGGTATCAAGACCGCAGGAATCGAGGCCAAGGTCAACCCGCCGATCCGCCCACGTGAGGATGTGAAGCACTCTGGGAACATGTGCTCAGCGGCAATGTTGACTGGGTCGTCTCGGATCAAGCCTGCTGTCGCGAGAAGCTCAAGTTTTGCGCGGACCGCCAAGAAGTGCTGGTCGCGAAAGCGGAATTCGGTGGGGCTGATTATCTGCTGCCAGGTCTGGTCTCCGAGGGTGGAAAACGTGGGATATCGCACATTGACATCGCCCGTCTCACCAGCTGAAATCCGGCGCCACGGTACGGCTTGGACAATAAGAGGACTATCGCTCCCGGCTACGACGGCGACATCGCCTTGGTCGATGCGAACCGCAGCCGGGTCGTCACCGCGGGTGGCTCCGAGTCCACCCAGGAGTGCAGCGTCCTCGACGGCGTTGAGCTCGGCGCCTCGGTGGTAGATGTGTTCCTCTGTAGGATCCCGATCGTCAGGGACGGTGCGGTGACTAGCGACCCTCACGGACGCTTCTTGAGGCGCATGTAGATGGTTGGCACCGCGAACTTCGATGCAGTCATCGTCGGCGCCGGCGGCGGCGGATTGACCGCAGCGGCCGTACTGGCGGAATCCGGACGAGACGTGCTCGTTCTGGAGAAACTCGATCGGGTCGGGGGCAACACGCGCCTCAGCTCGGGTTCGATCCCCGGAGCCGGAAGTCGACTGCAGTCTGCCCGTGGCATCGACGATGATGCCGGCCGCTACGAACAGGACGTGCTGCGTCAGACCGACGGCCGGGTCGATCGAGGCGTTCTACGCGCCTTGGTGGAGCAGAGTGCGCCCCTGGTGCACTGGATCCTGGACGAGGTTGGGCTCGGTCTCGAGTTGATCACCGCCTACCGCCACGTCGGTCACTCCGTTCCCAGGCTCCACGTCCCTGCTTCGCGCTCAGGGTCCGAGCTCATCGCCGCTTTGCGTCGGGCTGCTGAGACGCGCGGCGCGATGCTTGCCACCGGAACTCCCGTTCATCACCTCGACCGCCGGCCAGAAGGCTTCGAGTTGACCGTGAAGGTCGGAGGCGGCACGCCCGAGCAGGTCCGTGCGGGCGTGGTCCTGTTGGCCGCAAACGGCTTCGGTGCGAACCGCGAAATGATCGCCGAGCACTGCCCTGAGATGCTCGAAGCCCTCTACTTCGGAGCCGAGGGGAGCACCGGTGAGGCGATCAAGTGGGGACAGGCATTGGACGGCCAACTGGCCAACATGGGGGCCTACCAAGGGCACGGAAGTGTCGCTGTTCCTCACAACCTTCTACTGTCCTGGACCGCGATGGAGAAGGGGGGGATTCTCGTTGACGCACACGGCAAGCGCTTCGTCGACGAGACCAGGGGCTACTCGCGGACCGCCCGTGACGTTGTGAACGCGGCTGCTCCCCGATGGGCGATCTTCGACGAGCAGGTCGCTGCGGACATGCGGGCGACGTCACCGGACTACGTCGAGCTCGAATCCATGGGCGGGGTCCGTTGTGCAGGTGACCCGATATCGCTGGCCGAGGCGTGTGATGCTGACCCAAGCACCCTGGCCGAGAGCGTTGCCTACTTCAGTGATGCCGCTGCCAGGAGGGTCGCTGATGCCTTCGGTCGCACGGAGTTCGGGCACGCCCCGCTTCGCGGTGCGTTGTCGGCGGTGCGGGTTGAGCCTGCGCTGTTCCACACCCAGGGCGGTCTCCGGGTCGATGAGCACGCCCGAGTGCTCGACTCCGGTGATGAGCCGATCCCGGGTCTCTACGCAGCAGGAGGGGTGGCAGCTGGGATCTCGGGCGATCGCGGTGGAGAAGGCTACTGCTCAGGGAGCGGCCTCCTCAGCGCGTTGGGTCTCGGCAGGATCGCCGCGTTACACGCTCTTGAACTCCAGGCCACGTAATCGAGTCGTTGCAAGAAGGGTCCATGATGCGGCAGGTCTACTTTCAGAAGCACACCGTTATGGGTCGTCTACCGATCCTCGACAGGATGTATGACCGGCACTTCGCCGCGTTGCTGGGAGAGTGCACGGAGGTAACCTTCGGCAGTTTGCCTGCTGAGACGTACCAGGTTGACCTACCGGAGGGACTGGTTCGTTACGGGTGCATCGAGACGCTCTTCGCGTCATTCTTCGGCCTGCGAGCGCGAGCTGTGGAGGCAGCCGGCTACGACGCCTACGTGATCGGCACGTCACAGGATCCGGGAATCGAACTGGCACGCGCACTTGTCGACATCCCCGTGGTGGGATACGGCCACGCGGCGGCGTCGTTCGCTCGGACGATCGCTGACCGGTTCACCTTCGTCGGATTTATTCCCGAACTGGAGGAGGTGATCCGTCGGAACATGGCGTCCTACGGGTTCGCTGATCACCTTACGCCTTTCAGCTACATCGTGGACGGAGCAGAGGTGGTCAGCTCAGCGCTGCAGGGTGAACCGGATGCGTTCGTCGATCGCTATCTCGCTGCGTGCAGGGAGGCCATCGCGGCCGGCGCAGAGGCCATCATCCCCGGTGAAGGCCTTCCCAACGAGATCCTCTGGAGCCAGGGGATCACCGAGGTTGACGGTGTACCCATAGTGGATGCCGACGGAGCGGCAGTGATGCTCGCCGAGCAGCAGGCGCGGATGTATGAAGCCGGAGTCCTGCAGGCTTCGCATACTGGCTACTTTCGGGCCCGGCCTCCAGAGGACATGCTTGCGCACATCGTCCAGCTATTCGCGCCCGCAGCCATGGACGCGTCCAAACTGTGAGGTGATTATGGCCCGCAGTGAACTCGTCAACAATCGCGATGTAGATGTCGTCGTAGCCGTAGCGGGTGCCGCAGGACTGTCGGCTGTCTTAGCCGCAGCTGACGCGGGACTAGCGGTGCTCGTTGCCGAAGCACGCGAATCCTTTCGTCATCGCTCCAACACGGCGATGAGCACCGCCATGATTCCGGCCGGAGGAAGCCGATGAAGCTATCGAACGTGACACTGACGTCGGTTCTGCAGGCAAGGGCTGCAGAACACGGTGAGAAACTTCTTGTCGACTTCGGCGAGCAGCAACTGACCTACCGCGGCCTCCATGAGGACTCAGAACGTCTTGCTCGAGGACTTGCCGCGCTTGGAATCAAGCCCGGTGACAACGTCGTCATCTGGATGCCGAACAACGCGGAGTGGCTGACCTCGTTCTTCGCACTTGCGAGGTTAGGCGCCCGTGCGGTTCCACTCAACACGAGGTTCCGTACCCACGAATTGCGGTACGTCTTGGAACAGTCTCGGTCAGTCGGATTGATCATCACGGACCGTTTCCTCCGCATGAATTACGCACACATGGTGTCGGAAATCTGGCCCGAAAAGCAACGCGTTGACACCGAGGAAACAGGAGAGAATCGCCTCTCTTTGCGGTTCGTCGTTGCCGTCGCCCAACACACCCCGGCTAATATGCTGAGTTTCGATGAGGTTCTCACCACCGGCGACGATGCCCAACCGATGGTCGACGCGCTCTCAGCGGATAGCACCGCCTGCATCGCCTACACCTCAGGAACCACCGCGTTCCCGAAGGGAGCGATGCTGAGTCACAGTTCGCTGATCAGGAACGCCGAGTGCGTGAGCATGTACTGGATGTTGGAGCAGTCGGACCGACTCTTCAGTCCCTTTCCGTTCTACCACCTTGCTGGACTGACGAACTCGTTCCTGGCGACGCTGGTTGCCGGCGCGTCTCTTTACTCAGTCGCCAAGTGGGATCCCATCGAGGCGATGAGCATCCTGGAGCGACACCGCTGTTCCTGCTACGTCGGCCCGGCAACGACACAGATGGACCTTCTCAACAGTCCAGACCTCACCCGGTTCGACCTTTCAACAGTGAGGCTTGCGCAAGCCACGCACCACGAGACGGTTGGACGTCGCCTACATGAAGAGCTGGGCTGGGAGATCTCCGGCGTCTACGGCTTGACCGAGGGGGCACCCAACGTGTGCGTTGGTGATCTCCGCGATCCCGTACATACCAGGATAGAGCGCGGGGGGCGGCCGTTTCCTGGCATCGAGGTGCGCATCGTGTCACCGAGTTCGCTGGTGGACCTTCCCGATGGCGAACCCGGTGAGATCCTGGTCCGCGGCTGGAATATCATGGCCGGCTACTACGAGAAGCCCGAGGAGACGGCGAAAGCCATCGATAGTGATGGCTGGCTACACACTGGGGACATGGGGAGCCTCGATGCAGACGGGTATCTGACCTACAAGGGCCGCTACAAGGACATGATCAAATCGGGCGGTGAGAACATCTCAACCGAGGAAATCGAAGCCGTTCTCCTACGACACCCCAAGGTTCACCAAGCGCAGGTAATCGGGATACCGGACGATCGGAAGGGTGAGGTCCCACTCGCATTCGTCGAGACTAAGCCCGGACGAACGTGTACCGAAGACGAGATCATCGACTTCTGTCGCGCACGGGTGGCGAACTTCAAGATTCCGAAGACTGTCCGCTTCATCGATTCTTGGCCGCTAACCCACATCGGAAAGATTCAGAAGTTCGAACTCCGCAAACTCGTATGAAAGACTGATGGACAGATAGCAAGAACCGACCGGCCACATCTAGCGACGGGAGCGAACCATGTCACAGAGCGTACTCAGCAGCGCGGCGATCGTTGGAGTCGGGGAGACGGAGGTCGGGCGAGTCGAGGGGAAGTCTGCTCGACAGTTGGAGAACGAGGCCATCGATCTTGCGTTGAGGGACGCAGGAATATCAAAGGATGATGTCGATGGCATGATGACCTTCCTCAGGTGGGACTCCGGGTGGGAGACGAAAGCACCTATCCTCGCTGAGCGCCTCGGTATCTCCCCTGCGTTACCGATGACCCTCACCTTCGGGGGATCGAGTTCCGCGTCGCTCTTCTTCTATGCGGGTCTGCTCGTTGCCTCGGGGATGGCAGAGGTTGTCGTCGTTTCTTCTGCGGACACCCAGTTGTCGAAGGGTGGACGGCGTGAGACGATGAGGGAACTCGTCCACGGGACGGCAGATCCACAGTTCGAGATCCCATTCGGGGCGAATAACCCCGCGACTTATGCGCAGTATGCCCAGCGGCGCATGTTCGAGTACGAGAACACGCGTGAACACATGGCGAGCGTCGCGGTAGCTATGAGACGCCACGCCATGCGTCACCCGAAAGCCCAGATGAGGCAGCCACTCTCCATCGACGATGTCTTGGCTTCGCGTCCGATCACCACGCCATTCAACCTGTTTGACTGCGCGGTAATCAGCGACGGTGGGTGGGCCTTCGTCATCACATCAGCGGTTCATGCCCGTGAGCTCAAGCAGCCACCGGTGTTCATGCTTGGAGCGGCTGAATCCCACCATGCAAACTGGATCAGTCACATGGACACACTGTCTTCCACGGCAGCCGCGAACTGCCCAGAGAAGGCGCTATCCATGGCGAACGCAACTCGCGACGATGTCGACCTGTTGTTCCTGACTGACCAGTTCACGATCTGCCCGATCATCGAACTCGAAGACCTCGGTTTCTGCGGGAAGGGTGAGGCTGGGTACTTCATCAGTGATGGTGAAACTGATCTTGGCGGGATGCTGCCGACGAATACCCACGGCGGTCTCCTCTCGTACTGTCATCCCGGTAAGGGACAGGCCTTCGCGCACTTCCATGAGGCGGTGGTCCAGTTGCGCAACGGAGCCGGGGATCGGCAGGTCGAGGATGCTGAGATCGCCTACGTGCATGCTGCCGGTGGCACGATGTCAGCACACGTTTCGATGGTTCTCGGAAATGAGATGAGGTGATTCTTCTGACTCTCATGACGGCATCTACTCATTCTCAGCCTCACGCCAGGCTCGCAGCTCCATCCAGAGGAGGTCTTGCACATGCATGACGACAAAACCGCCCGGCCACTTCCCGAAATCGATGAGGACACCGCTCCGTACTGGGAGGCGTGCGCGGAGGGTCGACTCCTCCTGCAGCGCTGTGATGCATGCCAGGCTCTTCAAACCTATCCACGACAGAGGTGCGCAGAGTGCTGGAACAACGATCTCACGTGGATCGAGGCATCGGGGCGGGCGACCATCTACAGTTTCAGCATTGTTCATCGTCCGCCACCAGGGTTCGAGGCTGAGAGTCCCTACGTTCTGGCGATCGTGGAACTTGAAGAAGGCATCAGGATGATGACCAACATCATCGATGTCGCTCCGGAAGATGTATCGATTGGCCAAGCCGTCACTGTAGTGTTCGAGCAGGTGACCGAGGGCGTCGCACTCCCGAAGTTCGTGGTTGATGCCGCCTCGTGAGGACCTGAATCGGCGGTCCGTCTCCGCGACGAATGGAGCACCTCCGAAGTTGAGGGGGTGCGTGGCCGTGGCGGGAGACGGTTGATGGTGCTTGGAGAAGCACAGGGACCCCGCGAGGATGGGGCGGGATGTCCGGCGCTTCGGAAGTTGAGGGGGCGCGGTAGCTGGGTGGGGTGCTGCTGAGGTTGTTCGGAGTAGCACAGGGACCCCGCGAGGATGGGGGTGCTGAAGCCACCCAACCTGGGGATCCCTGTGCTCGCCGAGCCTACGTCCATCTGTCGTGCTCTGGTCGGACTCGCCGACGTCGACGTTGTCGGTATGCTCGGTTGGACCGTGCCGATGCAGGTCTACATTGAAGCGTCCCGGGTTCTCTGCCGCTCCTATGTGGGTTGCGGCTCTGGGGTTGAGGTGAGCCCCGTGTAGTGGTCCAGGTGTTGTGCGACTCTGATGCCCGAGGTTCGGGCAGGAGGATCACGACACGATGAGTAACAGGCGCCGGCACACGCCGGAACAGATCATCCGCAAGCTCGCTGAGGGCCACAAGATGCTCTCGGCCGGCAACGACCTCGAGGAGGTCTGCCGGCATCTTCAGGTCTCGGAGTCGACCTGGCACCGGTGGCTAGCCCAGTACGGCGGGATGAAGGCCTCCGACGCGAAACGGCACAAAGAGCTCGAGGGTGAGAACGCCCGGCTGAGGAAGCTGCTGGCCGAGGCGGAGCTCGACAAGGCGATGCTCAGAGAGCTGTCGGAGGGAAACTTCTGACCCCGGACCGCCGACGCAGCGCCATCAAGATGCTGCGTGACCGGTTCGGGGTGTCCGAACGTCGTGCCTGCAAGCTGGTCGGGCAGCACCGCTCCACCCACCGGCTGCCCGCCCCCCTGGTGTCCAACGAGGAGGCCGAGTTGCGTCGGTTCCTGATCGCGTTCTCCAAGGCACGTCCGCGCTGGGGATGGCGGCGGGCAGCGAAGGCTGCCCGGCGTGCCGGGTGGCAGGTCAACGACAAGCGCATCCGCCGTCTGTGGCGTGAGGAGGGCCTGAAGGTCCCCCAGGGCCGCAAGAAGAAGCGGCCGTGCGGGATCGGGACCCACGTCGGCGCGATGTGCCCGATCCGCCCCGATGCGTTGTGGGCGTGCGACTTCCAGTTCGACGTCACCGCCGATGGCCGCACACTGAAGCTGCTCAACATCATCGACGAGTTCACCCGCGAGGCGCTGGCCATCGAGGCCGACCGCGCGATCGACGCGGACACCGTCGTGACCGTCCTCGACCGGCTCGCGGCCGAGCGGGGCCGCCCGCCGGCGTTCCTGCGGTTCGACAACGGCCCGGAGTTCATCGCCCACGCGGTGGCTGACTGGTGCCGGTTCAACGGCGTGGACACGGTGTTCATCGATCCGGGCTCGCCGTGGCAGAACGCCTGGATCGAGTCGTTCAACGGCCGGCTGCGTGACGAGCTGCTCAACGCCTGGCAGTTCGACTCGCTCCTCGAGGCGCGGGTCCACCTCGGCGACTGGCGCATCGACTACAACTGCAACCGTCCCCACACCGCACACGGCGATCTCACCCCAACCGAGTTCGCCAACCGCTGGACCACCAACCAACCGAAAGCCGCATAGCGCCTGGACCAACTACCGGGACCCCCTCAGGGTGAGGGTTGCGTAGTGGGCGGTTTCGTACTCCACGGGGCTGAGCATGTCCAGGGATCCGTGGAGGCGTCGTTGGTTGTACCAATCGACCCAGCCTGCGGTCGCGTACTCGACGTCGGCGTGGGTCCGGTAGGGCCCGGCGTGGAACACGGTGGTGCGGATGCACTCGGTCTTGTACAGGCCGATCACGGACTCCATCAGGGCGTTGTCGTACGCGTCGCCGACTGAGCCGATCGAGGGGCGGATGCCCTCGAGGTCGAGATGCTCGGTGAACCGGATGGAGGTGTATTGGGCGGAACGGGCTATCCGATTAGCTCCTCCTACCCCTACATGTTGTGGTGGCGCTGTCAGGCGATGATGTCGTTGTAGGGGGCCGGTGGGGTCTGCACGGCCTGTTCGAGCAGTCGGTAGAACAGCAGACCG
>LFIK01002458.1_pt1 | contig 14993 bp, 9 predicted proteins | sample 643401 | NCBI WGS metagenome assembly LFIK01 (sample SAMN03777447, study PRJNA286221) | soda lake metagenome | biome: soda lake; feature: Kulunda steppe; material: water; isolation source: sample T5-Br brine of Lake Tanatar-5 | place: Russia: Kulunda steppe | collected 2010-07 | reverse complement strand
GAAATCGACGGCGTGGTCTACAAGGTCGACCGGCTGGACTGGCAGGAGCGGCTGGGCTTCGTTTCACGCGCGCCGCGCTGGGCGATCGCGCACAAGTTTCCGGCCGAGCAGGCCCACACCATTCTCAAGACGATTTCCCTTCAGGTCGGCCGCACCGGTGCGCTGACGCCGGTCGCCGAATTGGCGCCCGTGACCGTCGGCGGCGTCGTGGTCAGCCGGGCAACGCTGCACAACGAGGACGAGCTGGCGCGCAAGGATGTGCGCATGGGCGACACGGTCATCGTCCAACGCGCCGGGGACGTCATTCCGCAGATCGTCGGCGTTTTGCTCGACCGGCGCCCCGAAGATGCGGCCCGGTTCGAGATGCCGGACCATTGTCCGGAATGCGGGTCCGAGGCCATCCGGCCAGAAGGGGAAGCCATCCGCCGCTGCACCGGCGGCCTGATCTGCCCCGCTCAAGCCAAGGAACGGCTGAAGCATTTCGTCAGCCGTGATGCCTTCGACATCGAAGGGCTCGGCGGCCGCACCATGGAACAATTCTACAATCGCGGCATCGTGACGACACCGGTCGATATCTTCACCCTGGCCGAACGCAACGAACACGGCTTTAGCGAACAGAACCAGCCACCTCTGTCGACTTGGCAGGGCTGGGGGCCGAAATCGGTCAACAACCTGTTCACCGCCATCGACCAGCGGCGGCATATGCCGCTCGACCGGTTCATCTATGCCTTGGGCATTCGCCATGTCGGCCAGGCCACGGCGCGGTTGCTGGCACGGGTCTATGGTACCTGGCCCGCTTTTCGCGCGGCGATGGAGGCCGCCAACGACCAGGAAAGTGCGGCCTTTCAGGAACTGACCGATATCGACCAAATCGGCAAGGTGATGGCGCAGGAAATCGTCGGGTTCTTTCACGAAGCCCACAACCGCGCGCTACTCGACACGCTTGCCGGAAAACCCGACGGCGCCGACACAACGAACGGCGGCATGGTGACGGTCGAACCGTTCGAAGCGCCCGATACCGGTGTTGGCGACACGCCGATTCGTGGCAAGACCGTAGTGTTCACCGGTACGCTGGAGACCATGAGCCGGCCGGAAGCCAAGGCCCGTGCCGAAGCCCTCGGCGCCAAGGTGGCGGGCTCGGTCTCGAAGAAGACCGATTACGTGGTGGTCGGCGCCGATGCCGGGTCGAAGGCCGCCAAGGCCCGCGATCTGGGCGTGACGGTTCTGTCGGAAGAAGACTGGCGATCGCTGATCGAAACCGGAGCCTGAAGACTGGGCGCAGATGCTTGCCATCCCGATCTCGTTTGTCGCTGTCCTGTTCCTGGTCGTGCTGCTGATACGGCAGTGGCGCCAAAACCGCGATGCACGATTCTTCACCGCAACAACCGTTTTTCTGGCGGCATCGGCGGTTTTGATGTCAATCGTCGGGCTGCGCTGGCATGTCGAAACCGGGCTCATGGCACCGTTCCTTGGCGTGATCCAGCCGATCCTTGCCGCCTCGCTGCCACCCCTCGCTTGGATCTGCTTTAGGGACCTGACCAGCCGTCCCCAGCTTACCGGACGCTCATCCGTGCATGGACTGCCAATCGTGGCGACGGCTGCCCTGGTCGCGCTTTGGCCGGTCTGGCGGTCGCCGATCGATGCCGTGATCGCGGCCATCTTTATCGCCTATGGAGCGGCCTTGGTCCGGCTGGCCGCCCAAGGGATCGACCGGCTGATCCACGCCCGGCTCAGCGATCTTCGAAGCCCCAGGACGGCCGCCACCATCGCCGGCATGGCATTGATCGGGTCCGGCCTGGTCGACATCGCGATCGCCATCGACTTCGCGCTTTATCAGGGCGTTCATGCGGGCTCGATCGTCAGCCACGCCCAAAGTATCATCGTCTGCGCCTTAGCTGTCGCGATCGCCATAGCTGATCGAAGCCGTCCCCCGACTCAACCGCTCCCACAAAGCGGCGAGGCAGCCGAACCGGCCCCGACGACCCCAGAAGGCGGCTCCGATACCAACGACGATGAGACCCTGGCTGCATTCGACCGGTTGATGACCGAAAAGGAACTGTTCCGCGATCCGGATCTGACCCTCGATCGCATCGCCCGACGGCTGGGCATCCCCGCCCGCCAGATATCGGGCGCGATCAATCGAAAGCATGGCCGGAACGTTTCGCAGATCGTCAATCAATATCGGATCGATCAGGCAAGCCGGTCATTGTCCGAAACCGATCGCCGCGTGACCGACATCATGTTCGACTGCGGCTTCCAGACGAAATCGAATTTCAATCGCGAATTCCGTCGCATAACCGGACAGAGCCCGACCGCCTATCGCGCGTCGGGTCCGCCCAAGTAGACGCCGGCGGCCGACCTCAACGCCGCATCAAATGCTCTGAGAAAAACGCGACCACCCGGTCGGACACGTCGCTGTGGATGGCAGCGCGGCTTTGCGCATTCGACCCGGATCGCGCGCCGTCGCGGCAAATCATGCCGTCGCCGGGCTGGTCCGCTTCCAACAAAGCAATCGCCCCCTCTTTACACGCACGCAGGAACGAAAAATGGCCGGCACCTTCGATCGAATGATGCGCGGTTGACGCGCTTGGAAGATGCTCGGCCAGATAGCCCGATTCCAAATCGGCCGGGATCGCGTCCGTCGACTCGTCAGCCGACAGAATCAAAACAGGCATCTCGACCGCCGACAAACTTTCCGGTGTAAAGCCGCGCGCCATGCCCAGATCGAACGACACAGCGGCGCCGATACGGATATCCCGCCAATCGTTGCCAAGGGTCTCCCGGTCGTCGGCATCAAGCCGGGCGATGGTCGCCTCGAACACATCGCACGCCTCGAATTGACCATGAATGTCGCAATCCGCTGCCAACCGGTCAGCGTCGAACCGGGCTCCGACCGTCATCATGGCGGTCCATCCGCCAAGCGAATGCCCCGCGACCCCGACAGCATCGGTCGCAACCGCCCCTGCGATACCGTCGGCGGCTTCGACCGCATCGATCACACGGGTGATATCCAATGGTCGACGCCAAAGCCGAGCCATCTGCCGAGGATCGCGGTCCGCGCTTGTGGTTCCGGGGTGATTTGGGGCCGCGACCACGAATCCGGCCCGCACCAGCGTCCCGGCGAGCCACAACTGGTTGGTCCAGTTGCCGCCAAAGCCGTGTGACAGAACGATCAACGGAAAGGGGCCGGCGGCGACTGCCGCCTCGGGGATGACGGGCAGGCCGTAAAACGCCGCGTTTTCGCCCAGCAGCGTCGGCGTTGATCCGCCCATGGTCGGATACCAAAGGGCAGCGGATATATCGCGGCCCGTTTCGGCATCCGGAATGCTTAATTCCGTAAAGCCGGTGGCATCGGCGGCCAATGCGGGCCCGGTGGTCAGGACTAGAGTGGCAAAGACGGCAATGGCATGTCTCATCGGACGCATCTCCGGATTATGGGTGTTGACGAATACCCGCCGTTGATGCCCCCGCCTTCGCCGGCCGGAGACCTGAATCGCGATCAAGGTCGTGATTGGACACAGGATTTGCCCCATCGGCAGAAGCGCTAAGCGTTCACGTACCCCCTGACCGGCGCTGCACCCAACCTGAACGGGATCGCCTTCTCGAAAAAAGAGAATCACGGTGCGCTCATAAGCGCTAGGATTTTACACACTCCAGCATCGATCCGTATTCATAATTTTTTATCAAAATTCCGTTATCAAAGTCATACGTGAGACATTGCTTGAGAATTCTGCCTATGGCTGATCCTGACCAGCAAGAAGCCGTCCGGTTTCATCGACTACAGCAAAAATGCTGCGAACCGATCCGATCCCCTTTCGATGTGAATGATCGGATGCCGCTTTGCAATGAAACTCGGACCGGCCTCGCATCTCGTGTTCACAGGCTGATTATGGGCAACGTACCCAACTAGGGGAATGCGTCCTGCTCCCTCTGGGCCCCTTCAAAAAAAATATGAAGCGAAGCACTGGATCAGTGAATTTGCCGACCTATATTGGAAAAAAAGCACAATCTCAATATATAGTTGTGCTATTTCCAGTAGATGGAGAGCATTGTGAGCTTCAAGAACCTTTCAATACTTTCAAAAACACTGTCAATTGTCGTCTTTCTCTCAGCGATCATGACCGGCCTCACTGGCATTGCGGTCAATGCGCTGGGCACGATGAACGAAACCGCCCAACGGATCGATGATAGCGGCGACGAATCGACGCTCGTCAGCCAAATGATCGGCAATATCATCGCCATAAGCCGCGAAGAATTCAATTTGGCCGCCAACCCTTCGCCGGAAAATCGCGCCGAAACTGCAGAGGCGATTGCACAAGAGCGGGCCATTTTCGAAAGCCGGCTGTCGCGCCTGCAGGCTACAGCGACCGGCGAGCAGGTCGGTTTTCTAGAAGGAATCGCCGAGAACTATAGCCAGTATATCGCGCAACTGGAAGAGACCTTTGAAACTGCGGATCGTATTGGCAATTCCGTGGAAATCAGCCAGGCCGCGCAAACCATCCTGTCCGGTGTCGAGAACTCCGAGGTCTATGCCGATGCTCTGAGGGAGAATGCGTATGCTTTCGCCAACCACACCGAGCAGCGCGGCGAGGCCCTGACCGAAGAAGCTGCGGAAATCTATGTCGCGCTGCGTACGGTTCTGATCGGCCTCAGCGCCGCCGGTATCATCATTGGCCTGCTGCTGGGCTTCCTGGTGGCGCGATACGGCATCAGCAAGCCGATTGGCCGCATAGTCACCTTGCTGCGCAGCCTGGCCGAGAACGATACGGCCGTGACGATTACCGATGTCGACCGCAGTGACGAAGTCGGCGCCATTGCCAAGACCGCTCAGGTGTTCAAAGAGAACATCGAACGGACCCGTCGGTTGGAGGCGGAGCAGGAGGAGCGTGAACGCCAGTCGAATGAGCGCTCACAGCAAGCCATGAACCGGCTGGCCGACGACTTCGAAAGCACCGTCAAGGGTGTCGTAGACACGGTCGCTTCTGCCTCCAACCAGATGGAGAGCAGCGCCCAAAACCTGTCGAGTATCGCTGAGCAGACAAACCGCCAATCCGTGGCGGTGGGGGCAGCGGCCGAAGAAGCCAGCATCAATGTCGAGACCGTGGCTTCCGCGGCGGAAGAATTGTCGGGCTCGATCACCGAGATCAACCGCCAGGTCACCGACGCCACACAAGCAGCCAACAGCGCGGTCGAGGCGGCAAAACAGACCAACACAACGGTCGAGGGACTGGCCGAAGCCGCCCAGCGCATCGGTGAAGTCGTCAAGATGATCCAGGACATCGCCGAACAGACCAACTTGCTGGCGCTCAACGCCACCATCGAAGCCGCCCGTGCGGGCGAGGCGGGCAAAGGGTTTGCCGTGGTCGCGTCAGAGGTGAAAAATCTGGCCAACCAGACCGCCAAGGCAACGGACGAAATCGCCACCCAGATCACCAGCATGCAAAGTGTCACCGGCCAAACCGTAGAGGCGATCAAGGACATCGGCGCCACCATTGAACAGGTCAACGAGAAGATCACCGGCATCGCGTCGGCGGCTGAACAGCAAGGCGCGGCCACCCAGGAGATCGCCCGCAATGTTCAGAATGCCAGCACGGGCACCCGCGAAGTTTCCAACAACATCGGCGACGTGACCCAAGCGGCCAGTGAAACGGGCGCGCTGGCAACCCAGGCGCTCTCAGCCTCTGGGGAGTTGTCCCGGCAGGCCACAGTGCTGTCGCAAGAAGTCGATGCCTTTATCGGCAAGGTGCGCGACAGCGCTTGATCTGCCGTCGCCGGTCCTACCCCCGATCACATTGATCGATCCCGATGGCGGTCTCGGGAGCGCCATCGGAACTGCCCCCACTATCAAGAGTTTTTCCTGATGAGACATGCTTCTGAAATCGAGACGCCGGCGAAGTTTTCCGATTATGAAGAACTCGTTTTCGCCGTCATGGTCACCGACGCAGAGCAGACGCAGGCTGGATTCAGGGTGGTCTATGTCAATGCAGCGTTCGAGGCCATGACCGGCTGGTCTCGGGACGAGATCATTGGCCGCAGCCCCGCTGTTCTTCAAGGAACAAAAACCGATCACCGCGTCCTAAGCGATCTAAGGGTTACGCTCGCCGAAGGTCGAAGCTGGACCGGCGAGACCGTGAATTACCGGCGCAACGGGACACCCTTTATCATGCGGTGGTCCATTTCGCCGATCCGCCACGCGAATGGCCGAATTCGAAATTTCATAGCCATCCAGGAGGATGTGACCGAAGCGCGCAATGCTGCCCGGCAAACCGAGTACCAGCGCGACTTGATCATGCAGCTGATGAATGCGGCATCGGAAGGAATGATCATCACAAATTCGGCGTTCGAAATCGTCGGATTCGGCGCGGGGGCTGAGAAGATATTCGGTTGGCGGGAAATAGAGGTCTTTGGTGCACCGATCGATAAGCTGATACCCGAACGTTTTCGCGATGGGCACAAAAAACGCATGGAAGCGTTTCGCGAATCGGACGAGGAGGCAAGGCTGATGTCCGAGCGAACCGATGCGCTCGCCCTGCATAAGAACGGGTTCGAATTTCCAGTCCGGATTGCCATTTCACGGACACAACCGCATGAGGGGCAAAACGGCTTCGTTGCAATCGTGCATGACCGAACGGCCGAAAAGGCCGCGCTTGACAATATCAAGGAAAGCGAGCGCCGCTTCCGATCATTGTTCGCCCTGTCGTTCCAGTTTCTTTCGTTGCTGTCCCCATCAGGCGTCATGCTGGAAGTGAACGATAGTGCGCTATCGTTCGTCAAAGCGAGCCGCGCACAGTGCTGCGGGGTGTGTTTTCTCGACACACCGTGGTTCGATGGCAATCCCGACGCCCGTGCCGATGCTGCAGCGGCGTTGGAAAAGGCCCAGGCCGGAAGGGATTACCATGGAAAGATCGAGCTTCGGTCGGCCGATGGGGCGTTGCATTACTTTGATTTTTCGTTGCGGCCCATATTCGATGATGAGGGTGATGTCGAATTCATCATCGCGGAAGCCCACGACATTACGGAGTCGAGAGCCGCTGAAGAGGCGCTGCTGATTTCGCATCGAAAAGCCCATGCGGCCAATGAGGCAAAATCCCGATTTCTAGCCACCATCGGCCATGAACTTCGAACGCCGCTAAATGCCATAAACGGGTTTTCGGAACTGATCGAAAACGAGATCCTAGGACCCTTGGGAACGGAAAAATATAAAGAATATATATCGGATATACTTAGCAATGGCCGCCATATGTCCCGATTGATTGAGTCAATCCTTGAGGCGACAAAGGCGGAAAGAGGGAGCATAACCCTTAACGAATCATGGCACTGCATGAAAATTATAATAAAATCTTCTTTAGAGCTTAGTCAGTGGCACAGCAGCTCTCCAGATATTGATGTTAATTTTCATTTGAACATAATTGATGAAACTTTCTGTTTTGTCGATTCATCAATTCTTCGACAGTGTATAATTAATCTAGCCGGAAACGCACTGAAATTCTCGCCAAGCGGAACAACTGTAACGATAGAGGCAGCCAATAATTTTGACGGATCCTATTCCATAACTGTTCGTGATGAGGGGCCAGGCATTCCGTCTGAAATGATCGATAAGGTGACATTACCTTTTGTTCAGGCTGACGACGGGCTTGCCCGCAAACATGGCGGCATCGGTCTGGGGTTATATCTGACCCGAAGCTTCATAGAGCGGCATCAAGGCCGCCTGGACCTCAAGACCGCAGCGAAGGGTGGAACCGAGGCGATATTGACACTGCCCGCCGCACGCTGCTCGACCGCCCCGCCGGCGGAGGTCTAGCCCGCGAAGGCGGAAACCCCACGAGTCTTCGCAGGGCATCTTCAGTTTTCAAATTTTCAATATATAATCACCCATCCACTGATCGAGTTCTTGTATTTGCTCATTCGTTAACCGAAGCCCCAGCTTGGACCGCCGCCAAACGATGTCATCGGCGCTCCGGGCATATTCGTGCTCCATAAGCCACCGGACTTCGGCCTCGGTCAGGGTGGCCCCGAACCCCTGCCCCAAATCCTGTTCATCACGCGCATCGGCCAGGATGTCGCGCGCATCCAAACCATAGGCGCGGATCAGACGCCGGGCCCAGCGATCGGTGAGAAATGGATAATCTCTCTTCAGTTCCGCGATCAGCCGATCGACATCCGCCACCGCGAATCCCCCGCCCGGCAGGGCGACACCGGCGGTCCAGGCCGGTCCGGCGCTTGGAAAATGCGGCGCCAGTTTCTTAAGGGACGCCTCGGCAAGACGACGATAGGTGGTGATCTTGCCGCCGAACACGTTCAAAAGAACCGGACCATTGGCGTCGATCGACAAAACATAGTCGCGCGTCGCAGCAGTCGCCGATTTCGCACCGTCATCATAAAGCGGACGCACCCCGGAATAGGTCCAGACGATGTCGTCGCGCGTCACCGGCGTCTTGAAATACTGGCTGGCAAAATTGCACAGATAGTCCTGCTCGGCCTCGGTACATATTGCCGCCGACGGAGTGCCCTCATGCTCCTGGTCGGTCGTGCCGATCAGGGTGAAATCGGTTTCATACGGGATGGCAAAGATGATGCGGCCGTCCGTCCCTTGGAAGAAATAGCATTTGCCATGATCGAACAACTGTTTGGTCACGATGTGCGAGCCGCGCACAAGACGCACCCGCTCGCTCGAATTGACGCTGATTTGGTCTTTGATGATCGAACCGACCCATGGCCCCCCGGCGTTCACCAGACCTCGAGCCCAATAGGTCTTTTCGTCATCATGACCGTGCTGGACCACGACGCGCCAAAGGCCCTCTTCGCGGCGTGCCGAAACGACCTTGGTCCGGGTCAAAATCGTCGCGCCGCGCTGCTCGGCATCGCGGGCATTCAAAACCACGAGCCGCGAATCTTCGACCCAGACGTCGGAGTATTCATAGGCCCGCTGGAACCGATCATCCAGCGGCGCGCCTTCCGGCGTCCCGTTCAGGTCCAAACTGCGCGTACTGGGCAAGATTCGGCGTCCGCCCATACTGTCATACAAAAATAGTCCCAACCGGATCAGCCAGGCCGGCCGCCGACCGCGCATCCAAGGCATGACCTTCGTCAGAAGCCGGGAGGTTGGCGTGTCGCCGTCGAACCGCATCTCCGGATGAAAAGGCAGAACGAAACGCATGGGCCACGAGATATGCGGCATGGCGCGCAGCAGCGTTTCGCGTTCGATCAGGGCTTTGCGCACCAAACCGAATTCAAAAAACTCCAGATAGCGCAAACCGCCGTGAAACAGTTTCGTCGAGGCCGATGATGTCGCCTGAGCGAGATCGTCTTTTTCGGCAAGAATGACCCTCAAACCCCGGCCGGCGGCGTCACGCGCAATCCCGCAGCCATTGACGCCGCCGCCGATCACGAAAAGATCATGGACTTGCGACTCGCGATCGTCCGAACCCGTCACGTATCTCTCCCCCACTATTTTCATCGCGGGCACGCATGCCGCATCGGAAATAACAACAGAATTACGCTTCGCCAGCGTTAAATCTAGTCAACCAGCTTGAATTGATCGACATCGAACAGCCCCATATCGGTGATTTTCAAATGCGGGATCACCGGCAAGGGCAGAAAGGCCAATTGCAAAAAGGGTTCGGACAGCGCGCAGCCCATGGATCGAACGGCCTCGCGCAGGCGGCGAAGGCCGGCTTCGACCTCTTCGAACGGCCGGTCCGACATCAGCCCGGCGATCGGCAACGGCAGTTCCGCCAGCACTTGCCCATCTCTGATTGCGGCAAAACCCCCACCCAGGTCAATCAACCGATTGACGGCGATGGCCATATCGGCGTCGCTTGCCCCCACCACGCAGATATTGTGGCTGTCATGCCCGACCGACGAGGCCAAGGCCCCGCCCGTCAGCCCGAATCCGCGCACGAACCCCCGGCCGACATTGCCGTTGCGGCCATGGCGTTCGAAAACGCAGATTTTCAGAAGGTCGCGGGCCGTATCGGCATGCCGATGACCGTCGCGAAAAGGCATGGTTTCGGTCAGATGGTCGGTGATGATCCGGCCCGGAACGATCCCGATGACCGAACCGGTGGGGCCGTCGGCCGGCACGGCCATCGCATCCGCGTCGACGGGGGCAAGCCGAACCGACTGCAGCCCGACGGGCGTCGGCCCGCCCGCAGGGCCGAAAGAGTCCGGCGTCACGAGCCGCCCGGCCGCGATCACGTGGCGCACATCGCAGGCCGCAAGATCAGAGAGTAAAACGATATCGGCTCGCTTGCCCGGCGCGATAAGCCCGCGATCGCGCAGGCCAAAGGCCTGGGCCGCCGACCAGGACGCCGTGCGATAGGTATCCCGCACGGGCGCCCCCAAGCCGATCGACGTCCGGATCAGATGATCGATATGGCCTTCTTCGGCTATATCCAGCGGATTGCGATCGTCGGTGCAAAACCCCAATAGCGGCGAGGTGTCGGGAGAGATCAAGGACGCCAGGGTGTTCACGTCCTTTGACACGCTGCCGTCACGGATCAGGACATGCATGCCCTTGCGCAGTTTCTCGCGCGCCTCGTCGATACCGGTGGTCTCGTGGCAGGTTCGCACGCCGCAAGCAAGATAGGCGTTCAAGTCCTTGCCGCCCAAAAGGGGGCTGTGGCCGTCGATATGCCCATCCTGGAACGCCGCCAGCTTTTCCATGACCGCGTCGTCACCATTGAGAAGGCCCGGGAAATTCATGAACTCGGCCAGACCCAGGGCCTTGTCGTGCCCCCGGCGCGAGACCAGTTGGCCCGCGTCCAGAGCCGCACCGGCGGTCTCGAATGCGGTCGCCGGCACGCAGGACGACAATTGGACCCGCAGATCCATCACGGTATGGCGGGCGGCTTCCAGGAAGTAGTCGATTCCCGCCAGGCCCAGGACATTGGCGATTTCGTGCGGGTCACAGATCGCGGTCGTGGTGCCGCGCGGCAGGATGCAGCGGTCGAACTCCATCGGCGTCACAAGCGAACTCTCGCAATGGACATGGGTATCGATGAAGCCGGGAACGGCGGTCAATCCGGCGCCGTCGATCTCCTGCGCACCCTCGTACCGCTCGCAGGTGCCGACGATCCGGTCGTCGACCACGGCGATGTCGCCGTCCACCACTTCACCGGAGATCACATCAAGAAAGCGCGTGTCGCGGATGACCAAGTCGGCAGGCTCGTGACCCCGCGCCACCCGTACGACCCGTTTCAGGGACTGCATATCCATGTCGTCGCCTCCAGTCATTGGGTCTTACAGGCCGGAAATCAGTGCAGGAACTGCCGGTCCATGACAAAGCTAAGCGGGGCACGATCCGCCAGGCAAGCCTCGTCCGCGCTGCCGCGCTCCAAAAAGGCCCGCGCGGTTTTCAGAGCGCAGGCGTCGCTGGTCATGACCGAATGGCTGAGACCTGGAAACGTCACCAGGGTCGCATTCGGCAGGCGCTCAGCTGTCTGTTGCGCCCACCGCACCGGCGTCACCGGATCGAACTTGCCGGCCAGGATCAATGTCGGCACCTCGGCCGTGACAGGTTCGGGCTTGGGCGCCCGCAAGGAGCCCCAGGCCTCGCAGATCGAACGCATCTGATGCCAATGCGCCTGAGCCGCGCGCGCATACGGACCTTGGCCGGCAAGGGCCGCGCCGACCCGCGCCTCATCGGCGGAAAAAACGGTCTCGGCGCATTCGATCGTCAAATACTGCCCCTCGGCCGAGGATTTCGACCCGAGATAGGGATAGTCGATGGTCTCGGCCAAGATCGCGGGCTCGGTATCGGCCGCGATATCCAGCATCGAGGGCAACCCCGCAATCATGTCCGCGTCGTACAGGCGCAGGAAAAGCCCTTCGATCAATTCGATATCGTCTATCAGGACGGCTGTCGTCTCTTGGCCGGTTGCCCGGTCGAAAAGCATCACCGTCACCGGATCCTGACGGACCGCCTCGGTGAGTTGGTGGAACCGATCGCGGATATCGGGAAACACGCCATGGCAGGACGGATCGGCCGCACAGGCGTTGAAGACCGTTTCAAAGGCATTGCGATAAAGATCGGCGCCCTGCTCGTACCAATTGATGCTTGGCGGGTAGACCGAATCGAGCACCGCGGCTTCGATGCGCTCGGGCGCCAGACGCATCACCTCAAGCCCAAGCCGCGTCCCATAGGATACACCCATGATCGCAAATCGAGCGGCGCCCAGCGCCTCGGCGACCGCGACGACATCGGCGGCGGATTCCGGTGTCGTAATGGCGGCGGCCTCAAGGGCTTGGGCCAGCCGCGCACGGCATGCCTCAACGGCCTCGACCTCCGCCTCGATGATGGCGTGGCGGTCCGCGACAACCGTCTCGGCGACCGCTTCCAATTCGGGGCAATCGAGATCGGGCTCGCTGAACCCGACGCCCCGCTGCTCGATCAGGATGAAATCGCGATCCGTGCCGATGGCGTCGGCAATATGAAGCCAATCGTCAAGCGGATCATACCCTTCGGTCGACTCGAAAAAGGCGATCTCTCCCGGGCCGCCGTCCAGAAAAAAGACCGGCGGCCGAGCGCCGACGCCATCGACGGCCGGGAAGATCGTAACGGCCAGGGCGAGCACCGCCGGATCCGGCAAATCCCGGCGTGCCGGCACGTCGACCGTACCACACTGAATATCCAGGTCGGCGGCGATCGCGAACCGGCATTCGCCCGGCGTGAATACGGGCACGCTTTCGAGCGGGGAGTCGAGGCCGATGCCCGAAGCCTTAGCGGAGGGCCCGTCCTGCGGCGGGGCGCTTTCGCATCCCGCAACCCAAAATGCCGCCGCCCCCAATAGGGCCGCCGACAGGGCCCGGCGGCGCGCCGGACCCGAGGGCCAACAGCTTGATCGTGAGGTCATCCCCAAATGTCAGCCCCAAAGATCGGGCGACGGCGGATGAACACCATGTTCATCATAGGCAAGGCAAGGATCGCGATCCTGAGCCAAAAGCAGAGGCCCATCCAGATCGACCACATCGACGTCCTGCCCCACCAGAACCCCTGGCGCCATGGCAAGGGACGATGCCAACATGCACCCGACCATGACACGGAATCCCCTATCGCGGGCCGCTTGCCTAAGGATCAAGGCCTCGGTCAAGCCGCCGGTCTTGTCGAGCTTGATGTTGATCATCTGATATTTGCCGACCAGCCCGGCCAGTGTATCGCTGTCATGGCAGCTTTCATCGGCGCAGAGCGGCACCTCGGGGTTGATATCGGCCAAGGCCGCATCGTTGCCCGCCGGAAGCGGCTGCTCGATCATCTCGACACCCAGCGCCTTCATCGGCCCCAGATAGTCGCTGAGATGGCGCGGGGTCCAGGCCTCATTCGCATCGACGATGATTCGGCTGTTCGGGGCGTTATCACGCACGGCGGCAACCCGGTCGATATCCCCGTCGCCGGTCAGTTTCAGTTTCAGCAATGGCCGATGCGCCGCCGCCCGGGCCGCCTCGCCCATGGCCTCGACGGTGCCAAGGCTGATGGTATAGGCGGTGATCACGGGCTTGGGCGCGGCAAGACCGGCCAATTCAAAAGCCCGCCTGCCCGTCAGCTTGCTCTCCAGGTCCCAAAGCGCGCAATCCACGGCGTTTCGGGCGGCCCCGGCCGGCAAGGCCGACAAAAGAGCCTGCCGGTCCATGCCGTCACCGATCGCTCCGGCGACCTGACCGATCTGATCGGCAACCGATTCCAAGGTTTCGCCATAGCGCCCATAGGGCACGCATTCGCCCCTTCCAACGGCCTTGCCGTCGGTGATGGCGACTTCCAGCACCTCGGCCGTCGTCCGCCTGCCGCGCGAAATGGCAAAAGACCCCCGGATCGGCCACGACACCTGACGGCATTGAAGCATTCGCCTGGCTGCCGTCATGCCGTTTCTCCGGCATCGGCCAAGATGGCGTCAACGATCGGAACGACGCCCCAGCGCACGGGATCGACCGCCGGCATGTCGTATTGCTTGGCCAGCGATGCCAGCGTATTTTCGGCCTCGCTTTCCGACAGCGCCGACGTGTTGCATGCAATTCCAACGACTTTGGCTTTGGGATTGGTCAGCCGGGCGCAGCGTTCGTTCAGGGCGATCGCCTCGCCGATATCCGGCAGCTTATAATGCGGCAAGCCCCGCATATGCGGCCGGCCCGGCTCGTGACACATGACCAAGTATTCGGCCTGCGCGCCGTGAAGAAGCCCCATCGACACACCCGCGAAGGACGCGTGGAACAGCGACCCCTGCCCCTCGACCAAATCCCAGTGGCGCGGTTCGTTTTCAGGGGCGATGGATTCCACCGCACCGGAGATGAAATCGGAGATCACAGCGTCGACCGACACCCCGGACCCGGCAATAAAGATCCCGGTCTGGCCGGTGGCGCGGAAATCAGCCGGTTGGCCGCGCAGCCTCAATTCGTGCTCGAGCGCCAGTGAGGTGAACATTTTGCCGGACGAACAATCGGTACCGACCGTCAGGACCCGTCGTCCCGTTCGAGGAGCGCCGGTTCCAATCTCGAAATCGCCGGTGGGATGACGGACGTCGAACAGCGACCGGCCCAGTTTTGCTGCTTTTTCGCGAACCGACGGGAGGTCGGCGACCTTCTTGTGCAGACCGCTGGCGATATCCATGCCGTGGTCGAGCGCCTTGAGCATGGTTTCTTCCCAGCTCTTACCGATCCGCCCGCCGCGATTGGCGACTCCGATAATCAGCGTCTTGACACCCTTTTCGGCTGCCTCTTCGACCGTCATGTCCGGAAGGCCGAGATCCGCCTTGCACCCTTCCAGCCGCAATTGGCCAACGCACCAGTCCGGACGCCAATACGCCACACCTTTGGCCGTCTTCGCGGCGAGCTGGTCCGGCGCGTCGCCGAGAAACATCAAATACGGTTGCCGGATATCCACCGTCGGACTCCTTGTTATTGTTGGACAAGAGGGCCGCTCCGGTCGGCCGGGCACCCTCATTCGCTGCAATACCACACCCGTTCGTAGTCTAGCGACAACGATGTATGCTAAGCAATTCCGT
>LFIK01002456.1_pt1 | contig 14995 bp, 12 predicted proteins | sample 643401 | NCBI WGS metagenome assembly LFIK01 (sample SAMN03777447, study PRJNA286221) | soda lake metagenome | biome: soda lake; feature: Kulunda steppe; material: water; isolation source: sample T5-Br brine of Lake Tanatar-5 | place: Russia: Kulunda steppe | collected 2010-07 | reverse complement strand
GTGCCGGCTCGAGCCGCACGCGCAGATCGAACCACGCCGCCTGCCCGGTGACCGGGTCGCTGTTGGCAAAGCGGTGCCCGTCCCCGCGCGGCGGCAGCAGCTCGTGCATCAGGTGATTGAGCAGAAAGCCCTCGGTCGCCTCGGGTGCAGCCGGATCGAGCGCCCAGGCGCCGGGGCGCTTGCCGATCGCGTTCCAGGTCCAGACCGTGTGCGGGTTGAGCGCGTCCATGCGCGCCACCGGCGCCTTGATGCGCCCATGCGGCGACACGATCCACGCCCAGTCGCCGGCGCGAAAGCCGAAGTCGTGCCACACCCCGGCGGGCACGAAGAGCGGATTCATCCCGTGGATCTGGCGCAGCCAGGCGTTCTGCGAGCCCCAGGAATGGTAATGCGCCATCGGCCGCTGGGTCAGGGCATGAAGCGGATAGTCCGGGCTGTCCTCCCCCGGCGCGGGCGCGGGGATCGGATCGAAGGCGGCGCGGATGCGCGCGCGCAGTTGATCGGGCGGCTGATGCGGGCCCTGCCCCTCCGCGGCGCGCTGAAAGCGGCGCAGCGGCTCGGCATAGAGCTCGAACAGGTAGGGTTGCGGCGTGTCATAAAGCCCCATCGCCACGGCCCAGTCCTGATAGGCAGTGTTGAAGGGCTTGTAATACTGCGCCTGCGGCGGGATCTCGCTGCGCCAGAAGCCGCCATTGGCGATGTAGCGGTCGATCTGGGCGGGGTTGGGCACGCCGCGGCCCTCGGCGCTGCCGTCGCCGCGCCAGCCGGCGAGCGGGCCGATGCCCGGGCGGCGCTCGTGGCGGGTCATGTAATCGGCGTAATCGGCGTATTCGGGCGATCCGTCCGCTGCCACCATCCCCGGCAACCCGAGCCGGTGCCCCAGCTCGAGCAGCACCGACTGGAACGGGCGCACGTCGCGGTCGGGCGCCACCACGGGCCAGCGGATCGCGTCACCGGCGGCGTCGGCTTCGCCTATGGGCCGGTCGAGCATCGAGATGCAGTCATGGCGCTCGAGATAGGTCGTGTCGGGCAGCACCAGATCGGCATAGGCGACCATCTCGGAGGAATAGGCGTCCGAACAGATGATCCGCGGGATCACGTAGTCGCCGCTCGCATCCGTGTCGGTGAGCATCTCCTGCACCCGCCCGGTGCTCATCGAGGAGTTCCAGGCCATGTTGGCCATGTAGAGAAACAGCGTGTCGATCGGATACGGATCACCGGCATGGGCGTTGGCGATGACCATGTGCATCATGCCATGCGCCGCGAGCGGGGCGTCCCAGGAAAAGGCCTTGTCGATGCGCTGCGGTGCGCCGACCGGGTCGAGGCACAGATCCTCCGGCCCCTGCGGATAGCCCAGATGCGGCCCTGCGAGCGGCGCGCCGGGCGTGCAGGCGGCGTGCGGGCGCGGATGCGCCGCGGCGGGCTTGGGATAGGGCGGCTTGAAGCGAAAGCCGCCCGGCGTCTCGACGCTGCCGAGCAGAAGCTGAAGGATATGCAGCGCGCGACAGGTCTGAAAGCCGTTGGCATGCGCCGAAATGCCCCGCATGGCGTGAAACGCCACCGGCCGGCCCGTCATCGTCGCGTGGTGCTGGCCGCGAAAATCGGTCCAGGGCTGATTGAGGGTGATCTCCTCCTCGAAGGCCACACGGGCGAGCTCGGCGGCGACTGCGCGGATGCGCGCGGCGGGCACGCCGCAGCGTTCGGCCACGGCATCGGGGCCATGGGCGGGGTCGAGATAGCGATCCGCGAGATGGCGGAAGGCCGGAAGATGGGTCGCGCCGCCATCATCCCATCCATGCGCGAGATCGGGGGCCGCGTCCGGGCTGTCCCAGGGCACCGCCTTGCCGCTCGCGCGGTCGCGGATCAGCGGCTCGCCGTCCGGCCCGCGCAGGAACAGGCCGCGCCCCTCGGCGTCGGCGCGCACGAGAAAGGGCGCATTGGTGTAGCGCATCAGGTAATTGAGGTCGATGCGCCCGGCGCGCAGGAGTTCATGGATCAGCGCGCCGATGAACAGACCGTCCGTGCCCGGCGTGATCCCGATCCAGTCATCGGCGATGGCATTGTAGCCGGTGCGCACCGGGTTGACCCCGATCACCCGCGCGCCGCGCGCCTTGAGCCGGCCGAGCCCCATCTTGATGGGATTGGAATCGTGGTCCTCGGCCACGCCGAAGAGCATCAGGAGCCTGGTGTGCTCCCAGTCGGGTTGACCGAACTCCCAGAACGAGCCGCCGAGCGTGTAGATCCCCGCCGCCGCCATGTTCACCGAGCAAAAGCCCCCATGCGCGGCCCAGTTCGGCGTGCCGAATTGCTGCGCCCACCATCCGGCGAAGCTTTGAGACTGATCGCGGCCGGTGAAGAAGGCGAGCTTTTCGGGCCCCTCGGCGCGCAGCGGGGCGAGCCACCCCGCCGCCGTCGCGAGTGCCTCCTCCCAGCCGATCTCCTCGAACTGACCCGAGCCGCGCGGGCCGGTCCGGCGCAGCGGCGCACGCAGCCGCGCGGGCGAGAGATGCTGCATGATCCCCGCCGACCCCTTGGCGCAGAGCACGCCGCGATTGACCGGATGATCGCGGTTGCCGTCGATATGGGTGACGCGGCCATCGCGCAGATGCACGTCGATGCCGCAGCGGCAGGCGCACATGTAGCAGGTCGTCTTGCGCACCGTCTCCGAAACCGGCGGCGAGGTGTCCAGCGGCGCAGTCATGATGTTTCGCGTCTCCCCCCCGGACCGGCGCACGCCTTCCCGGACGCCGGCGCTGTCACGCAACATCATTTTGCGCCGCGACGCAATCGCCGAGTGATCGGCCCTCAGCCGAACATCTCGGCCGTGATCGCGCGATACCAGTCGATGCTCTCGCGCCAGGTCTGACGGCGCGTCTCGGGGCCCTCGTCGGCCGCGCTCAGGAAGCTGTCGCGCATCGCGATGCGGTCATCCTCGGGCGCGTAGGCCGCGCCGACCTTCACACCGTCCTCGGGGCCGAGCAGCGACCAGCAGGTATTGGCATAGCGCGCCGGGAATTGCGGCGCATCGAGCAGCGCGGCGCGGATCGCCTGCGCACACACCTTGGCCTGGCTGTTGGCCGAAAAGCCCGATTTCGGCATGTCGCCCTGATCGCTGGCGTCGCCCAGGACATACATCGCATCATCCATGCGGCTGCGCATGTCCTCGGGGTGGACCGGCGCCCAGCCCGAGGCGTCCGTCAGCCCCGCGATCCCGGCGATGCGCCCGGCCTTCTGCGCGGGGATGACGTTGCACACATCGACCGGCTCGATCATCCCGTCGATATCCACCGTCATCGCCTCGGGATCGACCGCGACGCTGTCGGCGCCGAAATCGGGGCCGATCCGCTCGATCATGCCGGGGTAATGATCGCGCCAGGCGGCCTCGAAGAGCCCCTGCTTGGAGAACGCCTCCTTCGGGTCGATCACGAGGATCTTCGCGCCCGGATTGTGCTGCGCGAGATACCGCGCGCTCATACAGACCCGCTCATACGGCCCCGGCGGGCAGCGATAGGGGTTGGGCGGCGCGACGACCGCGAACACCCCGCCCTCGGGCATCGCCGCGAGCTGCGCGCGCAGCAGCTGCGTCTGGCTGCCGGCGCGGTAAGCGTGCGGCATCGCGTTCTGCGCGGCCACGCTCCAGCCCGGCACGCTGCCCTCGACGAAGTCGATGCCCGGCGCGACGATCAGCCTGTCATACGGCACCGTCCCGCCCCCTGTGAGGGTCACGCTGCGCCCATCCCGGTCCACGTCGGCGGCGTGGTCATGGATCACGTTGACGCCGCGCGCGGCGAGTCCGCCATAGCCATGCGCGAGCTCGTCGAGATCCCAGAACCCGCCCAGATAGAGGTTGGAGAAAAAGCAGGTGTAGTAGCGCCGCGTCGGCTCGATCAGCGTGACGTCGAGATCGCCGGCGAGCTGTTGCGCCGCCGTTGCGCCCCCGGCCCCGCCGCCGATCACCACGACGCGCGGGCGCGTCTGCGCCGAAATCATCGGGGCGGCGAGGGCTCCAGCGGCAAGCCCGCCCACGGCGAGTCCGCCCATCATCGAGCGCCGGGTGAGTTTCATGGCGCGTCCTCCTCGGAAAGCCAGGCGGCGAGATCGGCGATCTCGGAGTCGTCAAGCGTGCCGGCGAACATCCGCATCGCGATATGCGCGCGCGCGCCGCTGCGATAGGCGTCCATCGCCTCGACGAAGGCGTCGGGCGCGAGGCTGGTAAAGCCCGGGATGGCCGCGCCGTCCCCGGCGGCGTGGCAGCCGGCGCATTGCGCCGCCAGCGCGGCGCCGCGCTCGGGGTCGGGGTCGGCCAGCGCGGGCGCGGCGACGAGCCCGGCGATGACGAGGGGGGATCGAAGCAGCATGACGGCCTCCTCGGTTCAGGTGACGGTGATGTTGCGGGTCTCGCTGACGACGCTTCCGTCATCGCCGACCCAAAGGAAACTGAAGGCCCCCGATCGGGGCACGCGCACCGCGAACTGCATGAACGGATCGGCCGACACGCCCGCGCCGAGCTCCATCTCGATGACCGTCTCGCCGTCGAAGCGGCAGATGAAACGGCCCAGCATGTCGCGCGGCACGCGCGCGCCCGCGCTGTCGGTGCGCCGGCCGCTCTCCATGGGATGCATCAGTCTTGCGCGGATCTCGATTTCCGCGTCCGGCGCGGCGGTGTCGGGCATGCGGATGCGGGCTGTTCGCTCGGACATGGTCCCCTCCCTCAGAAACAGCCGCTCGTCCCGACATCGACTGGCGCGCGCGCGGAGCGATAGCTCCCATCGTGAAGCCGGGCGACGGCGATGAGCGTCTGCGGCCCGTCGAGGCGGATGCGCGTGGTGATCTCGCACCGCGCCCGCGCCCCGAAGCGCGCCGTGAAGACCTCGGGGAACGGATTGCCGGGCGCGAAGAGGCGGATCAGCTCGGCATCTCGGCACGACAGCGTGATCGGCACGGAGGTGCCATCGGGCGGCGCGGCGGGGACATCGATCGCGAGATCCGTCTGCGGCGCCGCGTCGCCGCCCGTCATCGCCGCCAGGAGCGCCTCACCCGTCGCTTCCCTGGCGTAGAGCGGCGCCGGCAGAAAAACCGCCCCCGCCATGAGCACCAGTGTGCGGCGTCGCGACAGCGCCATCTTCTACTCCACGCCGAGAACCTCCGAAACCATCGCCGCGAAAGCCGGATTGCCCGCCTGCGCGGCACTCTCCAGATGCGGGTCGTCCTCGAGCGCGGTCATGAAGTCCAGATCGAGCATCGACAGCGTCGCCTGCCCGTCCTCTTCGTAGAAGGCGATATGGCCGCAGGGCATCATTGCCGCGATGTGACGCGGCGCCGTGAGCAGGTCCTCGGTGATGCCGAGATAACAGATCTTGTGGGCGATGATCTCACCGCCCGCCAGCGGAATCTCGGCCAGAAACAGCCACTCATCGCTGGCCTCGGTGTGCTCGCGCAGCATCCCGGCGGCCTGCGCCATGTCCTGATCGAGCGCGTGCACGATGAAGTAGTCGGAGGGTTCCGCAAACGCCGCGCCGGCGGCGAGCAGCACGGCGGCAGCGGCAGCGGGCGCGGCGACCCTGGTCCTGGCGGTCATGGCGTGTCTCCCTGTCAGGTTGCGTCGAGGCGCGAGTATCGGCGCGATCGCGGCGCCCGGCTTGGCGGGCGCGTGGAGAATTCATGCGTTTTTCCTGCGCATATCCCGGCGAGATCCGCAGATTTCCCACACAACTCCGCCAAGCATTCCGGATCCGCGCGCGCTAGGCTCGCCCGGCCGAGACACGCTGGAGGCTGCGCCATGACCATGACCGAGCAACAACATCAGGAGGACACGGAGTTCGTCCAGTTCTGGAACGAGGTCCTCGCGCCCAAGTTCATCCGCTTTCGCCACATTCTCGTGGGCGGGCTGACCCGCCACAGCGAGAAGGTGTTTCCCAAGCTGCCGGTGCGCGCGGGCGACCGGGTGCTCGATGTCGGCTGCGGATTTGGCGACACGGCGATCGCCTTCGGGCGCATCGTCGGGGCCGATGGCGAGGTCGTCGGGGTCGATTGCTGCGACGCCTTCCTCGCGGCCGCCGAGTCCGACCGCGCGGAAAGCGGACTGACGAATGTCAGCTTCATGCGCGGCGACGCGGAGATCGCGCTGCCCGAGGGGACGTTCGACTTCGTCTTCGCGCGGTTCGGGACGATGTTCTTCACCAACCCGGTGGCCGGGCTGCGCAACATGCGCCGCGCCCTCAAGCCCGGCGGGCGCATGGCGCATATCGTCTGGCGCGACCCGGCGGACAATCCGTGGCTGTCGATGGCGAAGAATGTCGTGCTCGAGTTCCTGCCGCCGCCGGGCGACGATGCGCGCACCTGCGGGCCGGGGCCGTTCTCGATGGCCGACGAGGCCACGACGCGCAAGATGATGGAGATCGCGGGCTACACCGACATCACCTTCGAGCGCATCGACGCGCCGGTGATGATCGGCCATGACGTGCAGGACGCGATCGATTTCCAGCTCTCCATCGGCCCGGCCGGGGAGGTCTTTCGCGAGGCCGGCGAGGCGGCAGAGGCGAAGCGCAAGGAAATCGAGGCCGCGCTCAGCGAGGCGCTCCGGCGCGAGCAGGTGGCGGCCGACGGCATCGTGATGGACAGCTCGTCCTGGCTGATCAGCGCGCGCAACCCGGCGCGCTGAGGTCGCCCCGCCGCGTTGCCAGCGCGGCCGCCATGCGCTAGAATGTCGCAGCTTGTCGGAGCATGAGCCGACAGGGGGGCGTCATGGCGCGCGCGGTCACCTGCTTCGTCGCGGTCAGCACACCGGAGGCCAGCACACTCGAACCGGCGGCCCTGCGCCATCACGGCCGGGTGATCGCCGCGCTGCGGGGCGAGGCGGCCGTCTTCGGCTTCGATGCCGCCGCGCCGGCGCTGCGCTTTGCGCTCGAGGCGCGCACGCCGGCGCGGCGTATCGGAATACACGCCACCGTCCCACCCGGATCGGGATCGCATGCCGCGGTCGACTGCGCGAGCCGGCTCGCCAGAACCGCCCCGCGCGACGGCATTCTGGCAACCGCGTCGCTGCGCACGCGCGCAGAGGCCGAGGATGCCACGGCGGCGTTGCGCTTTCGTGACCACGGCCGGCTCGATCTGCCCGGCGCGGCGGGGCCGCTCGACATCATCCGGATCGAATCCGGCGCCCGGACGCCCGCGACGATCCGCTTCGGCGGCTTCGAACTCGACCCGGAGCGCTTCGAGCTGCGCCGCGACGGCGCACGCATCGACGTGGAGCCGCGCACCTTCGACCTCATCTCGCTGCTGGCGCGTCACGCGGGCCAAACGGTCCCGCGCGAGACGATCTTCGGCGCGGTCTGGGGCGACCGGATCGTCTCCGACGCCGCATTGAGCAGCCAGATACGCGCCGCGCGGCGCGTGCTCGGAGATGATGGCACCGCGCAATCGCTCATCGCGACGGTGCATGGCCGTGGCTTCAGGCTGCGCGCCCGCGCGCTCGACCCGCCGCGCCACACCGACGGAGCCGAGGCCGCCAGCGCGCCCGTCGCCCGCGCCGCCCCCGTCAGCGCAGACATTTGCGCGGCGCCAGCGAACGGCCGCATCGCCGGGCAACCCGTGGTCGCCATCCTTCCCTGCGCCTGCCTCGGGGCGGATGGCCACGGCGCGGTGCTCGCGCAGGGATTGACCGAAGATCTGATCAACGCGCTGACCAAGCACCGATGGCTTCGCGTGATCACGCGCAATCCCGTCGTCGCCCTCGCCCGCGCCTCGGGCTGGGGCGTCGAGGACGCGGCGCGATCGCCACCGCCCGGCCCGGGGCCGGCTGCGGACGGCGCCACCCGACACCATGCCGCCGCGGGCATCGCCGCGCAGCTCGGTGCCGATTACGTCGTGACGGGGAGCCTGCGTCGCGCCGACAACAGGCTCTGCGTGACCGTGCAACTGAGCGAGGCGGACGCGATGCGCTGCCTCTGGTCCGAACGCTTCGACCGCGAAATGCGCGACATCTTCGTGCTGCAGGAAGAAATCGCGGGCGTCGTCGCGGCCCGCATCGCGGCCGAGCTCGGCCGTGCGGAGGGGCGGCGCGCGGCACGTACCCCGCGCGACGATCGCGGCGCCTGGGAGCTCTATGCCCTCGGCTCGGCGGAGTTCTACCGCTTCACCCAGGCGAGCAACCGGCGCTGCCAGGAGCTCATGCGCGCCGCGATTGCACTCGACCCGGGCTTTGCCGAGGCCCATGCCAGGCTCGCTTATGCGATGGTCCTCGAGATGGTCTATTTCGAGGGGCCGATCGACGCGGCGCGCATGGACGACGCCGTCCGGGTGGCGGAAGCGGCCGTCGCGCATGACGATCAGGAGGCGAACGGGTTCTTCACGCTGGGACGGGTGCAGCTTGTGCAGCTCAACTATGATCGCGCGATTGACGCGCTCGAACACGCCGTCGCGCTCAACCCGTGCCACGCGCTGTCCTTCTGCGGACTCGGTGATTCGCTGGCCTATGAGGGCCGGATCCCCGAAGCGCTGGATGCGTTCGACCGCGCCATCGCCCTGAGCCCGCACGACCCGTTTCGATGGGCCTTCATGTCCTACCGGTCGCTCGCGCATCTGTTCGCCGGCGGGTACGAAGAGGCGGCGTCATGGGCGCGGCGCGCCACGCTGGTGCCCAATGCGCATTACTGGGCGCATGGCAACCTCGTCGCGGCGCTCGGGATGCGCGGAAGTCGGAGCGCGGCGCGCGAGGCGGCCCGCGAGCTGGGCAATGCGCGCCCCGGTTTCACCCGGGATTTCGCCCGCAAACGGCTCTTCTTCGTCAAGCAGCGCACCCAGCTTGCGACGTTTCTCGAGGGCTTGCGCCGCGCCGGCGTGCCCTGACGGCGCGGTCGTGGGCAGTCGATCCGTCGCGTCATCAAGGCTACAGGCCCCATACGAGCAGGATCATCGGGACGCCCACGGCGATCACGAGCACCTCGAGCGGCAGCCCCATGCGCCAGTAATCGGTAAAGCGATATCCCCCGGGCCCCATCACGAGCGTGTTGTTCTGATGCCCGATCGGGGTCAGGAAGGCGCAGGAGGCGGCGACGGCAACCCCCATGAGGAAGGCGTCCGGGTTTGCGTCCAGCAACTCGGCGACACGGATACCCACCGGTGCGGCAAAGATCGTGGTGGCATTGTTGTTGAGCACATCCGAAAGCGTCATCGTCACCACCATCAACACCGCGAGAACGACCCAGGCGGGATAGCCCTCTGCCAGCCCGAGGAACCCCGACGCGATGAGATTGGTGGTCCCTGTCTTGTCGAATGCATCCCCGAGCGGCAGAAGCGCGCCGAGCAGGACGATCACCGGCCAGTTGATATGGGTGTAGAGCTCGCGCGCGCTGAGCACGCCGCTGAGCACATAGCCGATCACCACGAAGCCCAGCGCCACCGGCATCGCCACGAGCTCGAAACTCGCCGCCGCGATCGCGACGATGAAAAGTCCCAGCGCCCAGAAAGCCAGATCGCCGCGAATCACCGGCTGGCCGCGGCGCGCCAGCGGCAGCGCGCCGAGCCAGTCGGTGACCTGATGCTGCGTCTCCTCGGGGACGAGCAGAAGCAGGATGTCGCCGGCCTCGACCTCGGTGCGCCGCACCCGGTCGCGGATCGTGCGCCCGCGCCGAGAGATGCCCATCAGCACCGTCTGATGCCGCCAGGACAGCCCCACGGCATGCGCCGTCTTGCCCTCGATGCGCGCGCCGGGCTGAACCACGGCCTCGATGAGCACCATGCCCTCGCCGCTCGCGACCCCCGCGCGCCGCGACTCCCGCCGCTTCGCGAGCCCGGCCTTGCCCAGCGATGACGGGCCGCCCTCGCGCTCGAGGTCCTCGGCGGTCCCGGCGACGCTGTCATCGGCGGGGAAATCGAGCTTCATCGCGGCGCGGAACTCCTCGAGCCCCTCCGGCGCGGCCTCCACCAGCAGCACGTCGTCCTCGGCGAGGACGAGGTTGCGCGCCGCGCCGAAACGCTTGCGCCCGCCGCGCAGCACCGCGAGGATCGCGACATCGGCGGCCTCGGCCTCCTGCTCAAAATCGCGCACGCGCTTGCCGATCATCCTGGAGTCCTTCGCCACGTAGAGCTCGGCGATGAACTCCGACAGCGCCGCGCGCCCCTCCTCGACCGGCTCTCCGCGCTCGGGCAGCAGCCGCCAGCCGATCAGCGCGACGAAGGCGATCCCGGCCAGCGCCACCACCCCGCCCACCGGCGCGTAATCGAACATCGAGAAGCTCTCGCCCAGCTCGTCGCCGCGGATCGTGGCGACGATGATGTTGGGCGGGGTGCCGATCAGCGTCACCATTCCGCCAAGAATGCAGGCGAAGGAGAGCGGCATCAGCGTGCGCCCGGCCGCCCGCCGCGCCTTGCGCGCGGCCTGCCGGTCCACCGGCATCAGAAGCGCGAGCGCGGCGACATTGTTCATGAAGCCCGACATCACGCCGCCGATGCCGCCCATGACGGCGATGTGGCGCGCCTCCGGCAGCTGTGCACGGATCAGCGGCTGGGTCAGGAACTGGATCGCGCCCGATCGCGCCAGCCCCGCCGACACCACCAGCACCATCGCCACCGTCACCGTCGCGGGATGCCCAAACCCCGCAAAGGCCTCGCCCGACGGCACCAGCCCCAGCACCACCGCCACGAGCAGCCCGCCCAGCGCCACGAGATCATAGCGGATGCGCCCCCACGCGAAGAGGGCGAGTATCGCCACGATCAGCCCGAAGAGCAGCCCCTGCCCCAGCGTCATCATTACCCCCGGATCCTGCGCTGCCCTGCCATGTGCGCCGGAACGGGCCGCGCCGCAACCGCCCGGCACCTTGCGCGGCGGCGCGGCGCTGGCATATAGGCGGGGCAGACCAACCATGCCGGGGGATTTCATGGCAGGCCATTCCAAATGGGCCAACATCCAGCATCGCAAGGGCCGCCAGGACGCGGCGCGCTCCAAGCTGTTCTCGAAGCTGTCCAAGGAGATCACCATCGCCGCGCGCATGGGCGATCCGGACCCCGACAAGAACCCGCGCCTGCGCCTCGCGATCAAGGACGCCAAGTCGAGCTCGATGCCCAAGGACAATATCGAGCGCGCCATCAAGAAGGCGCAGGGCGGCGACGGCGAGGCCTATGAGGAGGTGCGCTACGAGGGCTACGGCCCCGGCGGCGTCGCGGTGCTCGTCGAGGCGATGACCGACAACCGCAACCGCACCGCCTCCTCGGTGCGCGCGACCTTCGGCAAGCATGGCGGCAATCTGGGCGAGACGAACTCCGTCGCCTTCATGTTCGACCGCATGGGCCAGGTCGTCTACGGCCCCGAGGCCGGCGACGCCGAAACCATGATGGAGGCCGCCATCGAGGCCGGGGCAGAGGATGTCGAGAGCGACGCGGACGGCCATGTCGTCTGGTGCGCGGCCGACGATCTGCACGCGGTGTCGTCGGCGCTCGAGGCGCAGCTCGGCGAATCGCAGGCCACGCGGCTGGTCTGGCGCCCGCAGACCACCACCGAGCTCGACCTCGAGGGCGCGCAGAAGCTCCTGCGGATGCTCGACGCGCTCGAGGACGATGACGACGTCCAGAAGGTCACCTCCAATTTCGAGGTCTCCGACGAGGTCATGGCCCAGCTCTGAAGCTCAGCGAGGGCCGATCCCGTCGCGGCCGGGCACATAGCCCCCCGCGGCCCCGGCGACCTCGGCCGTCATCGCCGCGATGCGCAGCGCCTGCGCGGCCTGAAGCCGCTCGACGGTCTCGGCGCGGGTCTCATTGAGCGCGGCGCGGATCTCGGCCTCCATGTCGTCGCGCTGGACGTATTCCTGCAAGCGCAGCACACTGTAATCGATCGTGAACCAGGCCGCGCCGGCGGCCGCAGCCGCGCAGGCGACGGCGAAGGGCCCGCTCCAGGCGCAGACTGCCGCGCCCGTCCCCGCGCCGGCGGCGACCCCGCCGAGCCGCGAGGCGCCCGCACGCGCGATGGCCTGCGCCGCGGCGCGAAACGCCGAGCCCGACGCCACCCGCCCCGCCGCCGAAGCCCCGATCCGCGCCGTCACGAGCACCCCGGCAGTGGCCGCGCTCGCCATCGTGCCCGGCGCAGTCTGCGCGACGGAGCCGGGCCGCGGCGCCGTCAGGGCGAGCGGATTGCGCAGGGCCGCGGCATGGACCCCGTCGCAGTCGCGGGCGTCATAGGCGTCGCGCAGCGCGGTCCGGTAGCGGTCCAGCTCGGCGCCGATACGGGCCGTCGAGTCGCGCTCGATCCGGTCGAGCTCGGCACCGAGACCGGCGGCGAAGTCATCGTCGAAGACCCGCTCGACGAACGCATCCTGCAGGTATCCCTGCGCATTGCCCATCGCCGCCGCCCCGAGCCGGGTGTATTCGCCGCCAAGCGAGTAGAACCAGTCGAGATATGCCTCTATGCTAGGGTCAAGCGCGGCGAAAGCGTCGTCAACCGCTTTTTGCGTCTGTTGCGCGACACGGGCCTCTTCGTGCGCAGCCGCGCGCGCGAGCCGCTCGGAGAGCGCCGCCTCCTCGGCCAGGGCGGCCTCGATTTGCGCAGGCTCACACGGCGCCGCAACCGCGGGCGCCTCCGGCGCTGCGCGCGACAGCTCGCGGCCGAGGCCCAGATGCCCGAGCACCACCGCCGCCATCATGATCGACAAGAGCGCGATGAAATGCGTGCGAAACGGGCTGTCTGCGCTCCCCGGCGCGGCGCGCCATGCCAGATGCTGCAGCGCTGCCACCACGACGACCATGAGCGTGAACGCCAGCATCCCAGCGCCCATCAGAAACGCCAGCCAGAAGACGATTGCCCCACCCGGACCGAGCCCGGCGGCGAGGGTCTGCGCCGCGTGCCAGGCCAGCATCTCCGCCACGCGCCCCAGCCCGAACAGCGCGCCGAGCGCGTCCGAGCGCACGCCCTCGCCCCCTTCCGCATAGGCGATTTCCCGGACCTCGCCCCACGCGGCGCCGCGGGTATCGGGCCGCTCGATCACCAGGAAGTCGAGCAGCGCAAGCCCCGCCCCGAGCAAGACTGCACCGCCCGCGATCACGGCGACGCGGTCGATGAGATAGCCGCGCGCATGCGGCAGGATCTCGGCGGCGATCCGCGCGTGCAGCAGCGCGCGGGCCCACAATACCACGACGAGCAGCACCGCCAGCGCCAGCCAGTGCTGCCAGCGCAGTTGCGCGGCGAGGATGACGAGCACAACCACGAGCCCGAGCGCCAGCAGATGCGCGCCCAGGCGCAGGAACACCCCGCGCGCGAGCCAGCGGCGGACGCGGCTGTCGGCTCCGGTTGCATAGGCGAGATGGGCGCGGCGGCTGAACATCGCCCAGTTCCCGAGCACCAGCCCCACGGGCCACGCCGCGATCACGAGCGTCGCGGGCCAGAGCGCATCGGGCGCCCGCCCCGACCCCCACACGAGCAGCGCCAGCGCCGCCAGCACCGTCCATGCGACGACGATCTGGCTCAACAGGGAATCGCGCAGCGCGGGCATGGCCACTCCGAAGCGGCATCAGGCAATGCTCGATGGATAGCCCGCCACCGCCGCCGGGCGCAAGCGCCCTACTGCGGCGGCGGCGCGCGGCGGATGTCGCCCACGTCGAGCACCGGCGAGGCGTCGATATCGCCGGCGTTGAGCATGTCGGCCACGCGTTCGAGCGCCGCGACGATCATCGCCTGCTCCCAGTCGGGGAGCTTCTCGAACTGGGCCACAAACTGATCCTGCAGCGGGTCGGGCGCGTCGGCAGCGACTTCGCGGCCGATCGCGGTAATGAAGATGTTCATCTGCCGGCGATCGCGCTCGGCGCGCTGGCGCTCGACCATGCCCTTGGCGGCGAGGCGGTCGATGAGCGCGGTGATCGTGGCCTGCGCGACCCGCAGCTGCGCGGCGATCTCCTTGGGCGTCGAGTGCCCTTCGCCCTCGAGGATCTTGAGCACGCGCATCTGCACCGGCGTCAGCCCGGAGGCCTTGGCCAGCATCTTGCCGTGGCGCTCCGTGGCGCGCAGGATCCGGCGCAGCGCCACGAGACTCACATCCGACCGTTTCACGTCCGCATTTCCTTTCGCCTCCCGCGCGTCGATCCGCGCCGGCTCCATCCGCTTCGGCTGCTGAACTACCCGCGGCATCAGCCCGCCTTCTTCCGTGACTTCACGATGCTGACGGTTCGTCAGTAGAATGAATTGAGCACGTTAATAACGCAGCTATCCGGAAAGTTCCAGCGGATTTACTTCGTGTATTGAACAATAAGATCGGCTGCGTTATATCGGCGCCGAACCAGACGGAGAGAACCGGATGACCCGCCCGAACGACAATGTGACCTCCATGGTCCGCCCCCGGCCGACGCTGCGCAAACCGACCCGCGAGGACGGCGCCGCGGTGTGGGAGCTGATATCGGCGTGCAAGCCGCTCGACGAGAACTCGATGTACTGCAACCTGCTGCAATGCGACCATTTCGCCGACACCTGTATCCTCGCAGAGCTCGATGGCGAGGTGGTGGGCTGGATTTCGGCGCATCTGCCGCCGTCGGAGCCGGGCACGCTGTTCGTCTGGCAGGTCGCGGTGTCGGAGAAGGCGCGCGGCATGGGGCTCGGCATGAAAATGCTCAAGGCGCTCGCCGCCCGGCCGGAATGCGCCGAGGTGACCGGGCTGCAAACCACCATCACCGCCGACAATTCCGCCTCGTGGGCGCTGTTTCGCAAGTTCGCGCGCCAGCATGGCGCGCCGCTCGGCTCGGCGCCGCACTTCAAGCAGGAGGATCACTTCAATGGTGCCCATGCGACCGAATATATGGTAACAATACGCATGGCCGAACCGCTCGCGAAGGTCGCCTGATCAACGCGGCGTCACCGCATCGACATCATCCAGGGGAGTCAGCCATGACGACCGACAAGTCCATTTTCGAGCGCCGCGAGAGCGTGGTGCGCAGTTACTGCCGGTCCTTCGACACGGTGTTCACGCGGGCCTCCGGGTCGGTGATGTGGGATGCCGGGGGGCGCGAGTATATCGATTTT
>LFIK01002455.1_pt1 | contig 15007 bp, 26 predicted proteins | sample 643401 | NCBI WGS metagenome assembly LFIK01 (sample SAMN03777447, study PRJNA286221) | soda lake metagenome | biome: soda lake; feature: Kulunda steppe; material: water; isolation source: sample T5-Br brine of Lake Tanatar-5 | place: Russia: Kulunda steppe | collected 2010-07 | reverse complement strand
TAAGTAAGGTCACCGAGAGAAAATGGGCAGGAACGAAGGAAAGGCCGGCGGAGGGGGGTCCGCATTTGAACCCGCATTTGAAACCGGGTATTTTCAATTCGCGAATTTTAGCCTTCTTTTTCAATGCATAAAATGCGATAAAATACGCATGACCCAACCCTGATTATACTAGAATAAATTAGATACATCCATACACATGAATACACTCTTGATGTGCAATTATGATGTGCATCTGTCATCCTCAGATTGCTGAGGGAGCATGTTGTGTTTTTCACTAGAGGGGATGCACAGGCATATAAGCACGTGCTTAGTATGTGCTTTTTCCTTAACTGTGAGTGTACTTTGTTGAGCTTGATCTACAATTGTTGTGCATGATCATGCCTTGTCTTGCCCCGAGTCTTGCAAGCCTTTAAGACTTGGCAAAAGTGCAATAACTTCCCCTCAATTACCTTTTTTGATTGTTATGTGTGAGATGCCACTCTGAGATCAGCCTTTCACTTGTGGTGCATGTGTGCCTGCAGGCTAGTGGAAGAATCCGACTTTCAAGCAGCAAAGGAATTATTTGGGGGGGATGATGAATTTAACTTGGATCGGTTCTTGCCACGGACCATGAAAGACTTTGAGCAGTTTGCTTCAGCTATTGTGAGCAGATACGTAGTAGTGCACAAGGACAGCAAGAATTATAAGGGCTTCATCAAGGCCTTGTTCAAGGTATGATGCTTGCTCTGCAGCTGCAGCATTTTCATTCGCTCCTTTCAGCAACTCTGTCTGACTTGAGACAGCGCTATATATGTTATTCATTGAAGAAGACGCTTGTATGTGTGGCTGATGTGGCCAGGCCTCGTGCGCAAGCTTATCTTCTTCTGACATCAAGGACGTGGAGACCTCAGTGGCAGGTGCACGGACTGAGAAGTTCAAGGCTGAGCAAGCAGAGGCCGCAGTAAGTAGAGGAGGGGGGGGGAGACATTCAGGTGATGCATCTGTGCCGCTGGCCACATGTCCACAAACGCATTTGTTGACAAGGCAGATAGCAGGGACAGGTGGGCTGAAAGACCCTGTTGACAATGGTCCACTCTTTTTCTGACTGACTGCAGGCCAGCAGAAGTAAAAACAAGAAGAACATTAATGTGGGCAAGGCTGGCGACTTGACAGGAGGCTTGGATGATTACATATACGATGATGCTGGAGACGCTGATGATGGTGAGTCAGAATACGAAAGCTTTGTAAGAAAGTCCTGTAGTGCGTCTGTGAACAGAGCATTTGTTGTGCAAGTGAGCACTTCTGCAGTTCGATTCTTGGGTTGGAGTTAAGCGGGAGATGATAATTATATTATGCACTTTAAGATTAGTTATTCCTTAAGGTGCTGTCCCCCTCGCCTTCAGTTCAGGGATGTACGTGAAGCAGCTGGGTTAATGTTCTGCACAATGAGGCGACTGGAGTGCGATTGGCGTGATAATGATGTCTCTCCCATTGATTTCAACCTTGCTCGCGAGCACTCTGCTCTGACTCACTAATTCCTTTATGCCTGATTTCGCAGATTTCATGTAACGGCTGCGCAGAAGACGTGGCGACCTGCCCACTGCCCCAACCATGATGGCACACACTACTACGTTCATACACATGACCTCACCATGCTCGCCAGAACTGAATCCTACTTTTTTAGCCTTGCTTTCTCACCTTTAGTTTTTAAGTTAACACAATCGGCGATTGATCTAGCTTCCGATACATAAAGATTAACCAAAGAGAGTTGTGGTGTGTTCAGTGCATGAGAGTTTACGTGAGGGCCTAACGTACATCTACTGCCACCCACACGCGGGAAATGGCGCTGCACTCTGGGGCGAAATTCCAACTCCAGGCGACGCCATCCCGATCGCAAGCGGGTGGCAGGCGCTTTGCTTCCTCCGGCCATAGCCAAACATTGCTTCCTGGTAAGCTAAAAGAAAAAGGACGGAGAACTCTGGTGAGACTGTAGTTGTGGCAATACTTGCATGCAAAATGTGCCAACATATACATCAACCACTCAAGTACGTGCATAAGAACTAGGTACTTGATCAAACAAGCATACACGTGGAGAAGCATGTAAACACACACACACACGCAAACACGCACACGCACAAACACACACGCGCGCGCACACACACACATACACACACACACACAGACACACATACACACAAACACACACACACACAAATTATACACATGCAAATGTATGCACACAAACATACACACTCATACATGTGCAGGCGTATGCAAACAAACACAAACACACATGCACACCTACACATACACAAATACGCACACTGTGTGCACAATGAACACCCATATGTTAACACACATTGAACATGCATAAACACGATCTCACACAACACACTTATGCACACACTCACACATGCACACACACAACAAATCACACATAAACACAAATGCATCTATATACATGCACTTAAACAAACGACACACAACACACATGTTAACACACTGCACATGTGCACAATAGCACTCCTGCTTTCATACTCCCTGCTAAGATTTAGAAATAGCCCTGCACGGCTGCACACATCACATATGCACATGTGCATTTGTGCACGCATACATGCACATACACATGTGCACACATTCACCTGTAAACACTCGCACATGGACACTTGCATGTACATTTACACACACATGCATTCATGTGTGCATGCACACATAGACCCGCACCTAGACCTTCACCCTCATCATCAGTTTATATCGTCTGCCCCTTCCCGTGACATCCTCTCTCAGGGTCCCAGCGCGCGGCATTGTTGCTCCCTAGAGCAGGCAAACCCAATGCAGGAGCTGCCAGCTATGTGCCTCTTGAGAAGGAGGCACTCATAAAGCATATTGCTGCGGGCATGAAACCGCGCAGCCAGTGGAAGTGAGTGAAGTAGATGTTGGCTAGCCTGGGACAGTCCATGCAAACAAAATGTGCTGGTCCGATGCCCTCAATGGGAGCGCCGTGAGCACACCGCATTGCTGTGGCAGTGCTTCCTGAGGTTTGCTCCTTTGACACGTGTGCGTGTGCACGTGCGCGTTTGGGCGCGCGCTCTCACGAACACTCTTGGCCCTTCATTCATGGTGCAGTTAGGGGCTGCCAATTCCTGCTCAGCCACCCCGGCGCCATTCTACATGGTGGCCACTGCTCCACTTCCAGCGTGCAGAGGCACGCCCTGGCCCCCAGCGTGTGCTCTCCTCCTCATGTCCTCCTGACACCCCTGCCCACTGTTGCGCGCACCCTTGCAGGATCGGGACGGAGCACGAGAAGTTTGGTTTCCAGCATGGTAGCCATGCTCGCCTCACGTACCCCCAAATTCAACAAGTCCTGCAGGTAAGGTGGGGTGGAGTGGTATGGGGAGGAGGGCGGGCTCAAGCGCCGCCTTTGCCCCCAACTGGAGGCCTGGCACTCTGCGCTGCCTGCAGCAGCATCGGCAGCTGTTTGCCAGGCATGCACATCCAGGCAGGCAGGCAGGCAGGCAGGCAGGCAGGCAGTCAGCTCCTGTGTAGTTGGCATGCCCGGCGATTGGGGGTGGAGTGGCCTATGGGCCACTCCACTCTGGGTGCACTATGGGTGATTGGCTTACACACACAATGCTCCCCAAGCTGCACTCATGCGCAGGAGTGCTTCCGTGCGTGCACCCTGCGTGCAGAGCCTGGTGTCGCGCTTTGGCTGGACGCCCATGGAGGAGGAGGGCCGCATCATCGGCGTCACGCTCGACGGCCAGAGCGTGACCTTGGAGCCCGGCGGTCAGTTTGAGCTGAGCGGCGCGCCAGTTGATACCATTCAAAAGACATGCGCGGAGGTCAACAATCACTTGTACCAGGTGAGTGTTCGGAAGGAGGAGTGGGGGCGGGCGCACCCGTGCGGCGCAGGCTCTGTCCTGGGCGTGCCTGGATGGCCTAGCAGCTCTGGCTGTGTCCCTTTGTGTGTGTGAATGCGGTGCGAGGCCTCTGCGGTCATTGGGCTGGAGACGGTCTTTGGTTGGCACACCGCACACCTAGTGAGTGAACGGTGTGCGGTGGCCAGGGTGAGAACGCAGGAGGCGCACTAAGGACAAGCAGGCACAGCTTGTTGGCCGCTCCCGCTGCAAGCACGCAGTCCCAGGGCGGCAGGCGCCATGGCAGCGCGCACCACAGTGCTCCAGCGTTACCAGCTCTGCCTTTTGTGGCGCGTGCGGTGACAAGCGCCAGGACAGGGTGCCCAGCTCGGGGCCGTGGTGCGAGGGGGTTGCAACCGCAGGGTGCGCAAGCACAGCACACACAGCGCGTTGCTGTGCGCGCACGCCAAGCACCAAGACCGCCCCACCTGCCACAGCTGCGGGTCCCAGTGTCCGGTCGTCCAAGAGGGCCAGGGCTGTGCATGGACGTGCGCAAGGCCCCCCCTGCCGGGCTGCAGCCCCCCTGGGCAACAGGCAGCTCATGGGCAGAGGCCCGTCTGTACAGGCTGGCGCAAGCTGCAGCACTCGGGGTCTCCTGCCAACCTGATTGTGTACAGGCGCCTCAGCTCGCGCTTTCTCAGCGCGCTTGGGTTGTGTGTGCGCATGTGCGTGTGGGAGCGCGGGTCAAGACCATCAGCGAGTACATACTACATACCGAACCATACCATACCATACCATCAGCGAGTACATACTACATACCGAATTATACCATACCATACCATCAGCGAGTACAGCGCATGTACATGTACAGGTCAAGACCATCAGCGAGGAGCTGGGACTGGGCTTCATGGGGTCGGGCTTCGACCCCAAGTGGGGGCTGGAGGACATCCCCCTGATGCCCAAGGACAGGCGAGTGGTGGGCGCGAGCGCCGATGTGCAGCCCAGCCCAGCCTTGAGCCTGTAGCCAGCGTCTGCCTCCCTCTGCGGCGCACCCTGCTGATGCTTTTGGTGTGGTGGCCCTAGGCCCTCAAGGCGCGCATGCGTGCCTGCGTGCGTGCATGCTGCATGGCCGTGCAGGTACAAGCTGATGACCGCGTACATGCCCAAAGTGGGGAGCATGGGCCTCGACATGATGCGGCGGACGTGCACAGTGCAGGTGAGCACAGCAGCGCACGCGGCTCCCGTGTGCGCACGCACACCCTTGCATTCCCGTGTGCGCGCATTCCCACCCCCTCCCCTTCTTTCTGGCTGCCTGCCCCCCCTTGGTGGACCATAGCGGTGCAATCAAGAAGGGCCAGAGTGGAGCTGAGATCACTGCAGGAGGATGCATGGGAGGAGGAGGTGCTCGCGTGAGGTGTGGCATGCCCCCAACCAACCCCTGCGCGACCTCGCGACCCAGGTCTGCCTGCTACTTGCCCAGCCTCTTGTGTGTGGCTTGTGCGTGCTCTTCAGAGCGTCGCTGCGCTTACGAACAGGGTCAGCTGCTTCATCATAACACCGCGTGGGCGCTGCACGCACCTGATGGTAACAATCAGCCATGACGTAGGCGCTGCCCATGCACCTGCAAGCATGGCCCTTTTTTGTTGAGCCGCGTGTGGCACGTGTCTTGTCTCCCTCATGGCCCTAGCTCTTTTGAGTCAAACTGAATGGCGAGGCACCAAAAGAGTCAAGAGTCAGCAACCTGAACATGCATCGCGCATGCGCGCAAATGCGCGCCCTTGCGTGTACGGACCTGAGCAAGCAAGCAAGGGAGCACGGAAATGCAACCCCAGCAAGCTGCGAACGCTGAGTCCAAAGCCGAAGTCGTTGGCGCCACCCCGCCTGCGCACACTTGCGTGTGCGTGCGCAGGTCAACTTGGACTACGAAAGCGAAGCGGACATGATTGAGAAGTTCCGGATCGGCCTGGCGTTGCAGCCGGTTGCCAACGCGCTCTTTGCCAGCTCGCCCTTCAAGGAGGGCAAGCCGACAGGGTGGGTGACAGGGGGCAGATCACAGAAGCCCTTGCAAGCCTCCGCCCAACATTGCTGCCTCACAGTATTCCATACGTGTGTGTGTGTCAGGCACGTGCACGCCCTGTACACGCGTGCTCACACACACACACACACATGTACGCACGTGTGCTTGCGCCGCTGCCTGCGCTGCTTTTGGGTGTGGAGACTGGGGCATCACGCGCGCACAGCATGCGCGCGCTGCTCGGGTGCTGCGCTGCCTTGGAGTATGGGAGGGGAAGGGCAAGCGCCTCACCTGCCTGTCTCACAGACGGCATCAGCCTCCATCTCACACACAGCTGCATGAATTTCCCACAGAGCCACAAATGTCTGCCGCTGTGATGGTCACCGCAGCGCTGCACAGCAGCCGCTCTGCTCTCCCCTCCCCTCATACATCCCCACACCCTCTGCCGTGCCATCACACACGTCCCAACGCGCGAGCAGGTACCTGAGCATGCGCGGGCATGTGTGGACCGACGTGGACAACGCGCGCTCAGGCATGCTGCCGTTTGTGTTTGAGCCTGGCATGAGCTTTGAGCGCTACGTGGACTACGCGATGGATGTGCCCATGTACTTTGTGTACCGGTGAGAGATAACGTGCGGGCGCTCACGCGATCAGACGGGAGGGTGCACAGGGTGCTGTCTGTGCTTGCGCAACCGAATGGGTTTGCGCAACTGGGTGGGAGGCGCGCAGGGTGCTGTGCTGGTGCGCATGCCAAGCAAGGCCTGGTACCTCAGAGGGGCTGCGCGCAGCTGAGGCCTGGGGTTGCCATATGCCGCGCCATACGCGTGAGTGCGCTCTGCAGCGCAGAGCCAGAGGCTCAGCCACGTCCATCAACCTTCAAAATGTAGGGCACGCGCCTGTGCGCACCGTGCGGCCGTGTGGCCTTGGCTTGCTGGGGTAGAGAGAGCTGTGGAGCACGCTGCATAGTGTGCCAGTGCGTGTGCATGTCATTGTGCAATGCCGGGGGGGGCTCTGGCCTGCTGCCCTTGTTCTTCCATGCTGCACATGTTGCCCAAGGTCAACCACTTGCCAACTGCGTATTTCCCCCCCGAGGGCCCCCTCATTGGGAGTCCAGCCACGGCCGCAGCTGCGCGGCGCTCTCCGCAGGGATGGCAAGTACGTCGATGCGCTGGGGCAGTCTTGGCGAGACTTCATGGCGGGCAAGCTGCCTGCGTTGCCAGGTGAGCTGGCGGGTGAAGCCACAGCAAAAGCAAGCCCTGCCGACACTGTGTGCCCTCATACCTAGGGTGCACGCACCGCCGTGCCTAGGACAGCCGGTGCACTGGGCTGCATGCTTGCACCTTCTGGCAGAGGTCTCCCTCTGGGCTCTTCGGCGGTGGTCTGTCCTCAGCAGCTTCGCCTGCAGGGCACCTCCCCTGCCTTTCGCTGTGCTGCTCCTGGGGCGCGCACACGCGCACACGTCCATGCGTACACTTCCATGCGCACACGCACGCGCTCCCTCACGGCCGCACAGTCACGCAGGCATGCCTGCTCTCATGCCTCCTACCACCGCCCCCTTGTCCCCCCAAATGCACCAACACCGAAGGTCATTCTCAACACACGCACACATGCACCTGCGCACCCCCAAATGTGCCTTGTGAATGCGCACCCTGCGCAGGCCAGTACCCAACAGTAGGCGACTGGGAGAACCACCTCACCACCATCTTCCCTGAGGTGCGTGCAGAGAATCTGTTCCTGCGGTATTGGCTGTGCTGCCGCTGTGGGAGACAGGCCAGGGGGTGTTCGGTCACGGAGTATTGCAGTACTCATGTGTGTGTGGTGCACTGCTCTCTGACGCACGCGCTGCAGGCTTCATTCAAGTTGTGCTGGTGCAGTGCGCCTCAGGCCGGGGAACCAATCTCTCTCATGTCCACCTTCCAACAGCGGAAACTACTTACCAGCAGGAATACTTCCTTGAAGGTGGTGTCTACAGAGCATCACCACATGGGGACACCACCTGCCGGGTGCACTGTTTGCCATGCGCATGGGCTGCTGGCTTGCGCGTACCCCCCTCATGCGCTGGGTGCACCCCACTGGCCCTGTTCATGCATGCAGGTGCGCTTGAAGCGCTTCCTGGAGATGCGCGGTGCGGATGGCGGCCCTTGGCGGATGTTGTGTGCGCTGCCAGCGCTGTGGGTGGGCCTACTGTACGATTCACAGGTATGAGCTTCGGGGGGGCGCATAGGAAGAGTTTGTCTGTTCAGATACAGGGCAGCAGCTCCCAGACTCCATGAGCAGAAATGCTTGCGCATGCCGCACAAAGGCCCCTCTCTTTTCCTTGTGGACATGGACGTGCATGTTGTCATTCATGTGCATGCGGGACCGCATGTGCGTTTGATGCACAGCCCATCGCTTCTTGCAGGATGCATCGCACACTGCACAGGTGTACATGCAGGTCTCCCCAGGGCACGCACTCATACATCACTCACTGACTGTTGACTCGTTTACAACACTGCATCCAGCTAAGGGCAGCCCTGCTGATCTAGGCTGTGTATCTGTATGTGCGTGTTCAAGTGTGTGCAAGTGCGTGTGCATGCGAGCATGCCATACTAGGTTTACTCCCCCCCTCCCCTTGATGATGCATACCCACCATCGCTGTCCCTGCAGCGTAGATGGCATATGTGTAACCCATGCACATGAACTCCCGCCATGCGCATGGCGCCGTGCGCATGCATGCATGCTCAGGCACAATCGCTCGCATATGGCTTGTGTGCAGGCTCAGGCTGAGGCGCTGGCTTACGTCCAGGACTGGACAGCAGAGGAGCGGGAGTACCTGCGAGCAACGGTGAGCAAGTGCAAAGCAGCACATGTTTTGTACTGACGCCTTGTTGGACAGTACTGATGCTCCGTTGGATCTTGCCTGCACCGAATGGAAACCCAACCGTTTCAATCCAAATTGAGCAGGTAATGTGGTCGACTCTGCACGAGGCCATTTCATTTGATTAAATGGTTTTGGGTCATAGGACAATGACGGCTGATTGCAGCATTTTGCGCGCATTTGGGCATAGGTAGGGGCTTGGCCAGCACTGCATTCAGGTGTGTTGCCCCCGCCCTGCAGCATCTCCTCCTGCAGGCCTCCAACGCACAGTTTGTTGCTGTCCATGTCTGCTGTGGTGTTTTGGTGACAAGGGTGGATGCGGGGGGGGCAGGCATGCTGCTCCAATGCGAGCTCGCACAGGCTCTGTCCCTCAGCTAATGCACACAGGCGCCGTGCTTGCAAGGGGAGGGTAACACACCCCGTTGCCCTCCCCCCTTCATGTGCTCAAGCCCCCCCGAGCCAGATTGTTTCTGCTCAACATCATCGCTCCAAATCATTGAAGGTAGACGCCTCGCCCCTGCCCCTCTACCTGTCGCGCTCCCTCTCTCCTCTCTTTCCCCCCTCCCCTCTCTCTCCCTCTCTCTCCCTCTCTCTCCCTCTCTCCCTCCTTCTTTGCCTATACATGTATAAGATCTGCACTTGCACGGCACAAATCGTGCCTCGAGCAGCTCGTGCATCGCCTGGCAACCAGCTGCACTTTCTCCCTGCAGCTCATCTGCTCTTGTATTGCACCCTTCACCCCTCACCATGTCTTGCTCGCGCCCGTCATCCTGTCAGCAGTGTGCAGGAGTTTACTTTTTCGGGTGGCAACCCTCCATTTGCAGATCTGATCCGGCAAGGAAATAAAAGCCAATCAAATGGGGTCCGCTTGCCTCAGGTTGCAGGCAGTGCTTCGATTAAGGTTTTGGGGGGTGTCGCCTAATGGCGACACAGGGTGCTTTTGCTGAAAATGTGTGTCGCCATTGCGATCCTAGCAGAATAAACCCGCCACATTTTTGGCAGATTGAACTTTAAAAGTAGATCATTTACAATGCAATGATTTTTGTATATACTAGGCACAAGTTGTTTGCACCCCTCTTTCCCTCCATTCTTTGCAGTTTTGCTTCAAGTCAGATGTCAGGTCTAGTCACTGTCACTATCCACCACCTCCATGATCTCGGGCTTCTGCTGCTGCTGCTGCTGCTGCTGCTGCTGCTGCTGGACACACGCTGCGCAGTGCCCAACATGCTGGGCGGCGCTTCTTTGCCGCAAACCACTTGTTGTATGCGTTGAGGGAGGGAAGTTCTAGATCTCCCAAATTTGTTGGGTTGCCAGTTCTAGGCAGGCATTCAGGTATTGTGCTTGCAGGCACTTGCAGCGCTCCTCCCACACAGAGCCAGTCACTTGCACCAAAATGCCTGCCATGGCCACCCACTCGCTGACTGGGAGTGCTGCAGCAAGGGCCTCAGGAAGTGCAGGAGGGGAAACAGGGGATGCTAAAGGCACTGCAGCAGGGGGTGCTTCAGTAGGGGGTGCTGCAGCAGAGGGCGCTGTAGCAAGTTGTGCAGGGAGAGGTGTTGGAGGGGCTGTTGCTGCTGCTGGCACTGCTGCTGCTGCTCCTGGTGCTGGTGCTGGAGCTGGTGGTGCTGCAGCTGACACTTCTGGGAGAGGGAAGGATGAGGAAGTGGGAGACCATGGGGATTGGGTTTGCTGCAGTCCTTGGGGAAGGGCCCTTGGGCCCCCTATGTGCGTTAATGCGCTGTTGCGTACAACTGATAAAATCAGTACGTAAGAAATTGGCAACGCGGGGTGGTCTACGCGCATTCCTGCTGGGCGTTGCAGTGTCGCCACACAAGTAACCAAAATGCGACCATTTGGCGACGCTTTCATGCCAGCGCCAGCTGTTGCCCGACCTGATCTCCCTCAGGCCCTCCTGCCATACTGTGCCTGAGTGCAGGCGCCGCGACTTGGACTACGGACGCCCTTCCGCGGGGGCACCCTGCAGGACCAGGCAAAGGTGGCCGTGGGCATAGCACACAGGGGCCTGCAGCGGCGCGGCTTGCAAGAGGAGACCTTCTTAGAGCGCCTGGAAGTCATAGCCAACACTGGACTCTCACAGGTGCGCGGCAGTGCGCACCAGAGACAAAGGAGCATGGGTGGCCCTCCACCCTCATCTGACTGAGGTGGTTCACGAATTGAATTGACTTCGTAGTGCAGGCTGTGATTCGTCGTGCTAGCCACCATTGGTAGTACCACCAGGTGCTGATGGCCACGTATTTCGACAATCGTTATAAGAATATAGTGTTGACAAGCCTTGCTTTTCCTTGTGTTCCACAGGCCGATCACATGCTGGCTTTGTATGACACGAAGTGGCAGCGCAGCGTGGACCCCATGTATGAGGAGTTCGCTTACTAACCGTCTAGTACTAGCTTCAGCAAAGTCAGACTGCGTACGCGTATCTTGGTAGACTGGTAAAAATCGTGACAACCATTTTGAATAAGTAGGTGATAGGGAGACTTTTTGAAGAGCAAGGATATGAAACGTGGGTCAAAGCGGAAAACAGAGCCCGTCGTCGTCATTGACGATGTCGAGGAGGATGGGGATACGTCCATGGACGAGAAGGAGCCTAAAGCATCTGCAGCAAAGAAGAGTGGTTCTAAGGGCGGAACAGACAAGAAGAAAAAAGGCAGGTGGCTTTCTGGACAGACCGTCTGATGCCATCTGTCGCTGCATCTGAAGTATCTCAGGGTGCATTTGCTGAGCACACCAATGTACATTAGTGAGGAGGCCCGTACCGGCTACACCGTAATCTAACATGACTGTGAAGAAACCCCTTGCATATTTTGTCTTAGTGATGCTGGAGCATGAGGAGATGGTGCACACTAGTGACATGACAAGAGTGCGCCTCTGACGAGCACGCATTACAGCCTAGTGCTCGTTCATGCCTTCCTATTTCAAGGATATTACGTCAGCAGAGAAGCCCAACACGTGTGTAACATAAGTGCCAATGCTTGGCATAAACATAAACAGTCACGCTTGCTTGAACGCACCATGCTCCGCGCAGAAGTTTCTGTCTCCTCCTTTACTGATGAAGAAGTAGCTCAGGTTGGTGCTGCCCAATTACAGCAGGATGGGCTTGTAGTGTAGATAGCTTGAGAATCATTAAACTCGTGGGAGTGTGGTCCTGCTATGGTGCTGGGGATCACATTCCTTCAAGCAGGATGAAGGCTTTCCCAAGATTGTGAGCAATGTGAGAGGAAGCGTGCCGTTTGTTGCATATGGAAGGTGTATTTGCAATAAGGGAGAGAAGAGGCACATTGACGCGCGCGCACACACACGCACACGCACGCACGCTCTCACGAACGAACGCAGGCACGCGTACACACACACACACACGCACGCACGCACGCACGCACGCACGCACAGATAGAGAGAGAAAAAGAGAGAGAGAGAGAGAGAGAGACAGACTTTGTCAGACACAGTTCCCCTTGAATGAATGGTCAAGGGCAAGCGGGGCCATGGACCAGATGGTTTCTGATCTTCTCCCCGGCTTCACAGGCGCGCTGCTCGCCTCCTCTTGGTGACCTGTGTGATTGACCGTGCAGGCTGCCGGTTTGTGCGTTGACATGCAGTATACCCGCTCACGCTCACACCTGCAGCTGCGCACCAGCCTGCTGGCATGGTATGATGAGCACCACCGGGTCCTGCCTTGGCGCCGCACGCCACACAGCCGCAGGTCTGCGCCCGCCCCTGCTGGTGCGTGAGGGCATGTGTGCATGGTTATCCCTGAGATGCTCATGTGCATAGGGATGGGTATGCGCACCTTCAGCCTGCAGCTACAGCTTGCCTGGTCCAAAACATGCCATTCAAATCATCAAGGCCATGCGTTCAGGTCCGCGCACGCTAAGGCTGATGGGAGCCATGCATGGCCTAGCCCAGCCCACAAGCAGGTGTCACTGCCTGCCCACCCGCTTGCTTGCCCACCTGCCTGCCTGCCCACCCGCTTGCTTGCCCACCTGCCTGCTTGCCTGCCTGCCTGCCTGGCTGGGCGCCTGTGCTCGCATGTCCCCACCTCCCAGCATATGTGTGCACATCCTGCCGATGACCATGTGCGTGGTTGCTGGCTGGCTGCGCTGCACATGCAGGGCCTCATGAATCTGAGCATCCCGCGCCTGACTCGCTGGACACCCAGCAGTTTGCGTACCACGTGTGGGTGTCGGAGATCATGCTCCAGCAGACTCAGGTGGGTAATGGCCGCCAGGCCTACTGCTGCTGCTGCTGCTGCTGCTGCTAGGTCGCATCTACTTCTTCGGTGTTACGACATGTGCGAGGGAGACACTTGGTGCCGTGCTTAGCCTTACCCTAACCCTGGCCTTACCCCAACCCTAGCCTTACACTAACCCTAGCCTTATCCAAACCCTAGCCTTACCCTAACCCTAGCCAGTCCTGTCGCTGAGATGGTACAGAGGCATGGCATCCAACATGCCTCTGCTGCAGCTGTCCTGAGCAGGGCGCACGCAGCAGAGCGGGCAGCAGCGCCTTGCCTGCCCATGCGTTCTTTGGTCACCACTGTCTTTTGGCTGCTGGGGTGCATTCACAGGGGGCATGAGGGGTTTGATTGGCGCTGCCTTTGCCTCTGCATGTACGCTAAGACTTCTCCCTCCGGTCTTTATGTTCGCATGCGCATGTTGCTGCCTGCAAAGAACAGCAGCGCATGGATGCCAACCCATTGGGCACACGCACGCGCAGACACATTCTCACACACACACACACACACACACACACACACACACACACACATGAAAAGCCCCATGCACACATGCTGTCTGCGCGCCCGCTGCCCGTTAGGCATACGTCCGACTTCTGCCCTCTCACCCCCCCCTCCGTCTTTTTACCTCGCGTCGCATCCACCCCCACAGGTGGCCACAGTGCTACCATACTTTGCCCGCTGGGTGGCGCGCTGGCCCACCGTGGCGGCGCTGGCAGCCGCAGACATGGAGGAGCTGCGGCACGCATGGGCAGGCCTGGGGTACTACAGGTGCAGGGTGGCACTATGGGTGCGCTGCGCGCGCGGCCACGCGGGGGCTGTGAGTCCAAGGGTCTCGCTGCTGTGGGGCAAGCATTCCGCCCCGCCCCTCATGAGTGGGACGGTGTGTGTATGTATGCTGCGGCAGCGGCCCCTGCTTTGCTGTGCGCCGGCTGTGCCTGCACAATCGCGGCGCAGCAGGGGTGCGTCCCTCCTGCATCGCCACGTGCATGCACGCCCCCTGCATGTGGGCCGTCCCATGGGGCACAGCACATACTGCTTTGCTTGCCCAGAGGTCGACCCAGCCCACCCCAGGCCGCGGCCTGGGCCTGTGCCTCGCACACAAGCAGGCACATGCGTGTGCTGTGTCTGTGCTGTGGTGTGGACACCCCCACAAAACGTGTCCATCTACCCCTGGCTGCCCCAGGCGCGCCAAGTACCTGCTGGACGGGGCCCGTCATGTCATGGACAACCTGGGGGGCAAGTTCCCCGAGACGGCGGCCGGCCTGCTGGGCATCCCAGGTAGGCATGGGTGTCTGTGTGTGTGCGTGTGTGTGTGTGCGTGTCTGTGTGTACGTGTGTGTGAGTGTGCGTGCCTGTGTGTACGTGGGTGCAAGCGCAGGGGGGCTGAGGTCAGAGGAGGGGAAGGGGCAGCCCTGACAGAGGTTTGCCAGGCAGGTGTTACTCATCCCCGCAGGTGCCAGCCTGTGCGGCTTCACTCAGAGGGATGCATGCGCACCACGCGAAGCTGTGTGCGTGCGGCACGGGCAGGGGGTGTGCCTGCCGAGGTGTGCTCAGAGCGGATGGGACATGGCATATGGCAGACTGCTGTGACCGTGGAGGGAGTGGCAGTCCGCGCAGCCTGAGCCGGCTCCCGGCGGTGTCCATGTGGCCGAGGGCCGTTGCATCAGCCGAGCGATTGAGGCCTGCCTGTCCATCGTGCGTGCACCCGCGAGCCCCCTGTGCCATGTGCAGCCCAGCCCTGCATGCCCCTGTGCTGCCATTGCAGGTGTGGGTCCCTACACCTCTGCCGCCATCGGCTCCATTGCCTTCAACGACCGGGCGGCTGTTGTGGACGGCAACGTGGTGAGGGGCAGCTCGCAGCCTTCCCTAGACCTGCAGAGAGGCATGGTCTAGCCACTCACGCGCACACGCGCACAGTGCATGCACACACACGCGCTTGCACACACACACGCGCGCGCGCACACACACACACAGCACACGCACGCACACACACTGCTTGCCTGCCTTGACACCTTCCCTGCCCCCTCCCCACCCCTCCCCACCCCTCCTGC
>LFIK01002452.1_pt1 | contig 15014 bp, 14 predicted proteins | sample 643401 | NCBI WGS metagenome assembly LFIK01 (sample SAMN03777447, study PRJNA286221) | soda lake metagenome | biome: soda lake; feature: Kulunda steppe; material: water; isolation source: sample T5-Br brine of Lake Tanatar-5 | place: Russia: Kulunda steppe | collected 2010-07 | reverse complement strand
CGGTGAGTTTTTCTTTGAGTTGCAATTGTTTCAAAGCTTGGTAACACATCCATTCAGCTCCTATTTCTCGGGCATCTTTATGTTTGATGCTGTCTATATCAACTACTCTTTTTGACTTTTCAAAAGCATGGTCAGAGGAATCAATTTTCTTTTTTGAGACCATCTCATGCCAATACTTATCAGCAATTGATAAAGCCTCTTGATCGGTCTGTTCAAACAAAGGTGTTTTTCGTTCTAATCGATTATTTAATATACGTTGTATGTCGACTAATTTGTCAGGGTTAAAACTGATGAAACCAACGGTGTAAAGGGTTCGATGACATACTCTGCCAAATTCATTACGATAACTTTCAACCAAACGCCAATAGCCCTCAGATTGCTGAGTGGCAGGATTGTTTCGTAAAGACGATCGAAAATACATGAGGCAAATGTAAAGCACTAAAAATGTTAAAACCAATACCCCTCTGAGCACTACAAAGTGAATTTTAATGAAAACACTAGGCTCAACGTGGTTTTTGGATCAAAACCAGATAAAATAAACTGCTTTTTAACAGAAAAACACTAAATTTTAACATTTAGCCTGCAAGTTGGGTTAATATTTATTTTTAAATTGCTCCAAATATTAAAAATATGGCAAATGTTTTATGGTTACAAGGTGGGGCGTGTAGTGGAAATACTATGTCTTTCCTTAATGCTGAGGAACCTTCTGTTGTAGAGTTGATTACAGATTTTGGGCTAAATATTCTTTGGCATCCAACAACTGGGCTACAAATAGGAGATCAAGTTCAAGACCTACTTAATGATATTTTGGAGGGTAAAGTACAGATGGATATTCTAGTGTACGAAGGATCTCTAATAGAAGGGCCTAATGGCACAGGCTCTATGAACTTTTTTGCAGATCGCCCTATGAAAGATTGGATAAAAGAATTATCCGAGGTGGCGGGCTATGTCATGGCTGTTGGCGATTGTGCTACTTGGGGTGGAATTCCTGCTGTTGCACCGAACCCTAGTGAATCTACGGGATTACAATTTCATAAAAAGGCTAAAGGAGGTTTTCTTGGGGAAAACTATGTGTCCAAAGGCGGACTCCCCGTTATAAATGTACCAGGCTGCCCTGCTCATCCCGATTGGATCACTCAGATTTTGGTTGCTATTGCTGTAGGAAGAATAGGTGATGTACAAATTGATGACTACCATAGACCTAAAACATTTTTTACAGATTTTGTACAAGACGGCTGTACTAACGTTACCAATTTTGCTCAGAAAGTGGATGGTAGTTTTGGTAAAAGAGGAGGATGCTTATTCTATGAAGTAGGATGTAGAGGGCCTATGACCAGAGCTAGCTGTAACAACATACTTTGGAATAGGCAGTCTAGTAAAACACGTTCCAATCATCCATGTTTAGGATGTACAGAGCCAGGTTTTCCTCATAATGATTTGATGAAAGGAAGTGTTTTTAAGACTATGAAATACTTAGGGGTTCTACCAAAGGAAGTCCCTACAGGAAGGTCTAAACTTGCATATTATATGGAAGCTGGTTTCCAAAAAGTTATGCCTAAAAATAAAACGATCACAGAAACTTCAAAATAAACAAAGATGTCAGTTAAAGAATTAAATATATCACCCGTTGGGAGAGTAGAAGGAGACCTTGATGTAAAAGTTTATATCGATAATGGGAAAGTAACTCGCGCTCACACACAAGCTGCAATGTTTAGGGGGTTTGAAAAAGTGATGGAAGGCAAAGATCCTCAATCTGGTCTTGTAGTAACCCCACGTATTTGCGGAATTTGTGGAGGTTCTCACCTGTATTGTGCTTCCTCTGCACTAGATACTGCGTGGGGTACAGAACTTACACCCAATGCACTTTTGCTAAGGTCTATTGGCCAGGCTACTGAAACTTTGCAGAGTATCCCTAGGTGGTTCTATGCTATATTTGCTACAGACCTTGCCAACAAAAAATATGAAGACAAACCTTTATATAAGGAAGTAGTGAAACGCTGGTCTGCATATGTAGGTGAAACATTTCAAAAAGGACTTACAGCTAGTGGACTTCCTGTGCAAGTGTATGCTATTTTTGGAGGGCAATGGCCTCATTCTAGCTATATGGTACCTGGAGGTGTGATGTGTGCTCCTACACTTAAAGATATTACTAGAGCTCATGCTATTTTAACTCAGTTTAAAAATGACTGGCTAGAGCCAATTTGGTTGGGATGTAGTATTGAACGTTATTTAGAAATCAAATCTTGGGATGATATGCTCGCTTGGTTAGAAGAAAGCGAATCTCATAAGAATAGTGATTTAGGTCTATATATAAGAGCTGGACTTGAATTTGGACTGGATGGTTTTGGAAAAGGAGTTGAAAAATTTATAGCCTTTGGAACGTACCTACATAAGGATTTGTACAATAATCCAACCATAGAAGGTAGAAATAAAGCTTTGATTAGTTCTAGTGGATTTTTTGATGGTAAGGAATGGCATGAGTTTGATCATCTAAAAGTAAGTGAAGATGTTAAGCATGCTTGGTATAACAATCAAGAAGATGGACTGCATCCTTGGGATGAACCACTCCCTACTCCAGCTAAATCTCAAACACTTCATGATTCTGATTTTGATGGCCAATATTCATGGTCTAAAGCTCCAAGATATGACGGGCATGTGGTAGAAGCTGGTCCTATAGCTAGATGTCTTATGAATGGTAATCCAAACAATTTGGATCATCAAATTAAAGATCCATTCTTCATAGACGCCTACAGAAAACTTGGAGGTGCTAGTGTGTTTACAAGAGTATTGGCAAGAGTGCACGAAGCGCCGAGACTACTTAGACTTATAGAAGAATGGCTATCTCAGATAGATCTTGACGGAGAGTTTTATAAAAAACCTGTAGAGAGAGATGGAAAAGGCTTTGGAGCTACTGAAGCTTCCAGAGGAGCCTTGGCACACTGGATAGAGATTAAAGATGGTGTGATTAAGAATTACCAAGTCATGGCACCAACCACTTGGAATGTAGGACCTAATGACGCAGAAGGTAATGCTGGACCAATAGAATCTGCACTTGAAGGCACGGATATAGAAGATCCTAAAGATCCTGTTGAAGTGGGTATAGTAGCTCGTTCATTTGACTCATGTATGGTTTGTACAGTACATGCTCATGATGAAAACAGTGGAGTAGAACTATCAAGATTTAAGCTATAATAGAAAAAGTAGTATAAAACACAAGCCTGTTATTTTGTTTAAAACTAGCAGGCTTTTTATATTGAATTTTATCAAGAAAAACTATGAAAACAGCTATAATGGGATTTGGAAATCCTGTGAGAAGTGATGATGCGGTAGGAATATATGTCATAGAACAACTCCAAAAACGCATTAAAGAAGAAGAGGACATCAGTATTTTTGATATGGGGACTTCTGCTTTTGAGGTTCTTTTTGGACTGAAAGGCCATTCTAAAATCATAATGGTTGATGCAGTAATTAATACAAACGAACCAGAAGGCACACTCTACAGAGTACCTGCTAAAGAACTGGAGAGGGCGCCTGATGAAAACCCTATGGTGTTTTTGCATAGTATGAAGTGGGATCAAGCTCTATCTTATGCTAAAAAGATTTTAAGAGAAGAATACCCTGAGGATATCAGTGTTTACTTAATAGCAGTAGAAAACACAAAATTGGAAGTTGAGTTATCCTCTACCATAAAAGAAGCTGGGGACAAAGTTGTGGGTTTAATAGTGGAAGAACTTCAAAATGAAGTAAGTTAAAATGATCGAATTCAAAAAAGATCACATTTGGATAAATCACCAACTCGTAAATAAATTTATGAATGAGATAGAGTATGCTTATGTCTCCTTTATAGAAACGCATAACCAATTACTGATTACTCCAATTAGCAGTAAGTGGTTTATAAAAATGTATAAAGATCATGCTCAAATCTTACTTAAATCAAGAAACCTAAAGGGAGATAAAACTATAAATATCAGAGAGGTGATTATTGATAACAATTTAGACGTAACAGAGGGGCCTTTGATTTATGAGTTTGTTGAAAAAACAAAACTCATAAAGATAAAACTCTAAACGAACAGCATCGTAAAGCAGAGTTCATGCAAGAAATGTTTAATAAATTAAAAAAAGCCACATCAAATTAAAATATGCTTACAATATCTACATCTGAAAACCACTTCGAAGACATACAGAACATCATAGATAGTATTGATAGGCTTGATGAGCTTGTCTCCTTATCAAAATCTGCTCATAATGAAGACGCCTTTATTTTTGTAGAGAATGGTAAAATCCACAAACCTATCGATTGGTATGATTCACAGCCTCCATATCTTTTTAACGAGTACAATTTCACTTCAGAACATCTTTTAGCCTACATTTTTTTTGGTTTAAACAACCCTCAGAAAGCACTTGAGCTTTTGGACGAAAACAGTGCTTTATACCATGAATTATCAACCGCTGCTAAAATTCAATTTGCTTATGAAATTACTGAAAAAGAGTTTTATAAAATCCCTTCAATACACAACCAATGCATCGTAAAACATTATGGAAACGCTAAGTCTAACCATAATAGTGAGGAACTAAAGCAGTTATATTTTAAAGCTATAACAAACGAAAAGGAAATTGAGGTAAAAGCTTTTACTACAAAGCACTTTTCTAATTTTTTAATTGATCTTCAATTGTTTGTAGAAGCAGAAAAAATTTTAGCTGAAGCTTATAATGATCAATTATCTGAAGAAGCTAAAAATACTTTGAGCATACAGTTGGCTCTAGCTCAAATGCATCAACTTTCAATACCATTCAACACTAAAAGATTAGAAGAGATTTTTAAACGTTTTGAAGAAGGCATTCAGTTTTATGAACGAAAACAATTACATATTCAAGCAGGTCTTTTATTAATTGAGGCTTCAGAAATCGCAAACTATCAGGAAAAATTTAGCACCTCTAAAGACCTCATCAATAAGGCTATAGTTTATTTTAAAGAAGAAGAAATAACAGAATTTCTTGGTGAAGCGAGTCTTCGTAAGGCGATGTTGCTTTATACTTGGAGTAAAAACGGCCAACCTCAATATTATAAACCTGCCATCAACGCTTTTCAAAATGCTCTTAAAGTCTTTAAGAGAGAGTTGCACCCTGCAAAATTTGCTGAAATTCACCATTATATGGCGTTAATCTATTCAGAAATACCCGTTTCGCCAGAAGAAAAACCTATGTGGACTGCGTTTTGTGCTTCTTCTTTTAAAGAGGCCTTATCTTACTTTAATAAAGAATCATTTCCTTATGATTACGCTATGATAGCTCACAATTATGCCACAGCACTAATCAATTTTCCAGAGGCCAAATTGCATAATAATTTAGATAAGGCTCAGCAATTATTTAAAGATGCACTAGCTATAAGAACGACTAGTTTATACCCTTTTGAAAGAGCTTCAACTTTGATAAACCAGATAGAATTGTATTGGTTGCTTCATAATGAAACGACTACAGATGAAAACAAAAAAATAACGGAAATGCTCAATAAACTCAACGAAATAAAAACCTTAACAACAGACGAAAATATATTAGACAAAGTACGTTTTCACGAACAAAAAATAGAATCCTTAAAAACTTTATTATAGTGCACGAAACCTCTATCGTAAATAGTATATTTAAAACTCTAGAAATGGAGTTTGACAAAGAAAAGTTAGACTGCCTCAATGCTATTCATGTGAGAGTAGGGGTGCTGTCCAATATAGAACCTCGCCTACTTCATAATGCCTACTCAGCTTTTCATTTATCTAACCCAAGTTACTCTTGCGTAGATTTACACATCGAATCCTTAGGCATAAAGATTGAATGCGAACATTGTGGACATATAACAGATGTAGAGAACTATAGATTTTTATGTGAAAAATGTAATATTCCTAGCAAAAATATTATCCAAGGTGAAGAAATGCTAATCCATAAAGTAGAATTTAAAGACTAAAACTATGAGTGTAGAAAAATCAACTAAAACCGCAAGAGGTACGGTACAATGTGAAAACACAAACCTGAATTTACTCAAGGCTAATGACTATGTTGCAGATATCATCAGAAAAAAAATGACAGAGTCTAATACGTTGCTGGTCAATATCACATCCTCTGCAGGAAGTGGTAAAACCACTCTAATGCAAAAAACAGCACAGCGACTCAGTAAGAAATTGAATATGGCCGTTATGGTTGGTGATTTGGAAACGGAAAGAGATGCTATACGCATCAGAGAAACAGGAATACAGGCTCTGCAAATTGTAACAGGCGGAATTTGCCATATTGAAGCTCAAATGGTGCACCAAGTCTTAGACCAGTTTGACTTAGATAATATCGACCTCTTGTTTATAGAAAATGTAGGCAACCTTGTTTGTCCAGCTTCTTTTGACTTAGGAGAAGACTACAGAGTTACTCTTATGGCAACTACAGAGGGAGATGATAAACCAAAAAAATATCCTAGAATGTTCTTAACAAGTGATATGATGCTTGTATCTAAGTCAGACTTATTACCATACCTCCCTTTTTCCGTAGAGGCAGTGACCAAGGACGCTCGAGAAGTAAATCATGACCTAGAAGTTATTCAGATTTCATCCCTAACGGATGAAGGTATAGAGGCATGGTGCGATTGGTTGCTGGACAAGGTAAAGCACAAATCTGCAAGTATGGTTCAATAGTGAAAACCTACAAAATCGAAATAAATGGCCAAGTTCAAGGGGTAGGATTTCGGCCTTTTATCTACAACTTAGCACAAAAGCTTGAGTTGAAAGGACATGTGTATAATAATCATACTGGCGTTTTAATAAGCACAACGTGTACCAAAGCTACAATCGAAAAATTCTTAGAGGACATTCAAAACAATTCACCAAAAGCCTCAGTTATAGATCAAATGTCTCTACATGAAGTGCCCTATGAAGATTATGAAGATTTTAGAATAAAGCCTAATGCAAAGGGCGCACAACTCAATCTTCCTCTTACCCCAGATTTTGCAATTTGTGATTCTTGTAAATCTGAAATATTGGATCCTAACAATAGGAGATATCAATATGCTTTTACTACATGTGTCCATTGTGGCCCAAGATATGCCATCACCCAAAACTACCCGTTTGAAAGGCATCATACTAGCTTAGCAAGTTTTGAAATGTGTCCAAAATGCGCAAAAGAATATGTCCACCCACAGGACATAAGATTTCATTCTCAAACCAATAGTTGTAGTACATGTGGTATTCAGCTTCAGCTTTATGATAATGATCATAACCTCATAGGAAAAACAACTAGCAGTATTTTAGAAACAGTACAAAAACATCTATCGGCAGGAGCTATTCTTGCTATCAAGAACACTAGCGGATATTTACTATGCTGCGATGCCAACACTAAAACAGCAATACAAAACCTAAGAGCTAAAAAAAAACGCCCTAATAAGCCATTTGCAATACTTTATCCTTCAATAGAGCAAGTCAAAAAAGAATTTAGATGTTCTAGAAAAGAAATAGAAGCTCTGCAAAGTAGTATAGCTCCTATTGTCCTACTTAAAAATACTCAACACACAAGACTATCAACAAGTAGTATTGCGCCCAACCTCAAACATACTGGGGTTATGCTTCCTAATAGTGCGTTGCTTTATCTATTGAGTAACAGCTTGAAGACACCACTTGTAGCCACCAGTGCTAATATTCACAAATCTCCAATTATAGCTGAAAACGATGAAGTTGCTAAGCAGTTGAAGGACGTATATGATATTGTCCTACATCACAACTTACCGATTAAATATCCTCAAGATGATTCTGTTTTGAAATATGCACAAAACAATCGTCTTGTTTTAAGAAGGTCTAGAGGGATGTCACCAAGTCATATAGGTGTTTCTCTAAAGACCAGAAAGTGCATACTTGCTATGGGCTCAAATTTAAAAAGCACCTTCACTTTAGGCTTACTCTCAAGATGTTATACATCACAATACTTTGGAGATTTAGACGCTTATGAAGTTTTTAGCCGCTATAAATCTTCTATAAATAGCTACCTCAATCTTTTTGAAGCTAAACCTGATACAATTATTATAGATACAAATCTTCAATACCAAAGCAGTATGTTAGGCGAAGAATTGGCTGAATTTCACAAGGCAGACGTAGTGAATGTTCAACATCATAAAGCCCATTTTGCAAGTGTTTTGGGAGAGCATAGCTTGTTTGAAAGTAAAGACAAAGTATTAGGAGTAGTGTGGGATGGTACTGGACTAGGGGAGGATAATCAAATTTGGGGTGGAGAGTTTTTTTGCTATCAGGATAGACAAATCAAAAGACTAACGCACCTAGATTATTTTGACTGGATAGCTGGAGACAAAATGGCCAAGGAGCCTAGGCTCAGCTTATTTTGTATCTTAGATAAAAAAGAAAAATGTAAAGAAAAATTTTCTAAAGTAGAGTGGAAACTCTATAATCAAATACTACAAAACAATACTCTAAAAACATCTTCAATTGGTCGCTTGTTTGATGCCGCCGCCTCTGCATTACTCGATTGCAATTTCAATACATTCGAGGCAGAAGCCAGTATGATTCTAGAAAGGGTTGCAGCAGATTATAAAGGCAAAAGCTACATAGATTTGCTAGCTGGAGCAGAAAGCATTTCGGGGAGCCTACTTCTAGACAACTTGATTTCTGAAAAAGAAAAAGGGATCAACTTACCAAAACTTGCAGCAAGCTTTTTATACACACTAGCACTGGTTGTCATTAACCTAAGTAAAGCTGAGGATATAAAAATTATAGCGTGTAGTGGTGGCGTATTTCAAAATGCTGAACTTGTAAATATATTATCAGAATTAGCTTCAAAAGAAGCTAAATATTTAAAAATAAATCGTAACTTGTCAACCAATGATGAGAATATCTCATTTGGACAGCTTATGTATTATGAACATTGTATAATTTAAGATTATGTGCTTAGCAATTCCAGGTAAAATAGATAGTATTGATTTTTTACACAACAATACAGTAAGAATGGCAAAAGTCTCTTTTGGAGGTATTTTTAAAGAAGCAAGTCTTGAGATGCTTCCTGAAGCAAGTATTGGCGATTACGTCCTTGTACACGTGGGTGTAGCCATTAGTAAAGTTGATGAAGAAGAAGCTCAAAAAACCTTCAAGTACCTCGAAGAAATAGGTGAGCTGGGAGAGCTTGATGATGTTCAAGACTACTTACCTAAAATGCCAAGCTGATGAAGTACCTCTCAGAATATAGAGATCCTGATCTTGCTAAACGATACCTTAAAGAAATTCAAAATGCCACTTCTCAAGCATGGTCTATTATGGAGGTTTGTGGAGGACAAACGCATAGTTTAGTAAAAAATGGTATCATAGAGATGCTGCCAGAACACATCAATATGATACATGGGCCAGGTTGCCCTGTATGTGTTACCCCACTTCGATTAATAGATAAAGCTGTCTATCTAGCCTCCAATAAGAATGTAATCCTATGTTCTTTTGGGGATATGCTACGAGTACCTGGGTCTAGTAAAAGCCTTTTGGAAGCTAAAGCAGGAGGTGCTGATGTGAGAGTGCTTTACTCTCCACTAGAGGCTGTAAAAATTGCCGAAGACCATCCAGATAAAGACGTTGTTTTTTTTGCTATAGGTTTTGAAACTACGGCTCCCGCCAACGCCCTTTCTGTAGTCCATGCTTATAGAAAGCAACTAAAAAACTTTTCAATCTTAGCATCACACGTTTTGGTTCCGCCAGCTATTGAAGCTGTGATCAATGATAAAGAAAGCACTATAGACGGGTTTTTAGCTGCAGGACATGTATGTACAATCATGGGCAATGCAGAATATCACCCCTTATCTGCAAAATATAAAGTTCCAATTGTTGTTACAGGATTTGAACCTTTAGATGTCTTACAAGGGATTTTGATGGTAGTAAGACAGCTCGAAAAAAATAAGCATACAGTTGAAAATCAATATTCTAGGATTGTAAAAGAAAAAGGGAATCCAGATGCTAAAGCCATGATTTTTGAGGTTTTTGAGCCTCAAGATCAAGTTTGGCGAGGCATTGGAAAGATTCCTCAAAGTGGATACGCCATAAAAGAAAAATATGCTGAATATGATGCTCTACGAAAATTTAATGTGGATATACCAGAAGCAGAAGAAAACTCAAACTGTATTTCTGGACAAATTATGAAAGGTATCAAAAAGCCTTTTGAATGCTCTCAGTTTGGCAAAACCTGCAAACCAACTAACCCGCTTGGAGCTCCTATGGTGAGTAGCGAAGGTGCTTGTGCAGCTTATTATCACTTTTCTGGTAGGGTAGAAGAATAATTAAAACAAAAGTTATGTCCCAGTCTGATTATTTAAAAATGCAACTGCAATGTCCAATGCCAAAATTAGATTTTGACGTTATTACCCTAGGGCATGGTAGTGGAGGAGTATTAACCAACAAACTCTTGGATAGTGGTGTTTTTGATATTCTTGAAAATGATATTCTAAACCAGCGTCATGACGGTGCATTTCTAAACTTAAAAGGTAAAACAGCTTTTTCATCAGACAGTTTTTTAATATCACCCATATTCTTCCCTGGTGGCAATATTGGTGAACTTGCGGTGAATGGCACTGTGAATGATTTAGCAATGTGTGGCGCCACTCCACAATACCTTTCTCTGAGCTTTATCATAGAGGAAGGATTAAAAATGACAGAGTTTTGGGAACTCTTAATCTCTATTAAATGGGCATGTCAGAACGCAGGAGTGCAAATCGTTACAGGAGATACTAAAGTAGTTGAAAAAGGTAAAGGAGACAAAATCTTTATAAATACATCTGGTCTTGGCAATATCCACCCTAAAGCTAATATTCATAGCAAAAACGTGAAATCTGGAGATAAAATAATTCTAAGTGGACATATAGCTTCTCACGGTATGGCTATAATGTCTCTTAGAGAAGGATTGGAATTCGAATCTCAAATAGAAAGTGATACCACCAATTTGAACCATACTCTCATCAACCTTATTGATAAGTTTGGTGCACAAATTCATTTAACAACAGATCCAACCCGAGGAGGTGTCGCTACGGTCCTCAATGAAGTTGCAAAACAAACCCATTTAGGTATTGAAATTTCTCAAAACCATATACCCATAGACCCTCAAGTAGAAAGTGCTTGTGAGCTTCTTGGGCTTGACCCACTATATGTAGCCAACGAGGGTGTATTCTTAAGCTTTATAGCCAAAGAGGTTGCCGATGAATATCTCAAAGAGTTACAAAACGACACAAACGGAGCTAATGCCAAGATTATAGGCACTGTCGTAGAGCAACATCCTAAGCAAGTTATCATGGAGAGTTCTATAGGGGGCAAGCGTGTCATAAGCATGTTACCAGGGGAACAATTACCAAGAATATGCTAGCTTATGAATTTTAAAACATTGGGAAGCCACCTTACCAATTCTTATGTTTTTAAAGGTGCAAAGCGTAAGCCTTTTTTGGCTCCAAGAGGAGTTTTTGTTTCTGATAACATGTTGGTGGTTTCAGATACCGGACAAAACAGAGTCTTTATTTGGAAACATATTCCCACGAAAGAGTTTGAAGATCCAGATGTTATATTAGGTCAAGAAGGCATTACAGACTGTGGTCGAAATGCAAATCATAAAGTAACCTCAAGCACCTTACATTACCCATCAGGAATATGGACTAATGGTAAAATTTTGATTGTAGCAGATGCCTGGAATCATAGGGTATTGATATGGCATAGCATTCCAACACAAAATGCTCAGCCAGCTGATGTGGTACTGGGACAAGCAGATTTTGAAAGCAACACGCCCAACCTAAAAGGCCAAGCATCATCTCCAAAGGCTAACAGCTTAAACTGGCCCTACGGTGTTTTTTCTGATGGCAAAGGCTTATGGATAGCAGATACTGGTAATAGAAGAATACTATATTATGAGAATATCCCTAAGCAAAATTTTGAAAAAGCAACTGGTATTATTGGCAAAACAGGTTTTAATAATAGAGATTATGCTTCAGATGCGCCGATATGGCCATATTCAGTTAAGATAAGTGACAAGGGGCAAATGGCTGTAGCCGACACTCAATTTTATAGGGTTCTGATCTGGAAGCACTGGAAACAAGCTTTTGAGGATAAAGCGCACTGTATCATAGGTCAAAAAGGTTTTGATGACTGTGGCCAGAATCAATTCAAATTGCAACCAGAGGCCAACACACTAAGTTGGACCTATGATGCTTGTTTTTATAAAGAAGGGGTCTTAGTAAATGATACAGGAAATAGTAGAATTCTCGGTTTTAAAAGTCTTCCAACTAAAAACAATACTCCAGCAGATTATCTTGTAGGAAGACCCGATTTTAACACAAGTAGTGAGTATAAGGGAAATCTGGCAGGAACCCAAACAAGTCTTTATTGGCCTTTTTCTATAACCACAAGTTTAGAAAGGTTATTTATTGCTGATACGGGCAACCATAGGTTGATTATTGGTCGATTAGAGACTTAAATACAACCAATAAATTCCAACAACCAAAGCAAAAGCCCCTCCTAAAATTCGTAGAGTTTTAAGTGAAAAAATGGGGTTACGCTTGTTTATTTTTCCAAGTAGATAGGTATAGACACTCATGGCTATCAATGTGCCAAAAGCAAAGCCTAAAATATATTGTAAGCTTTCAAATTGTGATACAAAGCCAAGAGCTGGAAGTAATAATAAAAAATGAGCTACACCAGCAAGTCCATGGAGCACACCAATACTAAAAGCATAATTTTTCTTAATTTGGATTCCTCCTTTACTCAGCTCTGAATGTTGTTTTTCATTTGTATTTACAACTTTTGAGATAGCTAAGTGGGGTCGAGATTTATTTTTCTGATAGAATATTTTATAAAGTGACCATAGACCAATGCCTATAAGTACAAAAGCCACTAACTGCTCACTGTATTCTGAAATAGATTCAACAGGAATGGCATCCTGAAATAACAAAAATAACAAACCGATAAGCAGCATACCTACAAGATGTCCAAACCCCCATGAAAAACCAATTCTCCACACTTTCGATTGCGCATCGATAGCCATAGGCGTCACTGCAGCCAAGTGATCTGGCCCTGATAAAACATGAAGAGAGGAAGCAATGATTCCTGCTATTATTGGTATTTCAACAATCATAAATTAACACAATTTATTAATGTATAATATTATGGAAAAAGAATGAATTAGCAAAATATATTTCTAAGTTTCAAAACATGTAATCTAACACCTATTTTATAGATATACTTCGTATCCTTATGCTATGAGTGATTTATTTTGAACCAAATTCAAATCTGCATAGTGAATACCCCTACTTTTTTCTATTTTTGAAGTATTACCTTAAATCCGCAACTGTTGCTATCATAATCTAAGCCAAAGACACTAAGAGAAAGATATCCCTTAGTGTTTTGACCTTAGAAATATTTCACCTATTTTTATGGTTCTGACAACATAAAATCTGGAAATATTATCGGCATGAAAGTAATAAAAAGCAATAAAACAATCACACCATTTGCAGGAATTTCTTTTGTAAATGAATCTTTCTCTAAATCTGGTCTCTCAAACCTTATTGATTCCACTTTAGGTAGTCGAGTTAAAACTACTGGTTATCAGTATAGTGATATTTTTAAGAGCTTGACTAATGTTTTTATGAGTGGCGGTGATGTAATAGAAGACTTAAACACCAGTTTTGGAGAACACCTAAAAAACATACCTAACAACAAGGTGCCAAGCCCAACAACGATTATACGTGGCATCAATGAATTGACAGTTGATAATACAATGTACACCTCAAAGAACAATATATCCTATAATTTCAATATCAACACCAAACTAAATCGTTTAAATATTAAAAGCTTGCTTTTAACCAAACAGCTTGAAAAAGGAAAGTTATACGACTTTGATTATGATAATCAGATCATCACAAATAAAAATTTTGATGCAAAAAAAACTTATAAAAAGACAAAGGGGTATTTGCCAGGTGTAGCAACCATTGGAGATCATGTGGTATATGTTGAAAACCGTGATGGCAATGCTAACGTAAAATTTGAACAAGCTTCTACTTTGCAACGTTCATATGAATGTTTAGCTAATGAGGGTATAAAAGTAAATCGCTCTCGTTTAGATGCTGGCTCATATGCTAAAGACATCATAGATGTTGTGGATAAAAACAGTCAGTTATTTTACATAAGAGCTAATAAAAGTACAGATATATTTGAACAAATTCAGCAAATTAAAGACTGGCAAGAAATAGAGTTAAATTGTAAACAGTACGAGGTAGCTTCTATTGTATTCAAACAGTTTTTTGAAGAACGTAATTATCGATTAGTAATTATGAGAGAAAAAACAAATACAGATCAATTAAATATCTTCACAAAAGACAACTTGAAATACAGAACAATTTTAACTAACGACTGGAATTCTACTGAAATGCAGGTGATTGAATATTATAACCAAAGAGGTAAAAGCGAAAAAATCTTTGATGTGATGAACAATGATTTTGGATGGAAACGTTTACCCTTTTCCTTCTTAAATCAAAATTGCAGTTTTATGATAATAACTGCTATGATTAAAAACTTCTATACCTATTTTTTAAACCATGTGTCAAAGACATTTAAAGAATTAAAACCCACTTCTCGATTAAAACGCTTTGTATTTAAATTCATAAGCGTTGCAGGACAGTGGATTTACCAAGGAAGACAATATAAGCTTAGATTGTTCTCAGATAAACCATATTATAACCTGAAAATTTGATCAACTAAACATAATAAATTGACACTCAGTGGATAATAACACACAAGATACAAATATAAACGACTGAATATCAATTATTTAAAAAAAAATACGCATATAGTTGTAAAATTCCATGAGCCTAACAAAAATAGAAACTAAGAACAAGTTGCATTTTATATAAAAACCACAAAAAGTAAGCTCAATTTTCACGTTTAAACCTCTCAAAAATTGAAAATAATATGAAAATATCTTACAAAATAATCAATCAATCTTCAATATATTTGTTTGCGGATTTAAGG
>LFIK01002451.1_pt1 | contig 15019 bp, 12 predicted proteins | sample 643401 | NCBI WGS metagenome assembly LFIK01 (sample SAMN03777447, study PRJNA286221) | soda lake metagenome | biome: soda lake; feature: Kulunda steppe; material: water; isolation source: sample T5-Br brine of Lake Tanatar-5 | place: Russia: Kulunda steppe | collected 2010-07 | reverse complement strand
TTGACCGTGGTCGGCATGGCGCCGGACGCATCCACATCGAGGATGAAGGAGTGGGTGTTGAGTCGGCTCAGCAGTGCGCTTGTCGAAGTGTTCTCGACGATTTGCCCGTCATTGATGATGGCGATATTGCGGCACAGGCTTTCGGCCTCCTCCAGATAATGCGTGGTCAGGATGACGGTCACCTCGCTGCTCCGGTTGAGGTTTTCGAGAAAGCGCCACATGGACCGACGAAGTTCTATGTCGACGCCGGCGGTCGGTTCGTCGAGAATCAGCAAGCGCGGCTCGTGGACCAGCGCGCGCGCGATCATCAGGCGCCGCTTCATGCCACCGGACAGGGTCCGTGACACGGCCTTGCGCTTGTCCCAGAGATCAAGCTCCCGCAGATAGCGTTCGGCGCTCTGACGCGCGCGGCGTCGGGGAATGCCGTAAAAGCCGGCCTGATTCATCACGATCTGCTCAACCGTCTCGAAGCCGCTGAAATTGACTTCCTGCGGCACCAGCCCGAGGCGCCGCTTTGCCTCCCAGGGCTCGCGTTCGATGTCATGGCCGAAGATCTCCGCCCGCCCAGAGCTCCGTGTCACCAGCGAACTGATAATGCCGATGGCGGTAGACTTGCCGGCACCGTTGGGTCCGAGAAGACCGAAGAAGTCGCCCGGATGCACGGTCAGATCAATCCCTCGCAGTGCGACAACGCCGCTGGCGTAGATCTTTGCAAGATTTTCCAGGTGCAATGCGGGGACGCCCATGACGACTGATAAGCCTCCGGAAGTGGAAAAGCCGATAATGGTACCGCATTCGTTCACTGGTATCGGGCGATCCGGCAATATCGGCACCGCGCCTTGGCGGATGACCGAACCCGGTCTCCGGCGCAGGCGCGAAAATGGATCAGCCTTTCCCTGGAATTGAACATGGCCCCTCGGCGACTGTCCCACCTTCCGCGAGCAGGAATTTGACAGCACAGGGGATGCGCCTGCTAATTTACGCAACTAAATTTACCGACTCAGCAACAGGTTACAGCCGGACGAGTCGACGACAGGAGAGAATTTCATTCATGATGCAAATCGCTAAGACATGCAAACGGCCTTTCATCGGACTCGCCACGGCCTTGCTGTTCGCGTTTTCCGGTCTTGCCGTCGCCCAGGGGATGGCGCCGCAGCAGGGCGGCGGTGAAATGCAGGAAATGCAGCAGCGGTTGTCGCAGATTCAGCGTCAGGCGTTCGAGAACAATCCGCAATTGCAGGATCAGGCCGAGAACCTGGAAAACCTGTTCATTCGCACGATGGAAGAGGCGGGCTACGATCCCGAAAACGGTCTTGACCGGCTGGATGCCATTCAGGCCGAGATGCAGGACGAGAGCCTGAGCGACGACCAGCGTCAGGCCATGCTGGAAGAAGCCCAGGAAATCCAGATGCAGCTGCAGGAAGGCCAACAGGTGGCCATGCAGGATCAGGCGGTGATCGACGCGCAGACCGAGTTCGAAGAAGATCTGATGGACGCCATGCGTGCCGAAGATCCGGAGACCGATGAACTCATCAATCGCTTCGAGCAGATGCAGCAGCAACAGCAGCCGATGCAGTAAGGTCTATCGGCCAATGCTGTTCGAGACGGTGCTCTCCGCGAGGTGTGCACCGTTTTTTTTTGCCTGAGCAAGCGCCGATGGGCGCCAGCGCGCGCGTGACCGCGTTAAGGAAACACTAATCTATTCCCGCGTCTGCGCCCGAGACCGGATTTGGTCATCTGGCAAGACGCGGTGCCGGTTCGGTAGCCCGAGCTACCGGGCCGGTGACGCAACGCCGCCAGGGGCCAAAACCGGCCGGGCCTCAGGCAAGCAGGCACCGTCGCACGCTGCTGCGTGACGGTGCATGCTTGCCTTCGGTTGGGCCGCATTTTCCCCGACTGCTGCGTTGCGCTGCTTGGCCGCAGAATGACTGCGGCGCTGCACAGCGCGCCTTGCCTCGGGAAAATGCGGACTCCAATGCAGGCGTGCGAATAAATCAGTGTTTCCTTAACCCAGGAGAGCTCTTGTCATGGAACTGACGCTGTCAACTCCAGCCCTGCTTTTCCCCGCCGTGTCATTGTTGCTTCTGGCCTACACGAACCGGTTTCTCGCGCTGGCTGCGCTTATTCGCGAATTGCAGGGACGCTACCGTGAGGATCCCGATCCAGTCATCAAGAGCCAGATCGATAACCTGCGGCGCCGGGTCAATCTGATCCGCGCGATGCAGGAAGCTGGCGTTGCGAGCCTGTTTCTCTGTGTTTTCTGCATGTTTCTGCTTTTTGCCGGTTTCATCCTCGTCGGCAAACTGGTGTTCGCAGTCAGCCTGTTCCTGCTGATGGCCTCTCTGGCCCTGTCAGTCAAGGAAATCCACATTTCCGTGCGCGCGCTGAATCTGCAACTGCAGGACATTCAGGACGCGCCCGAGAAAACCGACTGATCGCGGATCACTTGCCAGCTTAACGAGAAGCCTGCAGACTATTAGTCCAATTTCGGACAAAAAAGGAGTCGGCATGGGTGGTCGTCTGGTTAATGGCACCTGGTATGCGGAAGGGTACGAACCCGATGCCGACGGTCGTTTCGTCAGGCAGTCGTCCGTGTTTCGGGACTGGACCCGGGATACCGAGGGTGCGCGTTTCCGGCCCGAGGCCGGCCGCTTTCATCTGTTCGTGTCGTTGGCCTGTCCATGGGCCCACCGCACATTGATCATGCGGCAACTGCGCGATCTGGAACATGCATTACCGGTCTCGATAGTCCATCCGGACATGCTGGACGACGGCTGGGAATTCCGTGAGTTTCCCGGCAGTACTCCGGATCCGGTGCTTGGCGCCCGTTACATGCGCGAGATCTATCAGGCCGCCGACCCCGGGTTTACCGGACGGGTCACTGTTCCGGTGTTGTGGGATCGACGGGAAGGCACCATTGTCAACAACGAATCGAGGGACATCCTGCGCATGCTGGATCATGACTGGCGGTCGGTGAGCCCTCAGCCGGAACCCGATTTCGCACCAGCGGCGTTGCGCGATGAGGTGGAGACAACCCTTGATGCGATATACGAGCCCATCAACAACGGCGTGTACAAATGCGGTTTCGCCCAGTCCCAGGCGGCTTACGAGGAGGCAGCCGACGATCTGTTCATGGCGTTGGCGCACTGGGACGGTGTGCTGTCCAGTCAGCGGTTTCTCTGCGGCAATCAACTGACCGAGGCGGATATCTGCCTGTACACGACATTGGTGCGTTTCGATGCCGTCTACGCGGTGCACTTCAAATGCTCACAAAACCGGATCGTGGACTATCCGAATCTGTGGGGTTACCTGCGGGACCTGTATCAACGGCCCGCATTCCGCGAGACGACGGACTTCACGCAAATCCGTCGTCATTATTATGTGAGTCATCCGTTCATCAACCCGACTCAGCATATCGCCCGCATGCCGGAGATCGATTTCAAGGCTGCCCATGACCGGGACCGCCTGCCGGAGGCCCGCTGAAGTCGTCACTGTCAGGAAAGTCCTGATCCAGGTCCTTCAGCATGCTTTGCAGCGCACGTTCCTCGAGTAGTTCTTCGATGGAACGTCGCGCATTCCGTGGCGAGACGATGGCAGGGAAGTTGTCCTCGCCTGCCGCTTCCAGCATGTCATCATCGAGCGTCGGGCCGGAATCCGGCGCGGTATGAATCATTTCATGCATGGTCTTTGTCTCCCGCTGACCGCCTGCGGGATCTATATACAACGGTATGCGGTGTCTGGGAATAACCGTTCGTCGGCTTGATTGGCCGTGTCAGCCCTGATTGTCTGACGGCATCACTCTTGCCTGTCGTCGCCTGTGTTTCTGACCGCTTCACGGACTTCCAGCCGCAACTGTCCATCCGTCAGTCGGGCATTGATCCGTTCGCCCCTGGAAACCTGGCCGACATGCCGGATCAGACGTCCATCATTGTTGCTGAGAATCGCGTATCCACGCGATACGGTCGCCAGCGGACTGACGTTTTCCAGCGCACGACTGACGCTGCCAAGCTGATGTCGCAATCGTTCCAGCTGAATCCTCTGGGCCCGATCAATGCGCTGTGCCAGTGTGTCCAGCCTTTGTCGTCCCTGCCGCAAGGCTGTCCCGGGATGGCGCAGACGAAGACGCTGCTTGAGGGCGCGCAGCCTATCCAGTCGGACATCAACCGCCTGCCGCATGCGTCGCAGTAGCGTCAATTCCAGGCGGTCCAGACGCTGTGCTCGTTCCTCCAGGCGGCGGCCGGGATGCTGGCGCTGCAGGCGCCCATGAAGTCCCAGCAGGCGATCCCGATTCTGGTTCAGGCGGCGGTTTTGCTGGGCAAGGATTCTATCCCTCAGCGCAGCCAGATTGCGCAGCCAGTGCATGCGGTCGGGGCTTAGCAATTCCGCCGCAGCGGATGGTGTGGGGGCCCTTACATCGGCTGCGAGGTCCGAAATCGTGACATCGATTTCATGGCCCACGGCACTGACAACCGGATGCTGGCAGGCAACCACGGCCCGGGCGACCGCCTCATCGTTGAATGCTTGCAGATCCTCCAGCGAGCCGCCGCCACGTGTCAGTAACAGCACGTCGTTGGCGTCATCGGCGTCGGCACGTCGCAGCATGCGCACGATCTCGGCAGCCGCATCCTGGCCTTGTACCGGAACCGGATAGATGCGGACGGGAATGCCCGGGAAGCGGCGTCGCAGGACCTGCAGCACATCACGAATGGCGGCACCACTTGGCGAGGTCACCACGGCAATGCGGCGCGGCAGTCGTGGCAGCGGTCGTTTGCGTTCTTCCCGAAACAGGCCCTCGGCCTCGAGTTTCTGCCGCAATTGCTCGAAGCGCTGACGTAGAAGTCCATCGCCGGCGGCCTCCATGTTGTCCACCAGCAGTTGGTAGTCGCCACGCGGCTCATACAGACTGACCCTTGCGCGCAGCAGAACCTGTTGGCCGTTCTCCGGACGGAAGCGCAATAACCCGGCACGCTGCCGGAAAAGCGCGCACCGGACCTGAGCCCGGGCGTCCTTGAGGCTGAAGTAGACATGCCCGGATGCCGGCCGGGCCAGATTGGAGATTTCACCCTCGACCCAGAGTAATGGCAGGGCGCCGTCCAGCAGATCCCGGACCTCACGATTCAACTGACTGACGGTGAGGATGGCGCGCCCGGGCGTACTGTTGCTCTCCGTTATTCGTGTCATGGCTGATGTCGGCCCTCGCGCTGCATCAAATTTTCATGGTCTGCCATCGGTTTGCGGTTTTCCTCGCGGCCTATCGTACCTATAATGGCCGGCTAACCCACGGCCACTGCTGGCTCAAGCAAGGTACCATTTTGATGCGCATCGCTCAGGAAGCCCTGACCTTCGATGATGTTCTTCTGCTTCCCTCCTATTCGACGGTCCTTCCCCGGGACGCCGACCTGCAAACCCGCGTCACCCGAGACATCCAGTTGAACATTCCGCTGGTGTCGGCGGCCATGGACACGGTCACTGAGGCGCGGCTGGCGATTACTCTGGCCGAGCAGGGCGGTATCGGCATCATCCACAAGAACATGGGTGTCGAGCAGCAGGCGGGGCATGTGCATCGGGTCAAGAAGTTCGAGAGCGGTGTGATCAAGGAACCGATCACGGTATCGCCCAGCACGACCATTGCCGACGTACTTAAACTGACCCGGGCCAACACGATTTCCGGCGTGCCCGTGGTCGATGGTGAGGATCTGGTTGGCATTGTAACCAGCCGCGACTTGCGCTTCGAAACGCGACTGGACGATCCGGTCAGTGTGGCAATGACCGGCAAGGACCGGCTGGTCACGGTGCGCGAAGGTGCCAGCCGTGAGGAGGTGCAGCAATTGCTGCATGCCCACCGCATCGAGAAGGTTCTGGTAGTGAATGACGATTTCCAGCTGCGGGGACTGATCACGGTCAAGGATATCCAGAAGGCCGAGGACTACCCCTATGCGGCCAAGGATGAGTTCGGTCGTCTGCGGGTCGGCGCCGCGGTCGGCACCGGTGGCGATACCGAGCAGCGGGTTGAGGCGCTGGCCCGGGCGGGTGTGGATGTGCTCGTCGTCGATACCGCGCACGGCCATTCGCAGGGCGTGCTCGATCGTGTTCGCTGGATCAAGACGCATTTTCCCGACGTGCAGGTGGTAGGAGGCAATATTGCCACCGGCGAGGCTGCTCTTGCCCTGGTGGAAGCTGGTGCTGACGGCGTCAAGGTCGGTATCGGCCCGGGGTCCATCTGCACCACCCGTATTGTGGCTGGCGTCGGCGTGCCGCAGATAACTGCGGTCTCGAACGTGGCGCAGGCGCTGGCCGGTACCAACGTGCCGCTGATTGCCGACGGCGGCGTGCGTTTCTCCGGTGACGTCTCGAAGGCGGTGGTGGCCGGTGCCAGCGCAGTAATGATTGGCGGCATGTTCGCCGGCACCGAGGAGGCGCCGGGTGAAGTCGAGCTTTTTCAGGGGCGATCCTACAAATCCTACCGTGGCATGGGCTCGCTGGGGGCCATGGCGCAGGGTTCCAGCGACCGGTATTTTCAGGACACCGTCGACGAAGTCGAGAAACTGGTGCCAGAGGGCATCGAGGGTCGCGTGCCCTACAAGGGAACCGTGATCGCCATTGTGCACCAGCTCATTGGTGGGCTGCGTGCCAGCATGGGCTACGTGGGTTGCCGCAACATGGAAGAGATGCGCACACGGCCCAGCTTCGTCCGCGTCACCAATGCCGGTGTCCGCGAGAGCCACGTGCACGATGTCACGATTACCAAGGAAGCGCCGAACTACCGCACGGACTGACGGTTCGGCAGCGGCAGTCCTGCAGTCGTGCTGGCCATGCGGGAACCCCCGGATTGCTGACTCCGCCCGTGCCGGCTTCCGGCGCGATTGCAGACCCTCCATCAACAATACTGGTTGCGCATGTCCGACTCTATCCACGCCGAACGTCTGTTGATTCTCGATTTCGGGTCGCAGTATACCCAGTTGATCGCGCGCCGCGTCCGCGAGGCGCGGGTCTATTGCGAAATCTACGCCTGTGATGCGCCCGAATCGGCGATTCGGGAATTTGCACCGAGTGGCATCATCCTCTCCGGTGGTCCGGAATCGGTGACCTTTGGTGAGACGCCGCGTATTCCGGGTGTGGTGTTTGAGCTGGCTGTGCCCGTGCTGGGTATCTGTTACGGCATGCAGGCCATGGCGGCCCAGTTGGACGGTCAGGTGGAGGCCTCCGATCACAAGGAATTCGGTTACGCTCGCGTGCGGGCTCGGGGGCATTCGAAATTACTGCGGGATATCGAAGACCACACCACGCCGGAAGGTTACGGCATGCTCGATGTCTGGATGAGCCACGGTGACCGGGTCAGCGAATTGCCCGCGGGATTCAAGGTTATCGCCAGCTCGGAGGCGGCGCCGATTGCTGGAATCGGTGACGACGAGCGCGGCTGGTACGGCCTGCAGTTCCATCCGGAAGTGACGCATACGGTGCAGGGTGCGCGAATTGTCTCCCGTTTCGTACGCGACATCTGCGGCTGCTCCGGCACCTGGACATCGGACAACATCATCGAGGACAGCATTCGGCGGGTCCGCGAACAGGTGGGTGACGGCCAAGTGCTGCTGGGTCTGTCCGGCGGCGTCGACTCCTCGGTGGTGGCGGCTCTGTTGCACCGAGCGATCGGCAAGCAACTGGTCTGCGTCTTCGTCGACAATGGATTGTTGAGGCTGGAGGAGGGCGACCAGGTGATGGCGACCTTCGCCCGTCACATGGGCGTGCGCGTGATCCGCGTCGATGCCGAGGCGCGTTTCCTCGAAGCCCTGGAGGGCGTCGATGAGCCGGAGAGGAAACGCAAGATCATCGGTCGGACCTTCATCGAGGTTTTTGACGAAGAGGCCACCCGGCTCGAGGGTGTGGAATGGCTGGCCCAGGGCACGATCTATCCGGATGTGATCGAGTCGGCCGGCGCCGCCACGGGCAAGGCCCACGTGATCAAGTCGCATCACAATGTCGGTGGTTTGCCGGAAACCATGAAACTGCGCCTGATCGAGCCCCTGCGGGAGCTGTTCAAGGACGAAGTGCGGCAGATCGGTCTGGAACTCGGGCTGCCTTCGGAGATGGTCCAGCGGCATCCTTTTCCGGGACCGGGGTTGGGCGTTCGAATCCTGGGTGAAGTGCGCAAGGTTTACGCTGATTCCCTGCGTCGTGCCGATGCGATTTTCATCGAGGAGCTGCGTCGCCATGACCTCTATGACCGGGTCAGCCAGGCGTTCGCCGTGTTCCTGCCGGTGAAGTCGGTGGGCGTGACCGGAGATGGTCGACGCTACGATTATGTGGTCGCCCTGCGTGCGGTGGAAACAGTGGATTTCATGACGGCGCGCTGGGCACATCTGCCCTACGAGTTTCTTGATCATGTCTCGCGCCGGATCATCAATGAAATCAACACGATTTCGCGTGTTGTCTATGATATTTCCGGCAAGCCACCAGCGACCATCGAATGGGAGTAGAAAACGAGAGCTCCAGGATTGATTCAACTCGACAAGTTGCCAAAGAAGTACCAACACTGAGGCGCCAGCTTGGATGCAATGCCAGCCTGGATGCAATCTATGGGGTCCGGAGTAGCGTCACCCAGTAGAAGGAAACAAAACAAGTGGCATCATTACACAAGCGCCTCAGGTGGAACGCTAACGCCCTGCTAGCAGTCAGCGCCTGCACGATTATCACTACCGCGTACGCCGAGACTAGGGTCACGGCCAATGGGGGATTGGTCACGGCAAATGGGGGCTGCAACGATTACAGGCCAGTCAATGGTGACACCGTCACGTGTACGCCTGATGGTTCAAACCCGGAGAGCAAAGGGGTACAGACAACACCGGACGACACATCAATCAACAATGTGAGAGTTAAGGTAGAAACGGGTGTCGTGCTTGATGTGAACGGGTCAACGATTGGCCTGGGTGCGGGCTCAACGGTGGACAACAGTGGGACGCTGTATACGCGGAGGTTCCGTTTTGGCTATGGCATCTCAGCAGGCGTCAGTGGCCGTTCCACGGAGGGGGGAAATGAATTCACCAACCTGGAGTCGGGCGTTGTGCTGACCGATGGCAGCGATTCTCATGGCATGTACATTAACGCGCGGCAATCCAGCGCAGATGGCAATAAAATTGTAAATAAAGGTAAGGTAAATACCACGGGTGACCGAGCTGATGGTATCCGGTTTTTCACCGAAAGTACGGACGCTGAAGACTTAATTGATAATAGTGGGGAAATCGCTACGTCTGGCGTCGATGCGGCGGGTATTCACGTAAAAAACACCGACACGCAAACCGAGATCAGCAACTCCGGAACGATTACCGTTAACGACGGATCTGCCCACGGCATTCTGATCGAGGGCGCGGCCCGTGTCGTCAACAGCGGCACAATTGAGGCAGATCCGCTCGGATACGCGTTTTATGTCGAGGACAACGACAACACCTTGGCGAACTCGCTGACCATTGAGCCTGGTTCCGATATCACCGGTGGATTGCGTTTCAGCGAAACGCGGCGTTCAGAAACGCTAGTATTTGCTGAGGGGCTGGGCTCCAATAGCGATTTTTTCGAGTTTAACAATACCATTACTGGTCTGAATCAGGTGGAGATCAAAGACGGTAGCAAAGTAGCGATGAGTGCTGGCGTTTATGACCTGGTCGAAGCGAATGTCCGTACCGGATCCGATGCGACGCTGGAAATTGCCGGGGATATCACCGGTTCTGGGGGTCTGACCAAGAATGGAGTCGGGAAACTGCGGTTGTCCGGCAACAACACCTACTCCGGTGGCACCGAACTCCAGGCCGGCACGATTGTGGCGGCCTCCGATCAGGCACTTGGAGAAGGTGCGTTGGAGGCGGCAGGCGCCGGCGTGGCCCTGGCCGCTGGTGAAAGCAACCTTGCGCTGGGCAACGTTGTTTCACTCAGCGAGGATCTGATTGTCGATACGGCCGGCGAAATCCTGTCGTTAGACGGCTCCATCACCGGTTCTGGGGGTCTGATAAAACGCGGTCCCGGCGCTCTTGAGCTTTCGGGTGAAAATTCGTTTTCCGGCGGAACGCAGGTTGAGCGTGGCACCCTGGCGCTTGATGGTGATGCAGCTAGCAGTACCGGCGAAATCACCATGTCTGCAGACACGGCTTTTCAGGCGATCTCCGATTTGAGGTTAGCCAACGACTTCAATCTCGGAGGGCCCGTCGAGTTCGACACGCAGGATTTTTCTGCCACGCTCGATGGCGTCATTTCCAACAACAGCACAGGTCAGTTAATCAAGACCGGTTCGGGAACGCTAACGCTAAACGGCACAAATGATTACAGCGGCGGCACGGTCATTCAGCAAGGTTCACTGGCACTCTTCGGTAGTCTGGCCTCAGGCGTCACCGTTCAATCAGGTGGGATGCTTGCTGGTTCAGGTGTAGTCACGGGTGATGTGAAGAATGCGGGCCGGATACAGCCTCGCCTCAATGAGTCCCGCAGCACCCTGAACATTGTGGGTAACTACGTGGGCCAAGATGGCATCTTTGCCTCGACTCTGGGTGGGAGCTCTCAGGCCATCGAAGCAGACCGGCTGGCCGTCCAGGGGGCCGGAAACAGCGTTTCGGGAAACACAACCGTGGTGGTGGCTGACCCGATTGGTGTGCTTGGCAAACCCACCGATGGCGATGGCATCTTATTGGTCGACGTCAATGGCGGGGCCACAAGCACCACGAGCGCTTTTACTGCCCCTCGTATCGCCGCTGGTGCCTATGAATACCAGCTGGTTCAAGGTGGAGAGGACTCGACTGAAAGTTGGTACCTGCGCGCAGACGAAGAGACACCTCAACCGCCTGTCGTGGTGACGCCGGAACCATCGCAACGCCAAGAAGTCGCTCTCTACCCTGCGTTGCAATCACTGGCCCGAGAGTATCTGTGGAGCATTAACGGTTCTCTTGACGATCGCCGTGGCGCATCAGACGTCATTGCCCGGTGGCATGGACAACCAATGACCTGGACGCGGATCATTTTCGACCGCATCGAGAGCAAATCCGACAACGCCAATGACGGGCCAGGAATAAAAAGCAATGTTGTAGCGTTCCAGTTCGGCGTCGATGCGTGGCGCGGTGACAGTGCCTGGGGACGATGGCGCGCAGGCCCCGTTGTCACAATTGGTGGCAGCAATGGCAACGCCTACTACAGCTCTGATTCGGTAAAATCTGGAGATATCAGCCTGAATGCGTACAGCCTGGGTCTCAACGCGACGCTGGTCAGCGACAATGGCGCCTACGCAGACCTTCTGCTGTTTGGTACGCGTCTGACGGACGTGACAGCGGCGTCGCCGCTCGGGACATCAATTACCACTACCGGCTGGGCCCTGAGCGGTTCGGTTGAAAGTGGTTTGCGTTTGCCGCTCAATAAAAGTGTAGCGGTTACGCCTCAGGCTCAGGTTTACGTCACTACGGTGAATCTAAAAGACACTCAGGATTCCTATTCGCTGGTGCAAATGCCAACAGAGACAGCCGTTGTCGGCCGGCTTGGCTCGAAACTGTCTTACGAAAATAATCAAGCTGACGGGCCACTAACGCAGTTCTCAGCCAGAGCCAGCGTGTATTCGACCCTGTCAGGCGAAAAAGCGGCCACGTCATTTCTGAACTTGCAAGGTGGCAATGCCACTGCTTTTCAAAGCCGGGCACCAGGCAGCTGGATGGCGCTTGATACTGCAATCACTGTGCAGGCCTCCGAGAATACGCAGCTGCAGGTCGGCCTAGGTTATCAAAGCACGTTTGATAACGAGTATCGTGGCGGCTTTGGGCAGCTCAGCATGAAGGTAGGATTCTGAGAGGTCTCGGGTGCGGAGCAAAGGCACGAGTATGAGTATGATTCCCGTTGTTTCGGCCCCGGAGGAGAAAATGCCCGAAGATCGGTCCGATGCCATCTTTTTAGATGAGCTGCGCTGCGCGAATTCCTATCACAAGACTAGCCGAGCTGCATTGTTCCTGCCGGTCAAGTCGGCAGGCGTGGCTGCGGATGCCCGACGCTCTGAATACGTGGTAGCCCTGCGGGCAGTCGAGACCATCGACTTCGTGGCAGCCCACTGGGCCCGCCCCACGATTTCCTGGAAAAGGTGTCGCTGCGCATCGTCAACGAGGTCCGCGGCATCTCGCGGGTCATCTACGATATGACCGGCAAGCCGCCCGGCACCATCGAGTGGGAATGAGAGGCAACCTGATTGGCTGGAGAGGACGCGATGAGCTCTGAAGAATCGGGCGAACTCAATTTGCTTGGTACTTCCGATGCGCTGGAGCTGGTGCTCGAGCTGGCCCGCCGTCGGTTCCGCCAGCTGCGGCGCCAGCCGACGCGGCGGGAGGCCGCTCGACTGTATGACCAGGCCGCGCTTGAGCAACTTGACTACCTGCTGATGGAACACTGGGAGGTTCTGGATGCAATCGCCCGCCGTGCGACAACGTCCGAAAAGGTTGCCGGCCAGCTTGTCTGGCGTGTTCGTAGCGGGGTTCTGGTGGAACAGCGACCAGCGGAAGCCGTGGCGCGGTGTCTGGACCTGGCCGAAGAACAGTTGCGGGAGGCTGGTCCGGGCCGTGACAATTCTGCCGCCGATGCCGTCAGCCTGGGTCGTCGGTTCCTGACCCGCCATCACAACGAACTGGATGCCCGGTTCGGCCGCACCAGCGCCTGACCCGATCGTGACCAAATGCATCCGGGATCAGGATCTCGGCTGGATGCGGCATGCACTGCGTCTGGCGCGTCAGGCTGCCGCCGAGGACGAGGTGCCGGTTGGCGCCGTTCTGGTGCGCGACGGTGAATTGCTGGCGGAGGGGCGCAACCGGCCCATCACCGCTGTCGATCCATCGGCGCACGCGGAGATGGCGTGTATTCGCGATGCCGCCCGACGAATCGGCAATTATCGACTCACCGGAACCACTCTGTACGTGACCCTGGAGCCATGTGTGATGTGTGTTGGCGCGCTGGTGCACGCGCGCGTGCAGCGTCTGGTCTATGCGGCGTCAGAACCCCGCACCGGTGCGGTGGAAAGCCGTTTCCGCCTGCTCGCCGACGGCCTCCATAACCATCACGTTACGGTTGAGGGTGGCCTGCTGGGGGAAGAGAGTGCGCGGTTGCTGCGGGATTTCTTCCGCGCCCGGCGGAGCCGGCCCCGGAGTCAGTAGAGGGCATTGCCCGTCCAGTCCAGACGCGGACCCGGCCGCGTCTCGCCGTTGAACGGCACGATGTCGGGTTCCGTGGTGAGCGCGGGATCCTGCAGATCGGCATCGGTTATTCGGATCAGAAGATCGTGAAACGCTCGAACCCTGGAGACGTAGATCACCGGTTCCCGACCTCGGGCCTGACCGTACCGGGTCTGCGGATACCATTCCGGGTCTGACAGGAGCGGCAGCGTGTCCTTGATGTCCTGCCAGGCGTCGGGGTCGCCACCGAGCTGTTCTGTCAGGCGCCGAGCATCCTGCACATGGCCCAGACCGACATTGTAGGATGCAAGAGCCAGCCAGGTGCGAACGGGCTCGGGGATTTCCTCTGGAATCCGGTCGATCAGGCTGCGAAGGTACCGCGCGCCGCCCTCGATACTCTCGGCCGGATCAAGTCGGTCGACGCCGAGCTGTGATGCAGTCGCACCGGTGAGCATCATGACGCCACGCACCCCGGTATGAGACACCGCCGCGGGATCCCAGAGTGATTCCTGATAGCCGATCGCCGCCAGCAGGCGCCAATCCAGATCGTGCTGCTCCGCAGCGCGCTGGAACATGTCACGGAATTCCGGCAAGCGGCCCGTGACATGGCGCAGAAAAGTGCGGGAATTCACATAGTCGAAATCGCCGAGATCACCAAGGTGGCGTTCGATCATCGCATCCATCCGGCCATCGGACGCAATCGTACCGAGGAAGGTCTGGGCCTCACGAAACAGGCTCAGGTCGTCCTGATCGAGCACGCCCCAACGCAAGCGGCGCGGCTCGCCCAGGGTCTTGTTCGCTTGCAGTTCGGGCAGATAGCGCTGGTTGCGCTGCAGCATTCCCAGGTCAGCAATGGTGTAGTCGAACTCTCCGCGCCAGACCAGATACAGCAGATCACGGATAGGTCGATCAATCTCGTGCCAAAACGGCTCTTCGTCCTCGAATTGGCGGCGAAGGAGGCCGCTTTGAAGGCTGTTGATGGGCACCGCCAGCCGCTTGTCGCTGTTGGCCAGAGCTGCAAGGCTCTCCGGGCTCGGGCGGTCCTGGCGACGCACCAGCACAGACTCAACCTCCAGATAGGGCCGTGTGTAGCGTATCCCGGGTTGCCGGGTCTGGGTCGGGACCAGCGCCGTGACTGCCATGTCCGCCGCCGCAGCGGCCAGTGCATCCGGCATCATCGCCGGCGACTCAACGGCGACAAACCGCAGCGTCACACCCAGATGCTCCGCAAATGCCTGCAACAGATCGCGCTCGAGTTCTACCTCCGATGCCTGGGCACCATCGCTTGCCAGCGTGGTTTGTGGAACCGCGACACGCAGCAAGCCTCGGTCGCGGACTTCATCAAGCAGGAACGGTTGTCCATGGGTTGCTAGCTGCAACAGCAGCACGACCGCCATGGCCAGCATCAGAAACGGTAGTAGGGAACTCCTGAATATTCGCACGCGGATCTCTTCGTTCGATCGTCGACTTCAGGTAGACTACGCCGCCCAAGGAGAGGTGCCAGAGCGGTCGAATGGGCTCGACTCGAAATCGAGTGGCTCCTAGCGGGGCCCGGGGGTTCGAATCCCTCCCTCTCCGCCAGTTCAATGAAAAAGGGGGTGTCCCGCAAGGGCATCCCCTTTTTCATTGAAATAACGTGGGGTTCGAACCCCCGGACGAACAAGTCGGTTCGATTGCCGTAGCGCAGCGCAGGCAACCCGTTGGCGCGGAGCGCCAACGACAATCCCTCCCTCTCCGCCAGTTCAATGAAAAAGGGGGTGTCCCGCAAGGGCATCCCCTTTTTCATTGAAATAACGCCGGGGTTCGAACCCCCGGACAGACAAGTCGGTTCGATTGCCGCATTCGTT
>LFIK01002450.1_pt1 | contig 15019 bp, 6 predicted proteins | sample 643401 | NCBI WGS metagenome assembly LFIK01 (sample SAMN03777447, study PRJNA286221) | soda lake metagenome | biome: soda lake; feature: Kulunda steppe; material: water; isolation source: sample T5-Br brine of Lake Tanatar-5 | place: Russia: Kulunda steppe | collected 2010-07 | reverse complement strand
GTGACAAACTTAATACTGTGTCGCTTCAGCACCAAAACCTATCTAAAACAATGGGCCCATACAAGCTTGTAGGAAAACCCCTCGAATTGCCTCTACATGCACTCAATTGCTTTCAATCCTACGCACTTATCATAAATACCAACTGATATTTTGGCTTTCTCCATGCGAATGCAAAACAAGACATGGCCTTCGAGGTTTACAAATACGATCAGCAACCCATGTTTAATGGAAGGATGTTGACCACAAAATTCTTGACAGTGTTGCAAAGATAGCCCTCCATTGTAAAATCATCCACCTTTCTAGTAGCAAGCAATGGTGGTAAGTGAGTGCAGTTCAAGATGCAGAGGCTCGCATCACCTATACACTATGCAAACCCTCCAAAAACCTCGTGCAATTTTGATGTAAGTAACCCTCCTCCATATTGTCTTATGCAAGGCAATACGTTACAACACATTTGGCAAGTTTCTACAACCATTTCGATGTTATCCCCCATATTTTTGCTTGCAAACAATAAAGGAGGTTCACCTTGCTTTCTCACCCAGACTTGTTCATGAAAATCAACTCTTCTTATTACAAGAATAATAGAATTGCAACCAGTGGGCGTGCTCTGCTTTGCAATGTTGGGCATGGGCATCGAAACTGAAGTGCAACAGGAACGAATGTATGATAGCTTGGAAACCTAAAGACAAGTTTATCATACTGTAGATGGGCTGCTGACATCCTTATCATCAAAGCAATTAGAGCAACAGGGAAACAAAAGAATTTCCATCACACAAGCAGCCTAATCAACCTTCTTTGCCGTCTCCCTCAGGGCCTCTTTCATGGAAGCTTCGTGCGCTACCTGTTGTGCCTTGTTGTAGGCACGCATTTGGGCACGTCCTTGAGGATTGTTATGGAATACAGGTACCTTGTCGGGAACATCTTTTGCATTGTAATGCACTGGTGCAGAAGAGCTCTGATAGAAGAGGGACTTCCATCCTTCCTCAAAGGTGTAACGCACAAATATCTTGATCAAATCAAGTGGAATGAACCATATGATATCCCAGACCCACACTGCCAGCGCCCAGCCCCATCCAATACCCTCCATTTCAGTGAAGCTCCAGTTCGCATACACCGCTATCAGGGTAGCCACTACCTGTGCTAGGCAAAAGGCAAATATGAGCAACAGTCCTGGGCGCTCCATGAAGAAAAAAGAACGAGACCTGGTCACGAAAATCAATGCTTGCCCTAGTATAGATGTTTGAAGGTAAACAATTGAGTTGAAAATAGGGCTATCAATTCCGTTGGTCCCATCGGGCAGATCGTTTTTCAACAAGGAAACTCTCCTAAGCCCTGGGAAATTGTTCTCCCAAAAGTCTGTTCTGTTGATAGTGAAGATGAAGATGAGTGTACTCAAAGCCATGTACAACCCAAAAGCAGTTGCTTGTGCAAATATATACGTAAGATTCCATACCGATGGTCTTGGACTGGGCTTGACACGATCTTTGGAAATGGTCATGATTGTACCATCATTCAAGTATGCCATGATCAATATTGGAAAAGGGGGCATGTTAAATCTGAATGCCCACACAGCCACTGTAAAGCGAATGACTATCCCGACAGTTGTTGAGCATGCATATATAGAGTAGCTGACCATTCGTTGGAAAATCTTTCTGGCACCAATCATTGCATCTATGATCACACTTAGTCCTTTTTCTGTCAGCACAATATCGGCTGCAGCGCGTGCTGCATCGGTGGCACCTGCTACGGCAACACCTACATTTGCTACTTTCAGCGCAGGTGCATCGTTGACACCATCTCCTGTCATTCCAACCATGTACTCTTTGTCTCTAAGGTACTTCACTATTGCATATTTGTGTTCAGGAAACACACCTGCAAAACCATCAGCATCTTGAACAAACTGGCCACCTTCTGCCGAGATTTCGTGCCCTTTCCCTCCAAATAGGGCGGAAGACTCGTGTATGTTTGTTCCCATCCCTAGAAGGCCAGCAGTCTCCCTTGCTATCGCAACAGCATCGCCAGTAATCATCTTCACCGGCACACCCATTTCCATGGCCTTTGCAATCGTCTCCTTTGTATCATGCCTGGGAGGATCGAAGATTGCTAGGTTGCATATAAGCTTCCAGGGGCCACCTTGGGGGGAGTTGGCAGTATACACATCACCCTTGCCTTTGACTTCGCACATAGCAACGCCCAGTGCCCTGTACCCTTTCTTTGCAAAGGCATCAATGTCCTTCTCCACCTGTTCAAAGAGAGGATCAGATTTATCGACAGCAAGATTCAAAATGATTTGTGGGGCACCTTTACAAACTCGATAGGTCTTCCCTGTACCAAGATCAACGTATGTGACTTGAGTCTTCTTACCAACTGGATCAAAAGGCAAAAAATGCTTCTCGACAATGTTTCCTTTTACATTCTCCTTATTTGATGCAAGAACTTGGCATGCTGATGCAACAATCGATGTATCGATGGCATCTGCATTCTCGAGTCTTGATGCCCTGGCTGCCATTAGAATGCACTGATTCACATCCAGATCAGAATAGCACTGAATGCTTTCCACCTGAACGGTTAGTTCATTCAGTGTGAGCGTACCAGTTTTGTCTGAGCAAAGAATGCTCATACCTGCCAGTTCTTCGATTGCTGTGATACGGGTCACAATAGCCTTCTTTTTAGCCAACTGCTCAGCTCCAATAGCAAGAGTCACACTCAATACTGTTGGCATGGCTATGGGGATGCTTCCAATGAGGATAGTAAGGACATTGTTGATACCAACTCTGTAGTTGTATTTCTGTGCAGCGTATTGAATGATGATGAGAAGTACAAGGAATACTGACATGAGCCCAATACAGAACATCCCAATCCTAGATAATATCAGTTGGAAATGTCCACTGGCTTCTGTTTCGCTGACTAGATGTGCTGCTCTACCGATGAATGTGTTCTCTCCAGTGCTGGTTACCACCATCTCTCCTTCTCCTTGCTTCACAACTGATCCTGAGAATAGAGTCTGACCACTTGTTTTCGATACAGGCAAGGATTCGCCAGTGAGAGCTGCCTGGTCGATTTTCATACCTTCATCGCCTTCAATCAGTTTTCCATCTGCTGGAATCATGTCTCCCAACTTGATGATCAGGACATCTCCTGGGACAACCTCGCTGGCCGGTATGTCAATCACCTTTCCATCCCGCCGAACAGTAGCTTCTGGAGCGAGGCTAGCTTTGAGCGCAGCAACGGCACTCCCTGCCTTTGATTCTTCATAGTATCCAATGCTGGCATTGATGAGAAGCAAGGCTACAATTCCTAAAAAGTCTTCCCAGTCCGGCGGTTTACCCTGGCCATTGCTCACTGCAATGGCTACAATGGCAGCCAGTTCCATGACCCAGCTCATGGGGTTCCACATAAAAGAAAGGAATTGCAGAATGGGGTTCACTTTCTTCTCTCGAAGAGCATTCGGCCCAAAGGTTTCGAGCCTTCTCTGCGCTTGATCTTGCGTGAGCCCTTCCTTTTTGGAGGTGTGCAGCAGCTCCAGCACTTCTTCCAGAGTGCTCTTTTCCGCATCCACCTCCTGGAGATCTTCCTGCACTAAGGAATTCTTCCTGGCCATTGCACCCGTTCCTCGGTGTCGTCGGCGACGGGCTCGAACGTCGTTCTTCTGTCTTCCTCAGGCTTGAAGCGATCTTCCTCTTTGCTTGGCAATCATTCGTTTCTCCGGATGGGCATCTTTCCAGTTCTTCCAAGATTCTCTGTATTTTTGGGAACCTATCCAAGATCGATCCTGATATCCAGATCCATCTGCCTTATCTAGGTCCCATCGATCCTGTCTCAAAGGCTGAACCTGAACCGTATCCAGCCGTCTCTAGAACAGGGGCCAGTTGGAGATCTTGGAACGATGGGATCATCCCACCGTTGGGATTGTGTCATCAATCGAGGCACCCGTTCTAGTTCGAAGGCGGAGTCCCTAGATCCCTGCCACCACTCTGGATTCCAATCGTCTCTGGCCTTCCTCCTTTGCCGAAGGGTGGAATGGACATCAGGTGGACGCGATCCCAGATCACGCGACGCGAGGAATCCGAATCCGTGGGCCTAGTAGTCCTTGGTGGTGGTCTTGATGGACCTCTTGTACTCGTTGGATTGTTGCGTTGGGAAACCTCCTCTTTCGGGGGTGGTTTCGGATAGATGACGGCGGACCTTGTACACACCATCTCTTGCGTTCATTCTATCTTTGAGTTTTCTTGAAAACGAAAGTCGACCCACCAACTTGCTCTCCCTCGAACGATACGTTCATGCGTCGTCCCATCGGTCCATGGCGCCCACGTTTTTCCGTTTTTCGGTGGTCCCGCATCCGTTTTGATCTTCCTTTAGTTCGACAGCTTGCAAAATCGCGAATCAACGAATTTGGCACTTTTGAGCACATTGTTCCAAGAATCACGTGAACACCTATAAGTACGTGCAACCTTCGTCCCAATTAAATCCACACCGTAGAAGGTACTGTACCGAGAAGACAAGACAATCAACCAAGGCAAGACACTTGAGAATCCCCCATCCACGCATTGCGCACGCTCCTCAGATCCTAGCATCGCATGTATGTTGGTTCGGGAGCGGACGTCACGATTGGATGTGTACAATTGAACATGGAGAATGGCTTTCTTCGGAACGCAAACATCCAACGAAGTATACTAGAGACTCGAGACATCTCAAGGCACCAATATCCACAACGATCTTCAAAAAACGTACGAAAGAGTGCGGTCGCTCTTGCACCACCACTCCATCCAATTCACATTGGATGGCTTTGCTCGCACGAAATTTCGAACACTCTACCGTATGATGTACGCGTTTTCGATCCTGCAATTGTCTCACATTATTGGTTTTGAAGGATTTGAGAGGTGAATTGCAACAATCAATCCACGAAGGCTGTTTCGATGGCCCGACCTAGAAACCACGGAAGTGATTAGCTACAACGCATCGAGTTGGACTTTTTCATTCTTTTGCTTTACCGTCGAACGCATTTGTTGAACGCCTCGTTCATGAAATGTTGTCTATACATCGAGAACGGCGCTATGCAGTATGTCCCTCTTGTATCTTCCGGCATTCGCTTTGAGACTTTTGTCATCGTTGACCTGTCTTCTTTCACATGAGCTAATCCGAAGCACAAGAATGACTCTATTCAATACGTCGCATAGCACCATGCACATGTTTAGTGTTTGCAAGCTTCTACAAAACCTTATACCAAAGGTATGAAGGTTCAAAGAGTACGCTCTACGATCAAAAGAAACCGAAGCAGCGCTGCACTTGGGAAGTGATCAATGTGGAAGGTTCTTGTACTCAATGAAATGCCCACTCGGAGTAGGTTATAGTGGGAACAGAATTACGCTCCACAGTATAGACTATGTTCTCCACAAACAACCAGTTAAGCGAGACTTCCTTGTGCAAACTTTCGGGTTACTTGCTACCCCCTTAGACACCCGCTTATGGACTTTGCACGAAGTCTTGTCCTCTTCGAATGATGAGTCATTGCATCCTCTACCCCAGAGACAACCACGATATGGGCGATCTTCCCACATATGCCCGGGGATCAATCGTAAGGATATAATAGGATTGGTAGAAAGTAGCACTCTGACCCACACGTCTATTGTGCCGAAGTTCGACCACTACTAGAAGGTAGAGGGAAACAATATTCTTGGAAACGCCATTAGGCACCTTTTTCATTCCATCCCGCTCCATCGTACATGAGAGGATGAAACGAGAAGGTCGTCCAGACAGTGACACTATTTCTAGCAAGAGCGGCACAGGGACTCAAGGTCAGCCTCCATTACATTGGTATTGGAAGTCACTCGGCACTTGACAGTCAATCGGATTTGCATGGTGGGACGAACACCGCACTCGTGACGTTTGGTATCAATTGGCATCCCACCCCCGCCTTGGTTGTTTCCTCTCCCACAACGTCGTAGGTCTTTGGGTGCGTTTCAAGTGCGCGTTGTCGGGTGGTTTTGCGATCGACGCGACACATCTTTCCTCTACAACGAAACGCCACGCATGGGTGGGCGAACGCGGTCGTCCCTTGTGCTTGCATGTTGTTCCTTCTGGGATAGAAGGACAAGGGATGGGTGAGTGAGAGAGTGAGCGAGAGGGGACGATCCCACCTGGGTGTGGGTGTGGGTGTGGGTGTGACACCACAGGGGTGTGTGAACGGGTGTGGAAGGACGGTGGCGGCGGACATGGCGGAAGGAGGAAAGGAGCATCGTGCACGTCAATCAGGCACCAAAGCAGAGAAGAAGAAGAAAAAGAAGCAGCAGAAACATGGAGGAGATGCGGCGAAAAAAGGGAACAATCCCAAAGCGTTCGTCTTCGCGTCCAGAGGTCGAGCGAAAGCACAGAGAGCACGAACCGCCGAGAAGGATCAAAAGAGGTTGCATGCACCAGTGGTTGAGAAATCCGTCGAAGAACCGCCTCCATTCGTAGTGGTCGTTCATGGACCTCCTGGTGTGGGCAAAAGCACGCTGATTCGATCCCTCGTCAAACATTACACGAGGCAAACCATTGCAGACATAAAAGGACCCATAACACTGGTGACTGGAAAAACAAGAAGAATCACTCTTGTAGAATGCCCGCAAGATCTCCATGCGATGGTGGATGCTGCCAAGTATGCAGACCTTGTGCTCCTCATGGTGGACGGTTCATTTGGCTTCGAAATGGAAACGTTCGAATTCCTGAATTTGCTTCAAGTGCATGGTTTTCCCAAGGTAATGGGAGTGCTCACCCACCTTGATGGCTTCAAGACGCCAGGCCAGCTCAAGAAGCAAAAGAAAAAGCTGAAAGCAAGGTTCTGGACAGAAATATATGAGGGAGCCAAACTTTTCTACCTCTCAGGACTTGTGCACGGAAAATATCCAAAGAGGGAGGTGCTGAATTTGGCTAGGTTCATCAGCGTCCAAAAGTTCAGACCCCTGAGCTGGCGCTTGACACATCCGTACATGTTGGTGGATCGAATGGAGGATGTAACCAATCCAGAATCTATCCGAATGGACCCGAAGTGCGACCGAAGTGTGGCATGTTACGGCTACTTGCGAGGCAATAACTTGAAGGGAGAAATGGAGGTCCACATTGCTGGAGTGGGAGATGCGAGGATATCTGACGTCAGTATTATGCCTGATCCATGCCCTTTGCCGGAAACCATCAAGAAACGTGGGCTGAATGAGAGAGAAAAGTTGTTGTATGCACCCATGTCCAATGTGGGTGGGTTGCTGTATGATAAAGATGCTGTGTACATAGATATTGGCGGTAGTCACAATGCACATTTTACCAAAATAGAAGGTGAAAGCACCCAGGCAATGGACGAGCTGGAAGACACTGGAATAAATATGGTGCGAAAGCTGCACGAAACCAGGCTAGGTGTGGACGAGAAGTTAGCAGGTACCACTGTATCACTCTTTGGAAATGGAACACAGTTACATGCAAATGTAAGCCATGGTACAGCTGACAAGGCAAGGAGACACCGTCGTCCAGTTCCTGAAACACATATGCCATATGGAGAGAACGGACGTTTGGAAAGTAGTGATTCGGAGTCGCAAGGATCTCTGGATTCTGAGAATACTGCTTCAGATATCGAAGATATCCAGGCAGATGAAGCACCCAAGTTGAATGTTGGCAAGTACAACCACAATGGTAGTTCAAGTGCAGATGACCTGGATTTGGAAGATTCTGATACTAATGACGAAGCCAATTCATCCAGTGAGTCTGAAGATGATGGTGCTGATGAAATCCAACAAGGTGAAGAAGGGCTTGGTCTTGCTGGTAGATGGAAGGAGACAATGCAGAGAAATGTGGAGAGGCTCAAAGCAGGAAAAATAAGCCTTAGAGATATTGTCTACGGAGAAAACAATCGGGCCCAACCAACTGATGAGATGCAACATTCAAGCGATTCAGAGGGAGACGATAGCGATGATGACTTTTTCAGGCCAATACCTGCTAGAGCAGACAAAAGCAGTCTAACTGCTCTCAACCATGTCGAATCTTCGAAAATAGACGTGGATTTAGTAAAGTTGCGCAACTTTTGGGGTCAAGAAAATGAGCTTCAATCTCTAAAGCAAAGATTTGTTACCGGGAATAGGGGAGAAAGTTTCGGAGCAAATGATGATGATTCCAATGAGTCAGATGAGGGGGTTGGTGATTTTGAAGATGTAGAGTCTGAGGATGACAGAATAACAGAGCCAAGCTCTGAAGGGGCATCTGGAAGCGATGATGATGCCGCCGTGCCATTATTACGCGAGGCAGCAAAGGCTCGTCTTGCCGGTGGCCGTGCAAGTTTGGCTGCTGAAGAAGAGAGGAAGCTCCGGAAAATTGCAAAGAAAAGAGGCTTTGACCGAGGTTATGATGAGGGTGGAGCTGCAGATGTGGATGCGAACGAAGAGGAGAGCAAAGATCCAAGCAGAAAGGTTGCGGAAAGTAAAAGTGCGTTTGATAGAGATGCAGAAAGGGGAGAAAGTTTCTATGATGCTGTGAAACAGGAACTACAGGAACGTGCTGCAGCAACAAAAGCAGACATGGAGTCATTGGACCCTGCTACTAGGCAGGAGATGGAGGGCATCTCCGCTGGTACATACGTGCGCCTTCTATTTCATCGTATTCCATGGGAGTTGATCGAGAATTTTGACCCTTGCCAGCCATTACTGATTGGTGGAATACTAAATACAGAAAGTGGACGTGGTTTTGTCCGTGTACGAATCAAGAGGCATCGGTGGCACAAAAAAGTGCTGAAAACTCGAGATCCTCTCATTATCTCTGCAGGATGGAGGCGTTTCCAGTCTGTTCCAGTGTATGCAATTGAAGACCGGCGTCAGAAAAGAACTCGCATGCTGAAGTATACTCCTGAGCATATGCACTGCTTGGCCTTTTTTTACGGGCCTACGTTACCGCCAAATACAGGGGTTGTGGCAATTCAGAAGCCCTCCAACAATTTGGCAGGATGGCGTATCAGTGCAACTGGCGTGGTGTTGGAAGTCGATGAAAGCGCACCAGTTACGAAGAAGTTAAAGCTTGTTGGGGAACCATACAAAATTCACAAAAATACAGGATTCATTCGTGGCATGTTCAATTCCATGCTTGAAGTCGCCCGGTTTGAAGGAGCATCCGTTAGGACAGTTAGTGGCATACGCGGTCAAATCAAACGTCCTCTCAAACCTGGGGAGGGGCATGGGGAAGGCTGCTTCCGTGCTACTTTTGAAGACAAAATATTGCTGAGCGACCTTGTCTTCCTACGTGCATGGGTTGGTGTGGAGGTTCCTCGACTTTACAATCCTGTCACCAACTTGCTGGCCATGCAGACATCCTCGAAAATTGTTGAGCAGCCAGGTGATCCATCATCCCTCTCCAATGGCTTGACAAAACCGTCAACAAAGGAAGATGACACGAAAGAGCCAAGCGGATGGGTGCCAATGCGCACAGTTGCAGATATACGACGTGAGAGGAACCTGGGTGCTCCGGTGCGTGGGGATAGCTTATATACGCCAGTGATACGAGCACCACGTAAGTTCAACCCACTGCGAATCCCTACTGCACTGCAGAAGACACTGCCTTTTGGCTCTAAACCAAAGGAAGCCAAGCCACGTTCAAGGCCTACGCTTGAGCAAAAGCGTTCTGTGGTCCTTGAGCCAGAGGAAAAGAAAGCACGTAGGTTGCTGCAACAGATTCAAGCTGTGAGAAATGAGAAGGCAAGGAAGAGAAGAGAGCAGAAGAACAGGCACCAACAGATGCGTGAGAAAAAGCTAGCTAAGGAAGGGGCTCTTCGAGATTCACGCAATAAAGAAATTCGCAAGAAGCGTTACCGTGAACAGGGTAAAAGTGAGGCTCGTGCCAGTGCTTCAAAACGCCCAAGGGAATGAAGCAATCTTCCTTGCAATTGCAAGAGGTTTTGCTGCTTTTTTCATGTCACCTCTGCAAAAATATTTGTATCCACTGTGGTTGAGTGATCTAATTGGTACATAGCAAGTTCTTTAAACAGGAGTAGATGCGTAGCGAATAGTTTCTTGCATTCTGTGTGGCGCTTGTTTTGGGTTTTCTACAGTACAACCTGATCGGGATTCTTGTAGTAGCATTGCTTGCTTCGAGCTACAATGGTCTATTTTGGGCTATAGCAAGTCTCACAATTTCTTTACAACTTTTTCGTCCATAAATGTAACTTTCAAGCGCATGTATTTCCAATTGCACTTTGCGGAAGGCTAGAGAACATGACTTCTTGGAGCTTGGTTCCTCTAACCTGAATCCCTCTTTATCACATAAACCACGGCTCGTCGATCGTAGGTGTGGTGTAACAATAGGTCCGATTACAGAAGACAATTCTTTGGCTTGTCCTGAGGCATCTTCACTTTGTTTCCTTCCCTTTGTCTGTTCATTCGTGTAGTGTAACTTAGTATGATGGTCTTGTATGTACGTGCAACATAGTGCTATGGCGCAAGTTTTTGCCCTCTACAATGTACGTGAGAAGTGCATGCATTTACTTCGAAAGTTTCTTTGAAAGAGCTCCCGGAGAATTCTTCAGTGCTCGATGAAAAGATTTCTACAACAAAACCTCATCATCTCCCTGCGTCGAGGGCCAACAAAGGAAGATGAAAAAAGCGGAATAGTGGAACTTGTAGCGAAAATTGCTATTAAACAAAAGGTTCTCTCTATTTCAAGTTACAAGAGTCCTCAAAGGCGGTTTGTAGCAAACTTCAGCATTATTTATCCATCTGCCTTCAAAGGCATGCACTTACACTTAACAAGTACACCACATAGTAATCCCAAAGTTGTTTCTACTATGGCGGTGTGCCCTTATCATCTGATTGCATTGACGATTCTCATACCACCGACTCAATGCTTCTTGATTAGACGTTATGTGAAGGCAAATATTCCTTGAGAGTGGGAAAAGTCAATCTTACAAGAATGCGTCATATCAACGCAATTGCGCACTTGACATGTAAACGACCCCATCCCAAATAGTTCTTGTTTGTACTCCTTGCATTGATGGTGTAACATCAACTAAGCATAATCTACTCCTTTCATTGGAAGACTTTATTGGCCTCTTAATTGCCTAGCAAATGATACATCCTTTGATGGAGTGCCAAGCGTGTGGGCTTTTCCCCTTCTCTTGCAGCTCGACTTCTGCTCAAAAAGTTCAAATCCACGAGAAAGAGCAAGTCAATCTCGCCTCTTCGTAATGAGAGCAACTTCAAACAATGCAATAATGTATTATTCAAAAGCGCTACTTTTATCATGAGAAGAACACAAGGCTCACTTATCCCCTTCAACTTCTTTCTTGGCTTGATAACCCCCGAGATAAGGGCTTTCGTGCATGCCTGGGTTCTAACTCTTGAGAGACTACCTTGTATTGACGTGCGAATTTAGCTAGAGGGTTGCTATGTTTCTAAAACGTACGATGCATCTACTTAACATGCGACACCCATCTCACCTACGTCTTTGACAACAAGGAAGGTATTTCTGACTAACATGATTACGTCCGATGCCAATCATTATTGTACATAGCTTGTTTTGGTTTTCATGGGAATCAAAGATACCATGATTTTTCGGTTCTAGCTAAATCTTTTCTCAATTCCTTGCCATAGCTTGTTGGGATTGTGCGTGAAAAAGTGCACACTCTAAGCTAGCCAAGGTATGTGATGCAACAAGGTGCGCAAGATATACACGCCCAATATGCAAACTTATTTTTTCGCGCATGAGCGACCAAAATGTCGTTCCCTCCCAAGGTGGCATTGGTTCACCACCATAAGCACGATCACGCTATTGGGTGATTGAGAGACCGAAATCTTGGAGTGTCCTAATATAATTTTGTTCGTCGAATGCAATCACACTCCATCCTCCAAGATAGGTTGTTGGCTTTCTAGCCAACGATTTGCAATTCATTTCGCTATGCAAGTGCATTGATGCGACAATTGTTGTGCAACAGACTTGCGCGTACTACTTCATTTCCAGTTTCTAGCAATAAGCATGACGTTTGTCGCTTTCCATTCGCTCGTGTTGAGGGCTCACATGTGCTCCGTTCATCCGGTACGTGGATTTTTCCCTTCACCCATTTCGGCTTGCACTTGAGACGAGCATTCGTTCCTTCTATCCTTCGTGAATTTCCATGGTTGTCTTTGGAATCGTCGGTGTGGATCCGATCCAGATGGACACAAGGGGAATGTGTCTCCCAACCAGCCATCACTCGATGGATCCATCCAGCCATTGTCCGACACACCAACGATGAAACCAAGTCCACCTCCGCGCATGCCAACACATGCCGCCATGCGTTTGGTGGCGTGTGCGTGTGCCATCTACGTGGCGTACCTTGCGCAAGGAATTGTGCAGGAGAACCTCGCCGTGGCAACGTACGGTTGGAATGGAGAGAAACTTCCCCACGTCGTGATACTCAACCTCCTGCAGGCCATGGGAGCCGCAATCACCGCTGCGATCCTGAACCAAGCGATACGCAGTCGAAAAGAAGAAAAACGAAGCGATCCGACAAAAAGAGGAGGAAAGGATGCCGTGATAGAATCAAAACGAAGCACAATCGAAGGACTTCAGAGCGCGCCGATCTGGGCCTTCGTCCCGCCAGCACTGTCCAACAGCATAGGACCGGCATGTGGTGTGGTGGCTCTGCGATACATCCCATATCCAGCTCAAGTGCTCGCCAAATCTTGCAAAATGCTACCAGTCATGGCCATGGGAGTCCTTGTGGGAAGGAAGCGATACACGACAGCAGAGTACCTTTGTGGCATCATGGTCTCCCTTGGCATCGCCCTGTTTGCTCTCTTCAAGCCGCATGGAGGCAGTGCTTCTAAGCTCGACACAGACAATGCACCCTTTGGGTACACGCTCTGCCTTGTGAACTTGATCATGGATGGCTATACCAATGCAGCACAGGACAAAATACACGATCGTTACAGGAACACAAGTGCACTAGACATGATGTTCTGGATGAACGTCTGGGGAAGCTGCATCATGAGCACGTACTTCTATGGCTTCACCAATATCGGCTCAAATACAAATCGGTTCGTTTTGCAACATCCTATGGTGCTGAAAGATATGGCACTCTTCTGTGGTTGTGGTATTATTGGGCAGCTGGGAATCTTCTACACCATCCAGGAGTTTGGGTCGCTGGTAGCCACCATTGTGACCACCACAAGGAAATTCTTCAGTATACTGATCTCTGTGATCTGGTATGGCAATGCCCTCATTATTGAACAATGGATGGGAGTGTTCCTCGTGTTCTCCGGACTGATGGGAAATATTTGGATCAAACAGCAAAAGAGGCACAAACCTAAGAAGAAAGACGACTGATAGCTCCATTGTAAGTTCTGGGTACTTCTTCCTGGAATGAATAAAAAACGCATCTTCTATCTGCAGAGCAAAGCAATTGTTTGCATCGGAAGCCTTTGAACCCTTACTGGCCGCATGAGAAGGGACTACGATGAACTCAGCGCCGGTTTGGGCGAGTTCTCGCCTTTATTTCACTGTCTTGCACTCCATGCAATAAAATATGGTTTTGGGCATTTGCAGGGTTGTAGTTCTCAGCACCCTTGCTCCAGTCATAGCTCACTGCGTATGCAAAAATGCTCCCATCTTTGTTGAATGAAGAGCAGGGTATTGGTGCATTAGCTGCCTGGAATGCTTTGAGCCTTTGCTTACTATCTTTGTCCCAAAAGTTGAATGCTCCATCTGCTCCTGCTGTAGAAAAAGTTCCATGCACAGGATGAAATGCAATGGAATTTACTGCATAAACATCATTGTTGTTCCTGTGACACTTAAATGTGAAGTTTTTATTCTGCATGTTGTCTTCTACATGGTGTACAGCCACTCTACCTTCGATACTTCCCACCAAAAAACCTGTCTTATCTGGGAAATTTGTCACACACCTGGTTTGATATTTCAAGGGACTTGCAATCTGCTTGTAAACCTGCTGCGGATTCTGCAGGTTGAACACCAGGATGTTCCTATCAGCTGTTCCTACTACAAGGAGAGGATGCGTGCAGCTCATCGCATAGACCTTATCTGGTAATGGTTGTGAATGGACAGGATTTGGACTTCGCAAGTCCCAATATCTCAAAGTTTTGTCCCAACTCCCTGTGACCAAAAGATTCATTTCGGGCATGAAAGCCACGTGCCGCACGGCTGCGTCGTGTGCGGCGACTTGTTGAGTCTGATTGGTGGCCAGAGTCCACATTTTCACTTGATTGTCCACCCCTCCGGAGAACACGACATCCCCAGTAGCATTCCAGCAGGAACAGAGCACTGGCTTTTCGTGTGTGGTTGCTACTTTAGCCACTGACTGTCCTTGCGGGCTGACTTCCCAGCATCGGACCTGCCCAGCGAAACCCACACCGAAAGAATTGGACTCCGTCAGCACTTGTTTCCAAACGAGATTCATCCAATCTTTCCGTTTCCATCGTCAGAGTTTTCCCGTCTTCCCTTACCTGGTTGTCCCATGAGGTAGCAACGAGCAGATTCGCGTTGGGCGACCACGACAAGCTGGATACTCCGTCGGTGGGCGGTGACACGACCTGGTAGGTTCCCATGAGGGTTTCCCATCCGTCGGTTTCGTTTCCACACCCATCGCATGGCGTTTTCGTTCGCACATTCCCACGGCAGCGTTCTGAAGGTCAGCCATCGATGCTACGCGTCGTTTTCATCCACTTTCGATTCCGTTTCTTTTTCTTGCTTCGAGTGTTTTCCATTCCAACCACACAGGTGTTCTGTCTCGTGTTTCTGCAGGTGTGTTTTCCGTTCTCTTCCTGTTTCCTTCCTTGCATGGGTTCGAATCATCTGCAACCTTTTTTTCATTCGTGCTTCCATCCCTCACCTCGATGTCCCCGTTGGGATTGTGCGGTGGTTTGCTGCTGTTGAACGCAGCCATCGTTCGACGTGGTTCGTGTGTGTGATCTCACCGGTGGGGAGACGAAGACGCCTCGCACGTCTGCTTGTTCGGATGGGATCGCTTGGTTTGGCGATTTCACCCTTCCCCAACCTGCTTTTTCTTCTTCTTCTTGGATTG
>LFIK01002449.1_pt1 | contig 15020 bp, 17 predicted proteins | sample 643401 | NCBI WGS metagenome assembly LFIK01 (sample SAMN03777447, study PRJNA286221) | soda lake metagenome | biome: soda lake; feature: Kulunda steppe; material: water; isolation source: sample T5-Br brine of Lake Tanatar-5 | place: Russia: Kulunda steppe | collected 2010-07 | reverse complement strand
CCGTGCTGATGAGTGCGCACTTCTGCTGTTTTCTCAGTAATACGGGTGGCTCTCAACCAGGCAAGTTGTATAAACAGTTATGAAAACTGAGACAACAAACCTGCAGGCGGAGGGCATTGGCAATGCCAGCAGCGTCCATCCTCTGTCCGTTCATGAAAAAGCTGTTGCCGCTGGTGGTGATGCCCTTGCGGCGCAGCTCAGGCAGAGCGTCAGCAGCGCTCTTGCCCATGCCCATGTAGTTGGCGGAGATCCAGGCGGCCAGGCCCTCCAGGCCAGAGGCGCTGTTGGCGGGAGCAGCTGGGGCGGAGTAGCTGGCTGCAGGGGTGGAAAAGCTAGGGGTGGGAGCTGCAGAGCGGCCATTGTGTGAAGAACCTCCCATCTGCGCGTTGAAATGAAGGCAAGGCATGGCGTCTTGTATGCAAGTGTCTAGGGGTGTAAGCCTGCTGGGCAGCAGAGAGCTTTGAATTCGCTCATGCCGTCAAATACAATGTGTGTAGTTTGGCGGTTGTGAAGATGGCCTCCGGTGACTCAGCTGCATGTGCTTGAGTCTTCCGTGAGCGCACACCAGCGACCTTGCTCAAGAGCGATGGAGGCACTTCAGGGGCAGGGGCATTGTGCGGCCGTGCCACTGAACAAATCTCCCAAGCTTATTGCTGTCTTAGCTTCACCCATCAAATGTTAGGAGGTATTAGCATGTCATCGGGTGTTGTCGCTCACCTCCTCTTGCAGAGACCGGATGACCTCTGATGCATACACTTGGATGCTCTCCCCAGGGACGCGGAACAAACGTTTCCTGTTCTTCACATAGCTGCACTCGATGCCGCGATTCTTCAGTGCCCTCAGCACATCCTCTTCAGATGACCCAAAGCCCTTGCACTCGGCAGCAACCCTGGCTGCAAGCCATCGCATGGCATCCTCCTTCGTCTGTGTCTGTATCGCCTGCATGCATCACACACCGCAGTACTTCAAGCTGCTGATGCACACTGTGAGCACCAGGGCCCTCATGCCCGCCTCTCCTTGCATGTCTGCAAATCTCCATATGTGTCTCAGACTGATGAAGATGCTGTGTCAGCACTTGAGCGCCCATGTGGCAGCTGCCGCAGGCATACATCAAACCTCTAGGGCGCCAGTGCCAGGCAAACTCGGCCTATAGGCCAAGCAAACACAAGCCCTGCACGCTGTGTGCAACACACTTTGTAACACCCCCCCCCCCAGATGTCCTCACTTCTTTGCACAACCCTGTTTTTTCTAGCTCACCGGGCCTGCAGAGACAATCAGCCTGGACGCAAAATTCAAGCCAGTAGATGGCCTGGCCAATGGCGACAGGTGTAGACGCCGGACTGGGGGCGGGGTCGGGACCTTCGGCAGGCCCATCCGGCAAGACGCTCCTCCTCCTCCCTGGGGAGCATATGCACACACATACACACGCACGCACGCGAAGTTTAGGACGTCTAGAAAATGATACAATCGAAGCAGGAGGCCGAGCAATGTGCGGGGGGCGCCAGCACATCGGTTGCGGGCAGCTGCTGCATCACACGCACAGTTACTCTCGCGCCCATCACTGCTTTTATAAACGCTGGTCCCAGCACGCACCAGCGAGGGGAGGTTGAGGGCCATCTTCATTCTGCTAACTTGTTGCTGGCCTGTCGCCGCAAGCGTTGTGCCCTCCACTCCAGGATGAGATGGACCTGTTTCACGACTGTGGAATCGACCTTCTAAATAGAATGGAGTTATGAAAGTAGGGGTTGACGGTTATACTGCAACGGGGTCTATCGTGCAGTCCTGTTACACACTTGGGGATCACCCATGTAGTCCTTTAAACAAGACATTCCTACTGTATTTGTGTTGTGCAACGTGAAGATCACTTCCAGCAATCACGAGCGACCAAAGCCTTCGGTCAGGAAGCAGGCTTGTCTAATTTCTCGGGCCTGCCGTCTCTTTAGCTCCTGAGCTGTCCACCAGTGTTATGTTTCTATAAGCAAGCTTTTCAGCCTGCCCCAGCTCACACTCTTGTCTGTCCCATGTGGAAACCTGAGAGTGCCCCGCACTTTAAACTCTTGAGTCAACGGGTGTGTGCCTCTGGCTTCTGCCCGCTTCTTGGCCTCTTGCATTGTGATGTCAGCAGCACCTGCACGTGCTCGTGATCCAGGTTACTCGAGTGCATGCAGCAGTAACTTGCAATGCAAGCAGCTCCAGCTCTAGTGTATGAGGCAAATTGAGCCAACATGCGTGCCTCCAGGTCATCGCTGCCACTGCACGAAGCGAGATCAAGTGACAAGATTTGAGTACTTTCATCCGTAAGCTGAGAGCGGGTGAGCAGCGTAAGCACAACACGCACCATGAGCATGACCGCATTGCAGACGAGGAGCATCTGGCCCGGCCATCGGCCCCAGACTGCAGCCCCCACACGCGCTTCATCCCATGGCGTCTCTGGGTGCGCCCTCCCCCTTCCCCCCTCGTCTCCCTCCTCTGAGTTGTCAAGAAGCCGGTTTTGGGTGCGGTCGATCTCCAGTGGCTGGTGGGCTGCCAGCTGCTCTGCCACAGCCTCTGCTTGCTGCGGAGGGGTGTGCAGAGGAAGCCCAAACATCTCCCTGAGCTGTTAACAACCTTCAGGACCGCTCAAAGAATCTCTGTACCACGCAGTGTTTGCCCGCAGCAGTTTGCTGAAAGGCGCCCCATGCAAGATGCGTTTCTGCCGGATGCTGCACCCAACACACAGGGCATCAACGATCAGGCTATCCATGGCGGTCAAGCTGTGCAATGGAAGCGCGTTGGGGTAGGAAAGCCTCACCTTGATTTTCGCAGAAAGTTGACTCAGACGCCCGTTGGCAGTGGCCAGATCAGCAGACAGTTGTGACACCTGCAGGATAAAGACAGCGCAAGCAAGCGTTTGAACGTGAGCTTAAAACAGTGTCAGCATTGCACGTGCAGGAAAACCAGGCACAGACAAAAATACTGTGGGGTAGGCATGGTACGGCACGAGTCGGACGCAGCTCGTGCATGCCCATGCCTGCGCCCAACAGGCGGTGTGATGCCAGGTTTTCCTTACGACTCGCATTAAGCAGCTGTGAAGCATGAGCATACAAGGTATGCTAGTCGAGTGCACACGTGGGGCGGATGTCAGCCAGGCGTGACGCTGTTTGGTTTACGGCTGGGCTGGTTGTTGCCCACAGAGACCAAAACCAACAAGTCTGGCATTAGGTGGAAAAGTTATTCCCCCGTTTGGATGAGCTGCCCCATGCAGGGGAAGTGGAGGCCACCTTGAAGCGGTGCGGAACTGTTGGCGCAGCCGTAGTCAAATGCGCACCTGCATCTTTAGCTCTTCTGCGTCCTGGGCACGGTCGTACAGTTCCCTGTGGGCCATGAGCAAAGCACACCAGGTCTTCTGATGAGAGGCGGTCCATTCTGCACGGCGTCATCGTACCACAGTTGAGCCTTCAAACCCCTCCTCCAAAAGCGAGCACACCCCTCATCCAAAGTTCTGTCGAACACACTTTGACAGCCCAGCATCAGCCAGCCAGCCAACCCCAGATCCACCAACTGCCACCCACGTGATCATGGGCGACCAGCCAGCCAGCTGCCCAACCAACTGACTCTTTCCCGCTTCAATTGAAGTAGCCCTGTCCCACCGTGCACCAGTGCTGCCCCACAATGCATATATGTGCTATGTCCAGATCCAGCCCGGCTCCGCACAGCCCAGCATTTCTGCATTCCTAGCTCAAAAGCGGCATGGTTGGTGTGACGGCAGGTACAGGGCTGGGTACATGTCTATGCACCAGCCAGATGAGGGCCAAGCCTAGACTAGGAAAGCAAGAGCACTATAACATGTCCAGCAAGGTAGGCTTCAATGTTGGAGTGCAAACTAGATTCGTAGTCACTTTTGGCGTGGCCAATGCCGGGATCAATCCCAGCTAAGCATGCCAAGCTCATTCAGCCCTGTTCAAAAGGCTGGGGAGTGATGAAGACGCAGGTAAGGTGGAGGGGGAGGGAAAGCGTGCATGTACACACAAGAGCTTTTAAGGGCAATTGGTGGTGAGCTCGCGAAATGCCAGAATTCCTCGTGGCTCACTGCACCACATCTGCATGCCTACCTGCGAGAGGTGTACAAGCCAGCTCTGGATGCCCCCGTAACCGGCTGCGCCAAGTTGCTCGCTGAAGCCATGCTAGGAGCGCGGGCTATCAGAGATGTATACCGGTGCTTGCGCTGATGCTCAGCCCACTTCAGTGCATCTGCTGGCTCGATGAAGTTCAGTGTCAGAACTCTGGGTAGCATGTGCATATGCAAGAGCAAAATTCTATGATTGTTGCACGTTTGTGTGTGTGTGTGTGCGTGTGTGTGTGCGTGTGTGTGTGTGTGTGCGCTTGCACATGCGTGCATGCGTGTGCACGCACACAAACATGCATCTGTGCGTGCATCTGTCTGTGTGCGTGTACAGGCACGCACGCGCAAGATTACATGTGCGTGCTCGCGTGCATGCACATTCGCATGTGTGCTGCATGCGTACAAACCGACATTTATTTGGGGATAAGGTCAAATGTCCATAAGAATGCAAAAATTTAGAAATGGAATGGCATTTTGGACGCAAGCACTGGACAAGTTTTAAGGCAATGCACATGCAAATGTCTCTTATGGCAAAGATCATCACTGATCGACTGGCAGCTTTTTATACAATCAGTGATGATGCATGCTGTGCTGAGCTGAGCCAGCAAGTTAATAGTCAATCCCTAGCACACACACTTGTTTTCTTAGCAGTCTCTCGTAAATACCTTGTAAAGGTTCATACATCAACAGCCTGATGTCTGTTACCTGGCTTCATGTGGCTCAACAAGATGGGCAATAAATAGCCCCGTGGCAATCCCAAGATCATCCTCCTGCAACCAGAAGCACAAGAGTATATAGGCAGCTGCTCAAAGCTAGGAAGAGCTGCATCTTACCACGCCCTTTAGCAGGTCTAAAGATGCACGGGTTTGTTTTCATCAAAAGTTGTACCACGTCCATGTACGATCCCATGCGTTGAGCTGGGCCACATTCACAGCAATCCCAACTGTCCACCCCCAGATGCTAAAAAAACTGAGAGACCTGCTGCTTATGTGTGCACGCGCACATGCAGACACCGGGGACCCAAAGCAGGATGCTGTCACACTGCTTTCATCGCTCCCGCGCACCTGCCAGGCATCCCTGATGATGGCAGTTGCTTTGGGGCCTGGGGGCAGCAGCTCTTTGGGGCACGCAGCGGGGCAGCTGGTGCGACACTGTGCCCACATCAAGGCTGCAGGCACATTGATAAGGGCACCACAGTGTCACACAGGGGTGCATGGGATTGTAGGCGATCAAAGGCTGGGCCACATCAAGGCTGCAATCTGTATTGTGGCAAGGCTGCAATCTGTACTGTGGCAAGGCTGCAATCTGTATTGTGGCAAGGAGGGATCCCCATACGGAGGCTTTGTTGCCGATAGCCTTGACTTGGTTTAGTGTGCCTAAAACCGGGGATGCTGAGTAAGGGTGAATGAGAAGGCGTGGACCCATTCAGATTGCAAGTTCACCGACACAAACGCTGATGGCCATTATGGCAACTCCATCCTGCTACAAAGAAGCCACCACTTGCCTTTGTGGTGGTTAAGCAAGGAGTGTGCGTTGCGAGGCGTAGGAAGTGATCTTAAGCGGAAGAGAAGAGTAGGGTGAGATAGGGAGAGAATTGATAGAATTGCTTGCTGGACGCTTAGTGGGCTTGCATACATGCCAGCTACCACCTATTGGTTTCGCCACTAAGCTGTCAATTGCAGCTGTCGGGAATTTTACAGACGTAGCAGCAAGTAAGTGGAGGCACATACTGCCCCAAACAAAGGCCGCATCACTCACGAGAATTACCCTCGCATGCCCCCTGTTGTGCCCATTCCGGGCATTGCGGGTTCTTGTCTGCGCAGTCTGGTCCAGGCACTTCACGCGCCCACGCTTGCGCCTGCTCTGGCATGTCGCGGCTGCAGGTAAGGGGCAGGGGGCAAGCTGCGCTGAAAGCTGCGCTGAACCACTTTGTGTACAAAGCCAATGCAGGCGCGGTGCAAAGGCATTGCGCTTTTAAACACATTCTTTTGAATTGCCAAAGGTCTCATCAAAGTTAGCTGGCAGCAGGTAGCTGCCAAACTGCAGCAATCTGATGAAAGAAGGCAACACAATTAAGACTCACCCTCCCCCATCCAATTTATCTCATGGAACGCAGGTGGGAGATCAGAAACCATTCTTCATCCGATGCCTAAAAATATGAAACGACAAACAGTGCACTGACAGAGCCGCTAGCCAGAGGACACAGCCAGACTCAGTAGACTTCAAAAAGATCAGTAGATCTCACTGATAGAGCCACTAGCCAGGACACGTCCGGAGTCAGTAGATCTCAATAAGTGCAGACAGGCACGCACAGATGACCTACTCCCGAGTGAAAAACAGCGCAACCTCAAAAAAAGGTTAATTTTTGCCCTCAGCCTGGTCGCTCCTGCGCCTGCCCTTTGCTCAACTGCGCATGCCGCACCAGCATTGATCTCCCTTGAAGGATTGATTGTCAGTCTTGCAGCGTTTTACAAGGAGGGGATGGCAGCCCCCATTGCAGTCGGACCCCAATGAGCCTATGGGTGTTGGAGGCTTCCCAAGCCCCTGCAATCTGAACATAGACTTGCCTGAACACAAGACTGATGTCGATCGCCTCCGAGCCTTCATTGAACAGCAGTGCAGCCATCCGTCCATCAGCCAAGGGCTTCACCCAAACAGAAACCTGCTCCTCCTTGTGTACCTGGGGGTACACCAGAATGAAGGTAGGCAACCCAGCAGGCGTGCACCAACTTGTGCTGTGGTTTGCAAAGATTATGAAGCAGACCCAGAGCAGGCGTTGAATACTGTTGATAAGCAAATAAGTCTCAGGAAGATTTTGATCAACCATGGGCCGAGGCTTGTGCAGCATGGCCATGAACATCGCTGCAGCCATTAGAAGAATACTAGCAATGAAAAGCCTCACCTTCTTGGCTTGCTTGCCAAGAGGGTCCTGGCTGATGGCCAGGATCTCTGGAGCTGTCAGAATGGACAGAGTGGCCTTGGTCATTGTTCGTGGGTCATTGCCGAGCATGAGTGGGGCAGAAAGCATGCACCACAGAGCAAAATGGGCCTTCTGCTCCGTGTGCGTCAAACCGCCTACCTGCAGGCACATGCAAGGCAAGCGCACTGTGCTCCCTGCTTGTGTGTGCACCACTGTGGCCAGTATGATACGATTCATAGTGTGCTGTGCATCTTTGAATTCACATCAAAATAGCAAACTTTTGGTCTGGCAATGAGCGAGTCTGCTTTTTTCTTTGCCTCTAGTATGCTTTGGGCATGACCAGCAGACCTGACAATGTTTGCATATTTTGCACATGTTTGTGGGTTCGCAGAATGAAGATGGCAAAATGGCTTGATTCACAGAACTCTGCCTCTGCACCTTCCTTGCCCACCCACCACGCCCCAGCGCTCTCGGCTTATGAAGGTGCCAGGCACACAATCAGTTATGTGCTCAGGGCACTCATTGACGACACCAAAAGGGCTCATCCCGTCAAGCCCAACCACAAGCATGTCAGGATCGTTGAAACCACCTGCGGTACACACGCAGAACACAGCACAATATACAACACATAATGCAATGCAATGCAAGCATATATACACACCACAAACACATAATGTGTGGGTGCAGGAAGTATGCCTGGCATAAATCCATTTGAAACATGCGCCAGCTCATCCACTGCACTCAAGGACAGCAGTACAATGTGCTCAATGCCCTTGCGGCCACCTGGCCGGAAGCTCATGCTTGACTTCATGCAGACGTGAGTTGATGCGGCTTACAGCAAGCTGGGCATCCTGAGACGGGCCTGCCTTGGGCCGTGGGCAAGCATGCACACATTTGGGAGACCATATGCTTGCTGCTCGGCAAGCAGTAGCACCCATTAGAAGCGCACGTGTTCGTTGTGCACGCATCACATCACATGATTCATGTGTGAGAAATCATGATACACACGGCCAAACCAGGCCCGCACGCCCCTCACCCACCAGGGCCTGCGTGCTCGCTCAGCCCCTCCACCACCTGCAGTGCCCGCATGACAGGCTTCAACTGGGGAGGCAGCTTCAAGCGCGCGGCCGCCTGTGCATCCCAAACCGCAAACAGGTCAGCATCCGTCCTCCAGCTGTTGCCCACCTGCGCAAGGGACCGCAGAGAACGTGATGAGCAGGGAGGAACCAGAAGCACAGAACAGGTGAGGCACATTGCCATCAATCCAAGTAAGGTGCAGTAGGCGGCACGACCCATGTGCCCTCTCCATAGAACTTAGGGGTAGTCCACAGGAAGGTCTCAGGCAAGCCCACAGAAAGGTCTCAAGCAAGCCCATGCAAAAGGCTCAAGTGTGCTAAAACAAAGGTCTCAGGCGAGCCGATAGAGAGGTCTCAGGCAAGCCTGTAGAAAGGTCTTATGCAAGCCCATGCAAAAGGCTCAGGTGTGCTAAAACAAAGGTCTCAGGCGAGCCGATTGAGAGGTCCCAGGCGGGCCCATAAAGATTTGCGCATAATTTCTGATGCATACTTACGTGAGCAAGTGCACATGTGTGCATGTACGCATTGATTTATTCCTCTGGGCTGAGGTGGTTTAGCGCCGATGGATGCATGATGGATTACTGTTTGGTCCTCTGCTGTGCAGCAAGTCCTCACCTTCAATTCAACTGCTCGGAGGCACCCTGAAAGTTGCCCGCGCAACACAGGGCGTAAGAGCCACACTTAAGACCAATTCTCTTCATGGCAGGCTAACACCACATAGAGGCACCTAGTGTTCTAGATGACCCTCAGCACATGTGCGCAGGCACATGAATGTGGTGGACCTGTGAAGTGCCCTTGTATCACACTCCAGCCTTTTTCCAGTTTGATGCCTGATGACCAGGGCTCACCTTATTCCCCCACAGCCAAGGCTTGCCTGTGCCCCAGGAGCAGAGAGAAAAAAGGATTGGCCTGCCTGTGGCGTTGAGGGCGCGCGACATGCGCGTGTAAGACTCCTGCAGTATGTATGTGTGCATGCACGTTTGCATACGTGTGCCCGTGTGTCTCTATGTGCGAATCTGCGCACGTGCGCGTAGACGCGTGAGCACTTATGCCTACTGGCCCAAGTGAACCAACAAGTCATGGTGAGTACCTTTGTACAAGTGGGCGTCCGCGTGAGGGAGCACTGATCAATGCAGGTGCCGCCACATTGATCAGTCCAGATTCCGATCAGAGGTGGTGTCATGGGGCTGATGACAAGGGCACAGGCCCCTGCCCTATTTGCAACAGATACCAATACAAGTGGGATGGTGAAGAATATCCTTTCTCTACACACTGCACTTAGTACACTATAGATATCAATACAAGTGAGATGATGAAGAATATCCTTTCTCTACACACTGCACTTAGTACACCATGCGCTGCCTGCTGCCACACGGCCCACAACACAGTTTATAGAGCAGCTTGGTCATGCAAGCCGCTTGCATACAATACACAGCATGCAAAGCTGCATTATCACAGGGCATGGGGTTATGCATACACTGGAATCGCACCTCAGCGGGCTCATTTGCATTCTCCATGTAGCAGTAGTCATACTTCAAGTAGTCCACGCCCCAGGAGGCGTATGTGTTGGCATCCTGCACTCAACCCCATCAACCATGCCATTACACAATTACCTATTACAACTTGCCCTTCATGGTTGCCTACACAGCTTGGGCCTTTGTTGCTCCTTTCAAATCCCCTCATCTACTACACCGCTCTCATGGATGTTAGATCTGGCAACCAAGCCTGACCATGACACGAGCGCACGACCGTGAGAAGGGCGCGCGATAACACGCTGATAGCCGTCTTGAGGGGTTCAGCGAGGTGCGAACGGCCCGCGGACAGGCCCAGATCTGTCTTTGCATCCATCTGACATCTCAAATTGTGAGCATCCATTGGTTGCAATGCTCCACACCCAATGCCCAAGGGCATGGTAGCTGACATCAGGAGGCTCACGGTGCACAAGGTCAAAGTTCAGTGTGCGGGCACAGCACCGGATACACATGGTACATGACCGCAACTTGCTGTAGACCAGCCCTGCAGCGTGGCATGCAGGTTGGCCTGCGGCTTGAAGGCTGAGGGCATGGCCCACAAGTGGACATCCAACAGGGCATGAGCCTGCCACAGGGGTTGGCTCTGCAGCCCGCATATGCGCTGGCAACAAAGATGCACTGGTGACGGACACACCGCTAGGTCCACTGAGTCCCCAATTCACAGTTGGCTCGCACCCAAACAAGGCCACCATATAGCCTTGTGGTGGAGTGCAGGGCTGTAACAGGCGCCCGCAGGACGCAGCTGCAAGGGGCTCATGCAAGCGTGCGCCTCGCTTTTAGTGCAGGGCGCTGTCTGCACTATAGGTGCAGGGGGGAGCGCACACGATCACAACAGTTGGACCCGCCCAGCCTTTATGTGTGTGAACGTGGGCGCCATCGCCGGTTTTGCGCTGGCAGAACACGCAAGCTCTGCGCACACCTGCTGTTCATGGCCCCAGCTGCCAGGGTACCCCTCACACGTCTTGTCGCCTGTGTCACTGTACAGCCCAAAGAGCAGCCCCTTGGAGTGCACGTAGTCTGCAAGAGCCTGAGACCGCGGGCGAGCGTGGCAATGGGAGGTGCTCAGGTGCAGCAGCGCCAGCAGTCGGAGCTTGTGTCTTCAGATTGCCAAAGGCTGAGACTGTGGGCATCCCCAGTGCACGCCACACGCATCCTGCCAGCTGCAGGGCAGTGCCTGCCTCACATGGGCACACAAGCACGCACACAGGCGACGCTCCACCTGCGGGGAGGCTCCCAAACCTGGTTTAGGCTGACGCTTGCAACCTACTTCCCCCTAACTGTGCCCTTCTGTCTGGCACACAGCCCACGCAGCACATACATGAACATCCCTAACGGACATCAAACTGTGGCCCTGGGGGCTCGCAATGGTGCTTCATGAAAAAGGCACGACAGTGCTTTGTGGAAAAGTCACGATAATGCTGTGCGGGAAGCTTGCTGTTGGGGTGGTCTTACCCCCAAGCAATCAGATGCATCGCTGAGGGTCCCAACCAACTCACCAACCAACTGTTCCAACAGAGGCATCAATTACCACAAGGGCCCCTTCGGGTCCCACAAATGGTGCATCAACACAAAACAAAAGCCCGCTACCTTGACCCCGCTCGGAAACTTTTTGTAGTCAGGCACAATGTTGCCAGCCTCATCACGTCGCTCTTGCCAGCAGTCGTCAAGGTTCACATACTTGTACCTACAAGCAGGTGTGATGGCGGCAGCTGTGCATCAGCCTGCTGGCTGTCTGAGTGCACTAAATGACCTCGCAAGCTGCCATGCGGACAGCTGATGAATTAATTTATCATGTCATGACAAAACAAGTCAGTTCCCCGTTGTATACCTTGCACAATGAGAAGAGCACAACCTGTCATGAAAGCCAAGAAGGAGAAACTACTCGATCTTGCAAACCGATGCACAGCATGAGTCAGAAATCCAGGAGCTCCTATCGGCGCTTGGCCAGTCAACCAACTCGCCAACCGACAAGACATCCATTCCCCCAACAGCGGCATCTGCACCCCCAACAGGAGCAACCGTATCCCAACATGGCATCAGTACAATGTCTGGATCAACATTCACCAGCTGCTTCCCTTGGAACGTGGACACGTGGTTAGCAGGCCAACCAACTCTCCAACTGCCAGCTCTAGCAGGCTCTTATCGCATACACACTGTCCCACAAGACATCGGTACTATCCAATAAATGCATCAGTACCCCAACAAGGCGTCAGCACAATGTCAGGATCCATCTTGCTGCAGCAGTTCGCGACCGGAATCGGAGGTAGCAGCTGGTGAGAATCGAGCCCCCACTCACCCAGCGTCTCTCAAACCAGACTCCACCATCACATCCGCCACCTCCTTGATGAGCTGCTCATCAATTTCACACCGGAACCTGCGCACGTGTAGCACACAGGACACCACTTATGCACCTGTTCTGAGACCTTCTTAAAATGTGCATCTGTGTTCAAGTGCAATGTGCATCAGCCTCACAGCCGTAAAACATGTGCGCTGATGCTGATCAGTGGACACGTGCTAATGCCGATCTGTGGACTCATGCTGTGCACGTCACGCTTACGAGCATCGTTTGTACTGTGCTAATGCCAAGCATCAGCAATGAAGCTGGCACCTGGAGCTGACACATTGGTTTGATGATAGAAGACAAGAGGTGATCGTGCTCGGGCACTCTAATCTCATGAGCATGCTCTTTCCAAAAGGGGCACCCGTTTTGCACGCTGGGCCTAATGAGGACACGCTGAGTGCGCTGAGCACTGGATGTTCATTTTACCTGTTCCAGCTGTTCCACTGCATTTGAGCAAAAAGTTAGGGAAGGAAATTGAGTAGTGGAAGTGCAAAGTGCGAAGTCTAGTCGGCAGGGGAAACGAGGAAGAAAGGCTGCTCCATGAATTGTATAGCTTACCCCCATAGCTGGCGTGCGCCCAACCCCATTGTCCAGCGAGAATGAAGAAGGAAGGGCGAGGAGCAGGGCTGCTGCAAGCACTTGTTCAAAGCCTCTCATATGCAACAAAATCTTTCGAAAAGCCTATGTACATGTGCTACGAAGAACCGAAAGCCCAAATCGGTTTATAGGTTAGGCTGATGAGTAGCATACGCATTGTTATGAATGGTGATGGACATTTTTAATAGCAAATGGCGCTCTTCACCAGTCTGAGCAGCTGAGTGAGACGTGCAGGGGCGAGGCGGGTCAGATGGCCAGGAAGAAGGGGAGGGCTCTCCTGGTGCTTCTCTTGCTTGCAACCGTGCTCACTGCACTGTCCAATGAACAGGTAAGCCACCGGGTGCACAGTGTTAAGTGGAATTCTGAGAAATGTGCTGTGGTATCCATTCATGTAGGCCTCTGCCCGTCCCAGACATCAGCCAGCCCCTGCGTCGTATTCTTTCAGGAGCAGGGTGGAGCTACGGAAATGGAGGAGGGGGCTGGGCAGAGGTACAGCTATCAGGAGTCGCGCTTGCATGCGCAAGCTGGTGGAGACACGGCTTCAGGGGAAGAAGAGAAAGCAGCCCAGGCCCAGAATGCTGGGGGCAGCTATGCAGCTGGAGAGGAGCAGCATAACGAGGTCTTGGAGCCGCAAGATGAGCAGGCAGCGGTACAGCACTCCTCACCCAGGCCCCTGGAAAACAACCTGCATGCCTCTCTAGAAGCAGCAGCACAGAGGAAGATCAAGCTCCTCACCAAGGATGACATCAAAAGCATGTGAGTCTTGGCAGTGAGGAGCATCGTGAGATGCAATGCTGCTGGATGTAGCCCCTGACACACGCTCCAGCGCGCCAAGCAAGTTGGCAAGCTGAGTTGTGCTTACTTTTCTTGCTGCTTGTGCTAGGGAGGTTTGACATCCGTGTCCAGGGCTGTACTCCTAATTGCTGAGATAATCTATGCATTTAAGCACGCTAGCTCGTGAACGGGTTGCATGGCACCCATGTGTACCCTTGTTATGGCGCTGACTGTTTCACCACAAAGCACGCTCTTTAGAAGCTGGGCTGCCTCTCCCCTTGGCAACAGCGGGGAAGCCACATTGCATAAGCATGATTATTGTGGCCAAGGCTTGCAAATACAGGCAGCGCTTGGCTGGCCTCGGTCAGCAATGGAGCCCTTGCCTTCCACCCGGCTGATGTAGCTGCGGGGCTGGAGCACCCTCTTGCATTTTGCCCCTCTGTGTCGCTGTCGTGTAAGAAACCCAGGATTCCCCTTATCAGCAGATCACCACCAACTACCCAACCAGCCATCAAACTCAGGCTTGGGCTGGACTGGGAAGTGGCCAGTTCATTAGCCGGGATCGTCCCCTGGCCAGCCCATTCAAAGACCACCCTTACTTATAGTATTGCTTACATGCGGCCCGCAGGGTGGCTGAGAGCCAGGAGCAGATGTATGGCGACCTGTCACGGCGGAACCTGCAGGCGGCTGTGGCCACCATGCAGAAGCTGTCAGCGCTCGTGGAGGCCGCGCTCACGCAGACCATCCAGGCAGGTGGCTTGTCCAGGCTTGCATGAACACAAAAATATACATGCACAACACACCTGCAAGCACGCACAAAACGCGCACAGCATGCCCACACACGTGCACGCACGCACGCACGCATGCATGCAAGCATGCACACAAGCAAGCAAGCAAGCGCGCATGTGCTTGCTTGTGCGGAGGCACACATGCACGCTCACACAGGGCATCGTGTGTGTCTGGATAAAATCATTCCCGTGTTCACGCATGCATACAGACACACAGACACGCGCACATGCACACACATTTGACAATGTGCTGTTGCATCAAGGATCCGCAGTCCCCGATGCCTAGGAAAGTGGTGTGTCGTGATTGACGGAGGTCTGAAAAACGTGGTATAAAAGACACAGCGCACCGGTGCCCTGCGCATGTGCTGCACTGATGCAGGGGCTGCTTGCCTACTTGGCCCTCGTGTGCAAAACTAGTCCTGCAAACCAGCATTTGCGCGCAGGTAGCACTGACTGATGCACGAGGGCGCCAGCTAGCAGATCCACTAGTTCAGGCGCTTACCGACCAGTGGACGTGCTCCGCCAAGGCTCATGCGTATGCTGTCAGGTACACAGGCGCAGGCAGGTGCCATGCTGGCAGGCGCTTGGCTGACATGTGTGCTGTACGCTGTGTGTGTGCGTGTGCGCTGTTGCCATGCAGACTGTGCAGTCAGGGACACCAACAGCCCGGCCCCCCAGTAGGGAGGAGTACAAGAGCGACGGCAGGAGGGCGGCAACCACATTCCCTGTTGGGGGCGAGGAGGGGGGCCCGCAGCCGGAGGGAGAGGGGGACACAGAGGGCAGGGAATTGGGACTGGACCAGCAGCAGCAGCAGCAGCAGCAGCAGCGGCAGGATGAGGAGTGGGAGGAGGAGGCCTGGGAGCAGCAGGGGGAGTGGGGCCAAGGGGGTG
>LFIK01002447.1_pt1 | contig 15023 bp, 19 predicted proteins | sample 643401 | NCBI WGS metagenome assembly LFIK01 (sample SAMN03777447, study PRJNA286221) | soda lake metagenome | biome: soda lake; feature: Kulunda steppe; material: water; isolation source: sample T5-Br brine of Lake Tanatar-5 | place: Russia: Kulunda steppe | collected 2010-07 | reverse complement strand
CTTCGCGGGGCTCAGCTCCTCCAGCCGCCCGAGGTTTGCAACGACCCGATGGCGGACCTTGCCCTGCTCGTTGCGGTAGCCCTCGACAAGCTGAAGGTATTGGCGGCCGCCTGATCGCGTGATCTTCGTATACATGCTGCAACGCTACTCCACCTTATAATATGCCTCAAAGATTCAACGATGCGCGGCGTGCCACAGCAGCGAGATTGGCAAATCCACCTCTGCGAGCCACGAGACACCTTATAATGTTGATCACAGCGGCCCGAAATACGGAAAAATCAGTCGCGAACTGTCGAAGATCGGGGGCGAACCCTGTCTGCGGGGGCCTCAACGCACTTCGGGGGCATCATCCCCGGAAGCGCCAATGAGCATCAATATCCAGGCCGGTCAATTCCCCGACGCCATCGAAGGAGGGGCCTAGGAGTGCGCGAAAATGGTTATACTCTTCTTCGGTCAGCGCATTTTCGGTTCTGGAGACATTCTTCATCTCCCCCAGCGGGGGAGGACCCAGCTCCAGACCCAGCCACCCTGCCAAGTCGCCCTGCAGCCGCTCGCTGAACATCGTCTCATAGAGGTCGAGAAAGAGCCGCTCGCGCCCGAATACGGCATAGAGCTTTCGCAGCGTCTCCGGGTAGCTGCCACGCTTTCTCATACCTGGTCGTCCCGCGAATTTCTCCATCCGCGCAATCTCTTCGGCTTTGCCCGGTTTGACCCTGCCACCGCGAAGACTCATGCGCGCGCTGGATTGGAGCCGGTAGACCGGGTCGCGCATCAGAAACACCGGGAAGACCGTGACCCCCCGGCGGGCAAATTCCGCATCGATCATGACGAAAGCTTCCGGCCGAAGCGTCGTATAAGCCGGCGTAAAATCACCAGTGAGATGTATATCGGGATTCAGGAAACGCGCCGCAAAATAGTCGAAATAGGCGTCCGTATTGAGAATGAAATCCATCCTGCGGATGGCGTTGCTGGCCTTCACCGTTTGCGAGTCCTGCTTCAATGCCGCCAGCGCAGACTTCTGCGCGCGTGCGTAGATGCCTCCCGGTTTGCTCTCGACGGCATCGAAAACATGGTATTCCTTCCGAAAGCCGAAATCGCTGAAAGGTTGTTGCGACAGGTAGTGATGCAACCAGGTTGTGCCTGCCTTCTGCGCACCAACGCCCAGGATGAAACGCTTCTGTTGGATGTCCGGCCCTCTCGGCAACTGGTTTTCAGAACACGGGTTTCTTGTATCTGCCCGGCTCCATGAACGCCAGCAGCGAGGCAAGGTCTGCCGGGGGCTCCACCTGCAGAAAATCGGCGAGCTGTCCAATAAATCCTTCCGGGTTTCGTGAGGCGCGCTCGTAAGAAACCATCAACGCCGGGCAGCCGGCCGACTGCGACAGGTTCAGGTTTTCGAGTTCCATGCGCAGCCGACGGCGCAATTCGTGAAAGGTGGCGCGATCGTGTCGCGGGCGCGCGCGAAGCGTCGCGGGTACCGGATCGCGATGCACGAGGACCAGATGCGGATTGCGCAGGAGGGGAATGATCTCCTCCAGATACTGGGCGGCCCGAGGATATTTCCAGCCCCACAGCGTGTGCGCATTATTGCGCGCGGCGATAACCTCGGGCAGGCGGGCCTTGAATGCGTCCATTGGCAGGCTCTTGTCGATATCCGGATTGAACAGCGGATCCTCGACATTGGACAGCAGGTTATCACCCATGAACACGCCCATCCCCGCAATGGCGCCCGCGACCATCGACGTTCCGCCGCGCGGCGTGCCAAGACAGACCACGGTTCGCGGCGAATCATGATCGGGGCGTTTGCTGTCGTACAGCTGGATGCTGGACGCGGTCTTCCTGTCCTTCATCTGGCGGCAATTCCTTCAGGCGCGCGGGGTTCGGGTTGGTCACCCATAGAACCAATCCTCCATTTCCGAGAAGTCGGAACAGATGCGGGTCTGCTGAGGCTTTGTCAGGGTTCGCATATACTCGAAAACGATATCTGCCGAGATCGTGTTACCCCGCGTATTCGCATAGCGCAGTTTGTCCATGACCGAATATTCGAGCTGAAACGCGTGCCCGACATGGGCAAAGATGCGTTCCATGCTGGCGCGGGCATTCATCGTCAGCTCTTCGAGGCCGACTGAGGCTATGCGCCCGGCACGGCGCGGGTCTTCGCGCGCGGCAAGCCACTGCCCGTAGCTTGTCCTAGCATAGCGCCGCTTGGCCGGCATGTATTCCTCGTACCAGCTGTCAAAATCGCTGGACTTGGCACGCTTGTAGTCGGACGCCACCATGGCGCGCGGGTCCTTGTGCGTGATGATGAACGGCACGTCGCAGCGAGCCATGCACTGTTCGAGATCGGCGATATAGCGCGGAGTCTTGTCGAAGATTCCCGTGGTCTCCGGACTTATGATGGTGCTGGCCTGCTTCAGGCGGCGGTAGAATTCGGCGTGGTCGGATGCCGTGCAGCACTTCTCCAACGCCTCCTGGCTGATGCCCCATCCCTTCAGCATGTTCGGTGCAAACGGCGTCAGTTGCGTGAAGTCCGCCGGTCGCGCGCACATGAGCACCCCGACCTCGAAACCCGAATCCAGCCCGGGCACCTGGCGGAACAGGTCAGAGACCAGTGTCGTCCCGCTGTGCTCCATGCCGCAAATGACGAATTCCAGGCACATCGTGACAGCCTTGCTCAAGTGTCGTCAGGCGACGTGCAAGAACCTGCGCTGACCGTGGATGAGGACCTTTCGCCGGCTCTCATGGACACGTTCCAACGGCTCTCGCAATCGCTGCCAGAATCGGAAGCCGCTTCTGGGTCGCATGGCGCGCCGCGCAGTGTCAACGCCGGATCATTTACCCGTCTTCGGGTGCCGCAGACGCCGGCCATGTCCGGGTCCCGCATTCTGCCCCGGCGCTCCGGAGGGGGATCGAGCCGCTTCGGCAGGCCGCGGGCCGAAGGCGGATAACACGAACGCGGATCGTTGCGATTGATGAAAATCCGGCCTGCAGCCGCGGGCCCGCTATCGACGCGCCGGTTGCCATGCGACACCGGGACAAGGGGCGCGTGGCGCGCCATCCGCGCCCCGCTCGGCCGGGAGCGATCACACATGCCACCGCGCGCGCTCGAGCGGTGCCCCACCGGCTCGCGGCCGGAACAACCGGACCCGACCTAGGCTGTCTTGTCCTCGTAGGGACACAGATCGCGGATCAGGCAGGTGCCGCAGGCGGGCTTGCGCGCCTTGCACACGTAGCGGCCGTGCAGGATCATCCAGTGATGCGCGTGGCGCTGGAACTCGGCGGGGATGTTGTCCTCGATGGCGCGCTCCACCGCGAGCGTGTCCTTGCCCGGGCAGATCCCGGTGCGGTTGCCGAGCCGGAAAATATGCGTGTCCACTGCCTGCGCGGGCATCCCCCACCACATGTTGAGCACCACATTCGCCGTCTTGCGCCCCACCCCGGGCAGGCTCTCGAGCGCCGCGCGGCTCGACGGAACGACGCCGCCGTACTGCTCGGCGAGGATGCGCGAGAGCTTGATGACGTTCTTCGCCTTGTTGCGAAACAGCCCGATCGTGCGGATATGCGCGATCAGCCCCTCCTCGCCGAGCGCGAGCATCGCCTCGGGCGTGTCGGCCACCTCGAAAAGCGCGCGCGTGGCCTTGTTGACGCCCGCATCCGTGGCCTGCGCACTCAGCGCGACCGCGACGAGCAGCGTGAAGGCGTTGACGTGATGCAGCTCGCCGCGCGGCTCGGGCTGGGCCTCGGCAAAGCGGGTGAAGATCGCGTGGATCGTGTGATAGTCGAGCTGGCGCGCCATGGACGGGGATATGCCCGAGCCCCGCATCGCCCGCAACCCGCGCGATTGCGCAGCTTCCGGGTCGCGCGGCACTGCGCTAACGCCTAGAAGGTCACCCAGCACAACGAGCGGACGCCCCATGCCCGGACCCGACGCCTATCACTACCAGGTCATCCTGCGCGCGCTCGATGCGATCGACGCCGCCTCTTCGCCGCTGTCGCTCGACGATCTCGCCGCCCGACTCGGCATGAGCCCGGCGCATTTCCAGCGCGTCTTCAGCCGCTGGGTGGGCGTCTCGCCCAAGCGCTACCAGCAGTATCTCGCCCTCGATCACGCCCGCAACCTGCTGCGCGCGCGCCACAGCACGCTGGAGACGAGCGCGGCGGCGGGGCTGTCGGGGAGCGGGCGGCTGCACGATCTTTTCGTGACCTGGGAGGCGATGGCGCCCGGGGCTTATGCGCGCGCCGGGGACGGGCTCGAGATCCGCTGGGGCTGGACGGAGTCGCCCTTCGGCCCGGTGCTCGCTATGGCGACCGAACACGGTCTGTGCGGGATGGGGTTTGCGAGCGCACAGGCGCCGGACGCGGCCTACGCCGATCTTGCGGCGCGCTGGCCGGCGGCGCGCTTTCGCGAGGATACCGCCGCCGTCGCGCCGCTGGCCGAGGCCGCGCTGGCGCGATGCGGCGCGCGGCTGCACGTTTTCGGCGGCCCCTTTCAGCACAAGGTCTGGGAGGCGCTGCTGCGGGTGCCGGAGGGGCGGGTGGCGACCTATGGCGACATCGCCGCCGCGATCGGACGGCCGAGCGCGGCGCGCGCGGTGGGCACCGCCGTGGGACGCAACCCGCTGGGCTGGGTGATCCCCTGTCACCGCGCGCTGCGCCGCGACGGGGCGCTGGGGGGATATCACTGGGGCGTGCCGGTCAAGCGCGCCATGCTGGCCTGGGAGGCCGCGCGAGACGACGCCGCGCCGGCGTAACCGCGCCCGTCGCCCGCACCGACGCGCTGGCGGCCGCATGGCCGCCGTGATATGATGCGTTTTCAACAAGCAACTTGCCGCGAAACGGCAATTACCGATGAGGCACGGCCCATGACATTCCGACTTCCGCTTCTCGCCGCGAGCGCCGGCGTGCTCTTTCTGGCCGCATGTGACGACCCGATGACCGGGCAGACCGACCGGACCCGAACCGGGGCCCTCGCGGGGGCCGCGATCGGCGGCGTCGTGGGCGCCGGGACCGGCGACGGAGGCCTCGGCCGCGCGGCGGTCGGGGCCGGGCTCGGCGCCGCCGCAGGCGGGCTCATCGGTCAGCAGCTCGACCGCCAGGCCGAGGCGCTGCGCCGCGAGATGGGCGACGACCGGATCGCTATCCAGAACACCGGCGAGGAACTCATCGTCACACTCCCGCAGGAGATCCTCTTCGCCACCGACAGCGCCGAGGTGCGCCCGGATCTGCGCCGCGACCTGCGCGCCATGGCCGCCAACCTCAACCGGAACCCCGGCAGCCGCGTCCAGGTGATCGGCCACACCGACAGCACCGGCGCCGCCGCCTACAACCAGTCGCTGTCGGAACGGCGCGCGAACTCGGTCGCGAACGTCCTGCGCGATGCGGGCGTTTCGAACAACCGGATCACGGCGGTCGGTCGCGGCGAGGATCAGCCCGTCGCCACGAACCTCACGACCGAAGGCCGCGCCCAGAACCGCCGAGTCGAGATCATCATCCGCCCCACGCAGGCCTGACGCAATGCGAAGGCCCGGCTCCGAAGGGGCCGGGCCTTGCGCAGCCGACATGGGGCGCGGGTTCAGTGAAGCCGCGTCTCCACGTCGCGGATCGATTTCTCGATCAGCTTGTTGGCGCTGTCCGCCGTCATCTGCCCGGCGATCACGTCGCCTGCGGCGGCGACGGCGATCGACGCGGCGCGGTTGCGGATTTCGCGGATCGCGGCGGCTTCGGCCGAGGCGATCTGATCCTCTGCCGACTGCATCCGCCGCGCAACCGAACGCTCGAGTTCGGCCTGCGCCTCGCGCGCCGACTCCGCGGCCTCTTCCTTCGCCTTCTCGACGATACGATCGGCCTGCGCCTCGACCTCCCTTTGCTTGCGCTCATAGGAGGCCAGCAGTTCCTGTGCCTCCTCGCGCAGCTTGCGCGCCTCGTCGAGATCGCTGCGAATGCCCTCCGCGCGCCCGTCGAGCCATTTCGTGATCAGGGTGTGAATATCGAAATACCACAGGATGCCGCCGAAGATGACGAAGGCGATCGCCACGACCATGTCGGTATTGTAGAGCGAAAAGAACGGGTAATCCCCCGCCGCAAGCGCCGGCGTGGCGGCGCCCGTCGCCGCGAGTGTCGCGATGATGCGCTTCATGCGGCGTCTCCCCGGCTTGCACGCGCCTTCACGGCAGCGTCGATCGTGGCGGCATCGGCCTCGCTGTCCATCGCCGCGAGCACCGCCCGGGTCGTGTCGCGGGCGACCTCCTGGACGGTGTCCTGTGCACTCGCACGGATTTCGCCGATGCGTTTTTCGGACTCTTCCTGCTTGGCGGCGATCTCCGCATCGGCCTTGGCGATGGCGACGTCGAGCTCGGCGCGCATCTCGGCCTTGGCGCGGTCGATGATCTTGTTCGCCTCCGCGCGCGCATCGGCGAGCGCCTGATTGTAGGCCTTCTCCGCCTCGGCGGCCTTGGTCTTGAGCTCTTCGGCGGCGGCGAGGTCGTTGGTGATGGTCCCGCTGCGCTCCGCGAGGACCGTCCCGATCCGCGGCAGCGCGACGCGCGACAGGATCAGGTAAATCACGATCAGCGCGATTACCAGCCAGAAGAGCTGGTTCGGGAAGGTCGCGAAATCGAGCTGCGGCATGCCCGCTTCCGCGCCGTTGGCTGCTGTTTCCATGGCGTCCTCCTGCGAGCCTGTCACGGGCGGGCACGCGGCCCGCCCGATGGCACGGGTCGGCCGGAGATTACACGGCGAACATCAGCAGAAGCGCTACGAGGAACGAGAAGATCCCCAGCGCCTCGGCGAAGGCGATGCCGATGAACAGCATGGCCGTCTGGCCCGGTGCCGCAGACGGGTTGCGCAGCGCGCCCGACAGGAAGTTGCCCGCGACGGTGCCCACACCGATCGCCGCGCCGCCCATCCCGAAGGCCGTCAGGCCGACGCCGATGAACTTGCCCATTTCCGCGATATCGCCTTCCATTGCGTTTCTCCTTGCTTGGAACTGGCTGAATTTGTGCGTCTCAGTGATGCGGATGCAGGTGAGGATGGTGAAGACGTAGGCCTGGATGACCGCGACGAGCAGCTCGAACGCATACATCGCCACGAGCCCCGCGATCGGCACGACCGAAGCGACCCCGAGCGCGCCGGCAAAGCCCGCGAACACCTTGAGCACCGCATGGCCGGCCATCATGTTGCCCGCCAGACGAATGGAATGGCTCACCGGGCGGACGAAATACGAGATCAGCTCGATCACCGCCAGCGCCGGACGCAGCGCCAGCGGCGCCGCCTCGATCCAGAACATCTTGAGAAAACTCAATCCGTGCAGGACGAAGCCGAGCACCGTGACCGTCAGGAACACCGCGAGCGCGAGAAACGCCGTCACGGCGATATGCGAGGTCGTCGTGAACGCCCAGGGGATCAGCCCGAGCAGGTTGGCGAACAGGATGAAGACGAAGATCGTCATGATGTGCGGGAAGTAGCGCACGCCGTCCTTGCCGGTGACGTCCTCGATCATCTGGTAGACGAAACTGTAGGTCAGCTCCGCCATGGACTGCACGCGCGACGGCACGGTCGCGCGACCGCGCGACGCCACCACCATCAGGAGCGCCACCGCCGCCACCGTCAGCGCCAGCCACAGCGTCACATTCGTCGGGGTATACCAGTACACGGCGTCGCCGCCGAACAGCGGCTTGACCTCGAACTGCTCCATCGGCTCGATGACAAAGCCAATCTCTTCAGCCACGTCCCTCGTCCCTCTCGCTTCGGGCGTCGGCGTCGGCCGCGTCCCTGTTTTGCTTCGCCGTCATTTCGGCGGCGGTGCGCAGCATGACGTTGATGCCAGCCGCGAACCCCAAGAGCGTCATCACGACCAGAAACACCGGCCGCGTTCCGAACAGCGCGTCGAGCCCGTAGCCCATCGCGACCCCCATCACGAGGCCGGTCACGAGCTCGATCACCATGCGCAATGCAGCGTGCGCCTGGCCGATCTGCGCGCTGGTCCCGCCTTGCGTCTGCGGGGCATGCGCCGCCTTGGCCCGATCGATCCGCTCCTGAAGCCGCCTGAGTTCGTCGCCGTTTCCCGGTTCGGCCATGGCGGAGCGCCTCTCGGATTGTGGCGCGGAACCTAGGGGCGGGATTCGGCCGAGTCAAGCGCCTTCGCCGCGCCGCGGTATTCTTTCAAGTGACTGTTTTAAAATGATCTTTTTTTAATGCCTGAAATGAGCGCCGCGCGCTGCGCCGTCCCGCGTCGTTCAACCGATGAGTTGACTATGGCGGCTGCGCGGCGCATCGTGGCGCGATGTCCGCGCCGCCGATGCCGCCCAGGCCCCGTCCCGCGCCCGCTGCCGCCGCCCGGCTCGACGCGCTCTTTGCCGCCCTCGCCGATCCGACGCGGCGCGCGATTCTCGCGATGCTGCTCGAGGACGACATGGCCGTGAGCGACCTTGCCGCGCCGTTCGAGATGTCACTCGCGGCGGTGTCCAAGCATGTCGCGATCCTCGTGGCGGCGGGGCTCATCGATCAGGAGCGGATCGGTCGGGTGAAATGGTGCCGCATCGCGCCTGACGCGCTGCACCCCGCGGCGGTCTGGATGCAGGGCTTCGGGCAGTTCGAGCCGGTCGATCTCGACGATCTCGAGCGGCACCTGCGCGCCGGGCTGCGCGCGCAGGAGTGATCAGGCGCGGCGCGGCGCGCGCGCGGCGTCCTCGTCCTTGAGCAGGATCACCAGCGCGAGCGCCGTCAGCCCGATCCCCGGCAGCACCATCGCCGGCGGCACCCCGTGGCCCAACCCGACCTCCCAGCCGATCACCCATGTCGGCGTCAGATAGGTATAGGCCATGACCTTGGCCGAGGGCAGCCGCAGCGCCGCGAAGCGCAGCAGCATGAAGGTCACCGCGCTTGCGAAGACCGCGAGATAGACGAGCGTGAGCCACACGAGCGGCGCGAGGTCCAGCCACGCCGTGGCGCGCAGATCCCCCCAACCCCATACGGCCAGCGCCAGGAATCCCCCCGCCATCACGAGCGCCGTCGACACCAGCGCCGGCTCACCCCGGTTGAGCCGCGCCAGAAGCGGCGTGAACACCGCATGCGCCACACATCCCAGAAAGAACAGCGCCTCGCCGCGCCCCACCGCGAAGGCCAGCAAAAGCCCCAGATCGGCGCGAAAGATCACCCACAGCGCCCCCGCCGCCCCGATCGCGAGCGCCGCCGCCATACGCGGCGTCATCATCTGCCGCAGCAGCATCCAGCCGAACAGCGCGCTCATCACCGGTGTGAGCGTGAACACCGCGCTCATCGATACCGGCGGCGCGGTCTTGAGCCCCTCGAACATCAGCACGAAATACGCGCCGAACAGCGCGCCGAGAAACAGGTAGCGCCACGGCGCCGTGAAATGCGCCGCGCGCAGCCCCGGTCCCGCCGCGGCGAGCGCGCCGAGGATAAGCGCCGCCATCAGGAACCGCGCCGCGGTAACGGCCGCGGGCGCGATGTCGTTGGCGACCAGCGCGCCGAGGCTGAACGACCCCGCCACGAGCAACGAAAAGGCGAGCATCGCCAGATGCCCGGACATTCCGGGCGCCACGCGCATCACACCCCCTTTGCAGGCGCGAGCGGCCAGTCCGCCGCCTCGGCGCGCAAATGCGCGAGAAAGGCCTGCACCTTGGCGCTGCGATGCAGATCGACATGGGTGACGAGCCATAGCGGCGCGTCCCAGTCGTCGCGCGCGGGCATCACCTGCGTGAGCTCGGGATGCGCCGCGGCCATGTCGAGCGGCAGGAAGCCGAGCCCGGCCCCTTCCAGCACCGCCTGCTGGCGCGCGGCAACGTCGGGGCTGCGAAAGACGACGCGCTCGCGCGGGACGGTCTCGGCGAGCCAGCGCAGGAAGGGCACCCGCTCGATTTCCGCCTCGCCCCCGACGAAGACATGCCTGTCGAGCGCGCCCGCCTCCGGCATCCCGCGCGCCGCGAGGTAGGCGGGCGCCGCGAAGAGCGCGTGTCGCAGCCGCGCGAAGGGGCGCACGACATTGTCGGGCTCGCGCGGCGCGGCGCCGGCACGGATCGCCACATGCGCCTCGCCGTATTCGAGCCGGAACAGCCGCGTGTCGAGATGCAGCCGCGTCACCAACCCCCGATGCGCGGCGCCGAACCGCGCCAGGCAGGGCACGATGAAGCGCGAGAGTTCAGGCAGCGCGGTGATCACGAGCTCGCCCGAGATCACGTCGCCGCCACCGCTCAGCCGCGCGGCGAGCTCGGCGAACTGCTCATCGGTGGCCTGCGCGATGCGCAGCAGGTCGCCGCCCGCCTCCGTTGGGGTGTAGCCGCGCGCATGGCGCTGAAACAGCCTGGTGCCGAGCCGCGCCTCGAGCGCGTCGACATGCCGGATCACCGTGGCGTGATGCACGCCGAGCGCCTCGGCCGCGCCGCTGACCGTCCCCGCGCGGGCGACGTGATAGGCGGTGCGGATGTCGTCCCAGCTTTCCAACGGCGGCGTCCCGGCTCGCGCGATGCCGGCCGACAGTCGCGCCCGCATCCTTGAATTTTCAGGCATCTGTGCACAACCGCGCGCCGCTCGCAAGGCCCGCCTCCGGACCCGTTGTGGCGGAATCGCGCCGCGCCGGGTCCCGACCGCTTGACTTTGCAGGGCCCCCGGGGCTAGGAGCACGGATCAATCGGGAGTGTCCGCGCTTCCGGTTCCGGCCCGTGCGCCGGAATCGCCACCCGTCAGCGAGGTTTCGCCCGCGGGTGCCGTTGGTGATTGGCGCGCCCCGTCTTATGTGCGGGGCAGGGAAAACGGGTCTGGAGGGCCGCGCATGTTCGAGAGTCTGTCCGAACGCCTCTCCGGCGTGTTCGAGCGCCTCACCAAGCAGGGCGCCCTCACCGAGGAGGACGTCAAGACGGCGCTGCGCGAAGTGCGCGTGGCGCTGCTCGAAGCGGACGTCTCGCTGCCGGTGGCGCGCGATTTCATCAAGCGCGTGCAGTCGAAGGCCACCGGCGCGGCTGTGACGAAGTCGGTGACACCCGGCCAGCAGGTCGTCAAGATCGTCCATGACGAGCTCAAGGCGACGCTCGCCGGCGACGACGCCCCCGGCGCGCTCAAGATCGACAACCCGCCCGCGCCGGTGCTCATGGTCGGGCTGCAGGGCTCGGGCAAGACCACCACGACCGCCAAGCTCGCCCGCCGGCTGTCGGAGCGCGAGGGCAAGCGCGTGCTCATGGCTTCGCTCGACACCAACCGCCCGGCCGCAATGGAGCAGCTCGCCGTGCTCGGCACCCAGATCGGGGTGGACACGCTGCCCATCGTGCCGGGCGAGAAGGCGGTCCAGATCGCCAAACGCGCCAAGACGCAGGCGAGTCTGGGCGGCTACGACGTCTATATCCTCGACACCGCCGGGCGGCTGCATATCGACGATGTGCTCATGGACGAGGTCCAGGCGGTGCGCGACGCCGTCGCCCCGCGCGAGACGCTTCTCGTCGTGGACGGGCTGACCGGGCAGGACGCGGTCAATGTCGCCTCCGAGTTCGACGGCAAGGTGGGTATCTCGGGCGTCGTGCTCACCCGCATGGACGGCGACGGGCGCGGCGGCGCGGCGCTGTCGATGCGCGCGGTGACCGGCAAGCCGATCCGCTTCGTGGGCCTTGGCGAGAAGACCGACGCGCTCGAGGAGTTCGACCCCGAGCGCATCTCCGGGCGCATCCTCGGCATGGGCGACATCGTCGCGCTCGTGGAGAAGGCGCAGGAGACCTTCGAGGCCGAGCAGGCCGAGCGCATGATGAAGCGCTTCCAGAAGGGTCAGTTCAACATGAACGATCTGCGCACCCAGCTCGAGCAGATGCTCAAGATGGGCGGCATGGAAAGCGTGATGGGCATGATGCCCGGCATGGGCAAGATGGCCAAGCAGGCCGAGAGCGCGGGCTTCGACGACAGGATGCTGCGCCGCCAGATCGCGCTCATTCAGTCGATGACGAAGAAGGAACGCGCCAATCCGCAGATCCTGCAGGCCAGCCGCAAGAAGCGAATCGCCGCCGGCGCCGGGCTCGACGTGCCCGAGCTCAACAAGCTCCTGAAGCAGCACCGCCAGATGGCCGACATGATGAAGAAGATGGGCAAGAAGGGCATGCTCAAGCAGGCCATGGCCGGGATGATGGGCAAGGGCGGCGGACAGCCCGAGCAGGTCGATCAGGCCGCGTTGCAGCAGATGGCGCGCGGCGTCGGCCAGCAGATGCCCGGCATGGGCGGCGGCGGGCTGCCGCAGGGGCTCGGCGGCATGGGGCGCAAGAAATGACGCCCGCGCGCGCGCCCCGCCGCCGGGGATCATGGAGTCAGCGATGACCGACACCGCCAGCGATATCGCCGACAAGGCCGCCGAACTGCTCAAGGAGCACCGCGACAGCATCGACCGGCTCGACGCGATCCTCGTCTACACCCTCGCCGAGCGGTTCCGGCACACCAAGGATGTCGGCCGGCTCAAGGCCGAGCACGACCTGCCCTCCGCCGACCCCGCGCGCGAGGCGCGCCAGATCGAGCGGCTCGAATGGCTCGCGCAGGAGGCCGATCTCGACCCCGAATTCGCCCGCAACTTCCTGAACTTCATCATCAGCGAAGTGATCCGTCACCACGAGAAACAACGCCAGTAAGGCGGCCGCGCGCCGCCACGCCAAACCAAGGAGACCACACAATGGCCACCAAGATCCGCCTGTCCCGCCGGGGGTCCAAGAAGCGCCCCTTCTACGCGATCGTCGCCGCCGACAGCCGCATGCCGCGCGACGGGCGCTTCATCGAGAAGCTGGGCACCTACAACCCGCTGCTGCCGAAGGATCGCGAGGACCGGATCGTGATCAACATGGAGCGCGTGCAGGCCTGGCTCACGCATGGCGCGACGCCCACGGACCGCGTCTCGCGCATGCTCGAGGCCGCCGGGGCGCTGCCGAAGAAGGAGCGCGCCAACATGAAGAAGGCCGAGCCGGGCAAGAAGGCGAAGGAACGCGCCGAGGCCCGCGCGACAAAGGCCGCCGAAGCCGCCGCGCCCGCCGACGCCGAGTAACGGCCGGGCGGGGCCATGGCAGCGCGCAGCGTCTGTGTCGGAGCCATCGCGGGCGCCTACGGGGTCGCCGGGGAGGTGCGGCTCAAGAGCTTCTGCACCCGTCCCGAGGCGATCGCCGAATACGGCCCGCTGACGAGCGAGGACGGGGCGCGCCGCTTCGAGATCACCGCGCTGCGCCCGGCGAAGGACGGGCTCGTGGCGCGGCTCGACGGGGTGCGCGACCGCAATGCCGCGGTGGCGCTGCGCGGCACGCGGCTGCATGTCGCGCGCGAGTACCTTCCGGAGCTGCCCGATGACGAATTCTATCACGCCGATCTCATCGGCCTCGCGGTGCGCGATGGCGCTGGCGCGGTGCTCGGGCGGATCCGCGCGGTGATGGATCACGGCGCGGGTGATCTGCTCGAGATCGCGCCGCCGGGCGGGGGCGAGCCCGTCTCGCTGCCCTTCACGCGCGAAACGGTGCCGACGGTGGACCTCGCCGCGGGGGTGGTGATCGCCGACCCGCCGCCGGGGCTTTTCGAGTGATGGGCGACGCGCCGCGCAAATCCCATGGCCGGGTGTCCATCGCCGCCTCGGCGCAGCCGCGCCCGCTGATGGAGGGGCCGCCGCGTCTCGCCGGCGCCTGGACGGCGAAAGTCGTCACGCTGTTTCCGGAGGCGTTTCCGGGTCCGCTCGATCTGTCGCTCGTCGGGCGCGCCCGGGAGGCGGGGGTGTGGGCGCTCGAGACCGTGGAGCTGCGGCGATTCGGCATCGGCCGGCACCGCAGCGTGGACGATACGCCGACCGGCGGCGGGGCCGGCATGGTGCTGCGCCCCGACGTGCTGGCTGACGCGATCACGGCGGCCGCGCCCGGACCGGGCATGCCCATCCTCGCCCTGTCGCCGCGCGGGCGCCGCTTCGATCAGGCGATGGCCGCGCGCCTCGCCGCGGGGCCCGGCGCGGTCATGATCTGCGGGCGTTTCGAGGGCATCGACGAGCGCGTGCTCGAAGAATTCGGCGTGATCGAGGTCAGCCTCGGGGATTTTGTCCTCACCGGCGGCGAGATCGCCGCGATGGCCTTGATCGACGCCACCGTCCGGCTTATACCGCGCGTGCTCGGGAATCAGGAATCCATCGCCGAGGAGTCCTTTTCGGACGGATTGCTGGAACACCCGCAGTACACGCGACCCGCCGTCTGGAGAGGCCGCGCGGTGCCCGACATTCTCCTGTCCGGTCATCACGCGAAAATCGCCGCCTGGCGGAGGGCCGAGGCCGAGAGGCTGACACAAGAACGCCGCCCTGATCTCTGGCGGGCTCGCCGCAGTGACGGCGGGGACCCGGGTGGAGACCGAGAGCTCTGAGGGGGCATCACGCCGCGGCACGAACCGCGCAACGAAAGGACATCGCGATGAACACGATCGCGCAGCTCGAAGCCGAGCAGATCGCCGAACTCGGCAAGAACATCCCGGATTTCAAGCCCGGCGACACCATTCGCGTGGGCTACAAGGTCACCGAGGGGACGCGCTCGCGGGTGCAGAACTTCGAGGGCGTGTGCATCTCGCGCAAGGGCGGCAGCGGCATCGGCGCCTCCTTCACGGTGCGCAAGATCTCCTTCGGCGAGGGCGTCGAGCGGATCTTCCCGCTCTATGCGACCAATATCGACAGCATCATGGTCATCCGCCGCGGCAAGGTGCGGCGCGCCAAGCTCTATTACCTGCGCGACCGGCGCGGCAAGGCGGCGCGCATCCCCGAAAAGACCAACTACCGCCCGCGCAAAGCCGCCCGCGCCTGAGGAGAGCCGCCATGAAGAAGAACATCCATCCCGATTACCACATCATCGATGTGAAGATGACCGACGGGACCGTCGTGCAGATGCGCTCGACCTGGGGCGCCGAAGGCGACACCATGACGCTCGACATCGATCCGAGCGGCCACCCGGCCTGGACCGGCGGCTCGCAGCGGCTGATGGACACCGGCGGGCGCGTCTCCAAGTTCAAGAACAAATACGCCGGGCTCGGCTTCT
>LFIK01002446.1_pt1 | contig 15028 bp, 12 predicted proteins | sample 643401 | NCBI WGS metagenome assembly LFIK01 (sample SAMN03777447, study PRJNA286221) | soda lake metagenome | biome: soda lake; feature: Kulunda steppe; material: water; isolation source: sample T5-Br brine of Lake Tanatar-5 | place: Russia: Kulunda steppe | collected 2010-07 | reverse complement strand
CCACGAGGATCGTGCCCTCGAGGTCCTTGAAACGCGCTCTGTTCGGCATGCGCACCTGTGCGAGGGGACGGCGGCGGGGATGACGCCTCCGATAGCACGCGGCGGGGCGCGCCGCAACGCCGGGGGGACCCGGACAGCGGCTGCGGCAGGGGCTGCGGCAGGGGAGGGCTTTCAGCGCACCTCGCGCGGGTGCCAGTACTCCGGCAAGTCCCAGCCCCGCGCCGCGAACGCGGCCGGGACCCCGGACATCGCCGGCTTGGAAAAGCGCAGATGCACCAGATCCGGATGCAGGACGGATTGCAGCGGGCCAGATGCGCGACCGGATTCGGGGCCAGCTTCGGGGCCAGCTTCGGGGCCAGCTTCGGCGGCGGTCTCTTCCAGCAGCGCGCGCCGGCGCATCCAGTCGCGGTGACGGAACACGACGCGGCAGGGAATGGCCGGAAGCCCGAGCAGGCGCGCGATTCCGAACCGGTGACGCCCGTCCAGAAACAGGATATCGCCAGCCTCGTTGAGTGCGATCTTGATTTCGTGGCTGCCGCGGATCGTGGAGGGATACGCCGCCGCGCCGAAGGGCTGCAACAATGGGCCGTCCGAAGCCTCGATGCGCCGGGAAACCTGCTCCTGGAGCAGGAAACCATGCGCCTGCATCGACCGGTAGAGTGTCTCGACATCGTGCTCGAGGCGCCGCAACAGGGCCTCGGGGCTGGTGCATTTCCACATCGCGCGGCCGGCGCGGATCTGCGCGGCTGCATGTCGATAGAGCGGGGTTTCCTCCCAGCTGCGCCCCTTCACGAAGACCATCTTGAAGGACCGGAACACGCGCCCCGTCTCGAACGCCGCGCCGCGGCCGATCGCGGGGCAATCGATCACCTTGTCGAAGCGGTTGACCTTTCCCCAGTTGGTCTTGCCGAAAAGCGACGGCCCGCGGGGGCAGAAATAAACCGGACAGTCGGGGGCGATGTGAAGCAGGTGCATGGTCTCTCGCGCTCCTGTCGCCCGCGCCTCAGCCGTCGTCGAGATCGGCGAAGCGCGCGCCGCGCGCGGCCAGATCGGCGAGCAGCGGGGCGGGGCGCCAGAACGCGGGGTCCTCGGCCGCCCAGCCGGTGATCTGCGCGGCGATGCGGTCAAGCCCCTGCGCGTCGGCCCAGTGCATCGGCCCGCCGCGCCAGCGCGGGAAGCCGTAGCCGTGCACCAGCACCACATCGACATCGAGCGGCCGGCGCGCCACGCCCGCGCCCACCACGCGCGCGGCCTCGTTGACCATCGCGGCCATGACGCGGGCGACGATCTCGTCGTCGGGGATGGGGCGCGCGGTGACGCCGGCGCGGGCGCGCGCCTCGGCGATCAGCGCCTCGGCCTCGGGGTTGGGGGGCGGGGGGCGCGTGCCGTCGTGGAGGTAATACCCCCGCCCGGCCTTGCGCCCCAGCGCGCCGCGGTCGACCAGCGCGTCGGCCCAGTCGCCCACCGCCGTCACGCCCAGCCGGCGCCGCGCGGCCTGCCCGATCTCGATCCCCGCCAGATCGAGCACCGCATAGGGGCCCATGGCGAAGCCGAAGCCCTGCAGCGCGGCATCGACCTGCGCGGGCGTGGCACCCGCCAGCACCAGCCGGTCGGCGCTGGCGCGCGTGGCCTGCAGGATGCGGTTGCCGATGAAGCCCTCGGCCGCGCCGGCGCGCACCGCGACCTTGCGCAGCCGCCGCGCGAGCGCAAGGCCGGTGGCGGCGACATCGGGCGCGGTGCGCGCGGGGATCACCACCTCCAGCAGCCGCATCACATGCGCGGGCGAGAAGAAATGCAGCCCCAGCACATCGGCGGGCCGCGCCGTGGCGTCGGCGATCGCGTCGATGTCCAGATACGAGGTGTTGGTCGCCAGCACCGCGCCGGGGCGGCAGGCGCGGTCAAGTTCGGAGAACACCGCGCGCTTGGCGTCGAGATCCTCGAACACCGCCTCGATCACCAGATCGGCGTCGCGCAGCGCGGCGTAGTCGGTGGCGGTGCGAAAGGCCGTGGCCATGATCTCGGCATGGCGCCCGGCGCGCAGCTTGCCGCGCGCCACGCTGCCCTGCACGATGGTGTCCACGCGGTCGGCGGCGGCGCGCGCGGCGTCCGTGTCGCGTTCGATCAGCGTCACGTCCAGCCCCGCCAGCAGGCAGGCGGCGGCGATCCCCGCGCCCATGGTCCCGCCGCCCACCACACCGAGCCGGTCCATCGCGCGCGGGGCCACCCCGTCGAGTTCCGGCAGCCGCGCGGCGCGGCGCTCGGCCAGGAACGCGTGCACCAGTGCTGCGCGCTGCGGGCTGTCCATGAGCTTCACGAACAGCGCGCGTTCATGGGCGAGCGCGTCCGCGAAGGGCAGCGCCGCGCCCTCGACCACCGCATCGAAGGCGGTGACCTGCGCGATCTGGCCGGGATGCGCGGCGGCGATGCGCGCGCGCAGCGGCGCGAGCGCGGCTTCGTCCACCGCCGGGGCGGGCAGGTCGCGCACGCGAGGGGGCGGCGGGCCTTCGGTCATGAGCGCCTGCGCCGCCGCCAGCCCCTCGGTGCGCGGGTCGTCGCCCGCGACCACCGCGTCGACGATCCCGAGTGCGCGGGCGCGCGCGGCGTCGATGGGCCGGGCCGAGGTGATGATCTCGATCGCCGCCTCCAGCCCCGCCAGCCGCGGCAGCCGCTGCGTGCCCCCCGCCCCGGGCAGGATGCCGAGCGAGACCTCGGGCAGCCCCAGCGTCGCGCCCGCAAGCGCGATGCGGCGATGCGCGCCGAGCGCGATCTCCAGCCCCCCGCCCAGAGTCGCGCCGTGCAGCACGCAAACAACGGGCTTCGTTTGCCCGTCGATGGCGGCGACGACCTCGGGGAGCGTGGGCGGCTGCGGGGGCTTGCCGAATTCGGTGATGTCGGCGCCCGCCACGAAGCCGCGCCCCGCGCCGGTCAGCACCGCCGCGCGCGCATCCGCGTCGGCGGCAAACCGCGCCATGGCGTCCACCAGCCCCGCGCGCACCGCGGCGCTGGCGGCGTTCACCGGCGGGTTGTCGATGGTGATGCACGCCACCGCGCCGTGGCGTTCGTAGCGGACCGGTTCGGATGTCATGCGCGGGGCCTCCCTCTTGTGTGGGGCGAAGGTGAAGCGCGAATTGCGGCCCCGCGCAACCCCGATCAGGGCCCGATCAGCGCCCGATCAGCGCGCATGATGCTTGTGCAGCCAGCCCAGAAAGGCGCGGTCGGGCGCGCGCAGGGGCCGCCGCCCGGCGCGCTCCCACACCCCGTGCCACTCGGCCACCAGCGCGTGCACATCGGCGCCGGGGACCAGCGCGCGCGCCGCCTCCAGCGTGGCGGCGGCCAGCGGCGGCGGCGGCGCGGGGGGCAGGCGCGGGGTGACGCGCAGGATGTCGCCGGGGGTTTCCGCGATCCGGTAATCGGGCAGGTGGTCGGCGGCGATCAGGTCGCGGATCATGCGCCGGAACACGCGCCGCGGCGAGGCCGAGCCCGATTTGCGGTGCAGCACCTCGACCGACACGCGCCAGTCGCGCTGGCGCCCGCAATGCTTGCGCGCAAGCTCGTAGACCCGCCGCTCGAGCGGCTTGCGCAGGCGGAAATAGTCGCGCGACAGCGTCAGCACCGAGCGCGCCAGCACCGCGCGATAAAGCCATTCGGACAGCGTCACCGACACCGAGATCATCCGCCCCCCGCGGGTGCGGCGCATGATCTCCCAGCTGTCGATCAGCCCGAAGCCGCGCGTGGTCTCGACCCCGCCGGTGGCGATGTTGGTGGTGATGCGCGTGCCCGCCAGCCGCTCGAACGCCTCGCGCAGGCGGCGATACGCATCGCCCGAGGTCTCGCGGTTGGTGGCGACCAGCAGGTCATGCGCGCGCAGCTGCACCGTGCGCGCCACCTCGCGCCCGGCGTTGAGCGCGGCCACAAGCTGGCTGATGCAGTAGATCAGGATATCCTTGTCATGGATCGTGGCCAGCCCGCGCACCGACGGCGTGACGGTGATCGCCACGTCGTTGTGGCGATACTCCAGCACGCGCAGATCGGGGCGGGTGGCCAGCGAAAACAGCGGATGCTCCATCGAGGCGAGGTCATCCTTGGGGTGCGCGTCGAAGATGTCGCAGACGAAGAAATCGCCCTGCGGGTGCCGCTCCGGCATCAGCCCTGCGCCCATGCTGTCCCCCGCCCATGCGTTCATGTCTTCGTGGTTTCGGTGACACCCAGCCTACGCGCGCGGGGGCGGCCCTGTCCAGCGCGCGCCGCCCGCCGATCGGGGGTTCGGAATCGCGGGTTCGGGGGTTCGGAGTCGCCGCGTTCGTGGTTGCGGAATCGCAAGGATGCCGCAGCATGGCAAAAGCCGTTTGCGGATCAGCGTGTTACAAGCGGAACCGGGCGGAACCGGGGCCCCTTAACAGATCTACTAACAGAAAATAACTTGCACCGCAGGCCATGGGCACGGATCCTGACCCCGCGGCAACAGATGGCAACCCCTCGAATCGGCTGAGAAAAAGCGCCCGTATGCGCAAAAACCTTCCACATGCGCAGAATTCCGGTATGCTGGGGGAAAATGCGCATATGAGGCCCCGATGCCCCCCACCCAACCGCCGCCGCATCTGCAGGTCTCGCCCGATGCCGCCCTGGCCGAGCTGGGTCCGCCCGCCGGCACCGCCGAGTTTGCAAGCCTCGCCAGCGCCTGCGCGCGCGGGCGCGCCGATCTGGCCGCGCGCGGGATGGACGCGCAGGGCACGCGCACCTTGCGGCGGTTTTCCACCTGGGAGATCACGCGCTACCTGATCCCCGTGGGCCAGGCGCATTTCCGCCGCGTGCTCAAGGCCAACCCCGATCTGCCCCAGGGCACCGCGCAGGTCGAGGGCGGATCGAAATGGTTCACCCTCGACGAGGTGCTGCGCCTGCGCGCGCATTTCGCCGCCGAAGGCTCCAGAAGCCGGACCTACCAGCCCTGGCGCCCCGAAGGGCTGCCCGCCAAGATCGTCGCGGTGGCGAATTTCAAGGGCGGCGTGGGCAAGACCAGCACCGCCGCGCATCTGGCGATGTCGGCCGCGCTCGATGGCTACCGGGTGCTGGTGGTGGACCTCGACAGCCAGGGGTCGATGACCTCGATCTTCGGGGGGCGGGTGGCCGATGAATGGGGCACGGTGTTCCCGCTCATCGCGCGCCAATACGCCCGGCACCTGCACGGCGAGAACGCGGCCCGGATCGACCGCGGCGACCCGCCCGTGGCCATCGACGACACGCTGGCCGAGGCGCTGGAGATGCGCGCCGCCGACGTGATCCAGCGCACGCACTGGCCCAACATCGACCTGCTGGGCGCGCAACTGAACCTGTATTGGGCCGAGTTCCAGATCCCCGTGTGGCGGATGCAGGCGCGGCGCTGGAAACTGTGGGAGGGGCTGTCGGACGCGCTGGCCGCCGACGGGGTGCTGGAGCGCTACGATCTGGTGATCCTCGATACCCCGCCGGCGCTGGGGTATCTGACCATCAACGGGCTGGCGGCGGCCGACATCGTGCTGGTGCCCACCGGCGCGTCGTTTCTGGAATTCGACAGCACGGGGCGGTTCTTCGACATGCTCCACGCCACCTTCCGCTCGATCGAGGAGGGCGAGACGCTGGCCGCGCGCGCGCTCGGGCGCCCCGGCCTCGCCTTCGAATGGGACGCGGTGCGCGCGGTGATCACCCGCTACGACGCCGCGCAGCAGGCGGAACTCGCCGCGCTGATGCATGGCTGGCTGGGCCCGGCGCTGGCGCCCGAACGGCAGGGCTACACCGCGCTGATCGGGCAGGCGGGCGAGCAGCTCGCCGGGATCTACGAGGCCGATTACCGCGATTTCAACCGCGAGACCTACATGCGCGGGCGCGAAACCTTCGACGCCACCTGGGCGATGGTCAAGACGCTGGTCCTGGGCGCGTGGCGGCGCGACGAACTGGCCGCGCAAAAGCGCGCCGAGGGGGTGGCATGAGCCGTGCGCCTTCCGGGGTTTTCACAGGAAAAAGCTTTTCGTTCAGTGCGTTGCGGGGGGCATGTTTCGCGCGCGAAACAGCGTTTCGCAGCGCCGCGCGCCCCGTTTCGCAGGGTGTTCCGCACGCGCCTCTTTCCGCCATTTCGCAGAAAAAATCGTTTTTTACCAGTATCTTGACATATAGGTGTTTCGCGCGCGAAACACCCCGCCCCGCGCGCCCGGTTCACCGGGCCGCAACCCCGCCCCGGCAGACTGCGCCGCGCCCCACCAACCACAGGAGCCCGCCATGGCCCGCCGCCGTCTGAGCCTCGATGCCATCCCCCCCGCCGCGCCGGAAACCAAATCGATGCTCCCCCCCGCCACCGCGCCCATCGCGCAGGTCGCCGGCGACGTCGCCACCCGCGCCGCGCTGGCCGAGCTTGCCGACGAACTCACCGCCGCGCGCGCGGGCGGCCGGCTGGTGGTCGCGCTCGCGCTCGACGCGGTCGAGGCCGACTGGATCGCGCGCGACCGCCTGCCCACCCCGCCCGAGGATCTCGCCGAGCTCGCCGCCTCGATCCGCGACCGCGGCCAGCAGGCCCCGATCGAGGTGGTGGCGCTGGACGATGGCCGCTTCGGGCTGATCTCGGGGTGGCGGCGGCTGCAGGCGCTGCGCCAGCTGCATACCGAGACCGGCGAGGACCGCTTCGCGCAGGTCCAGGCGCTGCTGCGCCGCCCCGAGACCGCCGCCGACGCCTACCGCGCCATGGTCGAGGAAAACGAGATCCGCCAGGGGCTGAGCTACTTCGAGCGCGCGCGCATCGCCGCGCTGGCCGCCGAGGCCGGGGTCCACCCCGACCCACGCGCCGCGGTCGCCGCGCTCTTCGCCGCCGCGAGCCGCGCCAAACGCTCCAAGATCGGCGCCTTCCTGGCGCTGCACGCGCAGCTTGGCGATCGGCTGCGCTTCGGCCCGGCGATCCCCGAACGGCTGGGGCTTGCGCTCGCCCGCGCGCTCGAGGCCGACCCCTCGCTGGCCCCGCGGCTGCGCGAACGGCTGCGCAAGAGCGCCCCCGAAACCGCCGCCGCCGAGCTTGCGCTGCTGGAGCGCGCCCTGCGCCCCGATGCCGGACCGGACAGCCCCCCCTCGACAGCGCCCGAAACCGTCCCGGCCGATCCCGGTGCGCCCGTCCCGACCGATCCCGGTGCGCCCGAAACCGCTGCTGCCGCCCGCGCAACACCCCGCCCACCCCACCGCGAGGAAATCTGTCCCGGCGTGACCCTCGACACCGAAGGCGGGTTCAGCGCCGCGCGGCTGACGTTGTCGGGGCCCAAGGTCGACGGCCCGTTCCGCGACCGACTTGTCGCCTGGCTGCGCACGCAAGGCTAGCGCGGCGCCTCCGGAGCACAGCCCCGCGCCCCTTCATCCTGACACAAATATCCTCAGGGGGGAGCGTCCGCAGGACGCGGGGGGCGCGAGCGCCCCCCTGCCCCGGTTCCGGCCACGCGCTCAGGCGGGGGTGGCCGCGGCGCGGATGGCGTCGGTGATCGCGGCCATGGCGCTGTCCATCAGCGCGTCGTCCTCGGCCTCGACCATCACCCGGATCAGCGGTTCGGTCCCCGAGGGCCGGATCAGCACCCGCCCGCGCTTGCCCAGCCGGGCGTCCTGCGCGGCGATGGCCGCCTGCACGCGCGGGTCGTCCAGCGGCGCACCCCCGGCGGGCAGGGGGATGTTGTCCAGCCGCTGCGGCACCGGCTCGAAACTCTGCGCCAGCGCCGAGGCCGGCTGCCCGGTCCCGGTCATCGCCGCCAGGAACTGCAGCGCCGCGATCAGCCCGTCGCCGGTGGTGGTGTGGTCGGTCATCACGATATGGCCGGACTGCTCGCCGCCCAGGTTCCAGCCGCCCGCGCGCATCCGTTCGACCACGTAGCGGTCGCCCACGCGGGTGCGCTCCAGCCGCATGCCGTGGCCGTCCAGATACCGCTCCAGCCCCAGATTCGACATCACCGTGGCCACCAGCACGCCCTCGCGCAGGGTGCCGGCCTCGGCCATGCGGTGCGCCAGCAGCGCCATGATCTGGTCGCCATCGGCGATCCGGCCGCGCTCGTCCACCAGCACCACCCGGTCGGCATCGCCATCGAGCGCGATGCCCAGATCGGCGCCGGTCTCCAGCACCTTCTGCGCGCAGGCGGCGGGGTGGGTGGAGCCGACATCGGCGTTGATGTTGGTCCCGTCGGGGGCGGTGCCAAGCGCGATCACCTCGGCGCCCAGTTCCCACAGCACATCGGGTGCGGCGCGCCACGCCGCGCCATGCGCGCAATCGATCACCACCTTCAGCCCCGACAGCGTGCGCCCGCGCGGAAAGGTGGTCTTGGCGTATTCGACATAGCGGCCGCGGCCGTCCTCGATCCGGCGCGCGCGGCCGATCTCGGCGGGGCGCGCGGGGGCAAGCTCGGTCTCCAGCAGCGCCTCGATCGCCGCTTCGGCGCTGTCGGACAGCTTGAACCCGTCGGGGCCGAAGAACTTGATGCCGTTGTCGTGGTGCGGGTTGTGCGAGGCCGAGATCATGATGCCCAGGTCGGCGCGCATCGAGCGTGTCAGGAACCCCACCGCGGGCGTCGGCACCGGGCCCAGCAGCAGCACGTTCATCCCCGCCGAGGTCAGCCCCGCGGTCAGCGCCGTCTCCAGCATGTAGCCCGACCGGCGCGTGTCCTTGCCGATCACCACCCGGTGCCCGTTGCCGCGGTCCGAGCGGAAATACGCCCCCGCCGCCGCGCCCAGCCGCAAGGCCATCGCCGCCGTCATCGGCCAGCTGTTGGCCGTGCCGCGCACCCCGTCGGTGCCGAAAAGTCTGCCGCTCATGGCGCTGCCCCCGTGCGTGATTGCCCCTGTCTAGCGCGAAACCGCGACCGGTAAAACGGGGCCGGAAAACGGGGGCGGGAAAAAGAGCCGGGACCCACGGCGGGGTTGACCTGTGGGCGGGGATTGATACGTAAGGGACCAACAGATGCAAAAAAAGGAATGTTTCTATGTCTGAACGTCCCAGCCCGGTGGTGCGCAGCTTCTTCGACCGCCCCACCGGCAGCCTGCAATATGTCTTCCACGACCCCGAGACGATGCAGGGCGCGATTGTCGACCCGGTGTGGAACTTCTTCCCCGAGGCCGGCGCCGTGACCACCGACAGCGCCGAGGAGATCCTCGCCTATGTCCGCGAGACGGGCATCGAGGTTGTCTGGATCCTCGACACCCACCCCCATGCGGACCATTTCTCGGCCGCGCCGTGGCTGGCCGAGCAGCTGGGCGCGCCGCGCGGCATCGGCGCGCATGTCACCGGCGTGCAGGAGCTGTGGAAGGGCCTCTACCACCTGCCCGCGGATTTCCCCACCGATGGCCGCCAGTGGGACCGGCTGTTCGCGGCGGGCGAGCGCTTCATGGTCGGCAACATCGAGGTCGCGGTGATGTTCTCGCCCGGGCACACGCTGGCTTCGGTCACCTATGTGGCCGGCGACGCGGCCTTCGTGCACGACACGCTGATGGCCCCCGCATCGGGCACCAGCCGCGCCGATTTCCCCGGCGGCTCGGCCGAGGCGCTGTGGGACTCGATCCGCGCGCTTCTGGATCTGCCGGCCGACACGCGGCTCTTCGTGGGCCACGACTACCCCGCCCCCAACGCGGCCCCGCAGCCGGTGGCGACCGTGGCCGAGCACCGCGCGCGCAACATCCATGTGCGCGACGGGGTCGACAAGGGCGCGTTCCTGGCCACGCGCACCGCGCGCGACGCCACGCTGCCGCTGCCCGCGCGGATGCTCGCCGCGCTGCAGGTCAACATCCGCGGCGGCCGCCTGCCCGAGCCCGAGGCCGACGGCCACAGCTATCTGCGCCTGCCCATGGGCCGGTTCGAACCGCGCTGAGCCGCGCGCGCGGCCCGGCTTGTCTTCGCCCGGGTGCCGGGCTAGGCAACGCGGGTCCGGATGGGTGGCCGAGTGGTTTAAGGCTCCGGTCTTGAAAACCGGCGTGGGGGAAACCCCACCGTGGGTTCGAATCCCACCCCATCCGCCACCCGCGCCCGGGGACTGCCGGGGACTGCCGGGGACTGCCGGGGACTGCGCGCCCTGTCCCTGTGCCCCCCATCAGCACCTGCCGTCAGCATCCGCCCGCGAAGACGGTGACCCAGCGCATCCCGCGCCCGCCGCGCGGGGTGGCGATGCCCAGCCCGACGCGGGCGTTGTCCGCGCGCAGGATGTTCGCCCGATGCCCCGACGAGTCCATCCACAGCCGGTGCGCCGCGTCGCTGCTGCCCACCCCCATGGCGATGTTTTCCGACATCACGCAGCCGCGCAGCCCGCCGGCCGCGCGCACCCGCTGCATGAAGCTGACCCCGCCCGAGCCGGTGTGGCTGAAAAACCCGTTGCGCGCCATGTCGCAGGCATGCGCCTGCGCCAGCGCGGCAAGCTGCGGGTCATGGCGCAGGGGCGCAAGGTTCCGGGCGGCGCGGTCGGCATTGATCAGCGCGGTCATGCGCTCGGCCTCGGCGCGCGGGGCGTCGGGGCAGGCCAGCGCCGCGCCGCTGAGCGCGAGCGCCAGCAGGCCCGCCAGCAGGCCCGCCAGAGGACTCGGCAGAGGACTCGGCAGAGGACTCGACAGCCTGTGCACCGGGATCGCGTGCCGCATCGCGCGTTTCCTCCATCCGGGCGCTCCCCCACCCAACCGCCGCCGCAGCAGGTGCAGGATGGGCCCCCGGGCCGACACTGGCCCAATGTCGGGCAGGGTGACGCGGTCAGCCGAAAAAATCCACCTCGCCCGCCCCCGGCGCCGTGCCGCTGCGGGGCGGCGCGGCGGGGGCGGGGTGGACAGGATCGGCGCGCGCCGGATCGTGGAGGGGTGCCAGCCGCCGGGCCAGATCGGCCAGCGGCAGATCGCGGGTCAGCGCCGCCAGCGCCACCGGGCCGCGCGGGGGCAGCGCGTGCAGCGTGCGGGCCAGACAGTCGAGCGCCTGACGCAGGTAATCGAGCCGCTGCAACCCCTGCCGCGCGGGGCCGTCCAGCCGGCGCGGAAGGCCCGGGTCCGCAGCCAGCAGCGCCTCGATCTCGGTGGCGAGGGCGGCAAGGCGCGCCTGCTCGGCCGCGATGCGCGCCAGCGCCACCCCCAGCGGGACGCCGTCGTCATCTGTCGATGCCTGCGGCCCGGTCCCGTTGCCCGGCGCGGTCTGCGGGGCGGTCTGCGGGTCGGTCTGCGGGTCGGTCTGCGGGTCGGTCTGCGTCACAGCCGGCCCACCACGCGTTCGATGCAGGCCTTCAGCTGCTCGGGCGTGAAGGGCTTGGTGATGAAATTGTTCATCCCCAGCGCCTGGCCGCGCTCGACCACCGCGCGGTCGGCCTTGCCGGTGATCAGGATGAAGCCGATGCGCTGCGTGGCCGGGGTCTTGCGCAGCATCTCCAGCAGGTCGAGCCCGCTCGCCCCGGGCATGTTGTAATCCGAAATCACCAGATGCACCGGCGCCCCGGCCAGCGCGCGCCCGGCCTGCGCGGCGTCATTCTGCACGGCGATGTTGCGGATGCCCATCCATTCCAGCGCCTGCACGATCAGCCCGCGGCTGACCGACATGTCGTCCACGACCATCACGTGAAGCTGGTCCTTCAGGCTCATTGCGGGGTCTCCTGTGCGGTGCCGGGGCTTGCCGGCAGCGGGGTTGCGGTGCGGCGGTAGCGGGTGATGCCGGCGCTTGTGAAGCACGCCAGGACATCGCGGCTGATGCGTTCGGAATGGCCGATGAACAGCTCGCCGCCGTCGGGGAGGATCTGCGCGAAGCGCCGCCACAGCCGGGTCTGGGTGGCGGCGTCGAAATAGATCACCACGTTGCGGCAGAAGATCACGTCGAAGCGCCCGCGCATCGGCCAGTCGCCGATCAGGTTCAGCGGCGCGAAGACGACCAGCGCGCGCGGGGTGTCACCGATACGGCCGTGGCCGGGTCGGCCGGGGGCGGGGGCGACCCAGCGGCGGCGGCGTTCGGCGCCCAGCGGGGCGAGATCCTCGTCGCGGTAGACGCCGGCGCGCGCGGTCTCCAGCACCTGCGGGTCGATGTCGGTGGCCAGGATGCGGATGTCGTGGCGCGCCGCCTCGGGCATCAGGTCGAGCACGGTCATCGCCAGGCTGTAGGCCTCCTGCCCGCTGGAACAGCCCGCCGACCACAGCCGCACGCGCCGCCGCCCGCTGGCCGCCGCCTTCAGCAGCGGCGGCAGCACCTCGGTGCGCAGGGCGTCGAAATGGTGGTCCTCGCGGAAGAAGCGGGTGACGTTGGTGGTCAGCGCCGAGACCAGCTGCCCGCGTTCCCCGGCACCGGCGGGCGATTGCAGGTGGCGGCAATAGGCGGCGATGTCGGGCAGCGCCAGCGCGCGCAGCCGCCGGGTCAGCCGCGAGGCCACCAGCCCCTTCTTCGCCGGGGGCAGGAAGATGCCCGACTCCTGCTGCACGATCCGCGCCAGCAGCGCGAAATCGGTGTCGGTGATGCCACCCGGGGCGGCGGGCGCGGCGCGGGGTGGGCCAGGAGGGCGAACGGCAGACGCCAGCGCTGCGGCGGGGGCTACAGACGCGCCGGGCGCGGGCAGCGGGCCATCGCGGGCGGTGGGCGTCATGCCGCCTCCGGCCGGTCTTCGGGCAGGATGCGGGCCAGATCGATCTGGCGGATCATGCGCTCTCCGGTGGTGATCACCCCGCTGACGAAGGCGCGCGCGCTTTCCGAGGCGATGTCGGGCACCGGCTGCACCGTGTCCTCCGGCACGCTGAGGATATCCGAGACCACATCCGCCAGCAGCCCCACCAGCCGCTGCCCGATCATGGTGATGATGATCACGTGCCGCGGCCCGGGGTCCAGCCGGCCCAGCCCCAGCCGCGCCGACAGGTCGATCACCGGCACCACCGCGCCGCGCAGGTTGATCACGCCTTTGACGTAGTCCTGCGCATGCGGCAGCACGGTGGTTTCGGTCCAGCCGCGGATCTCGCGCACCGACATGATGTCGATGCAGAAATCCTGCTCGGCGACGCGGAACGCCACCAGCTCGCCGGTGCGCCCGCCGGTGACGGTGCTGTGTTCGGTCATGGTCCTACCCCATTGCAGCAAGTGACAGATCGCCCGGCAGGCGGCCGCCGCCGCGCGCGACGATTTCGTCGGGATCGATGATCAGCGCGATGCGCCCGTCGCCCAGGATGGTGGCCGCGGCCACGCCCTCGACCCGGCCGTAATTGCTCTCGAGGCTCTTGATGACCACCTGGCGCTGGTCATGGATGTGGTCGACCACCACCGCGCAGCGCCGCCCGGCATCGACCTGCAGCACCACCAGCACGTGATCGTCCAGCGCCGCGGGCGCGGCGCGATAGCCCAGCGTGGCGCCCAGATCGATCAGCGGCACCGGCGCGCCGCGGCTGATCAGCACGCGCTCGCCGCTGCCCAGCGGGTGCACCGTCGCGGTGCCCGGCTGCAGCGTTTCCTGGATCGCGGTGATCGGGATCACCATGGTCTGGCCCGCGACCTCGACCACCATGCCTTCGAGCACCGCCAGCGTCAGCGGCAGGCTGACCGAGAAGGTGGTCCCCGCGCCGGGGGTCGAGGCGATGGTGACGCGCCCGCCGAGCGCGTGAATCTCGCTTTTCACCACATCCAGCCCGACCCCGCGCCCGGACAGCGCCGACACCGTGTCCTTGGACGAAAACCCCGGCAGGAACAGCAGGTTGTCGATTTCCGAGGCCGACAGATCGGCGCCCGGCGGGATCAGCCCGCGGGTTTCGGCGAGCGCGCGCACCTTGTCGCGGTTCACGCCCGCGCCGTCGTCGCTGACCTCGATCATGACGCGGCCCGAGCGGTGCGCGGCCGACAGCACCACCCGCCCCTGCGCGGGCTTGCCGGCGGCAAGGCGGGTGTCGGGGTCCTCCAGCCCGTGATCGACGGCGTTGCGGATCATGTGCGTCAGCGGATCGACCAGCCGTTCGATCACGGTCTTGTCGACCTCGGTCTGGTCGCCCTGCACCTCCAGCCGGACCTGCTTGCCGGTGGCTTCGGCGGCCTCGCGCACGATGCGGAACATGCGCTGGAACATGGATTTCACCGGCTGGGCGCGGATCGCCATGACGCCTTCCTGGATCTCTCCGGCGAGCTGCTTGAGCCCGTCGAGCCCGGTGGTCATGCCGCTTTCGGGGGGCAGGCCCAGCCGTGCGATGGACTGCGACAGCATCGCCTCCTTGATGACCAGCTCGCCCACCAGGTTGATCAGCCGGTCCACCCGGTCGAGGTTGACGCGGATGGTGGGTTGCGGCGCGGGGGCTGCATCGGAGGCTGCGGCGGAGGAGCGTGGCGCGCGCGCGGCGTCCTCGCTGCCCGCCGTGTTGTGCGCCGTGTTGTGCGCCGTGTTGTTTGCCGGGCTGTTTCCCGGGCTGGTAGGGTCGGCCGGCGCGGTCGCTGGCGCGGGACTGAGCGCGCCGCGAGGGTCGGCGCCGGCCGGCGCGGCCTCGCCGCCGCCGTGTTCGGGGCCGTGTTCGGGGCCGTGTTCGGGGCCGTGTTCGGGGCCGTGTTCGGGGCCGTGTTCGGGACCCGCCGCCATGTCTGTCGCTGCATCCGTTTCTGCGCTGTCGGCGGTGATCTCGAGCCCGCAGAGCCCCTCGACGAATTCGAACACCGCCGCGATCTCGTCGGCGGGGGCGTCGGTGGTCAGCTCCAGCCGCCAGTGCAGGCATGGTGCCATCGGGTCCAGTGCCGCAAGCGGGGGCAGCGCGGTGGCGTCGGCCTCCACCCGCAGCGGGCCCAGCCGTTCGAGCGCGCGGAACAGCAGCGCCGGGTCGTTGCCCGCGGTGTAGAGCGCGGCGGTGGGCGCGAAGGCGATCCGCCAGCGCGTGGCGCCGGGGGGTGCGGGCGGGTCGGTGGGCGGGTCGGCGGGGGTGTCGGCGGGGGTGTCGGTGAGGCTGTCGGGCAGGGGGGACGCGGCGCCGAGCGCGGTGCGGGGGCCAGCATCAAGGCCAGTATCGGCGGCACCCTCCGGGCTGGCGGGCAGCCCGGGCAGCGGGCCGAGATCCAGCGCCAGCGGCTGGAAGTCCAGACCCT
>LFIK01002445.1_pt1 | contig 15028 bp, 11 predicted proteins | sample 643401 | NCBI WGS metagenome assembly LFIK01 (sample SAMN03777447, study PRJNA286221) | soda lake metagenome | biome: soda lake; feature: Kulunda steppe; material: water; isolation source: sample T5-Br brine of Lake Tanatar-5 | place: Russia: Kulunda steppe | collected 2010-07 | reverse complement strand
TCACCGCCAATGGCCGCGCCAAGGCCAATCTGCAGACGGACGGTTTCGTCAAGATCCTCGCCGACAAGGAGACCGACCGCGTGCTCGGCGCCCATATCGTGGGGCCGGAAGCGGGCGATCTGATCCATGAAATTGCCGTCGGCATGGAGTTCGGCGCCTCCTCCGAGGATATCGCCCGCACCTGCCATGCCCACCCGACTCTATCAGAAGCGGTTAGGGAAGCGGCCCTTGCAGCTGACAAACGCGCATTGCATATGTGAGGCGCACGCATAGGCAAGGTTTCGATGATAGTATTCACGCATCGAAACCTTGCCAAATACAATTAACAACTGCAAATATTAAACTTAACAAAGTTTTACACTCGCACTGGTTTCATTGCTTCGCTAAGGTCTTCACAACTTGAGGTGAAGGAGGCCAGTGCCATGCAGTTCCAGTCCAGTTTCGGTCCGATCCCGTCACAGTTCGATCCCAAGCGCAATGCGCAGCAGCAGGCGGATGCTGCCGACTTCCAGATCACGCAGCAAATACCGGGCAATCAGGCTGCGCAGCCGCAGCCCACGGCGCTGAACCATCATTCGACGCAGATGCAGACCCAGACGCAGGCGCCGCTCGTGACCTCGACGCAGCCGCCGCTCTTCGGCAGCGCTGCGGAAGTCTTCAACCGGGCCCGTGTCATCAGCTTCATCGAGCCCACCCGCGCGGAGCTGAACTTCCGGACCGAAAACACCGATTTCAAGAACACGCTGGTGATGTACAAGCTCGCCGCCGACGGCACCATCAAGGAGACGAACATCGTCTTCCCGAATGCCTCGATGATCGGCGATGGCGGCCAGCTGAAGCCCGGCCACTCAAAGGTCGAGCTCGACTTCAACGCCGGTGATCAGATCGGTTTCGCCATGGTCCCCAACGCCTTCCGCAATCCGCTCTCGCGGGACCTGCTTGCCCGCCAGGACGGCCAGTTCGCCCTCGTCAACCAATACGGGCACCCGTCCAACCTGTTCACCGAACATCCGGGCGGCATGAACCTCGTGCATATCGACCCGTTCGGCAAGATGCAGCCGATCAATGGTGAATACGGCAACAAGCTGTTCCACACGACCGGTAATATGGATCAGGGCATCCAGACCAATGTGGACGGCCATGACCATGCCGACCAGGTCGTCGATCCCGATGGCGGCAGAATGTTCATCGGCATGGATGATCGCTACGCACCGGAAAATCCCGGTCGCGAGAGCCTGATCTTCCAACTGAATATCGGCCAGAACAATGCCCGCGCGCTGAGCGCCCCGCTGGTCTCGGACCGCCCGCGCAGCTTCCGTGACATGGCCGGAGCCGACTGGCAGCTCACCGCCAACGAAGCCATGGCGGCTGCGCGCAGCTTCGATCGTGACGGTGACGGGCGCCTGAATGCGCAGGAATGGGCCGAATTCGCACCCCTGCTCAACCTGACACCGGAGGACCACAAGCACCTGTTCGGTCCGAAGGGACGCGGCGACATCATCGGCCTCGTCGACATGCTGCGCGCCGGTGACACCAATGGCAGCGGCACCATCGACGAGCGCGAGGTGCTGGATCTGAGCCGCCACCTCAACGGCAACGATCCGAACCGGATCCAGAGCTTCCGCGAGGCGGCAGGCTTCGACTGGCAACTCAATTTCGAGGAGTTCATCGCCACCGCCGAGTCGCATGACGCACAGAATGACGGCTTCAGCCAGGAGGAATGGAACCGCTTCGCGCCTGTCCTCGGCTTCAGCCCGGGAGACCGCAATCTCTTCCTCGACCAGATGGGCAAGTTCAACGCCCAGCAGTTCAAGGCGGTATTCCAGCTCGCCGATACGGATGGCGATGGCCGGCTGAGCCCGCGTGAAGTCCTCGAAATGCGCCGGATCGTGCATGAGGAGTTCGGGCCCGTCGATTTCCCGAAATTCTGAATTCAGGCGCCGCGCCAGCTGATCCGGCGGCGCGGCGAAAGACAGCCGTGACAGGGCCTGAATCATCATGCGGTTCCCGCGAAAGCGGGGCCGCATGATGCGTTATGCGCCCCAGAGCGCGCACCGGCCTGACGGGATGATCCTCCGATCAGCGCCTGCGGGCGCGCCGCTCCTCCTCCATGCGCAAGCTGCGCGCATGCACCCGCCCGGTCGCGTTCAGCAGATAGGGTCGGCGCAGGTTGAAAACCTCGTGCAGCATGTCTTCGATATGATGCGCATAGAACGGTTTTTGCAGGAACGTGGTGAAGCCGAAATGCCGCGATGCCGCCTCGATCTTCTCCGAGCCCGGCGCGGAAATCAGCACCAGCGCCGTCTGCGGCGCGGCATCCTTGACCTGACAGGCCGTCTCCAGCCCGTCCATCCCATCGAGATGCAGATCGATCAGCGCGACATCGTAGGCGCTGGCCCGCATCAGCTTGACGGCATGCACGCCAGAATCGGTCTCCTCAACCTCGAGATTGAAGCGCGACTGCCGCATCAGCTTCCCCATCAGGGCCCGTATCGACTCCGACCCCTCGACGAGCAGCGCCCGGACCGGCTTGCGCATGCGCAGCACCGCCTGCATCAAGCCGGCGATATGGGCTTCATCATACGGCTTCTTCAGGAATTCATAGGCGTCGAGTTCGTTGGAAAGCGCAACCCAGCGGCTGAGCACCTTGTCCGACATCAGTACAGTCAGCGGCTGGGCGCCTTCCTGCCGCGCGATGACGACGGCCTCCGCGCCGCTGATCCCGGGCATCTTGACATTGATGAAGAGCACATCCGGGCGTCCGGTCGTCATCGCCTTGACGGCCGCTTCGCCGTCGGCAACCTCCGATATCCGCACCTGCGGAACGGCAGCGCGCACCGCATCGGCGACATGCTTGCGCTGATGCGGGTCGGGTTCGGCGACCATGACGTGCAGCTGCGCGGCGGCGGCGCCTGCGCATGCGTCACTGGCTGGTTCGTTGCCGGTCGTCACGATACCCGTCTCCCTTCACCCACCGGTTAAATTATCAATGAAAACTTGTCACTCTGTTACCGTGAATGACCTAACGTCATGTTCACAGGCGCGAAATCCGCAAGTCGCGGACGGATACCCCGAAACGGGGCCGGACAAAAGAAATTTGCGGCAAAGATTGACTTTTCTCATCGGAACCGGCAATGACACCGCAATGCGCGGGTCGGCGACGGCCCGCGTATTTCTTGACGCACCCGTGGATCGGGTCCGGCTTCTGCCGTGACCCGGCCTGTCGTTCACCGTACGAGGTCTCCTCGCGCGGTGAAAGAGGAGGGCGCGTTCCTCGCAAACGAAAAACGCAGATCTGAGGATACGCGACTATGTCGAAGCGCATTCAGGCGAAGTACAAAATCGATCGCCGCATGGGCGAGAATATCTGGGGCCGCCCCAAGAGCCCCGTCAACCGCCGCGAATACGGCCCCGGCCAGCACGGCCAGCGCCGCAAGGGCAAGCTCTCCGACTTCGGCACGCAGCTGCGCGCCAAGCAGAAGCTCAAGGGCTATTACGGCAACATCACCGAGAAGCAGTTCCGCCGCTATTACGCCGAAGCGATCCGCATGCGCGGCGATTCCGGCGAGAACCTGGTCGGCCTGCTCGAGCGTCGTCTCGATGCGGTGGTCTATCGCGCGAAATTCGCGCCGACCCCCTTCGCCGCGCGCCAGTTCGTCAATCACGGCCACATCACCGTGAACGGTCGCCGCACCAACATCCCGAGCTTCCTGGTGAAGCCCGGTGACGTCGTCGAGGTGAAGGACAGCTCCAAGCAGCTGGTGATCGTGCTCGAATCGGTTCAGCTCGCCGAGCGCGACGTTCCCGATTACCTCGATGCGGATCATTCCAAGATGAAGGCGACCTATACCCGCATCCCGACCCTGTCGGAGGTGCCCTACGCCGTTCAGATGGAACCCAATCTCGTGATCGAGTTCTATTCGCGCTGATTGCCGCGAACCTTTCCGGAAACGATCGGGCCGCCCTCTCGGGGCGGCCCTTTTCGTTCAGGCGGTGACCTTCGTCGCCTCGAAGGCGGGCACATCGGCGGCGAAGCGATTCATGAAGGTATCGAGCGCCGGATGGCTCTTGCGATAGGCGCCCTCGAAGCGCAGATCCATATGGCCGAGCGCACAGGCCACCGAGATGGTCCCGACATCGACCTTGCCGGTGAAATCGGGCGCCTGCTCCGCCAGCGCATCGAGCGCGCGCGTGACCTTGCCCTGCTGGTATTCCAGCCATTTGGCCTCGTGGTGAGCAGGATCGCGCCAGCGCCCCTCATAGAGAATGAGGATATTGGCATCCACCAGCCCGTCGGCGAGCGCCTGCAGGCGCAGCACCGGCAAACGCGCTGCCCCCGGCGGGAGCAGTTTCCCGCCGCCGGCGAGATGGTCAAGATACTCGACGATGACACGCGAATCGTACCAGGTGGTCCCGTCATCCTCGATCAGGACCGGGATCTTGCCGAGCGGGTTCTGCTTGCGCAGGCTGTCGCCCGGATCGGCGGTATCGGCGCCTTCCACTTTGAGCCGGTCCGACAGACCGAGTACCGATGCGGCGATCTTCACCTTGCGACCGAAGGGTGACGGCGGAGACGTGCGCAGAATCATGATTTCCTCCCTTGAAATACGTTCACGCCCATGGTTACGCAGGCGATGGCGCGAGGCCAAGCCGGCGCGCGGCGATTCACCGGCCCGCCCATGCATCACCATATGGGTGGATGGCGCATGTGCCGCGCTGAAAAACCGGATCACACGCTTTGCCGGCGAGCACGTCGAGGATATTGTGCCACGATGACGCTCTCATCCGATGAAATCGCCCGCTATGCCCGCCATCTCGTGCTCTCCGATATCGGGGGGCCGGGCCAGGCGAAGATCAAGGCGGCACGCGTGCTGGTGATCGGCGCCGGCGGGCTGGGAGCGCCGCTCCTGCAATATCTCGCAGCGGCGGGTGTGGGGCATCTCGGCATCGTCGACGACGATACGGTCGATCTCTCCAATCTCCAGCGCCAGATCATCCACGGCACCCCGGATATCGGTCGCGCGAAGGTGGATTCCGCCGCAGACGCCATCGCCCGGCTCAATCCGCATGTGACGGTCGAGGCGCATCGCTTGCGCATCATGCCGGAGAATGCGCGCGCGCTGATCGCGGATTACGACATCGTGGCGGAAGGCTCGGATAATTTCGAGACGCGTTACGCCGTCTCGGATGCCTGCTTTCACGCTCGCAAACCGCTGGTCACGGCGGCTCTCGGCCAGTTCGACGGCTCGCTGACGGTGCTGCGCCCCTATGAGCGAGGTGCCGAGGGGCAGCTGAATCCGACCTATCGCTGCCTCTTCCCCGATCCGCCCCCGCCCGGCGCTGTTCCCACCTGCGCGCAGGCGGGGATACTGGGCGCGCTCGCCGGCGTGATGGGATCGCTGATGGCGATGCAGGTTCTGCGCGAGATCACCGGCTTCGGCGAGGATATGGTCGGGCGGCTGCTGATGCTGGATGCGCGTTCCATGCGCTTCGACATGATGCGCTATCGCCGGGATCCGGCCAATCCGCTCAATGGCGATAACGCCGCAACGCCTTGAAGATTCCGCGCGATCAGGCGCCGAACCGCGCGAAACTCACCCGCGTCTCGCCGTAATCGCGGGCTTCGAGCAGGGTGAAGCCTTCCGGCAGGATATCGGTGGCCTCGATGCTCTCCTCCACCACGATGAGCGCGCCGGGGCGGAGCCAGCCGCCCTGGGCGCAGGCCTTGAGCGCACGCGGCGCGAGATCGCGGCCATAGGGGGGATCGCAGAAGACGAGATCGGCGGGGGTGAACTTGTCGGCGGCACCGAGCCGCGTCGCATCGCGCCGGAACAGGCGGGTGACGCCCCCGAGCCCGAGCGCCTCGACATTCTCGCGAATCAACCCGCGCGCCTGGGCGCCGTCATCGACGAAGAGCGCGAATGCCGCACCGCGCGAGAGCGCTTCGAGACCGAGCGCCCCGGTCCCGGCGAAGAGATCGATCACCCGCGCGCCCGCGCAGGCATCGTCATGGCCATGGGCGAGGATGTTGAAGATCGCCTCGCGCAGGCGGTCGGATGTCGGGCGGATCGGGCCGGGCTTTCCCGCCCCCTTGCCCGGCCCGGCCTTCGGCCCGACGATAGCCCGTCCGCTGAGACGCCCGCCCACGATGCGCATGCAGATCAGCTCCGCGGCGGCCTGTTTGGCCCCTTGTTCGGCCCCCTGACGGGACCACGCCCGGACGGGCCCGACGGCCTCCCCTGCGGCTTGCCACCGGGCTTGCCGAATGGTTTGCCACCGCCTCTGCCAAAGGGCTTGTCACCGGGCTTGCCGAATGGCTTGCCGCCGGGCTTGCCGCCTGGCTTTCCAAACGGCTTGCCACCCGGCCCGCCGGCGGGACGTCCGCCGGAATGCCCGCCCTCGGATGAGCGGCCCTGATAGGGTTTCTTCTCGAACGGACGGCCACCACGAGATTCACCACGCGCTTCGCCGGCGCGATCACCGGGTCGGTCCCCGAACTTGCCGGCAGGGCGCCCCGGACCACGGGCGGGCGGTTTGCCGGCGGTGCGATCATCACGAAATGCCGTGCGTTCCGTGCCCTCGCCTGCACGCTTGTCGAAGCCGCGCCCGCCGGCGGGGCGGCTCGCGGCCTGTTTGCCGAAAGCCGGGCGTGCGCCGCCCGGTGCGGACGAAGCGCCACCGTGCCCCCTGCCCGTCTCCGGAACCGTGCGCGGGGCATCGGCGGGATCGGCCTTGACGCGCTCGACCAGCACGCGGTTGCCGCTCTTTTGCGAGATGGCGCCGACGCGCTCGTGCTTGCGCGTTGCAGAAGCCTCGCGGGCGGCCTTGGGATCGGCATCGCGGCGCTTGCGGAAGATCGGCCCTTCCGGCGCCTCGTCCGCGCGCCAGACGCTGGCCTTGACCGCGCGATCCCAGGCCGGACGGCGCGGCGGGCCTGCCGGAGCCTCGCCGGGCTTGCCCCCAAACTTCTTGTCACCAAAACTCTTGTCGCCGAACTTCTTGTCGCCGAACTTCTTCTCACCGAACTTGCCGCCGGGCTTGTCCCCGAATTTCCTGTCGCCAAATTTCTTCTCGGCGAACTTCCTGTCGCCGCCGGCCGTGCCGCCGAAGCGCTTGTCGCCGCCAGCGGGCTCGGGAGCACGGCTCTGCGCCGGCTTCCTGTCACCCTTATGCGCCCATGCCGGCGCTTCCGGCTCGGGAGGCAGCGGCTCGCGCACGGGGCTGGCGAAATCGACGCCCGCTTCGTTCGCGAGCTTGTCACCGAGCTGATCCTTGAGCACACGGGTGCGCACCTCCTCGACCTGTCCGATGGGCAGATCGCCGAGCTGGAACGGGCCGAAGGACAGGCGCAACAGGCGGTTCACGCGCAGGCCCAGATGTTCGAGAATGCGCTTCACCTCGCGGTTCTTGCCCTCGCGCAGACCCAGCGTCATCCAGGCATTGTCACCCTGCACCCGGTCGAGCTTCGCCTCGATCGGCCCGTATTCCATCCCGTCCACGACGAGGCCGTCTGCGATCGTATCGAGCCGGGCCTGATCGATCACGCCATGGGCGCGCACGCGGTAGCGGCGCAGCCAGCCGGTATCGGGATGGGCGATCACCTTGGCGAGGCCGCCATCATTGGTGAGCAGCAGCAATCCCTCGGTATTGATGTCGAGGCGCCCCACCGCGACGACGCGCGGCAATTCCTCGGGCAATTCGTCGAACACCGTGGCGCGCCCTTCCGGATCGCGGGCGGTGGTCACGAGGCCGCGCGGCTTGTGATAGAGCCACAGCCGCGTGCGCTCCCTGGCCGGCAGCGGCTCGCCATCGATCAGGATCACATCCGCAGGTGTGACGTTGCGCGCCGGCGAATCCAGCACCTCGCCATTGAGGCTGACGCGGCCCGCCTCGATCAGCGCCTCGGCATCGCGGCGCGAGGCGACGCCGGCACGGGCGATCACCTTGGCGATGCGATCGGGTGCTGCGGGGTCACGCGGGGCTGCGGGCACGGTGGCGCCGGCGCTCTTCTTGCCGCCATAGGGTTTGGCGCCGGGTTTGCCGCCAAGGGGGTTGCCTCTATGGGGCTTGCGCCCCTTGTCGCCCGGTGCGGCGCCTCGCGCGCGGCTCCCGGGACGGTCGTCTCTGGTTTTCATCATGCGCGCCTGATAGCAGAGTGTGAGGTACGATGCGAGCGGCAAAACGCGCTGCCAGCGGGGGATATCGAAGCCGTGAACACCAGAGGCCAGCCCGATCCGATGCAGATCGCCTTCGACGAGGCACGCGCGGCCGGCGCACGCGGGGAGGTGCCTGTCGGCGCCGTGGTGATTTGCGGTGAAAAGCTGCTCGCAAGGGCGGGAAACCGTACCCGCGAAGGCAGCGATCCCACCGCCCATGCCGAAATCCTCGCCATTCGCGAGGCGGCCCGCATCCTCGGCTCCGAGCGGCTGATCGGCTGCGATCTCTATGTGACGCTCGAGCCATGCGCCATGTGCGCAGCCGCCATCTCCTTCGCGCGGATCAGGCGGCTCTATTTCGGCGCCTCGGATCCCAAGAGCGGCGGTGTCGAGCATGGCGGGCGCTTCTTCGACCAGCCGACCTGCCACCACGCGCCGGAGGTCTATGGTGGCTTTCGCGAGCGTGAGGCGGCGAGCCTGCTGCGTGATTTCTTCCGCGAGCGCCGCGATGAAACCGGCTGAGCGCGCGGATCAACGGATCGGTCGCGCCGCCCCGTCGGCGACGGCAAGATGCAGGCTTCCATCCGGCAGATCGGCAAACAGGGCCGGATCCGCCCCGGTCATCCAGACCTGGCCACCAATGGCGGCGAGCAGGCGGTAGAGCGCGGCGCGGCGCATCGTGTCGAGATGGGCGGCGACTTCGTCGAGGAGGACGATCGGCGCGTGTCCCGTCATGCTGCGCACCAGCGCGGCATGGGCGAGGACGAGGCCGATCAGCAGCGCCTTCTGCTCACCCGTCGAGGCGAGCCCGGCGGGAATGTCCTTCGGCGCATGGCGCACCAGCAGATCGCTCGCCTGCGGCCCGAACAGGGTGCGCCCCGCCGCCCGGTCGCGCCCGCGTTCGCTGCGCAGCCGTTCGCGATAGGCGTCCTCGGCCTCGAGCGCGGAATGCGCGGCGACGAGATCGTCGGCCTCGCCGGACAGCGCGAGGGCGGCATCGGGGAAGGGCGAGGCGGGATCGTGTTCGCGGGCGATCAGGGCGGCGAGCCGCGTCACCGTCTCGGCGCGGGCGACGGCGACGGCGATGCCGAGCTCGGCGATCTCACGCTCGACCGCATCGAGCCAGCGCGGATCGCGTGCCCCCTCCTCGAGCAACCGGTTGCGCGAGCGCGTCGCGCGCTCCAGCGCCGCGACCCGGCTGCCATGGCCGGAATCGACAGCGAGCACCAGCCGGTCGAGGAAGCGGCGGCGATCGCCGGCGGGGCCGCGAAACAAGGCGTCGAGATCGGGCGTCAGCCAGACGAGGCGCAGATATTCGGCAAAGGCGGTTGGCGATGACACGGTGTCGCCGTCGATCCGGCATATTCGCGCCGCGCGCCCGCCTTCGGGATCAGGCTGGAGGCCCACGCCGCAATTGAGCACCGGCTCGTCGGGCCCGCGATCGAGCGCGGCGAAGACCGTGAAGCCGCTCGCCCCGTGGCGCAGCATCTGCCCGAGATCGGCCCGGCGCAGGCCGCGCCCCGGCGTGAACAGCGAGATCGCTTCGAGGATATTGGTCTTGCCGGCGCCGTTTTCTCCCGACAGCGCCACGAGCGGCGCGTCTGTCACGAGCGACAGGGCGGCATAGGAGCGAAAATCAGTGAGCGCGAGACGTGTGATGCGCGTGCGCGCAGAGGCCTGCGCCGCAGCGGTATTCCCGACCGGTCCGTGTTCAACCATCGCGTCGCGCGCCAATCCATCCATCTCCCGGCGCAAGCTGCGCATGCGGCCCCTGCCGAGGGCGCGCCAGCGACGGCGCCGTCACACCCGCATCGGCATCAGCACGTAGAGCGCGGCTGCACCTTCCCGGTCCTGGATCAGCGTCGGCGATCCGGGATCGGCCAGTTTGAGAATTGCCGTATCGCCGCCGAGCTGGCCCATGATGTCGAGGAGGTAGCGCGCATTGAAGCCGATATCCAGCGCCGCCGCCTCGTATTCGACCTCGATCTCCTCCGTCGCCGAACCGGAATCCGGGTTGTTGACGGTGAGCGTCAGCCGGCCATCGGCCAGGGAGAGCTTCACGGCGCGCCCGCGCTCGGAGGAGATCGTGGAGACGCGGTCGACGGAGCGGGCGAACTCGTCGCGATCGACGATCAGGGTCTTGTCGTTCCCTGCGGGAATGACACGCTGGTAATCGGGGAAGGTCCCGTCGATCAGCTTGGAGGTGAGCAGCACACCGCCGAAATTCAGACGGATCTTGGCCGCAGAGAGCTCGACCTGGATGGCATCGCCAGAATCCTCGAGCAGCTTGAGGATTTCCGCCACGGCCTTGCGCGGCACGATCACGCCGGGCATGCCGGTCGTGCCTTCCGGCGCCGGCACCTCGACACGGGCAAGACGATGCCCGTCCGTCGCCACCGCGCGCAGGACAGGGCCCTCTTCGCCATCGATGGCATGGAGATAGATGCCGTTGAGATAATAGCGCGTCTCTTCCGTCGAGATGGCGAATTGCGTCTTCTCGATCAGGCGCTTGAAATCGCCTGGCGGCACCGCGAAAGCGTGGCCCATCTCGCCGGCGGCGATATCGGGGAAATCCGTTTCCGGCAACGCCTGTAGCGTGAAGCGCGAACGCGACGAGCGCAGCACCATCTGGGTGGAATCACCGCTGACTTCCAGCGAGATCTGCGCGCCCTCGGGCAGCTTGCGCACGATGTCGTAGATGACATGCGCGGGCACCGTGGTGGCCCCGGGCTGCGTGATCTCGGCGACGATGGTCTCCGTCACCTCCATGTCGAGATCGGTCGCCTTCAGGCGCAGACCGCCGTCATCGGCGCGCAGCAGCACGTTCGACAGGATCGGAATGGTGTTGCGCCGCTCGACGACGCGGTGCACGTGGCCCAGCGCCTTCAACAATGCGGCGCGCTCGACTGTCACTTTCATGGCCGACCCGTAAGGCTGGAAATCAAGGAACGCTCATCGACGCAGCGTGCCGCATCGCGACGCGCTTCGCCATGCGGCGGGGCGGCAGATTGGCCAAGCTGACAGGGAAACGCAAGGTGTTTCGCGTTTCCTCACCCCCGATTTCGCGATTGCGAACAGGTTTTTTTCAATCCTGCAGCATGCGCTTGAGCAGTTCGACCTCTTCGCTCATCGCCGCATCTTCGCCGAGCGCCTTCTCGATCTTGCGCACGGCATGCAGCACGGTGGTGTGATCGCGCCCGCCAAAGCGACGCCCGATTTCCGGCAGCGAGCGCAGGGTCAGCGCCTTGGAGAGATACATCGCGATCTGACGCGGGCGCACCACGGCGGCGGTACGGCGCTCGGAGAGGATATCCGAGCGCGAGACGTTGTAGCGCGAGGCGACCAGCTTCTGGATCTCCTCGATCTTGACGCGCTTCGGCTCACGGTTGCGCACCAGATCGCGGATCGCGTTTTCCGCCGTGTCGAGGGTGACGGCGGTGCCGGTGAGCGTGGCATGCGCCAGAAGCCGGTTCACCGCACCCTCCAGATCGCGCCCGTTGGTGGTCACGTGGCGCGCCACATAGGCGATCACGTCCTCGCTGACGTTCAAGCCGGCATGCTCGGCCCGCACCGCGGCGATGCGCGTCGTGAGGATCTTGATGCGCAGCTCCTCGTCGAGCGACCCCACCTCGACCACGAGCCCGCCCGCGAGGCGCGAACGCGCCCGCTCGTCGAGGCTCTCGAGATCGGAAGGCGGACGATCGGCGGCGATCACGACCTGACGCCCGGCATCGATCAGCGCATTGAGCGTGTGGCCGAATTCCTGCTGGATCGTCCGGCCCTGGATGAACTGGACATCGTCGAGGATCAGGAGATCGATCCCGCGCAGCTTCTCCTTGAAGGCATGCGAAGTCTGCGCCTTCAGGGAGGCGACGAAGCCGTACATGAAACGATCGGCGGTGAGATAGATCACGCGCTTGCCCAACCCGCGCGCCTCGTGCCCGATCGCATGCAGGAGATGTGTCTTGCCGAGGCCGACCCCCGCATGGACGAAGAGCGGATTATAAAGCGCCGAACCCTCGTGCCGGGCGACGCGGTCGCCGGCGGCATGGGCAAGCGCATTGGAGCGCCCGATGGCGAAATTCTCGAAGGTCAGACGCTGGTCGAGCGGCGCGCCGGCAATGTCACCGGCGGAATCCGCCTCGCCGGCACGCGCCGGAGAGGCGCCGCGCCCCGCGCTCGCGGCATGCCCGCCCGACCGGGCATCATCACCGTCGAGGAAACCGACCCGGCCCGATGCTGCGGATACCCGCGCGTCACGGCCCTCGGTGAGCGGCATGCGCCCCGCCGCATCGGCATTGCCGGAGGCGGGCTGCGTAGCCGCGGGAGATTGTGCATCAGCATGTGCGCGCCGCTGGCTGGCAGGCTCGCGCATCATCGCCCCGCGCACACTCAGAGCGAGACGCTCGACACGCGAATCCTCGGCGCGGTAGATCGCGAGCACGCGATCGAGATAATGCGCCTCGATCCAGCTCTTGAGGAAACGCGTCGGCACGCTCAGACGGGCGCAGCCGGACTCGCAGGCAGTGAGTTCGAGACGCGCAAACCAGCTGGTATAGACGTCCTCGCCGAGCTCGGCGCGCAGGCGGCGCTTGACGCGCGCCCAGATTTCGCCGGCATCGCTCTGCGCCGCCCCGTTATCGTGATCCTGCCCATGCATATCGTCGCGAAAACCCTGACGCGCTTCAAATGGCGCCTTCGTGCCACACAGACCGTTTCCAGGATCGCCGCCGGCGCGCGCCGCAGGCTGCACCCCGCTTCCCTGTCTCGCCGTCTTCAAAGCGGAGGCCGCGCCCCGATTTCGATCCTCTCCGCTCATGAGCATGTCTTTCGTGCCTCCTCACACCGACGAAAAAACGAGCGCTGCCCCGCCGCAAACGGTGCGCAAGCGTCGGAAGATTTCTTTTGTTTGCCACGGACCGTTTTGCCACGGGCCACGCAGCCCGATCCTCGTGACAAAGTAGTCACAGGGTTGACGCGATACTCAACCTGTCAGGGGATACGCGAGAGAGCGCGTTGCAATCAGCCTCTATTCACGAGCATTATCGCTGAAGACTGTGCCTTTACAAGGTTTTCGCCGTCGAACAACAATGCATCCCCCATGAATAAGTTTGATGGTGCTTGTTTTTTTCTGATTACTCACCGCGTCACCGGCGAAGTCCCAGAACTCTACACAGCCCCTCGGGGGGGTGCAACAAAATGATTCGAAAATTTCGCGCATCCGATTCGCCGCGCGCAGCGCCGCCTGCGCATGCCGCAATAAGCCTCTGTCACCCTTACCGTTTTGTGTACAAATTATGTCGCGAGCGTCAGATACCCGCCGCTCAGCCGGCTCAGCGATTCGCCTCACAAACCACCCACGCGGATGCCGATCAGGACGCTTACCACTTAAGTATCTGAAATATAAAGACTATTTCTGCGCACTCACCGGCGGCATTTCGAATGATCGCGGCCCCTGTCTTTCCCCGAGAGTCAAGTGGAACGAAACCGGAAATATGACCGGACAAGTCGGTGTTGCGCCATGACATGGTCGCAATGTGCGAAGCGCCCGGTCCCGGCCGTACCGATCCCGAGCGCCTGAGCCGGCGTGAACATTGTTCGCAAACGCAAAAACGCCCGGCCTAAGGCCGGGCAATTTGAGATCGTATTCATAAAGAAAAGCGAAGTATTCACAACGAGCGCATGATGCGCCCGCGCACAACCGCGCCTCAGCTCGCCGGAGCGGCCACCGCCTTGACGCGATGGGCCAGGCGCGAGACCTTGCGTGAGGCGGCGTTCTTGTGAACGATGCCCTTCTGCGCCGCGCGCACGATGATCGGCTCGGCAGCCTTCAGCGCCGCCTGGGCGGCACCGGCATCGCCGGAGGCAATCGCCTCTTCGACCTTGCGAATGAAGGTACGCATGCGCGAACGGCGCGCCTTGTTGACTGCCGTGCGCTTGACGATCTTGCGCGTCATCTTCTTGGCCGAAGTGGTATTGGCCATGTCTGTCGACCCCGTTTGTTCAAAGCCCTACCCCGGCAGGTGCCCGTCTGGGCCTGCGGAGGGTCGGCGAATTTCTGGCTAACCCGTCGGCGTGTGCGCCTTGCGCAACACGTCCCGTGAGCCCGGGCTTATATCGTTTGCACCACCGCGCGTCAACGCGTTTCCCGCAAAAACAGCGCCCGCGCCGCGCATCCCTCAATCGGCCCCGATCAGCGCCGCGAAACGGGTGAGATCGACATTGCCGCCGGAGAGAATCACGCCGACGCGTTTGCCGGTGATTTCATCACCTGCGGCGAAGGCTGCCGCCGCCGCGAGGCAGCCCGTCGGCTCCACGATCAGCTTCATCCGCTGGGCGAAGAACCGCATCGCCGCGACCAGCGCCTCGTCGCTCACGGTGACGATGTCATGCACCCGCTCGCGGATGATGGGGAAGGTGCGCGCGCCGAGATAAGGCGTCATCGCGCCATCGGCGATGGTGCGCGGCACCGCGATCGTGACGATCTCGCCCTTGCGCAGGCTCTGCTGGCCGTCATTGCCGGCTTCCGGCTCGACGCCGATCACCTCGCAATCCGGCGCGAGCCGGCCCGCCGCCAGCAGACCGCCCGCAAGCAGCCCGCCACCACCCAGACATATATAAAGACGGTCGAGCGGGCCGACCTCCTCCAGAAGCTCCAGCGTGGCGGTGCCCTGCCCGGCCAGAACGTCGTCGTGATCATAGGGCGGGATCAGCGTGAGACCGCGCTCGCGCGCGAGCGTCTCACCGATCGCCTCGCGCGATTCGCTGAAGCGGTCATAGCTCACCACCTCGCCGCCATAGCCGCGCGTCGCCGCGACCTTGATGGCGGGGGCGTCGTGCGGCATCACCACCGTGACCGGAACACCGAGCAG